>Ga0070754_10003332_pt1 | contig 11397 bp, 13 predicted proteins | sample VirMetDEL_Sep_01_FD_75181 | JGI IMG/M metagenome (GOLD analysis project Ga0070754, IMG submission 75181) | Aqueous microbial communities from the Delaware River and Bay under freshwater to marine salinity gradient to study organic matter... | ecosystem: Environmental > Aquatic > Marine >... | reverse complement strand
TGCCGCGCCATGAGGCCGGGGCGTGATGACGCAGGCCACGCAGCCGCCAGTGGCCCGGCTGCCATCGCTCTGGCGCTACCTCTGGGCTTGGGTGGTGGGCGCCCTGCTGGTGGTGTGGGCCACGCTGCTGCTGGTGGCCTGGTACACCGGCCACCACGAGGCCGAAGAGATCACCGACGGACAGCTCGAGGCGGTGGCCCGGCTCTGGCTTTCGGTGGAGCCTGACAAGACGCTGTCCACACCCGAACCCATCGCATCGAGCCGGACCCGGGCCTATGTGCAGGATGTGGCGGTGCTGCACTGGGTTGATGGAAAGCTCTTCACCGACACCCACGACCTCGCCCGCAGCCTGGACCTGACCCGGCCACCCGCGCCCGGCTTCACCAACCGGGTGCAGACCATCGGCAGCGGCGAGGTGCGCTGGCGCGTGTATGCGGCGGCGGGGCAGGGCGATCACGCGGCCGATGTCGTGGCGGTGCTGATGGACATGGACCACCGCGTGGACCTGGGCCGCGACATGGCGCTCAAGCTCGCTCGCCCGGCCTTGCTGGTGTTGCCGTTGGTGGCTTTTCTGCTGTGGTGGGCACTGCGGCGCGGGCTGGGTCCGCTCGTGCGCCTGTCGCGCGATGTCGACGCACTCGACGGGCTGGGCGGACAGCGGCTGGACACCGCACATCGCTTTCACGAGTTTTCCAGCACCGTTCACGCGATCAACACGCTGGTGGATTCGCTGCAGACGCAGGCACGCCGTGAGCGCAAATTCGCATCGGACGTGGCGCACGAACTGCGCACGCCGCTGGCGGCGCTCTCGCTGCAGGCGGCTGCGGCACAGCACGACCCCACACCCGAGCGACTGGCCCAGCTGGAATCCAATGCCTTGCGCGCCGGCCACATCCTGTCCCAGTTGCTGGAGCTGGCGCGCGCGCAACGCGACGGCACAGGCCGCAAGGCCTGGAAGAACCTGTCCCTGGGCGAGGTTGCGGCAGGGCTGATCGCTTCCCACGCGCAGGAAAGTTTCGAGCGCGGCCACGAGTTGTCCCTGGAGCAACCCGGGACACCGGTGATCGTGCATGCCCAACCCCTGCTGCTCGAGCTGGCCTTGCGCAACCTCATCGAGAACGCCCTGCGACACACCGCTGCGGGCACGCAGGTGGTGGTGAAGGTCTGGCAGAACGATGAGGATGCAGGCGTGTCCGTCAGCGACGATGGGCAACGCCCGGACGCAACCCGGACCGTGCAGGCAAGGGCCTCCTCGGGGCTGGGACTGGGTTTGCGGCTGGTCGAACGCATCACCGACCAGCTGGGCGCCACCCTGCTGCGCGACGCTGGTGAGCCCCCCATGACGACCCGCTACGCGCTGCGCTGGCCGCGTCCGGCGCCATAAGGCTCACTTAACCCGCGAGGGCGAAGCTCCCCGGGTCGGCATGTGCCGGCTTCATCTGCTTCGCCCATGTCATCGAATTCCGCCCTGGTGCCTCTGATGGGGGCCACCCCGCCGCGCCCGACCTGGCGCCCCGCCACCGCCGTCTGGTTGCTGTCGGCCTGGCTGGCCGTCGCTGGCAACCTGCCCTTGTGGTTGCGTGTGAACGAACTGGCCGGCACCCCATTGCAGCGCCTGGCGATGCTGGGCGGTTTTGGTGTGGCGGTGCTGGGCATCACCGCCGCACTGCTCTCGCTGCTGGCCTGGCCGCGCGTTTTTCGCCCCGTGGCCACCGCGCTGGTGCTGGTGAGCGCGTTCAACACCCACTTCATGCTGCAGTACGGCGCGGTGATCGATCCGACCATGCTGGCCAACGTGGTGCAGACCGACGTGCGCGAAGTCCGCGACCTGATGTCCTGGGCCCTGCCGCTGACCGTGCTTCTGGTCGCCGCTTTGCCCTTGTGGGTCATCTGGCGGCGCCCGCTGGCGCTTCGGAGCTGGCTGCCGCAGACCGGGCGCAACGCACTGGGCGCACTCGTTGGCGTGGCGGCACTGGTGCTCGCCACCCTGCTCACCTACCAGGACCTGGCTTCGCTCATGCGCAACCACAAGGAGCTGCGCTACATGGTCAACCCACTCAACACGGTGTACGCCGCCAGCCGCCTGGCCGTCGATCAGTTGCCCCGGCAGGTCCACGCCCTCAAGCCGGTGGGCGAAGACGCCCGGCTCGGCGCCAGCTACGCCGCCCAGGGCAAGCCGCCGCTTTTGATGCTGGTGGTGGGCGAGACCGCCCGCGCGCAGAACTTCGGGCTCAATGGCTACGCCCGCAACACCACGCCGGCGCTCGCCCGCTGGCAGGCCGGGGAAGGTCTGATCAATTTCAGCCAGGTGCAATCCTGCGGCACCAACACCAAGGTCTCGGTGCCCTGCATGTTCTCACCGCTCACGCGCACACAGGGTGGCGACCAGACGCCCGAACACGAGAACCTGCTGGATGTGCTGCAGCGCGCGGGGCTGGCCGTGCTGTGGATCGACAACCAGGCGGGTTGCAAGGGCGTGTGCGCCCGCGTCCCCAACGCCAGCGCGCTCGACCTCAAGATCCCCGGCCTGTGCGACAGCGGGGAATGCCTCGACCCCGCCATGCTCGACGGCCTGGACGCCCGCATCGCCGCGCTTGACCCGGTGCGCCGCGCGCGCGGCGTGGTTCTGGTGATGCACCAGATGGGCAGTCACGGCCCGGCCTACTCGCACCGTTCCAGCGCGGACCGCAAACCCTTCACGCCTGAATGCACCAGCAACACGCTCTCCGACTGCCCGCCCGAACAACTGGTGAACGCCTACGACAACTCGATCGCTTACACCGACCATTTCCTCGACCTGTCGCTGCAATGGCTCAAGGCGCGCGAGCAGGACGGCGCCTTCCAGACCGGCCTGATCTATGTGTCCGACCACGGCGAGTCCTTGGGAGAAAGTGGCCTGTACCTGCATGGCCTGCCCTATGCCATGGCGCCGCAGCAACAGACCCACGTGCCGATGGTGGTGTGGCTCTCGCCGGCCTTGCAGCAGCGCAGCGGCGTGGGCGAAAAGTGCCTGAGGGCACAGGCCGACCAGCCGATCTCGCACGACCACCTGTTTCACTCGGTGCTGGGCTTGATGGACGTGCAGACGAAGGCGCACGACATGAAGCTGGACATGCTCGCGCCGTGTGCGACGGCTTACGCCCAGCTCGACGCGGTCACGTTGCCAGCGGCAAACTGAGGCGCGCGCACAGGCCTCCGAGCGCGCCGTTCTCCAGCGCAATGTCGCCGCCGTAGAGCCGGGCCAGGTCGGCCACGATCGCCAGACCCAGCCCGCTGCCCGGAGCGGATTCGTCCAGCCGCGTGCCGCGAGCCAGCACGGCACTGCGCAATTCCGGCGAGATGCCAGGGCCGTCGTCGTCGACCGCCATCACCAGTGAATCTGCGGCGCGGACCACAGCGACCTGCACCTTCGTGCGGGCCCACAGGCACGCGTTGTCCAGCAGGTTGCCCACCATTTCCTGCAGGTCCTGTTCCTCGCCGGCAAAAGCCAGCGCTGTGTCCACCGGCGACAGTTCGAACGCCAGACCGCGCGCCGCGTGGACCCGCTCCATCACCCGCAGCAAGCCGTCGAGCACAGGGGCCACCGGTGTGCGCTGACCAGGCAGCCGGACCGATGCCGCCACGCGCGAACGCGCCAGGTGTGCGTCGATGTGGCGTTGCGCCAGCTCGACCTGCGCTCTCACCAGCGGCGCGAAATCTGCTGGGGGCGCGCTGGCGGCCTGCGCCAACACCGCCAGCGGTGTCTTCAGGGCGTGCGCCAGGTTGCCGGCTTGCGTTCGTGCGCGCGCCACCACATCGGCATTGGTGTCCAGCACCTGGTTGAAGTCGTTGATCAGCGGCTGTACCTCGGATGGAAAACTCCCCTGCAGACGCTGCGCCCGTCCCTCGCGCACAGCATTCAGCGCCCGCTGCATGGCGCGCAGCGGGGCCAGGCCCACCAGCACCTGCGCCAGTGCGGCCAGCGCCAGCAGGCCGAGCAGGATCAGCAGCGACAGGGTGAGCACGCCGCGAAAGCTCTCGATCGCCCGAACCGTTTCCTCCAGGTCGGCGGCCACGATCAGGCGCCACTGCGAAGCGGGTGTGTCGCCCGGACGAACGGTGCGCTCCAGCATCAGCACCGGCGCGCCCCTCGGGCCCAGTCCTTCGTGACGGTGAATGCCGCCGTCCGCGATGGCATCGGCTTCCAGGCTGAGGCTGGCATCCCACAAAGAGCGTGAGCGCAAGATGCCACTTCGACTCCGTCCGTCACCGCTCACCTTGTCCAACTGCCAGTACAGACCCGAGAAGGGCCTCTGCCAGCGCGGGTCGGACAGGGCCTGGGGGTCGATCTGTGGCTGGCCGGCGTCGTCGAAGGCCAGCCGCGCGGTGAGCTGATCGAGTTGCTGCGTGAGGGTGATCTCGAACTGGCGCATCACATGGTCGCGAAACAGGCCGCCGAGCACCACGCCGGCCAGCAGCAGTGCCAGCGCCAGGGCCGCCAGCGTGCCCAGCAAGAGGCGCACCCGCAGCGAGCCGACCCAGCGCTTCATGTCGGCGGCACCAGCCGGTAGCCCAGACCGCGCACGGTCTCGATCAGGGCCGGCGGCAGCTTTTTGCGCAGCCGGCCCACGAACACCTCGATGGTGTTGGAGTCGCGCTCGAAGTCCTGCGCGTAGATGTGTTCGGTCAGCTCGGTGCGGGAAACCACTGCGCCGGGGCGGTGCATCAGGTAGTCCAGTACCTTGTACTCGTGGCTCGTCAGCGCCACGGTCTGGCCTTGCAGCGTCACACGGCCGCTGCGCGTGTCCAGCGCCAGGTCGCCGCACTGCAGCACCGGCGACGCCAGACCGCCGGCTCGGCGGATGAGCGCGCGCAGGCGTGCCAGCAACTCTTCCATGTGAAACGGCTTGGTCAGGTAGTCGTCGGCACCGGCGTCGATGCCCGCCACCTTCTCGCTCCAGTTGTCTCGCGCGGTGAGGATGAGCACCGGCGCCACCCGGCCCGCGCCGCGCCATCGCTTGAGTACGCTCAGTCCATCGAGCACCGGCAGACCGAGGTCGAGCACCACCGCGTCAAAGGCCTCGGTGTCGCCCAGAAAGTGCGCGTCGCGCCCGTTGTCGGCTTCGTCCACCGCGTAGCCGGCCTCCTGCAGGCCCACGCGCAGCTGCGCGCGTAGCGTTGGGTCGTCTTCAACCAGCAGGATGCGCATGGGGCTTCTTCAATCGCGCCGGTCACGCTCTTTTCGGCGCAGCACGGTGGCGGTCCTCGCGTCGAGCTCCAGCTTGACCAGCCGGCCGTCGTTCTGCAGCAGCTTGACCTCGTAGATCAGGCGGCCGTGTTCTTCCTCGATCTCGATGTCCAGCACCTGGCCCGGGTGCTCGCGTTCAAGGCGTTCCAGCACCAGGCGCAGTGGCATCACCTCTCCAGCCTTCAAGGCTGCGCGCGCGCGGTCGTGGTCCTTGTCGCTGCCCATCGCAGGCAGGGCCGACAACGCGCCGGCCAGCAGACTGGCCAGCGCAAGCGGTGTCAAGAAGCGAAAGGGTCTGGTGTTCAAGGCGTGGCGCAGGCGGCGAAAAAACTGCGCTGCGCCGCCCGATTGTGCGGGCCGAACCTGAACGCCCGATGAACACACGGTTCAGCTTTCGTACAGCAGGGTTTTCGCAAGATGCCCTCACCCCGGCCACTTCGAACACCACATGAACGGTTCAACCACCCCAAATCCCCGGCTCGCCACCATGGCCCTGCTGCTGGTGGTTTCCGCCGCAGCGCACGCGGTGGACACCACGCCAGCCGAACAGCTCAGCCGCTGGAGCGCCCAAGCGGGCGCAGCGGGCAGTGCACCCAGAGGCCAGGCCTTTTTCAACCAGCGCCACGGTGGCGAATGGTCGTGTGCCTCCTGCCACGGCACGCCACCCACCCGCCAGGGCGAGCACGCCAGCACCGCCAAACCCATTGCACCGCTGGCGCCCGCCTTCAACGCCAAGGCTTTCACCGACGCCGCCAGGTCGGACAAATGGTTCCGCCGCAACTGCAAGGACGTGCTCGGCCGCGAATGCAGCGCAGCCGAAAAGGCCGATGTGCTGGCCTGGCTGCTCAGTCTCCAACCCTGAAAGACCCTCATGAAACTGCCTTCTGCTGCACTGGCCATGTTGATCATCGGCACCAGCGCTGCCCATGCCGACAGCGGCCCCATGATGCCGCGCAACGTACCGCAGGCCTACACGCAGGAGTGCGCCGCCTGCCACGTTGCCTACCCGCCCGGCATGCTGCCGGCGCGCTCGTGGCAACGCCTCATGAACGGCCTCGACCGGCACTACGGCACAGACGCCTCTCTCGACGCGGCCACCGTGAACCAGCTCGGCCACTGGCTGCAGACCCACGCCGGCAGCTACAAGCGCGTCAACGAAGAACCCCCGCAGGACCGCATCACGCGCACGGTCTGGTTCGAACGCAAGCACCGCAACATCGACGCAGCCGTGTGGAAGCACGCCAGCGTGAAAAGCGCGGCCAACTGCGCCGCCTGCCACACCGGCGCCAGCCAGGGCCAGTACGACGACGACAACCTGCGGGTCCCGCCAGGACTGGACGCGCGCCAGCGCCGCGCCTGGAACGACTGAACACCTGAAAGGACGCTCTCATGCACACCGCCCCCGACTTCAACACCCCCGCCGGCGCCGCGACCCCGCGCGCCGTTCCTGCGCCCACGCGGCTCGTCATCGATGCACCCACGCGCATGTTTCACTGGCTCTTTGCCCTGAGCTTCGTTGGCGCCTACCTGACTGCCGACGGCGAACGCTGGCGCTTGCTGCACGTCACGCTGGGCTACACGCTGGCGGGGCTGCTCGTCTTTCGCGTTTTGTATGGGCTGTTCGGCCCGCGCCAGGCCGGCCTGGGCCTGCTCTGGCGCAAGCTGGCCAGCGCGCCGGCGTGGCTGCGTTCGTTCACGACAGCGCCGGGTGCCGCAGCGATCAACTGGCGCCAGGGCCAGAACCTGCTGATGGCGCTGGCCGTGCTGGCGCTGCTGGTGGTGGCGGTGCCGCTCACGGTGAGCGGCTACGGCAGCTACTACGAATGGGGCGGCTGGCTGGAGGACGTGCACGAATTCTTCGGCGAGGCTTTCCTGGCGGTGGTGCTCGGGCACATCGCGCTGATTGCGGCTCTGAGTGTGCTGCGCCGAAAGAACCAGGCGCTGCCGATGCTCACCGGTCGCGTCGAAGGCCCGGGCCCGAATCTGGTCAAGTACAACCCCGTCTGGCTCGCGGCGCTGATGCTCATCTCGGTGCTGGCCTTTGGCGCCTGGCAGTGGCAGCAATCGCCCAACGGCCTGGTGTCGGCCCAGGCATGGAGCGGTCTGGTGTCGGAACCATCGGGTCAGGATGACGAAGACGACGATTGAGACGCGCCCCACGGGCTTTCCTACAATGCGGGGGTTTGTCGTTCACCCCTTCACGAGCGCCTGCCCACCATGCAATTCCTCCGATTCTCCGACCTCTGTGCCCAAGGCCGTGCCAAAGGTCAGCGTGTCTTCATCCGCGCCGACCTCAATGTGCCGCAGGACGATGCCGGCCACATCACCGAAGACACCCGAATCCGGGCCAGCATTCCCGCCATCCGGATGGCGCTCGATGCGGGTGCGGCGGTGATGGTGACGAGCCATCTGGGGCGTCCCAGCGAAGGGGCCTTCAAGCCCGAAGACTCGCTCGCCCCCGTGGCCGCGCGCCTGGGCGAACTCATGGACCGGCCCGTGCGCCTGGTGGCGAACTGGATCGATGGGGACTTTTCGGTCGCGCCCGGCGAGGTGGTGCTGCTGGAGAACTGCCGCCTCAATGTGGGCGAGAAGAAGAACAGCCCTGAACTGGCGAAGAAGCTCGGCGCGCTGTGCGACATCTTCGTGCACGATGCCTTTGGCACCGCGCACCGCGCCGAGGGCACCACCTACGGCATCGCCGAGACCGCACCCATCGCCTGTGCGGGCCCGCTGCTGGCCGCCGAAATGGACGCCATCGGCAAGGCCCTGGCCGCGCCCAAACGCCCGCTGGTGGCCATTGTGGCCGGCAGCAAGGTCAGCACGAAGCTCACCATCCTCAAGAGCCTGGCGGCCAACGTCGACCAGCTCATCGTGGGCGGCGGCATTGCGAACACCTTCATGCTGGCGGCCGGGCTGAACATCGGCAAGAGCCTGGCGGAGGCCGATCTGGTCAACGAGGCGAAGGCGGTGATCGACGCCATGAAGGCGCGCGGTGCCGAGGTGCCGATTCCCACCGACGTGGTGACCGCCAAGGCCTTCGCCGCAGACGCGCCGGCCACGGTGAAGAAAGCCTCGGAGGTGGCCGACGACGACCTGATTCTGGACATCGGACCCGAGACGGCGAAGCAGCTGGCCGAGCAGTTGATGAAGGCGGGCACCATCGTGTGGAACGGGCCGGTGGGCGTGTTCGAGTTCGCGGCCTTCGAGAACGGCACCAAGGTGATCGCCGAGGCCATCGCGAAAAGCAGCGCCTTCAGCATTGCGGGCGGCGGCGACACGCTGGCGGCCATTGCCAAGTACGGCATCGAAAAGGATGTGGGCTACATCTCCACCGGCGGTGGAGCTTTCCTGGAAGTGCTGGAGGGCAAGACCTTGCCTGCCTTCGAGGTGCTGGCACGCAGAGCTCAAGGGTGATTTAGCGGTTTCGGGTGGGTATGCGTGCCACCACCCAAACCCCGATCAGAGCCGCCACCAGCAGCACCGCCAGCACCACCGGCTGGTGCCGGAATCCCCAGGCCGACAGGCCCACCATCACCACCATGCTGACCTGGGCCACGGTCTTGGTGCGCCGGGTCATGCTGCGGTGCGTTTCCCAGTCGCGGACCATCGGGCCCATGAAGCGGTGGTTCAGCAGCCAGCCGTGCAGGCGCGGCGAGGCCTTCGCGTAGCAGCCTGCGGCCAGCAGCACGAAGGGCGTGGTGGGCAGGCCCGGCAACACCACGCCAATCAGGCCGAGCGCCAGCGAGATGCTGCCGGCCGTCCACAACAGCCAGCGAACCGTGCGCGAGCGGTGCAGCGTCATGCCGCCCACCACCCCAGTGGATGGCGCGCCAGCGCGATCGACGCCATGAAGGCCACACACAACAACGCGGCCAGCAGGAACAGCGCACGGGCGCGGGCGGAGGGCGCACGGCGCAGCGCCATTGATCCGAGTGCGATGTAGACCAGCAGCAGACCGAGCTTGAGGCCGAACCAGGGCGTGTGCAGCGGGTTGAGTTGCAGCAGCCACCACAGGCTGGCACCTGCGGTCAGCAGCGCGCTGTCGAACACCACGCTCAGGCGTCGCCAGCCCGGGCTCAGCGGCCAGCCCTGGCCTTGCAGCACACCCACACCGCGCACCGCAAACAAGCCCACACTGCCCACCACCAGCGCCAGGTGCGTCTTGAGCAGCAGGGGGTAGGTCCAGGCGATGTCCGGCGTTGGCATGGGGAAGGGTGGGCAGTCGGTCGGTGAAGATCGCTGCCAGCATAGCCGCTCCCCTGGGGCGGCGGTGCCACTCCCGCGTCAGCAGCAGGCCGGGCGCCCCGGTTCGAACTGTGGAAACAGCTGGTTGTTTTCGAGGTGGATGTGGGCGACCAGATCGTCCGAGAACTGCGTGATGCCGGCATACAGCGCCCGCCAGGTGTTGCAGGCGCCCTGCGGTGGTGTGGCGTCGTGCGTCATGGCCAGCAGGCGGTCAAGCTGTTCACCGTGGCTGGTGTGCTCCTCGCGCATCACGCCGATCGGGTGCACGGCCATGCCGCGCCCGCCCCCCTTGAGCATCGGGAACAGAATGTTCTCTTCCTTGGCCATGTGCTCCAGCATCTCGGCCTCGATGGCTTCGAGGTGCGCAGCCAGCCCGGCGGGCACATCGGGGTGCTCGCGGTGCACGGCCTCCACACGGCGCGCCATGCGGATCAGCTCGGGCAACTGATCGCGGTGCACCGCGTGAAAACGCGTGAGGATGTGGTCGATCATCTCGGCGGGCGACTGCGGCACGGCCGCGCACTCTGTGCGTTCCAGCGCCTCGAGTTCGGTCAGCACCGCGTCCACGGCCAGGCCCTTGTTGTCGCAGGCCTGCTGCAGGGCGATCTGGCCGCCACAGCAGAAGTCGAGCTTGAGGCGGCGGAAGATGGCTGTGGAGCCGGGCAGGTCAACGGCGATTTGTCCAATGGGCTGGCTGGCGCGGTTCAGAGTGTCTGCAGGGGCAAAGGCGGTGTTCATGGCATGGGTCCTTGAATGTTCATATGACATGAATATACTAGCGCATAAAATGCACGCAATATGAATGTTCAAGCTGTCCGGAAGGACATCGGTCTTGAGGAGGATGCACCATGCGATTGACCCATTGGACCGACTACAGCCTGCGCGTGCTGATGTATTGCGCCGCCAGCGAACAGCGCGCCCAGCCCGCCACCGTGGGTGAAATCGCCGAGGCGCACGGCATCTCGCGCAGCCACCTGACCAAGATCGTGATGACGCTCTCCGGGCTGGGCTTGCTGGAGACCACGCGGGGGCGCGGCGGTGGCCTGCGCCTGCTCAAGCCGGCGCACACCATCGTGCTGGGCGAGGTGGTGCGGCAGACCGAGAGCGATTTCACCCTGGTGGAGTGTTTCGACGCCGAGCACAACACCTGCCGGCTCGATGGCCATTGCCGTCTGAAAGGCGCTCTGCGAGAGGCCATGGATCGCTACCTCGAAGTGCTCGACGGCGTGACGCTGGCCGACCTGGTGGCACCCGCACCGGGTGCACGCGGCGGCCAGCGCGTGCGTCTGGTGCCCGGCCTGCCGCGCCTGCTGGAGCAAGCAGCCCGTCGCTCGCAGGTATCTGGCGGGGGCAAAAGCCGCTAACCTCCGTCCATGGTGTCCACCGCGTCCCTCTCGACCAAGCTGGTGCGCATCGGCGCCGGGCTGCTGCTCGTCGCGCTCGCGTCCATCGGTCTCACGCTGTGGGTCACATGGCAGCTCGAAGGCGGCGCGGCTGCGGTGAACGAAGCGGGGCGCATGCGCATGCAGACCTGGCGGCTCACCAGCGTGGCGCAGGCCGGACGCGCGCCGCAAGAGGTGGCTGCGCTGGTGCAGCAGTTCGACCAGAGCCTGGAATTGCTGCGCAACGGAGACGCCAGCCGACCGCTCTTCGTGCCCTGGGATGAGGCGGTGGGCCGCGAGTTCGCCACCGTGGAGGCGCTGTGGCAGAACCAGCGCCCGCTCTGGCTGCAGGACCGCCCACCCGAGCCCACGCAGGCGCTGGCCGCGGCCGACGCCTTCGTGGAGGCCATCGACGCCCTGGTGCTCGCCATCGAGCACCAGCTCTCGGGCTTCACCGCCATCCTCAACCTGTTCCAGTTCCTCATGATGGCGCTGGCCATCGTGGGAGCGGTGGTGATGCTCTACACCGGCTACATGTACGTC
>Ga0070754_10003331_pt1 | contig 11398 bp, 10 predicted proteins | sample VirMetDEL_Sep_01_FD_75181 | JGI IMG/M metagenome (GOLD analysis project Ga0070754, IMG submission 75181) | Aqueous microbial communities from the Delaware River and Bay under freshwater to marine salinity gradient to study organic matter... | ecosystem: Environmental > Aquatic > Marine >... | reverse complement strand
CGAGGCGATCGAGACCACCCAAACGATTCTGACGAGCGGAATGAATCTTGATGAGAAGAAGAAGAAATCTCTGCTCACACCGATAACAGGAACTAAATAATGGGATTTTTTGGAAGCAACCCGAACAAAGGGTACTCAAGCTACGGTGATGTGACCAAAACCAGCGGTAGCGGCAACCACGGTGCCGGCCTTCCCCTTGGATACCGAGTAACCAACATATACCAGACCGCTAACGGCACCTACGGTTTCCAAGACACGTCCGGGGATGTGTGGTACTCGCAAGACGGTAAGAATTACTCGCGCCACACCAGCCACGGTCGTGACACCGTGCAAGTCTCTGGCGGCCCTTCAGAGCCAAAAGAGGAAGAGAGCTCCAGCGGAGAATCTTCTGGCGGCGGTGGAGGAGGCGGCGGAGGTGGCGGAGGCTACTACCCCACGAACCCCACGCCTGGAAATACAGGCAATGCGTACTTCGACACGCAATCTCTTGCAATGATGGAAATGATCAAGTCTCTGACGGCAAGCATTGAGGCGCTCGGTAAGGTTGATGACCTCAAGTCCGACATCGAAGACGTATCCAAGGGAGCAAGCGGTCTTGAGAGCACGCTGCTCACGGGCAGCTCTTACATCCCGTCAGAAGAGAAGAAAAAGAAAAGCCATCTGACACCGATCGTGGTGGGATAAATGGAATACGAAGATAACGAAAAAGCCAAGCGCATCATTGAGCGGCATAAGAAGCTTCTCTCCTCGCGCACAAACTGGGACTCGCTCTGGGAAGAGGTAGCCGAGTTCACCAAGCCAACCCGCCAGGGCTTCACCTCCAAGAAGACTCGAGGCTCGTACCGTGGTGAGCGCGTATTTGATTCCACAGCCATCCATGCAAATACGATGCTGTCCTCGCATATGCATTCCAGCCTGACCAACCCGGCAGCACCTTGGTTCACTCTGAAGTACGACGATATGGAGATGAATCAGGATGACGAGGCTACTGAGTGGCTGGAAGACTGCGCAATGCGTATGAGCTCTGCGTTCAACGACTCAAATTTTTCTACTCAAATTGCGGAGATGTACTCCGACTTAGTGGCCTTCGGCACAGCCTGCCTGTTTGTTGAGCGCGCTTCCCAAGAGGAAGCCTTCCAGCTGCGGTTCCATGCGTTACACCTTGGCTCGATCTGCATTGGCGAGAACGTGGATGGCCGTGTCGATACTGTGTTTCACAAACGCATGATGACCGCCCGACAAGCAGCGCAACGATGGCCCGATGCGAAAAAGCTCGACAAGATTGAGCACGCTCTTGAGCACAATCCAGAAAAAGAGATGGCGTTCCTGCACTTTGTCACCATTAACGATGACTACGAGGCGGACAACCCATTACCGAGTCCAGAGAAGCGTAAATGGATTAGCCATTGGATCGCGATGGACGACTGCGTCATCCTTGAGACCTCGGGCTATTACGAGATGCCTTACCTTGTCCCACGCTGGGGCAAGACCACTGGTGACACCTACGGCTACGGCCCAGGCATTCTAGCACGCCCTGATGTTCGCGTTCTGAATGAAGCGAAGCGCATGGAACTGGCAGCGTTCGAGAAGTCGATCGACCCGCCCGTAATGGCCTCCGCTACCGGAATCATTGGTGATCTTCACCTTGAAGCCGCTGGACTCACATTCGTCCGCGATATGCAGTCTCTAGCGCCGTTGCAGCAAGCCACCCAGTGGCAAGCCGTTCAGATCAAATCCAACGAGCTGCGCGACAGTATCCGATCCATATTCTTGATCGACCAGCTGGACCTTGGTCCCCAGAAGCACAACACCACAGCAACCGAGATTGAGATTCGCTTTTCATTAATGAACCGCGTCCTCGGCCCTACCGCTGGACGACTGACACAAGAGCTTCTAAACCCACTCATCGAGCGCGTGTTTGGAATCATGTGGCGCTCTGGTGAATTCCTTGATGAGCCAACTCAAGTATCCAGCGACAAGATAAACATCGAGTACCAAGGCCCGTTAGCTCGTAACCAACGCATGGAAGATGCTCAAGCTGTTGAGCGCCTGTTTGCATTGGCTGCTCAGTGGGCTCAGCTCGACCCTTCAGCAATGGACATTATTGACATTAACGGCGCTATGCGATTGCTGGCAGAGCGCTACGGCGTTCCTGCGAAAGCGCTGAAAGGCGAAGCAGCAGTACGCAAAGAACAAACCCAGAGAGCGGAGCAGCAGGCTCAGCAAGAGCAGCTCGCAATGCAATCGGCTATGGCTCAAACCAGCGCAACACAGGCTGGTGGCCTTAAGGATGCAGCTATGGCAGCTGCGCAACAAGCGGAAGTACAGGGGATTATGTAGATGCAAAACAAATGGGAGAACTTTTCGCTGGAGAAGAAGGTTAAGCAAGTCTTCGATAACCAAGCAGGAAGGGAATTGATCGAATTTTTCACCGACACGTTTTTGATGCGTCGTTCTTGGGTTGAAGGGAAGTTCGATTCGACGGCATTCGCTGAGGGGCAGAAGGATGTCATCTTGCTGATTAAGCATTTAGTAGAAAAACAGGGGAGTGAGGAATAATGATTGAACAAACAGCGGAAGTACAAATCGATGAAACGGGAGACACGGGAGGAGCTGCTGCGCCAAGCCCGATGGGAGAGGCGGCGCCGCAAGGAGAACCGGCAGCTTCTGATTGGCGTGATTCTATCTCTGGCGATCTTAGGGATCGTTTGGATGTGGAGTCTTTAGAAGACCTTGCTAAGGGCTATGTGAATGCCCAGCAGATGATTGGTAGCTCCATCCGTATTCCTGGCAAAGATGCCGGCGAAGCAGATTGGAACAAGTTTTATGATCGCTTCAAAGATATTCCCGGCCTGACACGCTACAACCCGGAAGACCTTTCATCCCTATATGAAGCAGCTGGTAAGCCGGCAGACGTCAGAGGCTACGGGCAGGAAGGGGTTTCTGAGGAATTCTTACAGACAGCTCTAGAGGCTGGACTCAATCGGCAGCAAGTCGAGAAGCTCCTAGAGTTTCAAGATGCGCAAGACATCGCAGATCAGAAAAAGGCTGACGATGAGTTCAATACCGGCCTTGATACCCTCAAGAAAGAGTGGGGTCTAGCTTTTGATCGAAAAATAGCAGAAGGCCAGCGTGCTGTTTCTTTCCTCGAGAAGATGACCCCAGGCATTGCGGATGCTCTCGATTCCACAGGTGCCGGCAATCATCCCGCAATGGTTCGCTTGTTCCAGCAGCTTGGTGCCAATCTATCGGAAAGCGGAAACACGTTTGCCGCATCCAGCGCTGCCAGCGGCGGTCTCACCCCGTATGAAGCAAGGCAGCAAATCTCAGAAATTCAAAACAACCCTCAGCATCCGTATCACAGCGGTGATGAGTCAGCTATCGAGAAGTTCTTAGAGCTTCATCGATACGCACATCCAGATTAGTTGGGTAGGCCAACCCCTCGGGTTGGTTCCAACCGGAAACCGCAACGTCAGCGGTAGAAACTGTCCGTCCTCCGGGTAGCAGTCTCGAACCTTTAGTTCTTACATTTCATTAATAGGAGGCATTATGCCAATCCCTGATCCGATGCCCGGAGGCAGCTCGACAATCGACAAAGCCTTCGTGGAAGCTTTCAAAAGCAATTGTATCCACCTCAGTCAGCAGCACCCTTCGCGGTTGCGCAGCACCGTCACCGAGATGGTGGTGAAGGCCGAGGTCGCCAATGTCGAAAGACTGGGCGTCCAAGAAGCCGTCGAGCGCACCCAGCGTCACACCCCGACAGTCGTTCTCGACATTCCTCACTCACGTCGTCGGTTCCCAATGCAAGATTGGTACTGGGCCGACCTCATTGATCGTGAAGATGAAGTCCGTATGCTCATCCATCCGAAGTCGGAATATGCCAAAGCAGCTGCTTGGGCAATGAACCGACGCATCGATCGCACCATCATTGAAGCTGCCACTGGCGATGCTACTGATGGCGACGGTAACGCTGTTCCTTTCGACCCGAGCATGATTGTTGGTTCGGCGGGAGCAGGCTTAACCCTCGATGCCATTCTTGAGGCGAAAGAAAAACTCGACGCCAACGAAGTGGACTCAGCTAACCGATACCTCGTCCTTAACTCCAAAGCGATGAGTGATCTGCTTAGCACGACGGAAGTGTCCAGCTCCGACTTCAACACGATCAAAGCTCTTGTTCGCGGTGAAGTTTCGACGTGGCTAGGTTTTTCCATAATCCACACTGAGCTTGTTGCTGAGGATACCGCTCAGGCTCTGGCGTACCACAAGTCCGGTCTGCGTCTTGGTGTCGGTCTCGACATCACCGCTAAGATCGACGTGCGTCCTGACGTGTCTTATGCCACTCAGGTGTTTGCGTCTTGGACGGGTGGTGCAACTCGAGTCGAAGAAGAGAAAGTCGTTCAAATTCTCATCTAAACCACCATTAGAAAGGCGGCCCTCCGGGGCCGCTTATTCTTAGGAGAACTTTTATGAGCTGCACATCAACCGTAGAGCTGCAAACGACTCGTTCTGTATCTCGAGATGTTCGTGATGAAACGATCCTCGGATACCGACTGACGTATGAGTGCTACTTCAACAGTGATGGTGGAGACCAGCAGCCGCCGCCTGGTGGCAGGAGTGCTGACCCCAAAGAAGAAGAGGACTGCTAGTGACTACGAGCATCGACATCGCCAACCGAGCTTTGGTGCTGCTCGGTGGTCGTGAAATCGCGTCCTTTACAGAAGGAACCAACGAGGCAAAGCTCGCGAAGAACCTCTACCTCTCTTCTAGGGATTATGTTCTGCGAGCCTACCCTTGGGCATCGTTAAAAAAGCGCGTAAAGCTCACCGAGATTGCAGAGAAGCCGGTCAACGGATTCGACCATCAGTATCAGCTGCCTGAAGACAGCGTTCGCGTGCTTGAGGTGCATAGCGGGACAAAGCTTCTCAACGACCGTTGGGAGGTCAACGGCACCGCCGTCCTGACCGACGCCAAGCCAGTCTCTATTGTCTATATATCAAAGACCGTTCCCGAATCGAAGTATTCCAGCCAGCTTGTTGAGGCTCTGGTTTATCGATTGGCTGCTGAGCTTGCGTACCCCATGACCGGGAACACGTCCGCGCAGGGCAACTTTCAAGCGCTGTTTACCAACACCCTCGATGAAGCGCGCACGACTGACAGCCTCGAGCAGTCGGCTCGCCATATCGGCCCACGCAACTTTGAGTACGTTCGCCAGTGAGAGTCCAGCAAGTTATAACCGATTTCTCCACTGGCGAAATCTCCCCGCTTTCCGAAGGACGTGTCCGTACGGCACAGTACAACAGCGCCTGCCGAAAGCTGGAAAACTTTTTGGTATCTGCTCGAGGTGGTGTGCGCCGTCGTAACGGCATGAGCTTTATCAGCAAGACAAAGAACGGTCAGCCGGCTCGCCTCATTCCGTTTGTCTTTAACCGAGCTCAGAGTTATGTTATCGAGGTCGGCGATAAGTACATGAGGTTCCATCGCAGTGATGGCACCATTGTCGAAGGGCCAGCAGCAGCCAGCCTCCTCGAGGACAAGTTCGGCGACCGTATGAGTCGGCCCCGCTTGGGTATGGGCCCAGAGGCCCGAGCCGAGGGCGACCCCTACGAGATCGCCACCCCCTACACGATCGATCAGATCTTTGATCTGCACTTCGCGCAAGCGAACGACGTGATGATCATCGTACATGAAGATCACCCGCCCAAACGTCTTGGCCGCTACGGCGGTCTCGATTGGAGACTCGAAGACCCTGAGTGGGTAGATTCTCCTTGGACAGCGGAAACCGGATACCCGCGAACTGTAGTCTTCTTCCAACAGCGTCTCTGGTTCGGCGGCACCACATCCAAGCCGCAAACGCTGTGGTCGTCCAGAGTGGGCGATTTCTACACGTTCACTATTAACGATGACCCGGAACAGGTGGCGCCTGATGACGCGCTCGAGCTTGGAATCGCAAGCTACACGCAGGAACGTATTGAGTGGTTATCTTCTGAAAAGGTTTTGCTTATCGGCACGACAGGGTCTGAACAGCGACTTACGCCAGACCAATACATATCGATCAACAACGTTCCAAACATAGCTCGAATGTCGAGCTACGGTGGCCGACACATCCAGCCTGTATTTATTGGTGAGCTAACCGTCTTTGTGCAGGGTTCTGGAAGACAGGTTCGCTCTTATTCGCAAAACACCAGGACAGCCATCGAGCAGTACGTCTCTAGGGACATGGCTTGGTTTGCAGAACATATCACCGATTCAGGCGTAATCGCACAGTCCTACGAGCTTGTGCCTGACTCCATTCTTTGGCAAGTCCGAGCCGATGGCACGCTGATTTCAATGACCCACGACCCCTCAATCGATGAAGATGATTACTCAGCGATGGGATGGTCGCGCCACCCCACACAAGGTGAGGTGATCAGTGTCACCACGATCCCCAACTTCGAGCGCGATGAAACATGGGTGGTTACTCGCCGCAACGGAGCAGACTACTGCGTCGAGTACATGGACCCAGACCTCTACACGGATTCATGTCTGACAACTCCACCGGACAACGAAACGGAGCTCCTAACGGTGGGCAACTTAGATCACCTCGAGGGGCTAACCGTGTCTGTGGTTGTTGACGACGCAGTCCAAACCGAAAAGGTTGTCACTGGCGGTCAGGTCACTCTTGACCTTCCCGGTAAAAAGATCGAGATCGGTCTACCTTATAACGCGACTCTGGAAACCACGCCTTACAACGATGGGAATAGTGCCGGCACGAATCTGGGAACCTCTCAGCGCTGGGCTCAAATCTACGCAAAGCTTGTGGACTCCGCCCTGCCTTTGATCGAAGGGGAGAGGCCAGCAGCACGCACGCCCAGCACACCCATGGGCAGTCCAGAAAGCCTCAGAACCGGCGATTACGACATCGTAAATCTTGGTTGGGACTTGAATGGGACTATTGAGGTCGTTGCCGACCTTCCTAAGAAGTGTCAGCTGGTTGCGCTATTCGGCATTTACCAATCGAACGCCCAATAAAGGAATAAACGTATGAGCGCAGGAGCAGCAGTAGCAGCAGGCCAGTTAATCTTAGGCTTTGTACAAGCATCACAAGCCTCTAAGGCGGCAAAACAAGCCGAGCGTTTGATGATGGAAGGCGGCAAGATGTCGCAAGAAGCTTCCTACGCCAACGCTGCCGACCGTGAAGCTCTTGGAGCTCTGAACGCTGCCGCTATTACTGGCGCTGCATCTAATACCGCTATGGGTTTGCGCGAGGTTGGCTACGCAAACGCCAATGAAATTCTGGAGAAAGAGTTCCAGAACCTCAAGATGTACCAGATGCAGAGCGACGAGGAGCTGCGTCTGCATCGGATGGGCGAGCGCTGGCACGCTGGCGAAATCAGAGCTCGCATGGGAGGTACAGGAGTCCTGGTCAACTCAGGAAGCCCTATGGCTTACCTTCGCAGCGAGATCGTCAAAGGTCTTCAAGAGCGTCGATTTATTCAGACGCGCGATGCGTACACGATGCTTTACATGGCAAGCGATGCCCTTCGAGGATCGCTACTGACGGTTAAGACAGCCAACATCAACGCGCAGATCACCGAGGAGAACGCAGCACTACAAGCGTCAGTCGCAATGGCTGAAGCTCTAGCGGATGCTGCCGCAATGAGAAGGCAGGGAGATATCTCCGCTGCTGTCGGCGTGGCGAACGGACAAGCGGCCAGATCAGCTGGATACGGGGCAGCTCTAGGCGCTATCGGTAATGCACTACCGGCTGCTAACCAGCTTTACCAGAGCTGGAGGCCGCCGCAGTACCAAAGCTACGGGGCCACTGCTCCTACCTATATGCAAGCCGGCTCATCGTACCAATCAGATTACTTCACCACAGGGAAGGTGGGCTTCTAAATGCGACTACCTAATAAGCAAGATCACGCCTCACGCAGCATGGCCTCGACCATGCGCAAGCCTGTACTGGAGCAAAACCGTATTGCGCATAGAGCCGCTGTTCAGCGCTTTACTCCGATGCCTACGAACTACGACGATGTGGGGCGCGCTCAGGGTCGGGCAGCTCTGGCGTCTATCGAGGTTTGGAATCAGGTTGGAAAGCTAGGCACTCAGATTGCCGCGATTGACCAAGAGCATCAGAAAACGGCCTTGGCAGCCAAAAAGGCCCGGCTTGTGGAATTCGCATCGACTTACTACTCCAGTGCGGCTATGGAGGACTTGAACGAGAACGTCGAAGGGACTCTTTCAAAAAAGCATCGCTTTGTAAGTGCCGACTTCCAATCCGCTCTTGCGGACAAGCTTGAGGAGCTTGATGAAGAGTTTGTGATTACAGACCCTGAGCTTAAAAGTATGTGGGCTAATGCAAAGCTCGGGATCGTCTCTGAGACCCAGAACAACTTAAACAGCCTGATCGACCGAGCTCGAGACCAGGAGGCAAAAGACAATGCCGAGATTGAATTCAACGGCATAAACACTAAAGACGAATTTACCGTATGGTCAGAAGAGTTCGGGGAGAAGTGGTGGAGTCCTATGCAGCTCGAGAAGATGCGCATAGCAAAGTTTCACCAAATCGAAATCAACGGCGTAAACGCGCACGTCAATACGGCTCCAGAGTTTGGCTCAAACGGACACATTCGAGAGTATCTAAACGGGGAGGAGGAGCGACTTGCGAACGGGCAGCTAGAAGTCGAGACGTTCAACTCGATTCGATCAATACTGGCCCAGAAGATGCAGGAGAACTCAAATGAAGCTCTTCGAGCAATCGGCTCCGCTGATCCTTCAGAGATTGAAGACATCACTCAGTTCCATATTGATATGGGAAACATCGCAGATGCCCACCAAGCGAAAAAGATCGCTGAGAACCGAGTCCAAGAAAGCATAATCGACGGCTTCAGCGCCGACGTTGATAAGGCTATTTCCATAGCTAGGGATGGTGATGTCGATTCCGCGTTTGGATTACTGACGCTGAGCACAAGCGAGACAAACTGGGAGCGGTTAGACCCAGCACAGCGTGAGGCTGCTTTAAGTAGGCGCGATGATGCCATTGCAGGAATTCTTTCTTTTGGAATTAAGGATTACCTAGACACGCTCAACATTACCTCCACGCGACAAGTCGAGAAGGACGGGGTAATTGTTGAGGAAGTGGTGACCAAGGGAACGGCGGCGACCGAAGAGCTTCTCCGACTGCGCCAGGATATGGCAAATAATCCTGAAAAATATGGGATCGCCAATGACGATGACATGATGTTCGCCATTAACGACATCATGGCAAAGGTCGAGACCGTGGTCGCAGGGTATCAGCAGGCCGAGGTTAACAACCAAAAACAGCGCGATCAGATTAGCGAGAGAACGCGACGGATTTATACGTATTCCACCAATCCCTCGCTGATGAATAGCCTCAACTTCGGAAATTACAGTGAGGATGAGAAGCGGGGGATGGCTCAAGAGGTCTTTGAGCGATGGCTCCAGAATGAAAAGGCTGAAGCGATAGCCAGCCGAGAGGCAGAAACCAACCAATACCTACAGGGTCGGGTGCCGGTGGGAATTTATTCCGAGCACGACTATGCTCGTCAGTTCCTCTTTGAGTCTGGCTTCGCGCCTCCTGGGTACATTGATCAGCTCACGGCTATTGTGACTAAGCCCTCCATGTATGGCGTAGGGGATGCCACAACAGCAGCCGCTCAGCTTATGACGATGATGGCTGTGAATCCAGCCATTACCGAGCAGGAAGGTCTCAACCAAGACGGTCTGATACTGGCTCTCGAGGCGGCTCAGTATGCAAAGCTCACTGGCGATCCATCAGGCGTGACCGCTTACATTGAGGACTTGCAAAAGCAACAGCGAGACCCCAACGGCTACAAGGAACGACGCGACAGGGCTCTCGCTGGAATGAAGGCTGGCGATGTGTTCGACCAGCAATACAAGTTGATCGCGGAAGAATCTAAGTGGATGCCAGAAACCATTCCCGCGTATATGCGCAAGGAGATAGAAGCCGCACTTGGCCCCATGGTTGGCCGGACGTGGTCAAACGAGGTAGCCATGAGGCTTGCGTTTAACGCTGTGTCTGCGAATTACGGCGTAGAGATGATGCCGAATTCGGAGACGGGTGAAGATGAGCCTACATGGGTATACAGGTCGATCTACCGTCACCACAAACACGCCAGCGCTTCTCCTGCAAGTCCAGCGGTGCAAGTGCAGGCCGAGGGTGGAACAAACCTAGAAAACGACCAGCAATTCATGCTGCGCGAATCCTCGAATAACGTCGTTGCGATGACGCTGGCAGACATCGCTAAAGAAAACGGCCTTGACCCGACACAGATTCGAGCAATGTGGATAGGCCCAGAGGGTCTGACACCAGAGTTCCGCAACAATTCGGAGCTTGCAAAAGGTGGTTGGTTAATTACCGATATGGCAGGGACGCCAATTCCAGCCTACTCTGTATGGGCTAAGGACGGCCAGATGGGCTACATCTATATGACCGCTGACCAGCTCTCACCTCGGGCAGCTGAGCGGCAGCAGTATTACGAGGCCACTCAGAAGTACGAAGCGCACAAGTCCGCATACGAAGAGTGGTCAAAGCATCTCAGCGTCACTTCTGACGGCGGCTCGTGGGGCGCCAATCTGGTGAATGGCGCGGTTCGTTGGTTCCAAGATGACGACAAGCAGCTCAAGCTTTCGATCACGGTTACCCCTTACTCAAAGGAGGAGGAAAAGGAGTTGGCTCGCTACTCACAGCTTCTCGCCAGCTCTGAACCAAACAGCCTTGAAGCGTTCGTGAACAGTCATATGCTGAAGCTTCTTAAATCTCAACCATATCGCGCAGCACACCTGGGTAGAACCGACCTCGATAACCGTCAAAAGCTGATTGACCTGATGAAGCAAACAACCATGCAAGTTGCTACCGATTGGTGGCACTCCATTCAAGCTCGAGCCGAGGGCAAGACTCTTATGGATAAGCACTACGGTCAGGAGACCCCCGGATTTCCAGAAGATCGATCGCCTGCCCCGATCACCCCGGACGCTGCTTAATGGAAGGCTTCACGATACCTCAAGAGGCGGTACTCGGCTCTCAGTACATCCCTGATCCCACCACACCCTTTAGCAACTGGCAGCAATTCAAGAGCGCGTTCAAGCAGGACAACCCCTACGCCTCGCATTTCGCCTACGACACCAATAGAAAGGAAGCTTTCGAGCGGGATGAGTCGTGGAGCGCTGCTCGATATATCTCAGAGCAGGACGTTAGCGATGAGGAGCGTAAGCGTATGTGGTCGCTTGGCTGGAATACCAATAGCCTAGCTGAGTTTGAGGCGCGCATGATGCACGATCGGAAGGAGACTTTCGACCGTCAGGTGCTTGCAACAACCGGATTCTGGGAGCGGTTGGCGTATAGCGGTTTAGCTGGAATAGCAGACCCAGTGATGAT
>Ga0070754_10003328_pt1 | contig 11408 bp, 12 predicted proteins | sample VirMetDEL_Sep_01_FD_75181 | JGI IMG/M metagenome (GOLD analysis project Ga0070754, IMG submission 75181) | Aqueous microbial communities from the Delaware River and Bay under freshwater to marine salinity gradient to study organic matter... | ecosystem: Environmental > Aquatic > Marine >... | reverse complement strand
CTACCGTCCCCCCGTGAAGACGCGCTGTGTCGACGGTTTTCTTGGCCTGGGTCCGGAATGCCTGCCACTGGACCAACTGGGTGGACTCGACGCGCTGACCGCACTGGAGATCGAGCTGCACCGAAATGGCGTGCACAAGCAGACCACCAGACTGGCCGAATGGGTGCGCGATGCCATGACGCTGCTCACCGACGTGCGCGAATTCATGTCGTTGCGCCCCGGCGATGTGCTCATGACGGGAACCGACTGCCTGCCCGAAGGCGGGCGCGAACTGGTGCACGCAGGCGACACGGTGGAGATCATCGCTCCCGGCTTCAAGTCCGTGGTGCACAACTTCGTGGCGGAGGAGCAGGCATGAAGCACGCCCGCATTGAATGGGACGGCAACGTCCACGACGCCATCGAAGCAGAAGGCCAGCTGGAGCTGACTTCGGGCGATCACCAGGGGCGGCGGCTTTCGTTCGATGAGGTGGTGTGGCTGCCACCGCTGGCACCGATGCCGGCCAACCAGCCACGCACCATCCTCGCCCTGGGCCTGAACTACGCCGACCATGCGAAGGAGCTCGCCTTCAAGGCGCCGGAGGAACCGCTGGCCTTCGTGAAAGGCGAGGCCACGCTGATCGGCCATCGCCAGTTCACCGTGCGGCCGGCCGGCGTGAGCTTCATGCACTACGAATGCGAGCTGGCCGTGGTGATCGGGCGCACCGCCAAACGTGTGGCGAAAGACGATGCGCTCGACTTCGTGGCCGGCTACACCGTGGCCAACGACTACGCGATCCGCGATTACCTCGAGAACTGGTACCGCCCCAACCTGCGCGTGAAGAACCGCGACACCTGCACGCCCATCGGTCCCTGGCTGGTGGACGCGGCCGATGTGCCGGACCCGATGAATCTTGCGCTGCGCACCACCGTCAACAGCCAGATCACGCAGGATGGCAACACACGCGACATGATCTTCGACGTGCCCACACTCATCGAATACTTCAGCAGCTTCATGACGCTGCAACCTGGCGATCTCATCCTCACCGGCACGCCCGATGGCGTCGTCGACTGCCAGCCCGGCGACGTGATCGTCACGTCCATCGAAGGCGTGGGCGATCTCGTCAACACCATCAAGCAACACCTTCCTGCTTCCTCATGACGATCCAGCACCTCATCAACGGCCAGGCCGTTTCTGGCCCCGCTACGTTCGAAACCGTCAACCCCGCCACGCAGGAAGTGCTGGCCGAAGTGGCCACGGGTGGCGAAGCCGAAGTGAACGCGGCGGTTGCAGCCGCGAAGGCCGCTTTTCCGAAATGGGCCGGCCTGCCCGCCACCGAGCGCGCAAAGCTCATGCGCAAGCTGGGCGAACTCATTGCAGCCCACGTGCCCGAAATTGCGCGCACCGAAACCAACGACAGCGGCCAGGCGATCTCGCAAACCGGCAAGCAACTGATTCCGCGCGCGGCCGACAACTTTCAGTACTTCGCCGAAATGTGCACGCGCGTGGACGGTCACACCTACCCCACGCCCACACACCTGAACTACACGCTGTTTCACCCGGTGGGCGTGTGCGCGCTCATCAGCCCGTGGAACGTGCCCTTCATGACCGCGACCTGGAAGGTCGCGCCATGTCTGGCGTTCGGCAACACGGCCGTGCTCAAGATGAGCGAACTCAGCCCGCTGACGGCAGCCCGCCTGGGAGAACTGGCTCTGGAAGCCGGCATTCCCGCAGGTGTGCTGAACGTGGTGCACGGTTTCGGCAGGGAAGCGGGCGAACCGCTGTGTGCGCACCCGGACGTGCGCGCCATTTCCTTCACCGGCTCCACCGCCACGGGCAACCGCATCGTGCAGAGCGCGGGGCTGAAGAAATTCAGCATGGAGCTGGGCGGGAAGAGCCCGTTCGTGATCTTCGACGACGCGGACCTGGATCGCGCACTCGACGCGGCGGTGTTCATGATCTTCTCCAACAACGGCGAGCGCTGCACGGCGGGCAGCCGCATCCTGGTGCAGCAGAGCATTTATGCGGACTTCGTTCAGAAGTTCAGCGAGCGCGCGAAGCGCATCACGGTGGGCGACCCGCTGGATGAAAAAACCATCGTCGGCCCGATGATCAGCCAGGCGCATCTGTCGAAGGTGCGCAGCTACATCGAACTGGGCCCTAAGGAGGGCGCCACGCTGCTCTGTGGTGGACTGGACCGGCCGTCCTATGCCGCCGATCTGCCGGCCCGTGTGGCCAAAGGCAACTACGTGTGGCCCACGGTGTTCGCCGATGTGGACAACCGCATGCGCATCGCCCAGGAAGAAATCTTCGGGCCAGTGGCCTGCCTGATTCCGTTCAGGGACGAGGCCCACGCCATCGAGCTGGCCAACGACATTCAGTACGGCCTGTCCAGTTACGTGTGGTCGGAGAACCTGGGGCGCGCGCACCGGGTGGCGGCCTCGATCGAGGCGGGCATGTGTTTTGTGAATTCGCAGAATGTGCGCGACTTGCGGCAACCGTTTGGTGGCACCAAGGCGAGCGGCACCGGGCGTGAGGGGGGGACGTGGAGCTACGAGGTTTTCCTGGAGCCCAAGAACGTGGCGGTGTCTCTTGGGTCGCATCACATTCCTCACTGGGGGGGTTGATTTGATCGCTCGCATTTCAATCTACAGGGTTGGCGGGATCGAGCGGGCACGGCGCTCTGCTCCGCGAATGTCCTCCGGCGGCTGGAGCCGCCTCCCCCTTTATTTCGCTGCGCAGAGCGCCGTGCCCGCTCGATCCGAAGCAGCGTGTTCGCGTTCCTCCTTTCTCATGCGCGGTCTGCAGTGGCTTGCTGCCTGGGGGCGTCCACCGCAGCGAAATAAAGGAGGAGGGGCCGCTGGCCCCGGGGGACATTCGCGGAGGTGGGCACCCCCAGGCAGCAAGCCACGGAGCAACCCACCAACAGCAAGGAAGACGACATGGGAAAACTAGCCCTGGTAGCCAAAATCACCCACGTCCCCTCCATGTACCTCAGCGAGCTCGACGGGCCACGCAAAGGCACGAGGCAGGACGCCATCGACGGGCACAAGGAAATCAGCCGCCGTTGCCGTGAACTCGGTGTGGACACCATCGTGGTCTTTGACACCCACTGGCTCGTCAACGCCAGCTACCACCTCAACTGCGCACCGCACTTCAAGGGTACTTACACCAGCAACGAACTGCCCCACTTCATCAGCAACATGGCCTACGAGATACCGGGCAACCCCGAGCTTGGCCAGCTGCTCGCCAAAGTGTGCAACGAGCACGGCGTGGAAACCCTCGCCCACGGTGCCACCACCCTCGGGCCCGAATACGGCACCCTCGTGCCCATGCGCTACATGAACGAAGACCGGCACTTCAAGGCCATCTCCGTTTCCGCGTTGTGCCAGGCACACTACCTCAACGACAGCGTGCGCCTCGGCTGGGCCATGCGCAAAGCGGTTGAAGACCATTACGACGGCACCGTGGCCTTCTTCGCCAGCGGCTCGCTCAGCCACCGGTTTGCGCAGAACGGCCTGGCACCCGAATTCGCTTTTCGGATCTGGAGCCCCTTCCTCGAAACGCTCGACCGCCGCGTCGTGCAGATGTGGGAAGACGGCGACTGGAAAGCCTTCTGCGAGATGCTGCCCGAGTACGCCGCCAAGGGACATGGCGAAGGCTTCATGCACGACACCGCCATGATGCTCGGCGCGCTGGGCTGGAGCGATTACGACGGCAGCGCCGAAGTGGTCACGCCGTACTTCGGTGCTTCCGGCACTGGCCAGATCAACGCCGTGTTTCCCGTCACGCCGCAGACCGGCGCGGCGATTCCAGCGCCTCAGGCCTCGTCCGCCGCCGGCTATCAGGCCGTGAGCCGCCTCTGAGACGGAACATGCCCCACCTCGTCATCCTCTACACCCCCAACCTCGATCAACCGGTCGCACAGGGCGGTGTCGACATGGGCGCACTGTGCCGCGAGCTGTGCGATGCCATGCTGGCCGTGCGCGACGAGTCCGACCGCCAGGTGTTCCCCCCCGGCGGCACGCGTGTGCTTGCGTATCCGGCAGCGCACAGCGCCGTCTCAGACGGAGGTGCCGCCGGCATCGCAGCGGGCATGGGCGACGACTACGCCTTCGTCTACATGAATGTGCGCATGGCCAAGGGCCGCAGTGCCGTGGTGCACCAGCGCGTCGGGGATGCGCTGCAAGCGGTGGTGAAGGCGCGCTTTGCCGACCGGCTCGCTGCGCGCCCCATCGGCATCACCGTGCAGGTGGACGAAGGGCACGAGGTGTTCGACGCCAAGACCAGTTCCCTTCACCCACTTTTCAACCGGACCTGACGCCATGCTCGACGACGCCCTGATCCAGCAACTGGCCGCCGAGCTCGAAGCTTCCGAGAGGTCGCGCGTGGCCCTGGAGCATTTTTCGAAACGCTTTCCCGGCATGACCGTCGAAGACGGTTACCGCATCGGCCGCGCCTGGGTGGCCCTGCAGATCGCGAGCGGCAAGAAGGTGATCGGCCACAAGATCGGCCTCACCAGCCGCGCCATGCAGATCTCCAGCCAGATCGACGAACCCGACTTCGGCACCCTGCTCGACAGCATGCAGTTCATCGCTCGGGCCGGGAAGGTGCTGGAGATTCCCGCCAGCCGCTTCATCGCGCCCCGCGTGGAGGTGGAACTGGCGTTTGTGCTCAAGGGACCGCTGAAAGGCGAGGATGTGACGGTGGAAGACGTGCTGGCAGCCACCGACCATGTGACGCCCGCCATCGAGATCATCGACGCACGCGTCGAGCAAATCGACCGTCACTCCAAAGCCATGCGCAAGGTGTTCGACACCATCAGCGACAACGCGGCCAACGCCGGCATCGTCATCGGTGAGGGCGATCCGCGCTATCGCGCCGATCCCCGAACCACCGACCTGCCGTGGTGCGGCGCGATCCTGCGCCAGAACGGCGCGGTGGAGGAGACGGGGCTGGCCGCAGGGGTGCAGGGACATCCCGCCATCGGTATCGCCTGGCTGGCCCACAAGCTCGCGCCCTGGGGGGAGTCGCTGCACCCGGGCCAGATCGTGCTGGCCGGTTCGTTCACGCGGCCTGTGGCAGCCAAAGCCGGCGACCTGTTCGAGGCCGATTACGGTCCGCTGGGTTGTCTGCGTTTCAAGTTCGTTTGAGTTTCCATCCCATGCAGACACCCGTCAACATCTTCAAGCAAGCGCTCGCCGCCGGACAGTCGCCCATCGGCCTGTGGGCGGCGCTCGCCAGCCCCTACAGCACCGAACTCATCGCCGGCATCGGCTACGACTGGTTGCTCATCGATGGCGAGCACGCGCCCAACGACGTGCGCAGCACCCTGGCGCAATTGCAGGCCGTGGCCAGCGCGCAGCAGGCCTTTGGCGACAAGCGATCGCACCCGGTGGTGCGTGTGCCGGTGGGCACCGGCGATGTCGGCGTGGCGCTCATCAAGCAGTACCTGGACATTGGCGTGCAGACCCTGCTGGTGCCCATGATCGACACGCCCGAGCAGGCCGAGTTGGTGGTGAAGGCCACGCGTTACGCGCCCGCGGGCATTCGCGGCATGGGCAGCGCGCTGGCGCGGGCCTCGCGCTGGCAGGCGCACGCGCGCTATGTGCACGAGGCCAACGACCAGGTCTGCGTGCTCGTTCAGGCCGAGACCGTGGAGGCCATGAAGAACCTCGATGCGATCGCCGCCACGCCTGGTGTGGACGGTGTCTTCATCGGCCCGGCCGACCTCAGCGCGTCCATGGGTCATCCCGGCAACGCCGGTCACCCCGATGTGCAGGCCGCCATCGCCGAAGGCATTGCGCGCATTCGCGCTGCCGGCAAGGCACCGGGGATTCTGGCCACCACCGAGCCGCTGGCACGGCAATGGCTGCAGGCCGGCGCGCAGTTCGTGGCCGTGGGCGCCGACACCATGCTGCTCGCGGCCGGGGCTGCCAGCCTGCTCGCGCAATACAAGGGCACGGGCCCGGACGTGCGCAACACCTATTGAAGGAAATGCCCCCATGAACACCGCATTGAACCCCGCCAGCACCACACCCGCAGGCATGCACCCGGACGAGTGGGCCGCGCGCACCGAGCTCGCCGCCTGCTACCGCGTCTTCGCCATGCTGGGCTGGACGGAAATGATCTACAACCACATCACGCTGCGCCTGCCCGCCAGCGTGTGTGGCGAGGACAAACAGTTCCTCATCAACCCTTTTGGCCTGCACTACAGCGAAGTCACAGTGCGCAACCTGGTGAAGATCAACATCAGGGGCGAAGTGCTGGATGGCTCGCCTCATCCGGTCAACCCGGCCGGCTTCACCGTGCACGCCGCCATTCACGATGCGCTGGAAGACGCGCACTGCGTCATGCACACCCACACCACCGCCGGCGTGGCCGTGGCTTGCCTCAAGGGTGGCCTGCAGCAGACCAACTTCTACACCGCCCAACTGCACGACATGGTGGCCTACCACGACTTCGAGGGCATCACCATCCACGCCGATGAAGCGCCGCGTTTGTTGAAGAGCATCGGCAACAGGCCTGCCGTGATCCTGCGCAACCACGGCCTGTTGGCCTGGGGCGCCACGCTGCCGCAGACCTTCGCCATCCTCTGGACATTGCAGCGCGCCTGCGAAATCCAGATGGCCACCTTTTCCATGGGCGGCGCCGAAGCGGCCATTCCTGTGCCCGAGGTGATCGCCGCCCGATGCACGCGGGACGCGCTGCAGTTCAATCCCAATCATGGCGCCGGTCGCGACGTGTTCGACGCGCTGGTCCGGCAGGTGAATCGCCTCGACCGCAGTTACCTGGAGTAAGTCTTGTCCAAACCGGATCTTCAACGCGTCGCCATCGTCGGCGCTGGCGCCATCGGTGGCTGGCTCGGCCTGCTGCTCTCGCACACCGGCTGCCTGGTGAGCGCGCTGGCGCGTGGCGACACGCTCGCCGCGCTGCAGCGCGACGGCCTGCAGCTGCACCAGGACGGCAAGGTCATCGGAGCCCCGGTGGAGGCGTCATCCAGCGCGGTGGCGCTGGGCGTACAGGACCTCGTGATCGTGGCGGTGAAGGCCCCAGCCATGACCGAAGTGGCGCGCAGCATCGCGCCCCTGATCGGGCGTCACACGGTGGTGCTCACCGCCATGAACGGCGTGCCCTGGTGGTTCTTCAACGAATTCGGCGGGCCGCGTTCGGGCACGCGGCTGCAGGCGGTGGACCCGGGCGGCGCGATCGACCGCGCTGTGCCCGCGCGCAATGTGGTCGGTGGCGTGGTGCACGCCAGCTGCTCGGTGGATGCGCCGGGTGTCGTTCGTCACCATTTCGGCAATGGCCTCATCGTCGGCGAGCCTTCAGGCGAACGCAGTGATCGCGTGGTGGCGCTCGCCGAGCTGCTGCAGCGCGCCGGGCTCAACGCCACGATCTCGCCGCAGATCCAGAAAGACGTCTGGTACAAGCTCTGGGGCAACATGACGGTCAACCCGGTGAGCGCACTCACCGGCGCCACCACCGACCGCATCCTGGGCGACGATCTGGTGCGCGGCTTCATCAGCAGCGTCATGCTCGAAGCCAAAGCCATTGGCGCGCAGATCGGCATCCCCATCGACCAGCGGCCCGAAGACCGCCACGCCGTCACACTCAAGCTCGGTGCTTTCAAGACCTCGATGCTGCAGGACGTGCAGGCGAAAAAGCCGGTGGAGCTCGATGCGCTGGTGAGCGTGGTGCGTGAACTCGGTCAACTCACCGGCGTGCCCACCCCGTTCACCGACGCCTTGCTGGGCCTTTCGCGGTTGCAGGCACAGACGCTGGGGCTTTACCCCGAGCCTGTCGTCCGGCAGGGTTAGCCCGCTACCGGCGCGCGACCCGACGTTCAAGAATCGTCGCATGCCCGCCACCTGGACGCTCGACGCACCCGCTTCCGGCCACCTCCTGCCGGCGACGGCGGTGCAAGGCCTGCTCGAAGTCGCCAGCGCACCCTTGAGCGCGGCGCGCCTGCTTCGTGCCATCCAGCCGGTGGTGCCAGTGCAATACCTTTCGCTCGTGGCATTTCGCCACCACACGCCCGAGCTGGTGGAAGGCAGCTCCCAGCACTCGCCCGACCGCGATGTCGTCGCCGAATGTTTCGCCATCTACCGCCGCAGCTATTTCCGCAGCGACTCGGTGATGCGGCTCGCCGACCGCGTGGCCGAGCGACCGGCGCGCGAAGTGGCGGTGCTGCACTGTCGTGCCGACGAGTTGCCGGTGGCCGGCTGGCGCAACGACATCTACGTGCGCGAACGCCTCACCGAGCGCTTCACACTGCTGCATGCTCCTGCGCCCGGCGCCGTGCAGGCCATCCACCTCTACCGCGACGATCGGCAGGGCTTCTTCCAGCCGTCCGAAATCGCGCAGCTGCTCGCGCTGGCTCCGTTGTTGCGCCAGGCGCACCATGCCGCGCTGCAGGTGGGGGCGGTTGTCGCAGATCGTCACGCGCAGGTGGCGCAGGCCGAGCGGCGCCTGTTGCGCCTTGCGCCAATCCTCTCTCCACGCGAGCGCGCCGTCTGCGCTCGCATCGCCTGCGGCCTCAGTGCCGATGGCATTGCCGCCGATCTGGACGTGGCTCCGTCCACCGTGGTGACGCTGCGCAAGCGCGCCTATCTCAAGCTGGCCGATGCCGGTTTGCCGGCGGACCGGATGCGCCTTGCGCGATGGCTTTGCTAGGGTTTCTCCGTGGGAGAGCGGCCCGGTAGACGGGTTCGCGGCGCATAGAATCTGCGCACCTTGAGAGGCGGGGAAATATTCATGAAACAGAAATGGCGCGCAGTGCGCGGATTGTTGCTGGCCGTTGCGCTGGTGGCTTTGGGAGGATGTGCCTCCTTTTACGTGGATGGCAACGCCCCGGAGGTGGCTGCTGCACAGTACAAAAAGCCGGGGGATCCGGCCGACGTGCAGGTGATCTGGGAGTTCCAGACCAAGGGTGTGGCGAACGCCAGGGCCACGGAATACCTGAAGGCCCGCGTAGTGGATCAACTTGCCACCAGCGGCCTGTTCTCAAAGGTGAGCGATGCGCCTGTTGCGAGCGGCGCACTGCTCATCGCCACGGTGAACAATGTGCCTCTGTCCGATGATGCGGCCTCCAAAGGCTTCGTCGCAGGCCTGACCTTCGGCATCGCAGGGCAGACCGTGGGAGACGGTTACGAATGCACGCTGCGCTACACGCCTGGACGCAGCGGCGCAGCACCGCTGGAGCAGAAGAGCAAGCACGTGATCTACACCAGCATCGGCGCAACCGGGCCACCGCCGCTTGCCCAGAAGATGGCCAGCGCCGAAGAAGCAGTTACCACGATGTTGCGTCAGTTGATCAGTCGGACCCTCAATCCTCTGTCACAGGATCCGGCATTTCCATGACTTTCTCTTCCCTTCGCCTCGCCCCTTTGTTGGCCACGCTGGTTCTCGCGGGTTGCGCCAACGTCAAACTTGACGCCACGGGCGCCACGCCTGCCACAGTTGAGAAGCTGCGCGGCGCCAAACTGGCACCAGCTCAGGTCGGGACCTTCCGTTTGGCGCCCGGCAAGGACCCCGCGATGGACACTTCGCTGGGCGGGCTGCGAGGGAATTCGCTGGCACCCGCCAAGGGCAGCTGGTCGCAATTGCTCAAGGACACGGTGGTGGCCGAGCTCACCGCTGCGGGCCTTTACGACCCCGCCTCCAGCGTCGTCATCGAAGGGCTCCTGACCGATAGCAAGGTCGATGCCGCCATCGGAACGGGCACGGGTCGTCTGGCCGCCCGCTTTGTCGTGAAGAACGCGGGCCGGGTGGCGTACGACAAGGAACTGGCGGTCGATGCGCAATGGGAGTCTTCGTTCATGGGCGCGGTCGCGATCCCCACCGCCATGAACCAGTACGGCGCTTTGTACAAAGCACTGGTGGCCAGACTGGTCGACGATCCCGATTTCCGGCGCGCCTTGACGAAATAAGAAGTGTCGCGGCCACGGTGCTTGGGAATCCGTCGCCAGATACCCTTGTCCGTCCCCCTCAAAGGGGACAATTCCCACTCAGCCACCGCCTAGCATGGGTCTCCATTCCCACGAGAGACCGACCATGTGGCTGCGCAACTGCTGGTACGTGATCGCCTGGAATCATGAGATCCCGGCGGCCGACGCATCTCAACTTTTCACCCGCACCGTGCTCGGCGAGCCGGTGCTTGTGTACCGCACGCAGGCCGGTGAGCTGGTGGCGCTGGAGGACCGATGCTGCCATCGCCATGCCCCGCTTTCGGTGGGGCGGCGCGAAGGCGACTGCGTGCGTTGCGGCTACCACGGGCTGAAATTCGACGCCCAGGGGCAGTGCGTGGAGGCACCGGGGATCGAGATCGTGCCCGCCAAGGCGCGCGTGCGCAGCTACCCCCTGGCTGTGAAGAACAACTGGGTGTTCGTGTGGATGGGCGAAACAGCGAAGGCCGACACTGCCCTGCTGCCCGACAACTTCAGCTGCGACAGCCCACAGTGGAAAAACAAGCCGGGGTACCTGCACTACGACACGCCGTACCTGCTCATCTGCGACAACCTGCTCGACTTTTCCCACCTGAGCTACGTGCACGAAAAGTCGCTCGGGGGCTCCACGCGCATTGCGCAGTCGCGTCCGGTCATCGAGCCCGTGCCTGGCGCCACCGCCGACTGGCCGCAGATGGGCATCAAGGTGTCGCGCCACGTGAACGACGTGCCGGCGCCGCCGTTTTACCAGCGCTTCCGCCAGTTCGACACCAATCTGGATCGCTGGTTTGTCTACGAATTTCTGTTGCCCGGTACGCTGCTCATGCATTCCGGAGGCCGGCCCACCGGTGCGGAGCCCGACGCGTCCGGCCCTTCGGTGCGCCTGCACAGTTGCCAGACGCTCACGCCCGAGACGGCCACCACCACGCATTACTTCTTCCAGCAGTCGCACCCGGTGGACGAAGGCGACGACTCGGTTACCGAGAGCATTTTCAACAGCCTGGTCGGCGCCTTCAATGAAGATCGCGACATGATCACGGCGCAGCACCGCAACATTCAGCTCAACCCCACGCTGCCGATGATGCCGCTGGCCATGGACGCCGCGCTTGCCCAGTTCCGCCGTCTGCTCGAAACGCGCGTGCAGGCGGAGCAACGCGGCACCACCGCTTCATCACCCCCCATGGCCGTGACGGCCTGATCACAACGGAGACTCTCGATGACACGCAAGACCTTTCTGCTCGCCCCCCTGGCCGCAACCCTCGTCGCCACCACGGGGCTGGCGAGTGCACAGACCGTGCTCAGCGTTTCCACCTGGTTGCCGCCCACGCACGGCGCCACCATGGCGCAAAACCAGTGGTGCGAAGCGGTGGAAAAGGAAACCAAAGGCAGCGTGAAATGCAACCTGCTGCCCAAGGCCGTTTCTGCACCGCCCGGAACGTTCGACGCCGTGCGCGACGGCCTGGCCGACGTGTCCTACACCGT
>Ga0070754_10003324_pt1 | contig 11416 bp, 8 predicted proteins | sample VirMetDEL_Sep_01_FD_75181 | JGI IMG/M metagenome (GOLD analysis project Ga0070754, IMG submission 75181) | Aqueous microbial communities from the Delaware River and Bay under freshwater to marine salinity gradient to study organic matter... | ecosystem: Environmental > Aquatic > Marine > Coastal... | reverse complement strand
GGGGGGGAATCCGGCGGCGGCGTGCCCCTCTGGCCAAGGCTCCATGGGGACGGATTCGAATGACCCGTTCTCCTGTGGAGGAGATGTCCTTGAATACGAGCCCATTCCTTGTCTCCTTGCGCTTTTGCGCTTTTGCGGATCGCAGGGGCTGGGTCAACGCCGAGCTCTTGTGCACCTCCGGGTATGCGTCGGTGTCGATCACTGGAAGGTTTGTACAACCGTCAACCGGCGGCGTCAAAACATTTCCCGATACCCGTCCAGAAAACTTTACTACGTTGACTTCAAATGTCAATCAAACAATACGTCAATTTAAGTTGACACAATTCACGGGACCATCTAAATTGGGTTCCAGCGAGTCCCCAAGGCTCCATGGAGACAGAACCGATGCATCCCGAGACACCGCGACCGGCCGCCGGCCGCTCCCTCTACACCCTGCAGGAGCGCCAGCGGCGTGACTCGACGGTGTGGACCCTGGTGCAGGGCGTGCTGGCACCGGTGCAGTTCCTGGTGTTTCTCGTCAGTCTCGTGCTGGTGCTTCGCTTCCTGGCCACCGGCGAGGGCGAATGGGCCGCCACGGTGTCGGTGGTGGTCAAGACCCTCACCCTCTACACCATCATGATCACCGGCTGCATCTGGGAAAAGGTGGTCTTCGGCCGCTACCTGTTCGCCCCTGCGTTCTACTGGGAAGACGTGTTCAGCATGCTGGTGCTGGCGCTGCACACGGCCTACCTGGTGGCCCTGTTGGCCGGCTGGCTGCCGCCGCGCGGCCTGATGCTGCTGGCCCTCGCCGCGTACGCCGCCTACGTGGTCAACGCCGGACAGTTCCTGTGGAAGCTGCGCATGGCACGGTTGCAAGGCGCGATGGTGCCCCGGGAGGCGTTCGAATGAGCCCTGTGATTCCGATCCGGGCTGACGCAGCGGGCTGTGTGGACGCCCCGGTGTTGCGCGAGCGCGGCCAGCGCGAGGTGTTCTGCGGCCTCACCGGCATCATCTGGCTGCACCGCAAGATCCAGGACGCGTTCTTTCTCGTGGTCGGTTCGCGCACCTGTGCGCACCTGATCCAGAGCGCCGCCGGGGTGATGATCTTTGCCGAGCCGCGTTTTGCCACCGCCATCATCGACGAGCGCGATCTGGCGGGCCTGGCCGACTGCAACGAAGAACTGGACCGCGTGGTCACGAAGCTCATCGAGCGGCGGCCGGAAATCAAGCTGCTGTTCCTGGTCGGCTCCTGCCCGTCCGAGGTCATCAAGCTCGACCTCTCGCGCGCCGCGCAGCGCCTTTCCGGTCGCTTCACGCCCGATGTTCGCGTGCTCAACTATTCCGGCAGCGGCATCGAGACCACTTTCACGCAGGGTGAAGACGCCTGTCTGGCTTCGCTGGTGCCGGTGCTGCCCGCGAGCGCGAAGGCTGCGCCCGCGGAATTGATGGTGGTGGGCACGCTGGCCGACGTGGTGGAAGACCAGTTCGCGCGGATCTTCCAGCAGCTCGGGATCGGCCCGGTGCGCTTCTTTCCGCCGCGCCGCGCCACGCAGATGCCGTCCGTGGGGCCCAACACGCGCTTCCTGCTGGCCCAACCTTTCCTCGCGGACACGGCCCTGGCACTCGAAGCGCGCGGCGCGCAACGCCTGCCGGCTCCCTTTCCGCTGGGCGTTGAAGGCACCACGGTCTGGCTGCAGGCTGCGGCCCGCGCGATGGGTGTGAGCCCTGAGACCTTCGACAACGTGACCCGCCCGGCCCGCGAACGAGCCGCCAGCGCCCTGGGCCGCCAGCGTGTCCAACTCCAGGGCAAGCGCATCTTCTTCTTCCCCGATTCGCAGCTTGAAATACCTCTGGCGCGTTTCCTCTCGCGCGAGCTCGGCATGCAGCTCACCGAGGTCGGCACGCCCTACCTGCACCGCACGCACATGGCCGAAGAGCTGGCGCTCCTGCCGCAGGGCACTTTGCTCAGCGAAGGCCAGCATGTGGACAAACAACTCGACCGCTGCCGCGCCGAGCGCCCCGACCTCGTGGTGTGCGGCCTGGGTCTGGCCAATCCGCTCGAAGCCGAAGGCCTGACCACCAAGTGGGCGATCGAACTGGTCTTCACCCCCATCCAGGGCTACGAGCAGGCGGCCGATCTGGCCGAGCTCTTCAGCCGTCCGCTGGTGCGCCGCATGCGCCTGGCAGCCTGAGCGCAGCACCCCGCCATGCAACTCACGCTCTGGACCTACGAAGGACCGCCACACGTGGGGGCCATGCGGATCGCCACCGCCATGAAGGACGTTCACTACGTGCTGCATGCGCCGCAGGGCGACACCTACGCCGACCTGTTGTTCACCATGATCGAGCGCGACGCCAAGCGTCCGCCCGTGACCTACACCACTTTCCAGGCGCGCGATCTGGGTGGCGACACGGCGCAGCTCTTCAAGGACGCCGCACGCGAAGCCTTCGAGCGCTTCAAACCCGGGGCCATGATGGTGGGCTCGTCGTGCACCGCCGAACTGATTCAGGACGACCCGGGGGGCCTGTGCAAGGCGCTGGATCTGCCGGTGCCCGTGGTGGCGCTTGAACTGCCTTCGTACCAGCGCAAGGAAAACTGGGGCGCGGCCGAAACCTTCTACCAGATGGTTCGCCAGCTCGCAGACCCGCAGATCAGGCGCGCACCCCGCGAGCCAGGCCAGCGCGCCCGCTGCAACATCCTCGGTCCGGCCGCGCTCGGCTTTCGCCACCGCGACGACCTGCGCGAGATCAGCGGCCTGCTGCGCGAAATGGGCATCGACATCAACGTGACCGCGCCGCTGGGCGCCTCGCCGGCCGACCTGGCCCGCCTGGGCGATGCCGACTTCAACGTCGTGCTCTACCCCGAGATCGCGTCGGTCGCTGCGGGCTGGCTCACGCGCACCTTCGGCCAGCCGGCCACGCGCACGGTGCCCATCGGCTCCGGCGCCACGCGCGACTTCATTCATGAGGTGGCCGCCCTCGCGGGCGTGGACGCCACAACCGTACTGGCCGATGCCAACGCGCGCGCGCCCTGGTATGCGAAGTCGGTCGATTCCACCTACCTCACCTCCAAGCGTGTGTTCGTGTTCGGCGACGCCACCCACGTGGTGGCCGCAGCGCGCATCGCCGCCACCGAAATGGGCTTTACCGTGGTGGGCGTGGGCACCTACAGCCGCGAGTTTGCCCGCGAAGTGCGCGACGCGGCCAAGCTGTATGGCGTGGATGCGCTCATCAGCGACGACTACCTGGAAGTGGAAGCGCGCATCGCCGAACTGCAGCCCGAACTGGTGCTGGGTTCGCAGATGGAGCGCCACATTGCCAAGCGACTGGGCATTCCCTGCGCCGTGATTTCGGCGCCCGTGCATGTGCAGGACTTCCCGGCGCGCTACTCACCGCAAATGGGCTTCGAAGGCGCCAACGTGCTGTTCGACACCTGGGTACACCCGCTCATGATGGGTCTGGAAGAGCACCTGATCGGCATGTTCCGGGGCGACTCGGAGTTCCATGAAGACGCTGCGCCGTCGCACCTGGGTGGCTCGCACAAGCCCGCACCACTGGCAGCGCCCCAGCCCGTGACGCCCGCCGCCGCCGAGACCACCTGGGGCGTAGAAGCAGAAAAAGAACTTCGCAAGATTCCATTCTTCGTTCGCGGCAAGGCTCGCCGTAACACCGAACTCTATGCCAGGGACAAGGGCCTGCCCGTGATCACGCTGGAGACGCTCTACGATGCCAAAGCCCATTTCAGCCGCTGAAGGTCAGGTGTTCGCGCCCGGCATGAAGGTCGTGCTGGTGACGATGGACAGCCACCTGGCCAGCGCGGCCGAGCGCGCGCACCGAAGCCTGGCCACAGCGGTGCCAGGGTTGTCGCTCGCGGTGCATGCTGCCGCCGAATGGGGCGATGACGACGCGGCGTTGCGGCGCTGCACCGACGACATCGCGCGCGCCGACATCGTCATCGCCACCATGCTGTTCATGGAAGACCATTTCCTGCCGGTGCTGCCTGCGCTGCGCGCACGCCGGGAAAAATGCGACGCGATGGTGTGCCTGATGTCGGCCACTGAGGTGACCCAGCTCACCCGCATGGGGAAGTTCGACATGAGCGGCCCGGTGAGCGGGCCCATGGCGTTCCTGAAGAAGCTGCGCGGCAAGTCCACCGCCGACGTGAATGCCTCGCCTGAGGACAAGAGCACCGCGGGTGCGCGCCAGATGAAGATGCTGCGCCGCCTGCCGCGCATCCTGCGCTTCATCCCCGGGACCGCACAGGATGTGCGAGCCTATTTCCTCTCCATGCAGTACTGGCTCGCCGGCTCCGAGCAGAACATGGTCAATCTGGTGCAGTTTCTCGTGGAGCGGTACGCCACAGGCAGCCGACGCGACATGCGCCCCCGTTGTGTGGTGGGCGCGCCGCTCGAGTATCCCGAGGTGGGCGTCTACCACCCGCGCATGAAGCAGCGCCTGTCGGCCTCGGTGGCCGACCTGCCGCTGGTGGCCACCACCGGCCAGCGTGGCACGGTGGGCCTGCTGGTCATGCGCTCGTACTTGCTTGCGGGCAACACCGGCCACTACGACGGGGTGATCACCGCACTGGAAGCGCGTGGGCTGAAGGTGATTCCGGCCTTCGCCACCGGCCTGGACAACCGGCCCGCCATCGAAGGCTATTTCCAGGGCAAAGACGGCCGGCCGGTCATCGACGCACTGGTTTCGCTCACGGGCTTCTCCCTGATTGGCGGGCCGGCGTACAACGACGCGCACGCCGCCGAAGACATTCTCGCGAAGCTCGACGTGCCGTACCTCGCGGTCACGCCGGTGGAGTTCCAGACGCTGGACCACTGGGGCGCTTCCTCGCGCGGCCTGCTGCCGGTGGAGTCCACCATGATGGTGGCGATCCCCGAACTCGACGGCGCCACCGGTTCCATGGTGTACGGCGGACGGGGCAGCGCTTCGCATGTGAGCTGCACCGGTTGCGCGAAGGCTTGCACCTTCGAAGCGATCGAAGGCGCGCACGACATGCAAACCTGCAGCGAGCGCGCCGACGCCCTGGCCGCGCGCGTGGGCCGGTTGATCGACCTTCGCCGCGCCGCCCGCGCCGATCGCAAGGTGGCTGCGGTGGTGTTCAATTTCCCGCCCAACGCCGGCAACACCGGCACCGCCGCCTTCCTGGCGGTGTTCGAATCGCTCTACAACACGCTCGCCGCCATGAAGGCGCAGGGCTATACCGTGGACATGCCCGAGAGCGTGGACGCGCTGCGCGAAAGCATCATCCACGGCAACGCGGCGCAGTACGGCGCGCCAGCCAATGTGCACGCGCTCATCGATGTGGATGACCACGTGAAGCGCGAACGGCACCTGCGCCAGATCGAGGCGCAGTGGGGTCCGGCACCGGGCCAGCAACTCAGCGACGGTTCGCGCATCTTTGTACTGGGCGCGCGCTTCGGCAATGTGTTCGTCGGCATTCAGCCCGGCATGGGCTACGAAGGCGACCCGATGCGCCTGCTGTTCGAACACGGTTTTTCCCCCACGCACGCATTCTCGGCGTTCTACCGCTGGATCCGCGAAGACTTTGGCGCCCACGCTGCACTGCACTTCGGCACCCACGGCGCGCTGGAGTTCATGCCCGGCAAGCAGAACGGGCTGACCGCCATGTGCTGGCCCGATCGCCTGATTGGCGACCTGCCCAACATGTACCTCTACGCCTCGAACAACCCGTCCGAAGGCACCATTGCCAAGCGCCGCGCCGCCGCCACGCTCATCAGCTACCTCACGCCCCCGGTGGCGCAGGCCGGGCTGTACCAGGGCCTGATGGAGCTCAAGGATCTGCTCGAACGCTTCCGTTCCCTGGAACCGGAGGCCCAGGACGAGCGCGACGAGATCGCCACCATGATCCAGGCGCAAGCCACCACGCTGGCGCTCTGCGAAGAGCAGGACCCCTGGGGCGCAGAGGCTGAAGCCCGCATCGCCCGGCTGAACGACGCCGTGCTGGAACTGGAATACACGCTCATTCCCTACGGCCTGCACGTGGTGGGGCAGGCGCTGACCGAAGCAGAGCGTGTGGATTTGCTGCTCTCGTGTGCCGATTCGTTCCTGGGCGAACCGGGTGCCGCTGCCAGGCTGCTGCGTCCTGCGGTGGAGGCACTGGTCAAGGGCGCCACGCCTGCCGAGGCGATGAAGTCGCTGCGCTCGCAGCAGCCCGGCAGCCATGCGGTGGACGACGCGGCGCTGCTGGCGCAACTCAGCAGCCTCGCCGCCACCGATGTGCTGCTGGCCCAGGACCACGAGATCGACGGCATCCTGCACGCGCTCGATGGTCGGTTCCTGCGCCCCGCGCCCGGTGGCGATCTGCTGCGCACGCCGGCCATCCTGCCCACCGGTCGCAACGTGCACGGCTTCGACCCGTTCCGCATTCCCAGCGCCTACGCGGTGAAGGACGGTGCGCGCCAGGCCGAACGCCTGCTCGACAAGCACCGCGCCGATGGCCACGCGTTTCCCGAGACCATTGCCATGGTGCTGTGGGGCACCGACAACCTCAAGAGTGAAGGCGGCCCGATCGCGCAGGCGCTCTCGCTGATGGGCGCACGTCCCCGCTTCGACAGCTACGGCCGGCTGGCCGGTGCCGAACTGATTCCGCTGGCAGAGCTGACGCGGCCGCGCGTGGACGTGGTGATCACGCTCTCGGGCATCTTCCGCGACCTGCTGCCGCTTCAGATCAAGCTGCTGGCCGAGGCCGCGTTCATGGCCGCATCGGCCGACGAGCCGGTCGAACACAACTTCGTGCGCAAGCATGCGCTGGCCTACGTAGCCGAGCACGGCGGCGACCTGGAAACCGCTTCGTTGCGCGTGTTCGGCAACGCCGAAGGCGCCTACGGCTCCAACGTCAACAGCCTGGTGGACAACAGCCGCTGGGAAGACGGTGACGAACTGGCTGAGACCTACAGCCGCCGCAAGGGCTTCGCCTACGGCCGCGCCGGGCGGCCGGTGCAGCAGGCAAGACTGCTGCAGAGCGTGCTCGGCGGCGTGGAACTGGCCTACCAGAACCTGGATTCGGTGGAGCTCGGCGTGACCACGGTGGACACCTACTTCGACACGCTGGGCGGCATCAGCCGCGCCATCCAGCGCGCGCGCTCGGTGGAGCAGGGTGCCGACGCGCCGATGGCGCCGGTCTACATCGGTGACCAGACGCGCGACAGCCACGGCGGCGGCACCGTGCGCACCCTCACCGACCAGGTGGCGCTGGAAACGCGCACCCGCATGCTCAATCCGAAGTGGACCGAGGGGATGCTCAAGCACGGCTACGAAGGTGTGCGCCAGATCGAGGTGCACGTGACCAACACCATGGGCTGGTCGGCCACCACGGGGCAGGTGCAGCCCTGGGTCTACGAACAACTCACCCAGGCTTTCATGCTCGACCCCGAGATGCGTGAACGACTGGCGCGGCTGAACCCCACGGCCTCGGCCCGCGTGGCCAGCCGCCTGATCGAAGCTTCCGAACGTCAGTTCTGGAAGCCCGCGCCCGAGGTGCTCAAGGCACTGCGCCAGGCCAGTGATGAACTGGAAGACCGCCTTGAAGGCGTATTTGAAGGAGCTCCCGCATGATGACCGAGACCAGCGTTCCCCTGACCGACCTGAGGCGCGCCTCAGGCCGCGCGGCGCGCGAAGACGGCGAAGGCAGCCTGCAGGTCCAGCTCGATCCCTCGCTCAAGATCGGCAACGCCAAGGTGTTTGCGATCTACGGCAAAGGCGGCATTGGGAAGAGCACCACCAGCTCCAACCTGTCGGCCGCGTTCTCGCACCTGGGCAAGCGCGTGCTGCAGATCGGCTGCGATCCCAAGCACGACAGCACCTTCACGCTGACCAAGAAGATGCTGCCGACCGTCATCGACGTGCTGGAGACGGTGGACTTCCACCCCGAGGAACTGCGCGTGGAGGACTTCGTGTTTCCCGGCTACAACGGCGTGATGTGCGTGGAGGCCGGTGGCCCGCCCGCCGGCACCGGTTGCGGCGGCTACGTGGTGGGGCAGACCGTGAAGCTGCTCAAGGAACACCATCTGCTTGAAGACACCGACGTCGTGATCTTCGACGTGCTGGGCGACGTGGTGTGTGGCGGTTTTGCCGCGCCGCTGCAGCATGCCGACCGCGCGCTCATCGTCACCGCCAACGATTTCGATTCCATCTTCGCCATGAACCGCATCGTGCAGGCGATTGGCGCGAAGGCGAAAAACTACAACGTGCGCCTCGGCGGTGTCATCGCGAACCGCAGCGCGGCCACCGACCAGATCGACAAGTACAACAACCAGATCGGCCTGAAGCTGGCCGCGCATTTCCCCGACCTGGACGTGATCCGCCGAAGCCGGCTCAAGAAATCGACCCTGTTCGAAATGGAAAGCTCACCCGAGCTCGAAGCGGTGAAGGCCGAGTACATGCGGCTGGCCGCGTCGCTCTGGCTCGGTGTGGAGCCGCTGGCGGCGGTGCCCATGAAGGACCGCGACATCTTCGACCTGCTGGGTTTCGACTGAGCCGGAAGACCCCCATGAAAACGTCCAACGCCAACTACATCGAGCGCCGCTCGGAGATCGAGAATTACTTCGATCGCACGGCGGCCCAGGCCTGGGAGCGGCTGACCTCGAACGCGCCGGTGGGTCGCATTCGCGCTTCGGTGCGCGCCGGGCGCGACCAGATGCGCAACACGCTGCTCGACTGGCTGCCGCAGGACATGCGCGGCCTGCGCCTGCTCGATGCCGGCTGCGGCACCGGAGCGCTGGCCCTGGAAGCCATGCAGCGCGGCGCCGAGGTGGTGGCCATCGACCTCTCCCCCACCCTGGTGCAACTGGGACGCGAACGCAACGCCAGCCTGCAGCCCAACGGGCGCGGCGGCAGCATCGAATACCTCTCGGGCGACATGCTGGACGACGCGCTCGGCCAGTTCGACCACGTGGTGGCGATGGACTCGGTGATCCACTACGACACGCCCGACATCGCCAACGCCATCGCGCGGCTGGCCTCGCGCACGCGTGGCAGCGTGCTCTTCACCATCGCGCCCAGCAGCCCGCTGTTGAGCGTGGCCCACACCCTGGGCCGCTTCTTTCCCCGCAGCGACCGCTCACCGGCGCTCACCCCCGTGTCGCAGGCCCGCCTGCGCGCCGCGCTGGTGCAGCGCCTCACCGGTTGGAAAGAAGGCCGCAGCCAGCGCATTTCGAGCGGCTTCTACACCTCGCAAGCCTGGGAGTGGACCCGGTGAACCTTCAACGCCTGCTGTCGCCCTCGTGGGCGATGAACATCACACTGCGTTACGCGCCGTTTGCGGACGCGGCTTCTGCCGACCTGCCGCTCGGTCGCCTGCTGCGGCTGTCGTTGTTCCAGGCGTCGATCGGCATGACGATTGCGCTGCTGGTGGGCACGCTCAACCGCGTGATGATCGTGGAGCTGAATGTGCCGGCGTGGTGGGTCGCGCTGTCGGTGGCGCTGCCGCTGGTGTTTGCGCCGCTGCGAGCGCTCATCGGCTACCGCAGCGACACGCATCCCTCGGCGCTGGGTCTGCGCCGCATGCCCTACATGTGGATCGGCACGCTGCTCATGTTCGGCGGCCTGGCCATCATGCCGTTCGCGCTGCTGCTGCTCACTGTGACCGACATCACCGTGTGGGCTGGGCGCATCGGGGCCGCGCTGGCCTTCCTGCTGGTGGGGGCAGGCATGCAGATCACCCAGACCGCCGGCATGGCGCTGGCCAGCGACCTCTCTCCCGAGGACAAGCGCCCGCGCGTGGTGGCGTTGCTCTACAGCACGTTGCTGGTGGGCATGATCCTGGGCAGTGCGCTGCTGGGTTTTGCGCTGATCGACTTCACGCCCACGCGCCTGGTGCAGGTGGTGCAGGGCGCTGCCGTGGTGGTGGCCTTGCTCAATATCACCTCGCTCTGGAAACAGGAGCCTCGTGCCCCCCGGCGCGGCGCGCGAGCGCCCGATGGCTTTTCGAAGAGCTGGAAGCGCCTGATGGCGATTCCGAAGATCAAGCGCTTTCTCTGGACCGTCGGACTGGGCACCGTGGCCTTCAGCATGCAGGACATCGTGCTGGAACCCTTCGGCGGCCAGGTGCTGGGGCTGGACGTAAGCCTGACCAGTGCGCTCACTGCCATGAGCGCAGGCGGCGCGCTGCTGGCGTTCGTGCTCTCGGCACGATTCACCTCGCGCGGGCTCGACACCATCCGCCTCGCCGCGCTGGGGGCCTTGCTGGGGCTGCCGGCATTTGCCTGTGTCATCTTCGCCGCACCCATGCAGTCGGCGTTGCTGTTCCAGGTGGGCGCCGCGCTCATCGGTTTTTCGGGCGGCCTGTTCGCGGTGAGCATGTTGCTCACCGCCATGGAGTTGCCGGAACGCGAACTGACCGGTCTGGTGCTGGGGGCCTGGGGCGCCGTGCAGGCCACGGCGGCGGGCGTGTCCATGGCGCTGGGCGGGGTGCTGCGCGATGTGGTCTCCGGCCTGGCCACGCATGGCTGGCTCGGTGAATCGCTGAACTCACCGGCCACCGGCTACAGCTTCGTCTTCCACCTCGAGATCTATCTGCTTTTCGTGGTGCTGATTGCGTTGGGGCCGCTCGTGCGGCGCAACCCGAGCGACACCGTCCGTCACCCTCACCCGATTGGCCTGGCCGAGTTGCCGGGTTGAAAACCACCAGGAGAACCACCATGGAAACAGGCGCCATCACCCAGTACGTCGACGTCGCACAACTTGTGCTCTACGCGTTCTGGATCTTCTTTGCCGGGCTCGTTTACTACCTTGTGCGCGAGAACCACCGCGAAGGCTATCCGATGGACCCGGGCCGAGAGAACGGCCCGAAGACCACGGGTTGGCCTGTGCCGGACACCAAGACCTACAAGCTGCACGATGGGCGCGAAGTGGTGATCCCCAACGCAGACCGACCCGATGGCGCCTACACCGCGCAGCCCACGCACCGTTGGGCCGGTGCTCCGCTGGAGCCCGTGGGTGATCCGCTGCTGGCCGGTGTGGGACCGGGTGCCTGGGCGCAGCGCGCCGACGCGCCGGACATGACCTTCGAAGGCCACGTCAAGATCGTGCCCTTGCGTGTGGCGGGCGACCACGGGGTGGCGATCCAGGATGTCGATCCGCGCGGACTGCCGGTGATGGGTGCAGACCGTGAAGTGGCCGGCGAAGTGAAAGACCTCTGGGTGGACCGTTCGGAGATGCTGTTTCGCTACCTCGAGGTGCAACTGGCTTCGGGCCGCTCGGTGCTGTTGCCCATGACCTTCTCGCGCATCCGCAGGAACGGCGTGCACGTGCATGCGTTGCTGGCCGAGCAGTTCGCCAATGTGCCGGCGCTGGCCAACCCCGAGCAGGTGACCTTCCTGGAAGAAGAAAAGATCACCGCCTACTACGGTGCCGGCATGCTGTACGCCACGCCGCGCCGCCAGGAGCCGATGCTGTGAACGCG
>Ga0070754_10003322_pt1 | contig 11419 bp, 8 predicted proteins | sample VirMetDEL_Sep_01_FD_75181 | JGI IMG/M metagenome (GOLD analysis project Ga0070754, IMG submission 75181) | Aqueous microbial communities from the Delaware River and Bay under freshwater to marine salinity gradient to study organic matter... | ecosystem: Environmental > Aquatic > Marine > Coastal... | reverse complement strand
GACCGGGCCGGACAAGCGGCCCCCGACTGGTTATCATGGCGGCGTTTCTTTGCGGACTGCCACCATGGTTGATTCTTACGACGACTCCCTCGATGGGGAGAAAAGCAAAACCCAGGTCAAACGCGAGCTGCATGCTCTGGTTGACCTCGGCGAGCGCCTTACAACGCTCAAGCCGGACTTGATTGCAAAACTGCCTCTGACCGACGAAATGCGCCGGGCTCTGGCGGATGCACCCAAGCACACCGCGAATATCGCGCGTAAACGGCACATCATGTTCATCGGCAAGCTGATGCGCGATCAGGACACTGACGCGATTCTGACCCTGCTCGATCAACTCGATGCCTCCACTCGCCAGTACAACGAACGCTTCCACAACCTGGAACGTTGGCGTGACCGCCTGATCTCGGGCGATGACGCGGTGCTGGAGAAATTCGTACTGGACTACCCGGACGCGGACCGCCAGCAACTGCGCTCCCTGATCCGTCAGGCCCAGCACGAACTGGCGCAAAACAAGGCGCCGGCCACCAGCCGTAAAATCTTCAAGTACATCCGTGAGCTGGACGAGACTCAACGCGGCCTGCGTTGATCCTCTTCCCCGGGTGGCGGTCTTCGCCACCCGAAGCTCCCGCTCTTACGACCCCGTGCCACCCACGGTGATCGCATCAATTTTCAAGGTTGGCTGACCCACGCCCACCGGCACCGACTGCCCATCCTTGCCGCACGTACCCACGCCGCTGTCCAGCGCCAGGTCGTTACCGACCATCGACACCTTGCTCATCGCTTCCGGCCCGTTACCAATCAACGTCGCGCCTTTGACCGGCACGGTAATCTTGCCGTCTTCGATCAGGTACGCCTCGCTGGTGGAGAACACGAACTTGCCGCTGGTGATGTCCACCTGGCCGCCGCCGAGGTTGGCGCAGTAGATCCCGCGTTTCACCGAGGCGATGATTTCCGCCGGGTCACTTTCGCCAGCGAGCATGTAAGTGTTGGTCATGCGCGGCATCGGCAGATGCGCGTAGGATTCGCGACGGCCGTTACCGGTACGCGCCACGCCCATCAGGCGGGCGTTGAGCTTGTCTTGCATGTAACCCTTGAGCACGCCGTTTTCGATCAGCGTGGTGCATTCGGTCGGCGTGCCTTCGTCATCGATGTTCAACGAGCCACGGCGACCGGCCAGGGTGCCGTCATCGACAATGGTGCACAGTTTGGAGGCGACCATCTCGCCCATGCGCCCGCTGTAGGCCGAACTGCCCTTGCGGTTGAAGTCGCCTTCCAGGCCATGGCCCACGGCTTCGTGGAGCAGTACGCCAGACCAGCCCGAGCCCAACACCACCGGCAAGGTGCCAGCCGGTGCGGGGATGGCTTCCAGGTTGACCAGCGCCTGGCGCAGCGCTTCACGGGCATAACCCATGGCGCGGTCCTCGGCGAGGAAATAACGGTAGTCGGTACGCCCGCCGCCGCCGTGCCCACCGCGCTCGCGGCGGCCGTTCTGTTCGACGATCACGCTGACGTTGAAACGCACCAGCGGCCGCACATCCGCCGCCAGGCCGCCGTCGGTGGACGCCACCAGGATGCGTTCCCACACCCCGGCCATGCTCACCGTGACTTGCTGGATACGCGGGTCGAGGGCGCGGGTCGCGGCATCGATACGCTTGAGCAGATCGACTTTTTCTGCGCGGCTGATCACCTCCAGGGGGTTATCCGGCGCGTACAACTGGGCCACGTCCTGGGTGCTGAATGCCTGCACCGTACCGTTCTGGCCGGCGCGGGAAATCGAACGGGCAGCCCGGGCGGCCAGGCCCAAGGCTTCCAGGGTGATCGCGTTGCTGTAGGCGAAACCGGTTTTCTCACCGGATTGCGCGCGCACGCCGACACCCTGGTCGAGGTTGAAACTGCCTTCCTTGACGATCCCGTCTTCCAAAGCCCACGACTCGGAAATCTGCCCCTGGAAATACAGGTCGGCCGCGTCGATGCCCGGCCCGGCCAGATCGCCCAGCACGGTTTGCAGGCTTTCGATGGTCACGCCACCGGGTGCCAGGAGATGTTCGCTGACTGAGGACAACAACTCGCTCATAGGTTTGGCCTTAAATTCATCGTTCTGAAGCAGGCCGCTGCGCGCCCTGCGAGAAAAAGCGCCGGTGGTTGACCACCGGCATGCGCGCCCGTATCGACGCCTGTTCACTGCTGTCGCGTTCGGCCAGCAACACCGCTTCGCCTTGATCCTGTTGCGTCAGTACGCGCCCCCAGGGGTCGACAATCGCCGCGTGGCCATAAGTCTCCCGTGGCCCCGGATGCACCCCGCCCTGGGCGGCCGCCAGCAGATAACACTGGGTCTCGATGGCCCGTGCGCGAATCAGCACATCCCAATGGGCGGCGCCGGTGACCGCGGTGAAGGCCGAGGGCGCGGTAATCAGTTCAGCCCCCGCCGCGCGCAACTCGCTGTACAACTCCGGGAAGCGCAGGTCGTAACACACCGTCAGGCCCACGCGGCCGACCGGCGTATCCGCCACCACAACGTTGCTCCCGAAAGCATAGTCATCGGATTCACGATAGCGACCGCGCGCGTCCGCCACGTCGACATCGAACAAATGCAGCTTGTCGTAGCGGGCGACGATCTCGCCATGCTCATCGATCAGCAACGAGCAGGCGTTAGCCTTGGCGTTCGGTTGATCCTTGGGCGGCAGCGGCAAAGTGCCAGCCACTATCCATAAGGTGAGGTCGCGGGCGGTCTGTTTCAACCATGGCAGGATCGGTCCTTCACCCAACGCCTCGGCGCGGCCGATGTCAGCCACATCGCGGCGGCCCATGGCGGCGAAGTTTTCCGGCAGCACCGCCAGCCGCGCCCCCTTTGCCGCCGCTTGCTCCAGCAGGCGCCGGGCCTGGGCCCGGTTGGCCAGCACATCGCTCTGGCTGACCATTTGAATTACCGCAAAGGACATGGGCCGACACTCCATAAATGGCATGCAGCCATGCTACTCCACAGGCTCTCAGTTTGGTTTTTCAAATGGCTTGTCGAAGCTGATTTTCGAGTCTTTCCATGGCCCTTCGACTTTGTACTGCACGCTGGCAAACCGCGAAACCCGGTCGCCGATCAGCTTGTCGATCAGGAACAGCGCGCCGCCAATGGCCGGCGCGCCGACAATCAGCGCAGCGATCGGCAGGTTGTTGGTCACCGGCAATGTCACCAGCAGCTTGGCATCCACGCGATCAGCCACCAGGTCCATGGTGCCATTGAGCTCCAGGTTGCTCGACGGCCCCGTCAGGGTGATCGGCTCGCGGGTCACGAACACCCCGTTGCTGGCCGCGAGCAAGCCTTTGACCCGGTCATAACTCAAGCCTTTGCCGAGCAGGTCGGAGAAGTCCAGGCGCAACCGACGGCCGATGGAGTTGAAGTTAAGCAGGCCGAACACCCGCAGCGCCTGGGCGCCACCTTCCACTTCAACGAACTGGCCTTTGCGGAATGTTGCATCCAGGCTGCCGGAAAAACGCTTGGGCCCGACCCAGGCGGGGGAGCCCGGCCAACGACCGTCCACGTCCAGGTGGAAATCTTCACTGGTCACGGTAGGCGCAAAGCCCCAGCCCTTGAGGACATCGGCGATATTCTTGCCATCCAGGCGCCCTTTGTACCAACTGCTGCTGTCGCCCGGCGCGCCTTCCCAACCACCAGCGCCCTTGAGCAGCATGCCCTTGAGGCCCAGGTCCAGGTTGTTGAAGGCTAGGCCCTTGGCGGTCGGTCGGATCTTCAGCGACCACGCGCCGATCAGGTCCGGCCCCTGGAACAGCTGATCAATGCTGATGTCCAGCGCTGGAATATCCTTGGGATCGATGTCGGCCAATGGGTCCGGCGCATTTTCATCCGCCTGTACCGTCGGGTCCACCGCCGGCAGCTTCACGTACTGCAGGTTGACCGCGATGGGGGCGCCCTTGGCGTCCGACAGGTTGACCGTGCCCTTGGCCTGCTGGCTGTCGAACTGCAGGCCCCAAGCCGAGGGTTTACGGTCAAGCTGGAGGTTGACCTGGTCGAACTGCTGCCCAAAGCCAGTCAACTTGCCCACCTTGAAGTCGGCGCCGCTCAACAGCTGTTTCGCGCTGCCTCCCGGGTCGTTGCCCGCGTAGCGATCAATGAGTTTCTTCCACGGATCGATGTCCAGTTCCGACAGCACACCGCGAATGCGCAGGCCCTTGCCACCGGGCAGCAGCGCATCGCCATCGCCGAGAAACAACTCGCCGCGGCCGTCGCTGAATTTATCCGGCGGCGCAGCAAAGGTGAAGTTCGCCAGGTCGCCGTAATCGAACCAGTAGCGGCGCTCGGCGCCCTGCAAGGTCATGCGGAACACGCTGTCACGGCCCTGGCTGGCCGCCATGCCGAACGGTGCCGGCAGGTCCACGGCCACGCCTTTGAGGTTGGAGCTGACCCTCAACTGGCTGTCGGCACCGTCCAGATTGAGCTGCAACTGGTACGGAATATCACCGGACACCGGCAGCGGCTGGCTGATTTTCAACCAGTCCGTCAGGCGCTTGACCGTGACCTGGCCTTTGGCGGTAACGCGGGTGCTGATACTGCCCGGCTTGCCATCCGCGAAGATCTGCGCGCTGATCGGCCGATCGAAGGCTTGCGCCGTGATGTTCTGCCCACTCAGGCCCTTGGCGCTGTCGAAGCGGAAATCCCCCTTGAGCTGGCTCAGGTCCAGAGGCGGCTCAGCCAATTGCAGGCGCGCCTTGTCGGTCTGGAAATCCACCACGATCTTCGGTTCGGTGCCCTTGGCCAGCGGGATATCCAGGTCCAGCTTGCCCTGTAGATCGCCCTCGCCTTTCCAACCGGCAAAGGTCGAAGCGGTGCCTATCGGCGCTTCCTGGAGGATTTTCAGGCCATCACCCAGGCCGCCGGCAAACTCACCGGTGAGCAGTAAGTGGCTGTCCTTGCCCGCGGGCGCGTGGGGGATATTGACGTAGATGTCCTTGACGCCGGTATCGAGCAGTTGGCCCTTGCTGGCCAGGATGCGGACACCGCTCTCCTCGACAAACACTTCGCCGTTGACCTTGCTCACATGGGGCCAGCCCGGCTGGAACGCCAACTCAGCGTCATGCACCTTGAAAAACAGGCTGATATTGCGCGAAGCCGGCAACGCACCGTGATTCAGCGAGCCTTGGTACTGGAAGAAGCCTTCATCGACCGCGCCTTTGAGAATCGCGGTACGCAGCCATTCATCCAGCGCCGGGCTCAGCACCGCCGGCAGGTATTTAGGCGTGAAACGTCCATCGCCATCGACCATGCCGACCCGCAGGTCCATGTAGTCTTCCTGGCTATTGTCGAAATGCAGGCGAATCAGGAAGTCGGCGGCGACCTTGCCTTCCTCGCCCAGCACCTTGATATACGGCGCGATCAGGGTGAAACCTTGCTGATCGAGCTTCCAGGTCAGGCGCGCATTGGCCTGGATGTACTGCCAGGGCTTGGCGAAGATCGGGTCGAGGTGCAAGGAAAAGTCCTTGCTGTCCATGCGCAGCTCGCCCTGCCCCAGGTCGCCGCTGATGCTGCCGGAAACGTTGCGTGCGGCAGGGGCGCCGAAGTAGGCGTCAAAGCCTACCCGCTCGAGGTTGGCGGCAAAGCTGACTTTCTGATCGGTCGTGTCCTGCGGACGAAAATCCACCAGCACATTGCGCAGCAGGCCGGTGGCCTTGAGGTGTTCGATCGTCTTGGCGAAACCTTCCGGCAACGGCGCCAAGGCATTGAGCAACGGGGTGATCGGGGTCAGGTCGAGGCGGTCGGCCTGCAGGTTCCAGACTTCCTGCGCCTTGTCGGTGGCCAGGCGTTGCTGCAATTGCAGACGCGATTCCCAACGGCTATCGCCGATGTTCATCGCCAACGAATCGAACAGCACCTTGAGGCCGCTCTCACTGCGTTGCAGGTAGGCGGTCAGGGCGAGGTTTTCAATGTGGACCGGCTTGCGGTCAGCATAGCTGCCCTTCACTTGCGGCGAGTTGAGGCGCACCACCGCGCTTTGCACGGTGCCTTTGGCCCAGGTCAGCCAGAATTCACCGCCAGCCTTGAACTGCGTGAGTTTCCACTGCTGGGTCAACCTGGCCGGAACCCATTTGGCCCAATCGCTCTGGGGCAGGCTCAGGTAGGCCTGGACCTCAGCGTCTTTCCAGGCACTGGCGCGGATCTGCGTGCGCAGGCTCAGGGCCAGGGGTTGGCCATCCGGCAGGGTCAGGCGGGCGTCCAGGCGTTGGCGGGTCGCGCCCGTTTGCAAGCTCAGGCCCACATACGTGAAGGTCAGCGGCGCCTGGTCGAACGGCTGCAACGTGACCTGGCTATCCAGCAACGACACGCGCTGGACACTCTGCATGCGCTTGAGCAACTGTTCCGGGTCCAGCGGCTGGTCGTCCTGCACCGGCAGGCCTTGCAGCGCCCAGTGGCCATCCTTGTCTTCCCTGGCGCTCAGTTGCAGGCCGCTGACTTCCAGGTGGGCAATACGCACGTCGCGCGCCATCAGGCTGGCCCAGATGTCCGGCACCACCTGCACCTGGTCCAGGCGCAAGGCATTGCTGCCCTCGCCCACCATCACGTCATGGGCCAGCAACACAGGGGCGAAACCGCTCCAGCGGCCTTCAAGGCGACCGATCTGCAGCGGCATATCCACCGCGGCCTGGGCCTTGGCTTCGATTTCTGCGCGGTATTCGGCGACCAGCGGGGTCAATTCACGCCCCAGGCTCACGTACACCGCCGCCAATACCAGCAGCAGGGCGCACAGGCCCAGGCCCCAGCGGGTCAAAGCGGCAAAAAAGCGTGTCAGACGCTCCATGTCAAGCGACCCTCAGGCAGTAGTCGGACCGCAGATCCAGGTCTGTCGGGTTCAGGGAAAGCCAATGAATGAAAATCAGAGCAGCACCACGTCGTATTGTTCCTGGGAGTACATGGTTTCGACCTGAAAACGAATGGTGCGCCCGATAAACCCTTCCAGTTCAGCTACGTTACCGGACTCTTCATCCAGCAAGCGGTCGACCACTTTCTGGTTGGCAAGCACTCTATAACCTTCAGCCTGGTAGGCTCGTGCCTCTCGTAGGATTTCCCGGAAAATCTCGTAGCAAACCGTTTCAGGGGTCTTCAATTTACCGCGCCCCTGGCAACTGCTGCACGGCTCGCACAGCACTTGCTCAAGACTTTCGCGGGTGCGCTTGCGGGTCATCTGCACCAGGCCCAGCTCGGTGATGCCGATGATGTTGGTCTTGGCGTGATCACGTTCCAGCTGCTTCTCGAGGGTGCGCAGCACCTGACGCTGGTGCTCTTCATCTTCCATGTCGATGAAGTCGATGATGATGATCCCGCCCAGGTTGCGCAGGCGCAATTGGCGGGCAATCGCAGTGGCCGCTTCGAGGTTGGTCTTGAAGATGGTCTCTTCAAGGTTGCGGTGCCCCACGAACGCACCGGTGTTGACGTCGATGGTGGTCATGGCTTCGGCCGGGTCCACCACCAGGTAGCCACCGGACTTGAGCGGCACTTTGCGTTCGAGGGCTTTCTGGATTTCGTCTTCGACGCCATACAAGTCGAAGATCGGCCGCTCGCCAGGGTAATGCTCCAGGCGGTCAGCAATTTCCGGCATCAGTTCGGCAACAAATTGCGTGGTGCGCTGGAAAGTTTCCCGCGAGTCGATGCGAATTTTCTCGATCTTGGGGCTGACCAGGTCACGCAAGGTGCGCAGGGCCAGGCCCAGGTCTTCATAGATCACGCTGGGGGCGCCGACGGTCTTGATCTGTGTGCCGATCTGGTCCCACAGGCGCCGCAGATAGCGGATATCCATGAGGATTTCATCGGCACCGGCGCCTTCGGCGGCGGTGCGCAGGATAAACCCACCCGCTTCCTTGATGCCCTCGGCGGCAACGCAGTCGCTGACCACTTTTTTCAGACGCTCGCGCTCGGCTTCGTCTTCAATCTTCAGGGAAATGCCGACATGGGCGGTGCGCGGCATGTACACCAGGTAGCGCGAAGGAATCGACAGTTGCGTGGTCAGCCGCGCACCTTTGGAGCCGATGGGGTCCTTGGTGACTTGCACCACCAGGCTCTGCCCTTCATGCACCAGGGCGCTGATGCTTTCCACCGCCGGGCCTTCACGCAGGGAAATTTCCGAGGCATGGATAAACGCGGCGCGATCCAGGCCGATATCGACGAAGGCGGCCTGCATGCCGGGCAATACGCGCACGACCTTGCCTTTATAGATGTTGCCGACGATCCCGCGCTTCTGGGTGCGCTCGACGTGAACTTCCTGCAGAACACCGTTCTCTACCACCGCCACGCGCGATTCCATCGGCGTGATATTGATCAGAATCTCTTCACTCATGGCTGGGTCTCGTTCAGGCGTTTTCACAATAGTGGCCGGTCGCTTAAGGCTGGGCGCTGGTGTACGGCGTTTAGCGCGCGGTAAGGTTTTGCCAACAGGGTATGCCGAATTGTCCAAGCAACTGCGCGGTTTCGCACACCGGCAAGCCGACCACGGCGGAATAACTGCCATTGAGCCCGGCCACGAACACCGAGCCCAGCCCCTGGATAGCATAACCCCCGGCCTTGTCCTGAGGTTCGCCACTGTGCCAGTAGCTTGTAGCCTCCTCGACAGAAATCCCACGAAAAAGTACGCGACTGCTTACACATCGGGTGTCACAGCGCTGACCGTCCGTGAGAGCAACCGCCGTCAGCACTTCATGTTCACGCCCTGCCAGCGCCAGCAACATGGCCAGGCCGTCGGCCTGATCCACCGGTTTGCCAAGGATCTGGCCGTCGACGATCACCGCCGTGTCGGCGCCCAGCACACAGGCCCCGGAGGTTTCCCCGAGGGCAGCGAAACCCGCCGCGGCCTTGGCGCGCGCCAGACGCTCGACGTAGGAAACGGGAGATTCGTTGGTAAGAGGCGTTTCATCAATCGCGGCGCTGACCACAGTGAACGGCACACCGATCTGGGTCAGCAGTTCACGCCGCCTTGGGGAGCCCGAGGCCAGATAAAGCGAATTCATTGCAGACTCTCCCTGTGGGGTTCGATAACCAGGCAGAGCCTCGCAATCCATTCAATTGATTTTATAGCGGCGACATAACCCGCGCAGACCGAAACTGACCCACGGCCACAGCAACGCGCTGACTAGGGCCGGCAACACCAGTGCCAAGGTCGGCTGTCGGTTGCCGGTCAAGGCACTGAGCCACAGCTGCACCAACTGCGCCAGGCCGAAGATCACCAGGATCACCAGGCACTGTTGCCACATCGGGAACATGCGCAGGCGCTGCTGCAATGAGAGCACCAGGAAGGTGATCAAGGTCAGGATCAACGCGTTCTGCCCCAGCAAGGTGCCATAGAGCACATCTTCCGCCAAGCCTAGAAACATTGCGGTGACCATGCCCACTTTATGCGGCAGGTTCAGCGACCAGAATGCCAGCAGCAGGGCCAGCCAGAGCGGACGCAGGATTTCCATGAACTGCGGCAGCGGCGAAACACTGAGCAGCAAGCCGAGAGCAAAGGTCAGCCAGACGATCCAGCCATTGCGCGAATGAGTACCGGCCATTATTCCTCCCTCTGCCGCGTGGTTGCCCGGGCGGCGGGCGTCGCGGTCGCAGGCGCGGCGGCCGGCGGTTTGGTCGCCGCCGGTTTCACCGGGCGAGCGCTGTGAGCGGCCGGCTTGGCTGGCGTGGCCACGGGCGCAGTCACCGCCGGCGCTGTTGCAGGCGGTGTGGCTGGCGCGGGCTTGGGTACGGTCGCCGGGATGATCGGCGCGGTGCCGTTGCGTTTGTCTTCCGCTTCCTGGGCCTGAGCGGCGTCGTTGGCGCGCTCTTCCGGGGTGCGGTTGTCGCTGAAGACCAGCAACAGGTAGCGGCTGCGGTTCAGCGCGGCCGTCGGCACGGCGCGGACAATCGCGAAAGGCTGGCCGGAGTCGTGGATCACTTCCTTGACCGTCGCCACCGGATAACCCGCCGGGAAGCGCTGACCCAGGCCGGAACTGACCAGCAGGTCGCCTTCCTTGATATCGGCGGTGTCGGCCACATGACGCAGTTCCAGCCGCTCCGGGTTACCCGTACCGCTGGCAATCGCGCGCAGGCCGTTGCGGTTGACCTGCACCGGAATGCTGTGGGTGGTGTCCGTCAGCAGCAATACCCGCGATGTGTAGGGCATCAACTCGACCACCTGCCCCATAGGCCACGGGCATCGAGTACCGGCTGGCCAAGAACCACACCGTCGCGCTCACCCTTGTTGATGATGATGCGATGGGTAAAGGGGTTGGGGTCCATGCCGATCAACTCGGCGACTTCGACCTTCTCGTTGACCAGTGCGGAGGAGTTGAGCAACTCGCGCAGCCGAACGTTCTGCTCGGTGAGGGCCGCCAGCTTTTGCATGCGCCCCTGCAGCAGCAGGTTTTCAGTCTTGAGTTTTTCGTTCTCGGCGACCAGCTCGGTGCGGCTGCCGAATTGGCTGGCCACGCCCTGGTAGAGACGTTGCGGCAGGTCGGTGATCCAGTAAGTCTGCATCAACACCAGCGACATCTGGCTACGCACGGGCTTGAGCAGTGCAAAGCGAGCATCGACCACCATCAGCGCGACCGAAAGCACGACCAGCACCAATAAGCGCACGCCCAATGAGGGGCCTTTGGCGAAAAGCGGTTTAATAGGCCGCTCCTCCCAGGCAAATGTTCTCTCTATTCATACGGCATCTAACCGGCCTGGATGCAGATTGAAGAAGATAAACGCCAACAGGCAGCACTGCAAAGTGCTGCCTGCGGGCGAAACATGGGCTTACCAGCAATCACTTATTCGCTGGAGAGCAGGTCCATGGTGTGTTTATCCATCATTTCCAGTGCACGGCCACCGCCACGGGCGACGCAGGTCAGCGGGTCTTCGGCGACGATCACCGGCAGGCCGGTTTCCTGGGCCAGCAACTTATCGAGGTCGCGCAGCAAGGCGCCACCACCGGTCAGTACCAGGCCACGCTCGGCGATATCGGAAGCCAGCTCCGGCGGCGATTGCTCCAGCGCGCTCTTCACCGCCTGAACGATGGTGGCCAGGGACTCTTGCAGAGCCTCGAGCACTTCATTGGAGTTCAGGGTGAAGGCACGTGGCACGCCTTCGGCCAGGTTGCGACCGCGCACATCAACTTCGCGCACTTCGCCGCCCGGATAAGCGGTACCGATTTCCTGCTTGATGCGCTCGGCGGTGGATTCGCCGATCAGGCTGCCGTAGTTGCGACGCACATAAGTGATGATCGCTTCGTCGAAGCGGTCACCGCCCACACGGACGGATTCGGCATACACCACACCGTTCAGGGAAATCAGGGCGATTTCAGTGGTACCACCACCGATATCCACCACCATCGAACCGCGCGCTTCTTCAACCGGCAGGCCGGCACCGATCGCAGCAGCCATCGGCTCTTCGATCAGGAACACTTCACGG
>Ga0070754_10003320_pt1 | contig 11422 bp, 6 predicted proteins | sample VirMetDEL_Sep_01_FD_75181 | JGI IMG/M metagenome (GOLD analysis project Ga0070754, IMG submission 75181) | Aqueous microbial communities from the Delaware River and Bay under freshwater to marine salinity gradient to study organic matter... | ecosystem: Environmental > Aquatic > Marine > Coastal... | reverse complement strand
TAGTTGGGTTAATAGTGCATCTGAAGTCTGTGAATTAGATGGAGTAAATGTATTTACAGATACTGCAGTAACTCTTCCCTTTGTATCAACAGTAATTGTTGGAATTTCCGTTGCAGAACCATAATTACCAGCGGCTAATCCTGCAAAAGTGGGAAGACTCACTGCCAAATTAACATCGGCAGTTCCATCAAAAGATACTGGACTTGCTGTAGATACGTCACCACTAACACTGAAGTTCCTAGCAGTTTGTAATTTTGTTGCACTATCAGCATTTCCAGTAATTGGCGCTGATATATTTGTTGCTGTTATATTATCAGCGTAGATATGATTCCATCTTATTGTATTTGTTCCCAAGTCAAACGTAGAATCTGCAGATGGTCTAACTCCAGATTCATTGATCCTCATAATTGAAGTGAGTTGTCCTGCGGTAACTGCAGAAGCACCAGTTTTTAGATAAAAGTCCAAATAAACTGGATTAGACAAATCATCAGTATTACAAACTATTCTTGCAGAGTTTCCAGTCTGACCAGTATTAGTAGGATCTTCAGCTAAACCATCTTTATGATTAAAGGTGATGTTTGCATTACCATATCCATCATTAATTGTAAGGGCAACTCCACGATTATTTCTTCCAGCAACTAAATCACCATAACATATTAAGTCATCTCCACTGGGATTCCATATGAGACCAGTATCTACTTTTATATCTTGATAATTTCCACCACCACCATCCGTAAAACAAAGATATCTTTCTGTTGTTCCAGTGCTTTCCGTGGTTACCTTTACTTTATCTGCCTGAGCAACAGTAGCAGTACCAAAATTAACACCAACAGCTGTTACTCCAGTAATTCTTCCCTTTGCATCAACAGAAAAAGTAGGAATTTGTGTTGAAGATCCATAACTAGCAGAAGTAACTCCAGTATTTGTTAAACTTCCATTCAATACAACAGGACCAGTACCATCAAAAGATACTGTTGGAGATGTTAAATCATTACCAAGACTAAAGTTCTGAGCATTAGTTAATGCATCAGCAAAAGCAACTGTAGCAGCAGAGAAATTAATATCTAACTCTTGAGCACTTGTAATTCTTCCTTTAGCATCTACGGAAATTTGAGCAACTTTTGATGTTGTTCCATAAGTTGCAGATGTAACACCAGTAGTAACTAAATTACCCTGCAATACAACAGGACCAGTACCATCAAAAGATACTGTTGGAGATGTTAAATCATTACCAAGACTAAAGTTCCTAGCAGTTTCTAATGCTGTTGCTGTATCAGCATTTCCAGTAATTTGTCCACTAAATGTAGTTGCATATACAGTTGCCCACTTAGCACTAGAAGTTCCAAGATCTAAAGCATTATTACTTAGCGGTCTAAAAGCATCATTATTAGAATCTAATCTGACTCCTTGAGTGTATGCTACTGCATCATTAGCATTAGCACCTTGTCCAGCTACTTGAATGTCAACTAAACCACTACTTCCATCAGAGGTTAAAGTAATTTTTGCCGCACCATCATTGGCAAGAACGTATTTATCTCCTCCCGAATTATAATAAGATCCAGATCTAAGTGTTAAATTTCCACCACCATCATTCCAAGAAAGTCTTTTTTGTCCAACATTATCTAACAACAATGCTCCAGATATACCATTTAACCAGATAGCAGCTTCATCCTTTTGTCTGGCATCTGTATTGCTAAGTATTAAAGTATCTTTAGATGGATTATATGTAATCCCACTATCAGTATATAAAGCCTCATAAACGGCAGGACTAGCTGCATTATTACCATCAACAAAAGTTATATTAAAACTAGCATCTGTTGCAATAGATTGTGTTCTTATATTATCTGCATTATTAACAGTAGCAGTGCCAAAATCAATAAGAGTATCAGTTACACCAGTTATTCTTCCTTTTGCATCAACATCAAATACGGGAACTTGTGTGGAAGATCCATAAGTTGCAGATGTAACTCCACTAGTAACTAAATTACCCTGCAACACAACATCACCAGTTCCATTAAAGGATACTACAGGAGAAGTTAAATCATTACCAAGACTAAAACTTCTAGATGTTGTTAATGCATCAGCAAAAGCAACTTGTGCTTGAGTTACATCAAGAAGAGTTTCAGTTACTCCAGTAATTCTTCCCTTTGCATCAACATCAAACACAGGGATTTGTGTTGATGATCCATAGGTATCAGATGTAACTCCAGTATTGACAAGATTTCCATTCAAAACAACATCATCAGTACCATTAAATGATACTATAGGAGAAGTTAAATCATTAGCAAGACTAAAGTTTCTCGATGTTGTTAAAGAATCTGCTTTTGCAACTTGAGATTCTGCAAAGTTTACTAAAGTATTTGTTACACTAAGAATTCTTCCTTTTGCATCGACATCAAATACTGGTATTTCAGTTTGTGATCCATAGGTAGCAGACGTAACACCAGTGTTATCTAAAGTTGCAACTAACTGTACATTATCAGTTCCGTCAAAAGATACTGATGGAGCATCAACATCACCAATAATACTGAAGTTTCTAGCAACACTCAAAGAATTTGCAGTTGCTACACTTGCGGTTCCAAAATCAATTGCAACATTTATTGCACTAGTAATTCTTCCCTTTGCATCAACAGAAAATTGTGGTATTGCAGTAGATGTACCATATGTATCAGATGTAACGCCAGTAGTAACTAAATTACCATTCAAAACAACATCATCAGTACCATTAAATGATACTATAGGAGAAGTTAAATCATTAGCAAGACTAAAGTTTCTTGATGTTGTTAATGAATCTGCTCTTGCAACTTGAGATTCTCCAAAATTAATATTAGTGTTAACTACATTTGTTATTCTACCTTTTGCATCGACATCGAATACAGGAACAATAGTAGCAGAACCATAACTAGCAGAAGTAACTCCACTATTAACAAGATTAGCATTTAATATAACATTATCAGTTCCATCAAAAGATACTGTTGGAGATGTTAAATCATTAGCAAGACTAAAATCTCTTGCATTCTTTAATGAATCTGCAGTTGCAACATTTGCTTCACTAAAATCAATAGCAACGTCTACTGCACTAGTAATTCTTCCCTTTGCATCAACAGAAAAGGTAGGAATTTGTGTTGAATTTCCATAACTACCTGATGTAACTCCAGTATTAACCAGATTAGCATTTAATATTACATCATCAGTACCATTAAATCCAACTGCTGGAGAAGTAAGATCATTAGCAAGACTAAAGTTTCTTGATGTTGTTAAAGAATCTGCTCTGGATACTTCTGTAGTGGATACATTTGTTATTCTACCTTTTGCATCAACAGTAATTATTGGTATAAATATTGGATTACCATAAATTGCAGATGTAACCCCAGTATTAACTAGATTAGCATTTAATATGACATTAGCAGTTCCATCAAAAGATACTACTGGGGATGTTAGATCATTAGCAAGACTAAACTCTCTTGCAGTCTCTAATTTAGTTGCAGAATCAGCATTTCCAACGAGATCACCATCTAAAGTTTCTGCCCAAACAGTATTCCATTTAAGCGCCGAAGTTCCTAAAGTATAAGTTCCAGGAATGGATGGTGTTACAGTACCAGCAATAGTTACTATTGAAGAGGAATCAATTACTGTTGTTCCAATTCCAACCTTACCATCAGTTCTATTAACTATTAAATATGGATCATTACTTAAATCAGAATCACCATCAATTGCCCACCAATCAGCAAAATTGACAAGTCCTGCCCACATAGATCCAGAACTGTTTTTATATTCAATTGCCGATACACCAGTATTTTTTCTTTCTAAGACTAATGGAATACTGTCTGGAGATATAATATTTACTTCTCCCGTAGATGGATTAAATGTTATACCACCATCAGATGCTCCATCTGCAGTATATAAATTTTCATACTGAGCTGGACTATTATCACTATCAACAAATGTAATATAATGTGTGGCATTATCAGATCTTCTTTGCGTTCTTATTTGATTTGCAGTTCCTGCTGCAAGTTGATCCTGATCCGTCCAGTTTGTGCCAGTTATTGTCGATAATAAAACTTGCCCATTACCACCAGAATCAAAACTAGAATCAATAAAAGCACCACGAATAGATATGTCACCTTCAAAAGTAGCATTACCAGTTACTCTTGATGTTCCACCAACAAAAAATCTATCAGTAGGATCTATACTATTAATTCCAACATTACCATCTCCACGTAAAGTTAATACTCTACTTGCCTGATTTGTAGTTCCATTATGAACATCAAATCCCATATAATTACCACCTGGAGCGGAATCATTATATGTTCTAATATAAAAAGGTCTTGATGTCGTATCCTGTCTATCAAATCTTATTGAACCTTCATCCTGGAAGGTTGTCATAATATCGAATCTTGGTTCTCCAGATACATGTAATTTTGCTGCAGGTTCTGACTTACCTATACCAAAATTTCCAGTGCTAGGTTGATATGCCAGAAAAGCATTAGTATATAACTGCTCAAAATCTGGTGTATCATTATTAGAATCTAAAAAGCTAGGATAAAAATAAGCAGCATTTGATGTAGATTGACTTAATACCCTATTTGCCTGTGCTACGGTTGCGTTTGCAAAATCAATACCAACATTTACTGCTGTAGTAATTCTTCCCTTTGCATCAACAGTAATTTGTGGTACATTGGTAGAAGAACCATAAGTATTTGGAGTAACTCCAGTATTATTTAAAGTAAGTGCTAATCCAACATTAGCAGTACCATCAAATAATACTGAAGAAGCAACAGCATCACCACTAATGCTAAATTCTCTTGCAGTTTCTAATTGAGTTGCAGTATTTGAATTTCCAGTAAAAGAAATTCCATAAACAGTTGCCCACTGAGATCCAGTTGCTCCAATATCTCTAGATGCATCACCAGTAGGAATTAAATTTGTATCAATTTTTGACAGTATATTTACGGTATCATTTATATCATCACCAATAAGTACATTTCCTCTAAAAGTTGTTACACCAGTGATTATTGTATTTGGTAAAAATATTGTTTGTGATCCTGGGTTATAGTATAGGTTATTATTAGTATAATATGATTCATATGGATTTAGTGCAGTAGTAGGATTATTACTATCAACAAAAGTCAAAAACCTATTAACATTAGTAATATCTGTTACTGTTTTTAGTGTATCAGCTTTTAAAGATACTCCATCAATAGTATTTGCATAGACTACATCCCACTTTAAAAGAGCATTACCAAGATCAAATTGACCTGGAGATTTGGGAATTATATCACTATTAATTTTGGAATTAAACTCTACTATTTTATTATTATCTGTACCAAAACCAACATCCCCATAAAATGTCGCATTTGTTGCATGGATTGTATTCCACCTAATACTATCCTTTCCCAGATCATAATTATTATCAAGAGATGGTACTAATGCACCTTGAATACTAGTAATTCCAGATAAAGTGACAATACCATTAATATCTAAGGTGTTTGTATCTACATCAGTAAATAAAGCATTAACACCATAAACATTATTCCAAGTATTAATATTAGAACCCAAATCATATGTGGATGCTACTGAAGGTATAAAATTACTTTGTATATTAGACTGAAATTCTACATTATTATTAAATGTTGCAATACCAGATACAAAAATATTCCCTTCTAATAAAGCGTCTCCTCTAAGATCAAAGGTTTGTCTTGGAGTTGAAGTACCCACACCAACCCTTTCAGTCAGTGGATTATAGTAAAAAGTCTCTGCACTAACTACAGTTCCTGTTGCGCTCTTATACTGAACACCATAAACTGGGCCCACACTAAAGAAGCTTAGTTCATCATTGGGTAACCACTCAACCCCACCAAAAGTATTAGAAACTAGAACACTTGGTTCGGCAGTTCCATTATTATTATTATAATCATATATTGTTCCAGTCAATCTCATATCCCCATTAATATGGAGAGTTCTTTCTGGTTGTGTTGTTGCTATTCCAACTCTTGCATCATCAAGTGCTGTTATAATAGTTCCACCAGCACCTACTTTTAATTCTGCTTCTATAGTTAAAAGGGGATCTAATGGATCAAACGTGAATCCAGAAGAAGTTGCAAAATCACCATTATTTTTAAATAAAACTTCAGTATCATTACCTGGGGGAGATACTGTAATTGTAGATATATTACTAAAATTCTCTGCTGTTGCTACAATAGAATTTCCTTTAAAGTTTAATCTAGTAATACTATTACCAGTACCTACAATAAAATTTCATCAAATATACTCAAACCAATTGAGTTAAATCCGATGGGAGGAACCTGCCAATATCTATAATAGGTATCCCCATCATCAAAAGTAACCAATTGATAATAATTTGGTTTTAATGGCAAAGTTTTTTCTGTAGGAAACCCAAGATTTGGTTCCGCTTCTTCGATTCTTAATTGTCTATATCTACCAGTACTAAGACCAGAGAATCTGGCAATTCTTTGTCTTCCAGATATATGCTTTGCCATAATTATACAATACTATTTTCTAGGATGCTACAAATAAATTCTAATTCTATAGGAGAAACTTTTCCTCCCTGAACATATGTATGGGTAATGCCTGCGCCAACACCAGTATTAGTTATAAACACATTTGCTGCATCTATTTGCTCAACAGTAAAAGTACTTTGTGGTGCTGGGAATATAGTTGTAGTTATTCCAGAGGAGTATCCAGCACAAGTAAATTCTAATCCACTCATCGTAATTTCATCACCAGCAACAAAATTATGATTTTGCAAAGTCGTAACGGTTGCAATTCCACTAATATGATCATAAACACAATTTGTTATGGTGACTACTCCAGGATTAGAATCACTCTTAACAACAAGAGAATCGGAATATAATGCTGTTCTTTCCAGAATCAATCTACCATCAAGAACAACTAAAGAATCATTGGGAAATACTTCTGCTTCTTTAATAATTCTAACATCCCTAACATTACCAAATCTAGATTTTCTCCTTTGTACCACAGTAACTTTTGGGTATGCAACTTCTTTTGCAACGTTTGAGACCTGAGCATACAAAACAATAGAAGCTACTCCAGTTGGTGTAGTATAAACTACTTGTTCTCCAGGAGCAACTGGAACAGATATATTAAGAAACTTATTAAGTGGTGCTACTGCCATATTATTATCTTGCGGAACTGCTTAATGCTAGGATTAGTGGTGTTAATTCTGCCTGAATTGCTTTACTGAATGACCTTCCACGAATAGTAGATGTTGGTTGATTAATTTGGAATCCTTCACCAATATCAAAATTACCTTTTTGGTCCGTACTCGTAAAAGGAATTTGTGCTCCAGCAAGAGCAACTATTTCATTCTCCTTGATAGGAACAGCTCCTTGAAGGGGAGTCACTGTATTTATACTAGTACCAGCACCAACATATTCAAATGAATGAGAACTGGTCAAAATCCTAGAAATTCTTTTTATGTCAACATCAACTCCAGCATCAATCAAATATGGAACAAATTCGTTAAAAGTTACAGTAGTAGTTCCAGATCCATCTGGTTCTGTTGCTTCAGACACTGTATAATATATTGGTTCCATATTAACTTTTATAAGAGAAGGATCAATAATGGTTCCGTTTATCTGAACTCTCATATTTTCAACTTGAGTTGGAAGATAATTTCTACCACTATTAATAATATCAATAGCAACTAGTCTTCCACTGATTGGATCTATAGTGGGACTAACTTCTGCAGTAATACCTTCTGGACCTAAAGGAGTTGTACTTCCATTAGTTGCATCTACAAGAAGTACACTTGGTGGAGCAGTAGCACTAAACTGATTTATACTCCCAAATGCACCAGAAGGAATAGTCACACTACTAACAAGTTGTAATGGTGCTGTCAATATACCAGCAACTGTATTAATTTTAAAGAATAATGCTTGACCATCATAAGGTCTTTTATATTGACCAAAAGTATCTATGGTATTTGTAAGAATAACAGTATCAGTTTGATCCGTAGTTGCTTGACTTACAGTTGCAGTAAATTCTGTTCTTCCAAGTCCAACAGCATATAAACCAAAATTACCAAAAGACGTGTTTTAGTTTGTTAAATCACAAGAACCTCCAGTATCACAATATATTCCAATATTAGAATTAATTGTAAAAATTGAAACTAATTGTGCGTATCCACTATTGGTAATAGAAACTCCAATTCCAGCTTCGTTATATTGTGTGAACGAATCACAGACAATGGATTTTAAGTCTGCTCCCGAACCTGGAATAGATGCGCTTGCATGATCACCATTTATTTTCATACCAATACTTTTTGGCATAAAATTAGTACAATTTCTTACGTATGGACTTCTCCATCTACCAGTTTCACCCTCAAATGTGGGTCCAAGACCAATAAATCCACTATTTGCTTGCTCAGTAACTGAAGTTGGAGGAAAAGCTACAGCAGCTCCTCCTGGATTATCGACAAATCCACCAAAACCGTCTGATTCACAAGTAAAAGACAAATTCTCAACTAGACATCATCTTCTTACATGGAAAAAATCTAGTCCTTTATTATCTGGAATTAAATTCACCAATCTAAGATCTTGTCCAGTAACTGACACATCACTACGGAGACCAATTGGATTGTTTTCAGTGTAAGTTCCAGACCTTATGAATATAGTATCTCCAGGTTGTGCTATTTCTGCTGCTGCACCTATAGTTCTTTTAGCATCACCTTCAAATAATCCAGTATTGGCATCATCACCATCCATAGTGACCCAGATAGTGTTTTCTGTCTCTACACCTGCAGGTCTCCATGATACGCCAGTTCCTACAGAAGACAATCTATAATCTTTATTAGTTGGTCCAACACTATCATTTATATCTTGTAGTGTTGACCTAACTTCAATTCTTTGATTAAAAGTAGATATTCCACCAACACTTAATCCACTATTAATCCCAACTTCATTATCAAAATCGGCTCTACCAATAACTCTAAGTGGTCCTATAGTGGATATTCCACTCACTGTAAAGTTACTGCCTATACCAACTTCGGCATAAAAAGTCGATATACCAGAAACAGTAAAATTACTAGCAAGTGTAGCGATACCAAGAACTTCAAGATTCTTTTCTATTATCAGATCATCCTTAAATGTTGATAATCCAATAACCTCTGCACCTTCAGTAATACGAACATTGCCAATAACATCTAATGATGTTTGGGGAAATTGGGTATTAATTCCAACATTACTATCTCTATAGATATTATTTCCACTTAATGCCCATCTATCAGATATTGTAATAGTAGCAACTCTACTTGTTTCAGATACTGCTGCAGATACTAAGTTATTTTGATCATTGCCATCATAAAAATCAAGTCTATTTGCCAGTCCTTGCTCTACTCCCTCATCATAAATATCGATTGCAAGAATAGGAGTAGATGCAGATCCAACATTTCCCCAATATACACCGTTGACATCAGCAATGAGTACGTCACCAGGATTACCAGTATTACCAAACTGGTCAGTCAAATATGCATCAACAAAGAGATTATCTATTGCCTTCAAATTATCTGCCTGAAGATCTATCAAAACTTCTGGTACAGAATAGGCAACATCAAAATTTGTATCCGCTACTGATACAAACTCTATTTCATTAGATACAGAATATTTTTTAGTATACTGGAAAGTATGTGGCATTTAGATTCTCCTTAAGATCTTATATCATAATTCCAACCAACCACAGAATATTGACTATCATCTCCAGGGTAATCTGCAGGAGACTCACCTTCATATTCAACAATTAATTTTTCACCATCTTTTCTTTCACCTTGAACTAAGTAGCTACAATTAATAGTACTTCCAGCATTATTAGATACTTTAATCTTTGTTCCCCACTCTACAATTTCATAAAAAAGTTCCTGATAATGACCTATGGATGTTAGTTGTACTGTTATTGATTCTGGATCAACCAACCCACTCCAGTATTCTGGAAGAGTTATGTATGATTCTTCCTTTATTTTACCTCTAACATAAACACCATTTTCTGGACCCTCTAAGCAAGTATGTCTAAGTCTCCAACCTTTTTTAGTTGGGTGCGGTATATCAAAATTTTTCTTAGCGGATAACCTATGGGCTCCACCACCAGAATATACTTCAGAAGCCAAGACCCTACCTAAAGCAGTTACATTTTCCTGAACCTGAAGATCACCAACTTTCATATAATAATACTTATACTGATCACACTTTACAAATGGGATATCTGCTGGAAGAGGATCAGAATCCTGATTTTCAAACTTAACTACCCAATCATAAAAAGTATTATTTACACCAGATACTGGTTTTTCCGCACAATCAATTTTACCGCTGCTTTTAGGTTGTAATGAATATGCCATAATTTTAATCTCTTAAGTCGTAATTCCATCCAACAATAGATCTTTGATTATTATCTCCAGGATAATCTTCAATATCTCCCTCATATTCAACTATAAGTTTTTCAGTATCAATCCTTTCGGCATAAACATGGTAATAACAATTTATGTCTAAACCTTCTTTTTCACTCAAATAAATTATATTATTTTCTATTTTAGTAACAATTATATTTTGATGATACTTTTTGGGAGTGATATTAACTGTAATACTATCTTCGTCAACTAATTTTGTCCAATATTCTGGAAGATGTATTTGATTATTATTTATCAGAGATCCTCTATGATACACTGCAGCTTCTGGTCCTTCGACACAAGCATGTGTTAATCTCCACCCTTCTTTTGTTGGGTGAGCAATATCAAAATCTTTCTTAATTGATAGAATATGTGGTCTTCCCAATACTCTGGCAACAACTTCTCCCTGAGCAATCAAATTGGATCCAACTTCTACCTGCTGATTAACTGTAAGATTATTAAATATACATGCATCACCGTCTACAGCAAGAGAATATGGACTATGATTGAATCCAGCAATTGCTCCAGGAATAAATGGTGGCTGAATAACGTCACTATTTTTTAATTTTGCAATAGCAACATTTGCCACCGTAAATGGTGGTGGTGCTCCAAAAACAGCAGGACCTTCTAGATAAGCTCCACCTCTAACTTGAGTTGGTCCCTTACCCAAAGTAAGAGTTGGATCTCCAATACCAACATATAATGTTTTTTTAACTTCCAAATCAGGTACTTTCATTAAAGTAGTCCTCCAGTTTTTTGCTGTCCCTCAAATAAAGATACACCTTTAGATGGTTTTAATGTTGTGCAAGAATCTGCACAATCGATTAATCCACCAAAAAAATTCAATGTTCCATTACCAACAATTTCACATACACCAGACGATATAAATTTAGCAACAGAATCACCATTAACTTCTATATTTTTTGATCTAATATTAATTTTTTCATTAGATTCAATATTAATATATCCAGTTTTATTATTGGATCCAGTAGCAATTAAATCAAT
>Ga0070754_10003318_pt1 | contig 11429 bp, 9 predicted proteins | sample VirMetDEL_Sep_01_FD_75181 | JGI IMG/M metagenome (GOLD analysis project Ga0070754, IMG submission 75181) | Aqueous microbial communities from the Delaware River and Bay under freshwater to marine salinity gradient to study organic matter... | ecosystem: Environmental > Aquatic > Marine > Coastal... | reverse complement strand
CGACGGCACACGGGAAGTGGGTCGCGAACGCCTGCTCGCCGACCGCAACGAGCGCATCCGCGACGTGCGCATGGGGCCCGACGGCCGCCTGTACCTGCTCACCGACGGCCCTGTGGGCAAGATTCTGCGGGTGGGCGGTTAAGGCGCTGTCATGCCCGCCTGGGCATGTGGTTTGCCCAAATCTTGAACCGAAAGGAGTCTCCCATGAACCCTCAGCAATACGCCTCCTGCATGGAGGCCTGCATGCGATGCGCCCTCGCATGCCATCACTGCTCCGCTGCCTGCCTGAAGGAGGAGCATGTCGACGCCATGGCCAGATGCATCGCCCTGGATATGGACTGCGCGGCGATGTGCGAACTTGCGGCCGCAGCGATGGCCAGGGACAGCGAGAACGCCCTCGCCTTGTGCCGGCTGTGTGCCCAGATTTGCGAAGTCTGTGGCGACGAATGCGGCAAACACGACATGGATCATTGCAAGGCGTGCGCCGAAGCGTGCCACGCCTGCGCCGCCGAATGCCTGCGGATGCAGGCTTCAGCCACCTGACTCGCGCCTGCAAGTCCAGCTGGGACAGGCTTCCTTGTCCAGGACAAGCTCGGGCCATTCGTGCGGACGCGATTTTGTCCTACAGCGTTCATGTGCCCCGGATCGGAAACTCGGCGTTCTGCGTCGTGAATTCTCATCCGTTCCCAGGGGTCGCCATGAGGTCTGTTGTGAAGCTCTCCATCTTCGGAATCGCCCTTTTCGTCGCCGTCGTTGCTGCGTTTTACCTGGCGCTGGCCCTGGGTTCAGGGGAATCGCTATGGGAGGCATTGGCCACTTTGTCTGCGGCAATCGGCGTCATGGGCTTGCTGGGCCTGGCACGCACAGACGCTGAGTTGGAACAGGAAATGCGCAATACCGGCCCGAATCCGGACTCGCTCGCTTGAACCGGAAGCGATGCTCGGTTGCCTTGGGCTGGCGCGGTCCGCTCAAGGGCTGCCCCCAGACCTGGCGAAGCTGAGGAGCGTCAATATGGAGGATCTCGAACAAGCGCCATCCGCACTGTTCTTTGAATGGATCGACGCGGTGGCCATGGCGCTCAGTCTGGCCGGCGTGATCGTGATCGCCGGTGGAATGACTGTGGCGACCCTTCGGGCCTGTCTAAGACGAACGGATCCTTCGACCGGACGCTACGTGCAGTACCGACGCGACGTCGGGAAAGCGATATTGCTCGGCCTCGAGTTCATGGTGGCCGCGGACATCGTTGAAACGGTCTCCGTGGCACCCACCATCGACAGCGTCATCGTGCTGGCAGGAATAGTCCTCATCCGCACGTTTCTGAGTCTGGCACTCGAAGTGGAATTGAAAGGCCGCTGGCCGTGGCAGCCCAGCGTGAACGGCAAGACCTCGCAGAGGTCACGCCCTCCAGACCAGCCATGACCCTGTCCGGCCCCGGGTTCCGCAGCGGCCCCGGGGTCCTCAGGCATCGTCCCGGTCCTGAGGAAGTCCACGCCCGCGCATCCTGTCGTAGCGTTCCATCAGCGGCGTCACGGAGATGCCATGGGCGACGATCGAGGCCACGATGGCGGTCAGCGTGAGCGCCACCAGGGTGTTGGCCATGCCCGGGTCCAGGCCGTGGTTCATGGCGTAGCTGAGGTAGTACAGCGACCCGATTCCGCGCACCCCGAACCATGCAATCAGTCGGCGCTGCGTGCGGTCGATCGGGCTGCCGGCGAGCCCGATGGCCACGCCCAGCGGGCGGATCACGAGAAAGAGCACGGGGATGAACCACCAGGTGACGAGCGACCAGTCGACCGCCCACAGCATTGCGCCCAGCAACACCACCGCAGCGACCTCTCCGATGCGTTCGATCCGCTCTGTCGATCCGAGCATGGCATGCGCCATGAAGGCCGGTGCATGCGCAGGGTGGGTGGCCACGTGGTCGGCTTCCACCGGAGGCTCGGGCGCGGACAACGCCTGTTCGACGAGGACCTCGGATTCAGGCGCAGGCACATCCCGCGCATGTCGGCCGGCCGTCGTCTCGCGGCGTTCGACATGCCGAAGCGCCACGCCAGCGGCAAAGACCGCCAGGAAACCATAGGTGGTCACGAGCAGCGCCGCGCCGTACGACAGTCCGATCAGACCCAACGCCAGGAAGTCGTCGTGGCCCACGGCCTGTGCATGGCGCGTTCGCAGGTGCAGCACGAGCCGGCCCATGCCGGTGCCCAGCGCGGCCCCGATGGCCAGTCCACCGCCCACCGCCCACAACACGTCCACTGCGAACCACCGCCCACCCCAATCGCCCAGCGGATGCAAACCAAGCAAACCCAGGCCCAGCATGACGAAAGGAAAGGCGGTGCCGTCGTTGAGGCCGCCCTCTCCCGTCAGCGCCACCCGGAGTCGGCTGCGGTCTTCCGGGTCGGACACCTGCACGTCTGACGCCAGCACCGGATCGGTCGGCGCGAGGATGGCGCCCAGCAACACGGCTGCCCCCAGGGGCAGGCCCACCGCCACACCGGCCAACGCAATGAGCCCCACGGTGATCACCATCGAACCCAGGGCCAGGCGCAGCGGGAGCAGCCAGCGGCGATCGTCGAGCTCGACGCTCAACTTGAGCCCGACCGAGAACAACGACACCACCACCACGAATTCGGTCAGGTGCTCGAGCAGCTTCGAGTCGCCCACCGGATCCATGCGGGCCAGCCCCAGCCAGAGCGGGCCAATAGCCAGCCCGACCAGCAGGTACAGCATGGCGGTGCTGAGCGGCAGATGCTTGAGTGTCGAGCCGCTCAAGGCCATCAGCACCAGCAGGCTGCCCACGATGAGCGACCAGGCGGCTACTTCCATGTTTCTCCTGGATGATGGCGTGGCCCTCCCCCGAGCAAACCGCGTGCCTGAGATGCCTTGCGTTGGCTCTTCGACGCGGTCCTGCCCCACAGCGCGGCTCTCGCCATTTCCATCATGGGCCCCCCTGCTGGGCGATCGTCCTGCAGAGGGATGACGAGTCGCATGGGATGCTTCTTCAGGGAGTCGATCGCGCCGCCATCAATTCGCGGCGGGACCAGGTTCTGAGGCTCCTTCCAGCTTCGTGTCGATGCCCATGCGTTCAGCACGCCTGGCCCACAGCTGCCGGGCCAGCTGGCGCAGGTCTTCGACCTTGTCGCCCTCGTCCAGAATTTCATTTCCGAGAAGGGTTTCCACCACGTCCTCCAGCGTGACCAGCCCCTTGGTTTCACCATATTCGCCAACCACCACCGCAATGTGCTGGCGCTGCGACAAGAGCGTCTCCATCAGGCGAGACAGGGAGGTGGTGTCGGGCACGGCGATCAACTCGCGGCGGAAATCGTTCACCTTGCGATCACCCTGGCCCGCATTGAGCGCCACCAGCAGGTCTTCCCGCAGCACGAAGCCGGTGACGTGGTCCAGGTTGTCCCGGAAGATCGGCAGGCGCGAGAACAAGCCCTTGTCAGCCGTCGCGAGCGCCTGCTCGACGCTCGCGTCCTGGTTGAACACCGTCATCACGATGCGCGGTGTCATCACGTCGCTGGCTTCGATCGACTTGAACCGAAACAGATTGCGGATGATCTTGGATTCGCGCTCGTCGATCTGGCCCTGCGCCTGGCCAACGCCGGCCATGGCGACAAACTCGTCACGGTTGAATTCGCTGCCTTTCCTGCCGCCCGAGATGAGCCGAGTCAGCTTTTCGGAGATGAAAATCAGCGGGTACATGCCCTTGATCAGCAGGTTCACATACACCGCCGTGAACACAGCCAGTTGCCGCCAGTAGACGGCGCCAAGGGTCTTGGGGACGATCTCGGAGGCAAAAAGGATGAGCAGCGTCATCACCGCAGAGAAGACGCCGAACCATGCATCACCAAACACGGCGGTGGCCTTGGACCCCGCGCCGATGGCCCCCACCGTGTGGGCGATGGTGTTCACGGTGAGGATGGCAGCGAGCGACTGGTCAATCTTCGCCTCCCTCAGTCGATGCAACACCTCGGCTCGCCTGGGTTCCTTTTCCTTGAGTCCGGCAATATAGGAGGGCGTGATGCTCAGCAGCGAGGATTCTGCGATGGAACAAAGGAAAGAAAAGAACAGCGCAAGAAGCACGTACAGCAGCAGCAACAGCGCGTCGCTGCCCGTGGACGTTTGAGCCGCATGCAGCACGCCTTCGGGGAGGATCTCTGCATTCATGTACTGACCAGTCCCACGGTTCGGGTCATCAGCGCCCCTCCGTGCCCTGGCTCATGCCCCTCAACCAGCCGGCAAAGTCGGTCGGGAACGGGAACACGATCGTCGAGTTGTTCTGCTGGCCGATGGTCGCCAGCGTGCTCAGGTAACGCAACTGCATGGCTTCGGGTTGCTGGGCCAGCACCTGCGCCGCCTCCAGCAGCTTGCGGGCGGCCTGCTCTTCGCCTTCGGCGTTGATGACCTTGGCGCGCCGTTCGCGTTCTGCCTCGGCCTGGCGCGCCATCACGCGCACCATGTTCTCGCCCAGGTCGATGTGCTTGAGTTCAACGTTCGCCACCTTGACACCCCAGGCCTCGGTCTGCGCGTCCAGGATGGTCTGGATGTCGTTGTTGAGCTGGTCGCGTTCGGACAGCATGGAGTCGAGGTCGTGGCGGCCGAGCACCGAGCGAAGCGTGGTCTGGGCGAGTTCGCTGGTGGCCTGGCGGTAGTCTTCCACCTGGATCACCGAAGGCTCGGGGCCGACCACGCGGAAATAGATGACCGCGCTCACGCGCACCGACACGTTGTCGCGCGAGATCACGTCCTGGCCGGGCACGTCCAGCACCTGGGTGCGCTGGTCCACGCGCACCATCTGCTGGATCATGGGTATCAGCAGGATCAGGCCCGGGCCCTTGACGCCGGTAAAGCGCCCGAGCGTGAAGACCACGCCGCGTTCGTATTCGCGCAGGATGCGCAGCGCCATGACCAGCAGAACGAGCAGGAAGAAGACCAACGGGCCGAGGAAGAAAACAGTTTCCATGGGGAATCCTTGTCAGAGGGAGGGTGAAGGGAACTGCGGGTCTGCCGTGAGCGCCGCATCGGAACTGACCTGCACATGCAGGCCTTGCACGGCGACCACCCGCACTTGTTCGCCAGGGTGCAGCGTGGCTTCGCCACGGGCCTGCCAGCGCTCGCCGGCCAGCAGCACATGCCCCTCTGCCGTGGAGGCGGACCAGTCGAGCACCCTGGCGGGCTCGCCGATCAAGGCGTCCGTGCCACTGTGGCTGCGCAGCTTGCGGCCGCGCACGGCCAGCCGCAGCACCAGCACGCTGAAGGCCAGCGCGGCCAGACCCATGCCGGCCACCAGCGGGAGCGACGGCGCCAGCCAGGTGCCGTCGGACTCGTCCACCAGCATGCCGGCACCGAGCACCAGCGACAGCACGCCCCCCAGGCCCAGGATGCCGAACGAAGGCACGAAGCCCTCAGCCACCAGCAGGCACAGGCCGAGCAGCAGCAAGGCCGAACCTGCAAGGCTGACGGGCAACACCGACAGCGCGTAGAGGCCCAGCACCAGGGCGATGGCGCCCACCACGCCAGGCACCAGTGCGCCCGGGGAGAGGAATTCGAATAGAAGGCCGTACACGCCGATCATCATCAGCAGCAGCGCCAGGTTGGGGTTGGCGAGCACCGAGAGCACGCGGGTGCGCCAGTCGACCTGCATGGGACGCACCTCGACCCCGTCGGTGACGAGGCGCTGTGGGCGCCCACCCACCACCACCTCCCGACCATGCACGGCTTTCAGCATCGCCGGCACATCGGCGGCCACCAGGTCGATGACACCTTGTGCCAGCGCCTCGTCGGCAGGCAACGAGGCCGCCTTGCGCACAGCTTCCTCGGCCCATTGCGCATTGCGGCGGCGCAGATCGGCCAGTGCCCGGATGTAAGCCACGGCGTCGTTCACCGCCTTGCTTGAAGCGCCATCGGCATCAGCAGGCCTGCCCGGGGCACCGCCACCACCCAGCGCCACGGGCGTGGCCGCGCCGAGGTTGGTGCCTGGCGCCATGGCTGCGATGTGGGTCGCGTACAGGATGAAGGTGCCCGCACTCGCGGCGCGGGCACCGGGCGGCCCCACATAGCCCAGCACCGGCAGCGGCGAAGCGAGCACGGCACGCACGATCTTGCGCATGGAGGTGTCGAGCCCACCGGGTGTGTCGAGCTGCAGCACGACGACGCTGGCCTCTTCACGCACGGCCTGCTGCAGGCCCTGGTTCATCTGCCGCACCGTGGCAGGGCCAATCGCCCCATCCAGACTCACGGCGAAGGCCGCGCCCGCACGCGGGGCGGTGGGCTGGGCCAGTGCGAACACCGAGCAGAACGCGGCAATCACCGCTCCGATCAGGTATTTCATGATCCGGAGGGGCAATTGGCGCGCCTGCGTTCAAACCGGGAAGGCGTGCTCCGCCCAGGGGCGGCGAGTGGCACATCCAAAGCGGCGCCGATCCCGGGCAAAGCCAGACCGAGATTGCCAATCTTGTGAAGGCCTGAGAAGTCCGGCCCTCAGGCCCGGACTTCTCTCTTTCTCTTACACCTTCGGCGGGTCGGTCTCGCGCTCGAAATGGCGATGCCTGGCCATCGCCGCAATAAACGCATCCACGTCCATGCCCTGGACGATGCCGGGATCGGCCTCGCCCGATGGCAGCGCAGGCGTCAGGCCAGCTGCCTTCAGAAGCGCTTCAGAAGCTGGCATGACCAGCATGGCCTTGCAGTGGCGGTGCTGGTCGCGAATGAACTCCAGCGTGTGACCGTCCCTGGACAAGGCGTCGGCCACGCCGTCACCGTCCGGCAGCACGAGCGCGTCAAACAGGAACCCGGGCTCGTTTTCCAGCGAGGCATCAGCATCGATGGCCACACCGTCCGACGTCTTCACCGGGCCAATGCGCGGCCCGACCAAACGCGGTACCGCACCTTCGGCAAAGAGGGCGGCATGCACGTTCAGGACGCTCTGGCCGTTCACGCCGTCGGCCACCAGCATGGCGATCTTGCGCGCCTTGATGGTGCCGTCACCAGGGCGGGCGAGCAGGGACAACGCTGGGGAGTTGGTCACTTCGGGCATGGTGGGGTTCTCCAGTGCACGGGGCATGGGATCGGGCAAGACGGCCATGCCCAGGCCCTGGGCCACTTCCTGCGCCAGCGATTCGGACGCGTTGCGCAGGGACGCGACCATGCGTTCGCGGATCGCGGGAACCGTGACCTTGGACAGCTCGAAGCGGAACGCGGCCGCAATGTGGGCCTGCTCCACCGGGCTCTGGCTTTCGAAGAAGAGCGTGGCCTGGGTGTAGTGGTCGGCAAACTTCTCCGGTTTGGCCCGCACCTTGCCCTGCTCTTCCTTGGCCTGAATGCGTGCGGGCACCGACACAAAGCCCTGTTGCCCACCGGCCTGGAACGGGCAGCCGCCGCCCAGCGAGTTGGGCTCGTAGCTCACGCGTCCCCGCGGGATGGCCTGGCGGTGCATGCCGTCGCGCTGGTTGTTGTGCACCGGCGCCAGCGGCGAGTTGATCGGGATCTCGTGGAAATTGGGTCCGCCCAGGCGGGTGATCTGCGTGTCGACGTACGAGTGGATCCGACCGGCCAGCAGGGGGTCGTTGGAAAAATCGAGCCCTGGCACGATGTGCGCGGTGCAGAAGGCCACCTGCTCGGTCTCGGCAAAGAAGTTGTCGGGGTTGCGGTTGAGCACCATGCGGCCCACGGGGCGCAAGGGCACCAGCTCTTCGGGAATGATTTTGGTCGCGTCGAGGATGTCGAAGCTGAACTGCTCAGCTTGTTCCTCAGTGAAGACCTGCAGCGCCAGCTCCCATTCCGGGTACGCGCCCGCCTCGATGCGTTCCCAGAGGTCGCGACGGTGGTAATCGGGATCGGCGCCAGAGATCTTCACCGCCTCGTCCCACACCAGGGAGTGCGTGCCGTACACCGGGTTCCAGTGGAACTTCACGAACACGGATTCGCCCTGGTCATTGACCATGCGGAAGGTGTGCACGCCAAAGCCCTGCATGGTGGCGTAGCTGCGCGGAATGGCCCGGTCGGACATGACCCACATCAGCATGTGGGTCGACTCGGGCATGAGCGAGACGAAATCCCAGAAGGTGTCGTGGGCACTGGCGGCCTGCGGCATCTGGTGATGGGGTTCGGGTTTCACAGCGTGCACCAGATCCGGAAACTTCATCGCGTCCTGGATGAAGAACACCGGCATGTTGTTGCCGACCAGATCCCAGTTGCCTTCGTCGGTGTAGAACTTCACGGCAAAGCCGCGCACGTCGCGCGCGGTGTCCTTGGAGCCGCGTTCGCCGGCCACAGTGGAGAAGCGCACGAACACCGGCGTGATCTTGCCGGCTTCCTTGAAGGGCGCAGCCCGGGTGATGTCGGTCAGCGGTTCATAACATTCGAAGAAGCCATGCGCAGCGGATCCGCGCGCGTGCACGATGCGTTCTGGAATGCGCTCGTGATCGAAATGGGTGAGCTTCTCGCGCAGGATGAAGTCTTCCAGCAGCACGGGGCCGCGCACACCGTATTTCAGCGAATTCTGGTTGTCGGCAATGGGCACACCCTGGTTGGTCGTGAGGGCCTGGCCAGACGAATCGACGCGAACGCGGTCGAGGGCTTCGATGGTCCAGTTCACGCCTTCGGCGGCCTGGGTGCCGGTCTTGGCTGAGACGTTCTCTTCAGACAGCGTGCTGGCCGTGGGCAAGCGCGATGCGGGGTCCTGCGTCACACCAGGCTGGGGTTGCAGGCCGTTGTCGAACCCGTGTTCGCCGGCCTTGTTGGCGTTGAACGGCATGCCGGCTGCCATGTCCTGGGTCTGCACCGCCTGGGAGGATGCTGCGTCGTCGGCCGCGTTCACCTGGGACGGGGCACTGTCGGTGTTGCGGGCTGCGGCTTTGGCGTCGCTGCCGGACGGGGTGTTCTTGGATTTGGCCATGATGAGCTTTCCGATGCGAAGAAAAACGCTCCCGCCCCGCTGCAGTCAGCGTGACGGGAGCAAGTGATAACGGCTTATTGCTGGCCAGGGCGATTGCTGCGGGTCGCCTCGTTGCCGCGCTGTTCGCGCGAGCCGGCCTCATCCTGCTGGATCGAGGGGTTCACGTCCTTGCGGCCTTGCTGATCCGAGCCACCGGGGTTCGTCTGCTCGCGCTGGCCGCGCTCGCCGCTCTGGTCGCCCTGCTGGCCTGGGTTCTGGCGACCCGGGTTCTGGCGATCCTGCCCTGGCTGGTTCTGACCTTGCTGGCCCTGTTGGTTCTGCTGGCCTTGCTCGTTCCGTTGCTGGCCTTGCTGGCCCTGGTTGTTCGATGCCATGAGTGTTCTCCTGCGGTGTGTTGAAGGAATGCGATGCGCTGACCACACAGGATCGAACGCGCCGCCTTCGGGCAATGCGCGTGCCCGTCACTCCCCAGGCACCCGCTGGCGGCGGCAAGTGCGCGACTGCACCCGGGCACAAACTGCTGCAAAAATGACAGCACGCTGGCGCTGAGGGCTTACGGAGCCGGAAAATCGGCACCGCAGGCGGGAATGCCGTTTGCCCTCGGACCACATGCTTCCAGGAAGAAAGGTGCACATGCCTGTCAACCCTGTGGCCTACCTTCCCACTTCAGGATCGAGCCACGAGTACCTGCTCGCCCTCAACGATGCGCTTCGACCCTTGGGCGATCCGCTGGAAATCCAGGCCACGGCCAGCCGCCTGTTGTGCGAGCAACTCGATGCCAGCCGGGTCGCCTACTTTGAATTGCGGGGCGACGAATACGTGATCGAACGCGATCACGTGGACGGCGTCATGTCCATCGCCGGACGCTACCCCGTGGCTTCATTCGGCCGGCGGCTGCTCGAGAGCTACCGCAATGGGCGCATCGCGGTGTGTTCCGATGTGTCGACCGACGCCAGCCTTTCACCGGCCGAGCGTGCGGCTTATGCGAGCGTCGATGTCGGCGCCTACATCGGCGTGCCGCTGATCAAGGACGGTGAATTCGTGGTGGGCCTGGGTGTCCACGCCACAGAACCTCGCGACTGGACGCCCTGGGAAACCTCGCTGGTGAACGAAACCGCCGAACTCACCTGGGCCGCCGTGGAGCGCGCGAAGGCCGAGGCGAGCCGGAAACACTCCGAACAGCACTACCGCATGCTGTTCGATTCCATCGACCAGGGCCTGTGCACCATCGAGCTGCTGTTCGACGGGCAGGGGAAGGCGAACGACTACCGATTCCTTCAGACCAACACCGCCTTTGAGCGGCACACCGGCATTGCCGACGCCAAGGGCAAGCGGGTGCGCGAGGTTGCTCCGGACCACGAGCCCTTCTGGTTCGAGATCTACAGCCAGATCGCGCTCACGGGCCAGCCCCGTCGCTTTGAACACGCTGCAAATGCGCTCCACCGCTATTACGAGGTGTACGCTTTTCGCGTTGGGGCGGAAGAAGAACGGCATGTGGCGGTGCTGTTCAACGACATCAGCGAGCGCCGGCGTCGGGAGACAGACCTGGCCTTCCTCTCCGAAGTCAGCAGCGATCTGGTGCAACTCGCCGATGCCGACGAGACCATGGCGGTTCTGGGCGCAAAGATCGGTGCGCACATGCACATCTCGCGTTGCGAACTGGCAGAAATCAGTGAGGCCGGCGACGAAGTGACGGTCAGCCACGAATGGCACCGCAGCGGCATGCCGGGCCATCGCGGCGTGTACCGGATTGCGGACTACCTGACACCCGGGGCGCTGCACGCGCTGAAGCGGGGCGAGGTGCTGGTGGTGAGAGATGCGGTCAACGACGACCGGGTCCACGCGCGTCCTCTCGCTGAAAAGCAGGCCGCCGCCTTCATTTGCGTGCCCCTGATTCGAGACGGCGCCTGGCGGTTTCTGTTGTCGGTCATCCACACCGAACCGCGCGACTGGCGCCAGGACGAGGTGGACCTGATGCAGGAGATCACCACCCGCATGTGGACCCGGCTGGAACAGGCTCGCGCCGAAGAGGCCTTGAAATTTTCCGACGCACGGCAGAAAGCGCTGTTCAGCCAGATGCTGGCCGGTGTCGCTGAGACGGATCTGAATGGCCGGTTCCTCAGCGTCAATCGCCGCTATTGCGAAATCCTCGGATACGCCCAGGACGAGTTGCTGGCCATCCGGATCCAGGATGTCCTTCACCCTGAAGATCGGCCGGTGAACCTGGAGCGACGTGCGAATCTCATCCACCACGGCGTGCCCTTCGAGATCGAGAAGCGCCACGTGCGCAAGGACGGCAGGGTCATCTGGGTGCACAACAGCGTGTCGCGCCTGAGCGATGGATCGGGCAAGTCCATCAGCATCATCTCGGTCTATCTGGACATCACCGCGCGCAAGCAGCAGGAGGCAGAGGTGCGTCGCGGCGCCGAGCTGCTCGATTTCCTGATCCACCATTCGCCGAGCGGGTTCTACATCGTCGATGCAGATTTGCGCATTTCGCACATCAACGCCGAGACGCAGAACCGGG
>Ga0070754_10003315_pt1 | contig 11437 bp, 11 predicted proteins | sample VirMetDEL_Sep_01_FD_75181 | JGI IMG/M metagenome (GOLD analysis project Ga0070754, IMG submission 75181) | Aqueous microbial communities from the Delaware River and Bay under freshwater to marine salinity gradient to study organic matter... | ecosystem: Environmental > Aquatic > Marine >... | reverse complement strand
CACCTCAATAAAGTTGCCCAGTACGATTAAGCTCATAGCCCGATTTTAGAACGCTGTGAACGGCTGTTCTTTAGTGTAGAGATTGTCATTGACTGTCCCATCTTCGCGCCGTTTTTAGCTGCTTGATCTAAGCCTGCCCTGAATTGATCCTCTGTGACAAATCTCATTCCGTTGACTTCGGTCACGTTGTAGTTCACGTTAACTGTTTGGTTGGACCTCTGAGCACTGTTCTCTGGGCGGTAACGGCTAAGGGCTTCTAACGCATCGTTAGAAACAACAGTGCCAGATGTTCTAGGAACAAAAAGCTCTGGACCGCGCTCACCAACAATACTGGGCCGGTTTACAGGTGGGTTGCCGCCTTTGGCGAAGAAATTTACGCCGGTAAGAAAACCAGATGCACCGGAACCAGCATCCGGTGCAAGGGAGCCGAAGCCGTTAAGGTTAAAGCCGCCGCCGCCTCCCAAAAGACTTCCTCCGGGATTAAGCAAATTAAGAACAGCCAAGAACGCCTTCTGCGCTAGGACTTGGGTTGCCAAGTTAACAAACGCCTGACCTATGTTTTGGAACAGGTTTGAGAAAGCTTCTTGCACCGATCCAGTGCCGGTAATAATTGCTTGGACTGAAGATGAGATTGCTGTGGCAACCTCGTCAGCGATAAATCCATATTTTTCAATAATTGCGCTTTGACGTGAGGCAACAGCTTCCAGCTGGTTTCGCAAATTCAGCTCTGCTTCGAGTTGAGGAATAAAAGCTTTTTGAATATCAATCTGCTCAGCTAGTCTTTGAACAGACTCTGAACTAGCGAAAGGTTTTAAAGCAGCACCCCTACGTTCTAAGTCTTCAAGTTTTTCACGTTCAGCACGTAAAATATCGTTTTTCCTTTGTTCGGACTCTGCAGCACGCAAACGTTCTGGGTTAAGATTAAACGGATCAGCTATCTGAGAAGTAAAGCCAAAGCTTTCTCTTCTAACACTTTCAATTTGACTACGTTGATTTCTCTGTTCGTCAATCTTTTGCTGCTCAATAGAAAGTTTGATGCGTTCACGCTCTAAATTTAATAAACGCACTCTAATTTTTGTTTCTTGATCTAAAGTATCAAACCTGAGATTTTGAATTTTAATATCTTCTTTGCCAAGCAGTATTGCATCTTCTTGGAGTCCTTTTTTAACTTTTATTAATTTTAGTTCGCGCTCAATAGCTCCTAAATCGCCTTTATCGACCCTAGCAGCATTTACAGATGTTTCTATAAGGGAAAGAGAAGCTCGCGTAATTCCTTGGGCTTTTTGTACACGTTGTTGCTCTATCCTTTCGGCGTTGCGTTTTGCTTCGCGATCAGCGCGTTCGCGTTCACGTCTTGCTCTTTCTCGATCTCTTTCTGTATTTTTATTAAAATTTGTTTGGGCTTTATTTCTTTGTTCTGCTAAATTTAAAAGTTTTGTATCGGCTTCAACTTGAAGTCTTTTTTCATCTTTTTGAAGTCTAAGCTGTAAGACAAGATTTCCTTCAGCTTTTTTCCTAAGCTCGGCTATACCTAAAGATAGATCTGATTCAATTTGCTGCTGCTTTAACTTAAAAACTTGATCATCTAAAATGTCATCTTGTAGTCTAGCAATTTTAAGATTACGCTCTGCAGTATCTAAAAGTTGATTTGCAGGACTTAAAGCATTAATTTTTGACTCAAGTTCATTTTGATTTGCTCTTTCATTTTCTTCATTTATTTTTCTTTGTATTTGCTCTATTTCTCTTAAAACTTCAAGATCTCGATTGCTTGTAGGACTCTGACGATTGCCGATTTGTTCTCGCAGTCTAACTATACGAGGATCATTAGATTGAAAAGCTTGTCTCCTTAAAGAAACAGATTCAGACTGCTTAGCAAGAAATTCTAAAGGCCCTTGTAAAGTTTTAGTAACAGATGCTGCTAGTTGAGTTGCGACCTTTTGTAGGTTATTTCCAAGTTCAACGCTTGCTTCTCCAAAATCTTTTAGGGCTTCTACACCGTTGTTACCGACTAAATTAGCAAGCTCTGCAGTCGCAATTTCTAAAGCAGCCTCTTTACCAGCAAGCTCTTCAAAACCTTTAATAAGTTTTCCGAGAGGTTGGTTTGCTAAACCTACAGATTCAATAACCGCGTCTACGTCTCCATTTACTGGGTCTAAAGCTTTTCCAAGTTCAGAAGCTTTAGCTATAAGTGTGTCAAATGCCTGACCTACGCCTGTTCCAACCAGAGATGCTCCAAAACCAAACTGGCCTCCGGCTAGTCCGCCTAATCCGCCGCCCACAGCACCGCCTACTGATGCACCGACTCCTTGACCGAACAACAGTGGAAACGCGCCACCGATTAGTGCGTTGCTTGCTGCTTCGCGGCGGCGTTTTGATCTAGCTTTTAAAAATGCCGGGCTACCTGGAATGTTTTCTGCCCCGCGGACTGGGTTTGATTTTGCAATTTGCTTAGAAATATTTAACTGTCTTTCGAATTCATCTGTACGTGCCTTAAATCTTCTATCCCAATTATCAAGAATAGCATTATCGTTTTTTAAAACTCTATTGAATAACTCTTCTTGACTATCGCTTTCAATTTTAATTTTATCCAAAATGGTATCTATTTCTTGATCTCGTAATTTTTTATTAAAGCCTTGCTCTATATTAAAAATTTCTCTTGCGTACCTTCTTTCTGCCTCAAACTGTTCTTGGTTTGCCTTGCTTTTTAATGAAGCGTCTCTAGCAATTTGTTCGGCTCTTTCTATACCTTCTTGCCTTAACTGCTTTTCTGGCGATAAAATTTGAAGCTGGGAACTGGGTCTTTCACCCCTAGCTTCAGCTGCAATAAGTTTGGCTTCATTTGCGCTTCTAATTAAAGCTTCTGAAGACTTAAGCTCTTCAAAAACCGCATCTGCTTGCCGTTCTTTAAGTTTTAATAACGCTTGCTCTAATTGTAAATCATCACTTCTTCTATCAAGATTTCTTTTGACTAAACCTTCAACATTCGATGACTGGCCAACCAGCGCATTTACAGGAGAAGCCTGCCCAGGACCAATCGGTCCAGAAAATTGTGTTGTTTCACGGATTCCTGCTGAAGCTAATTTTAACTGTCTTTCATTTTCAATAACTTCAGCTAGTAAAGCAGCTCTTTCTTGAAGTCCAGCGTTTAGATTTCTAGTTGCCTGTAAATAATTAACCGCTGCAGTTTCTGCTTCCTTAGTGCCTAAAGCAACTTCATTAAATTGTTGAGCAGCTTGCCCTAACTGCCCTGTTAAATTTGATATAGACCTTACAATGCCCTCACCTTTATTGGTAAAAGTTTCCAGAAATTTATTTAAGTTATCTACAGCTAGCGCAGACTCGTTTAACTTTCCCTGAAAACTAGAAAGCTGGTTAGCGCCTTTTACGGCAATTTCAATTTCAGCTCTGTAAGTCACGTTCCAAAGCTGCTACGTCATTACCGATTCTAGGCACAAAAAAGACGCCGGGCTAGAAACGGCGTCTTGACTTTTTCATTGCCTTTTCCTGTTCCTCGTTAAGGATTTGGAAGTAGGCGCTCCAAGCGATTAGCTCTTCTGGAGTCATTGTATTGCGGACTTGGGACAAGGTCATACCTAGTTCCTTAGCAACGCCAAACTGGAGCATAAGCCAGTTGTCTTGGCGAAGGTCCGCTACTAGGATTTTGGGTCCATCGGCTCTTCTTCGCCGTCATCCAGAATCGCCAGCATAAGTGACTGGAGATCCTTGTCTTTTACCTCGTTTTTAAGGATGTCGATTTCGCCAGGCGAAAACAATTTGTTGCCGTTAACGTCCATACCCTTGCTGATTAGAAGCTGAAGGGCAAAGGCGCTTGCATCGTCAGATTTTGCTTGTTTTTGAGCCCGTTCCCGCTCAGCCATGGTGAGCGGGGTAACGTACATTTCAAAAACGCTTCCGTCAGATAGTTTGACTTCACGCTTTGATGGCTCAAGATTTGCCGCCTTACGAAGGCGGTCAATGGCGCGGGCAGAAACCGGCATAAAACTGAGGGTTTGTAAATCTACTGTAGCGAACTATCAGGCAGTGGTGCTGAAATCGAATGTAGGAGCAGCGGTTGGACGGAAAGTAATGCTTACATTCTGGGCGTCATCTGGGTTTACATTCATGGTCGCAGAGATAAGCACTGCTTCAAATTCGATGTAACGGCTTAGGGTGTCGCTCAGTGCGCCGCCAGTAAAAACGCGGTCAGTGTAAAGCTTAAAAGCGGCCCCAACTTGCTGGCGAAGCAGAACATCCTCTACCAAGCGGCTGGAAACAAGCGAATCTTCGTCTGTCATGTAAACCGTTGCACTGCCAGTGGCATCCGCAAAACCAGAAATGTAGGTACGGAATGGAGCAAGCTGGCGAGGGGTTTGGCCGATTGTTGTTACGTCAATCTCGTCCCTAGTAATTTCAAAGCTCCAGTCCCGGACTTGGCTGACAGAAGCAAACTCGGCATACGAAACTTTGAACTGATTAGGCGATGAAACTGTTCCGTCGTCTGTAATTGTGATGGTGGAACCGCCTAAAGTTGCCGAAACTTGAAGTACCCCGGTAGAAGCGGTGTAGGAAATCACATAGTAGGTGGTTCCTGCGGTAATTCCTGCTGGCAACGTTCCGCTGCCGGTTTCGCCGGTTTGCGCGTTTATAAAGCTGAACTCAACGGGATCTCCTACCTTAAAATTAAGAAAGGTTTCAACCGTGATTTCGTCGTCAGCAACGCTAACGTTTGACTCAATAAACGTACCAGTTGTTCCGGCTGGCTTGTAGTAGAGAGCACCTGAGGTGCCGGACAGAACGGTGTTTGCCATGGGGCGTACCAAGGAATGCAGTTTCTGCGGGCACTGCCCGGCTTATTACAGGTTAGCGCGATTGTTTATGACAAAACAGTGGCCTTATAGCCCGTATCAATACGACCCACAAAGTGCGGAGCTTCTTCAGTTACAGAAAATGTTGGTCCGTTAATTTGTCCAAGTCTTACAAAGACTCCAGAATCAATTTTTGCGGTGTCGTTTAGGGTTTCTAAAACGTTAACGGCTGTTGTAATTAATTCCTGATTACGGGCAGGACCACGGCCTTTTTCTGTAAAAACTCGGATTACCAGTGCCCCACGGGCGTCATCAAGGCTAGAAGTCAGGGTGGGTTCGTTCGTAAGCCCGAAAGTTATGTTAACTCTGACATACTCAGTAGTCGTGTTAGGCGGTACGGCTGTAATGTTGTCAAAGTACACCGGGACAGCTGGCGAAAGCGCATTGAACGCAGTCAGCAGCGGAGTTTCCATTGATGCCCGAATTGCTTGGTAGTTCATTAGCTAAACAAGTCGTCAATTTCAATTCTTACTGCTCGGTCCAGTCTTCCGCCTTCAATGTAGGATGCAAGCCAATCAAGGTCCGCAGTTGCAGAAGATTCTCTGTCTTCTACACCGCCAATAAGACCACGAAAAGATGGTTGATCTCTACCGCCGTCACCTTCACGGAATTTTCTACGCCCAAGCTTAGTTTCCGGCAACGGTGTAGGGCGTATAAATGCGCTTTCTACTAAATCTGTGGCTTCGGCTGTGTATTCAGAGAAATTAGAAATAGTGGTAACAGCCCTATCTTTAAGCGGTAAAGACGCTTTAAGGTTTTGACGGCCTGTTAAAAGACCAGCAGGTAACTTAATTGGCCTTGGCTCTCCAGGTTGACCGTCACCCTTGTAAACACGGCCATCTGCAGTTTCAATTTGCCATGAATTTGAAAATTTACCCGTCCAGCTTGGTCCTTCCTGCTGTAATTCTGAAATTGTGCGCTTTGCTGCTCTAGTCGGGCCAGACACTGTGAGCGAAGAAAAGACTCTATCCAGTTCTTTAAATAGTTTTGGTAACTCATTTTTTGCCATTACTGGGGCCTCGCAATGATGTTGTGGTAGACCGGCTTGTCCCCACGATAGGTAGTCACGTTGATGATTTTGGCTTCGCGGGTTACGCCTGCTTGTGGGTACTGGATTCGGTCGGCTTCGGTTGGGTAGTAGTCCCCCAGTTCCTCTGTACCGAACAGAATACGCACGTCGGTGGTTTGGTATAGACCTTCGGCTTCACGCGGGTTCAGGCGGCTAATAACGGCACGTATGGTGACGCTGGTGTCCTCCCCGGTAACTGCTCCAGTGCTTGGGTTATAGGTACGCGGTGTGGTGGTTTTGATGTACGTGATATTCTGTCCCCAATCGTTCAGGATCCTCTTGGGAATTGGCGCAAAAGTATCGTCGATTAGGCTCATGTCAACCTCTTACAACGCGGATTTGGTAGCCCCCAGAACCACCAAGAATGTAAGAACCTAGGTAGGACTGCAGCCAAGGGTAAACGTCAAATACGTTGTTGACCGTTCCAATTGATTGGCTGTCTGTGTTGTAGCTGACTCGTAAGTCGCCAAGCTGAATTTGGTCGTAAATACCTGTGGTTGCGTTGTTGCCCGTTAAAGCATCGGTATCGTTTGCGAGCTGGCGGGCCAGTTCGTAGGTGGCGTACTTAATTTCTTTTGGGATCGTGCCGCAAACAAGCTCCACTCGATCGACGTGGTAGTTATTGCGGGGCCAATCGAGTGCTTGGTTGGTGCTACAGCGGTCGCCGTAAAAATTAAGGCTGTCGATCCAGCGGGTTGCGCTGATTAGGGCGCGATTCTTTTGGTCGTCGGTTTTATCGTCCCAAGTGCTGCTTTCGGGGGAGGTTTCAAAGTATGCGTTTGCTTCCAACAGCGTTACATAGCTGTTGGCAAATACTCCCTGCAGAGTGGCGTCGATTACAGCTGCCACGACAATACGCCGTAATTTCTTTCAGTTTAACGGCAATAAAAAACCCCACCGAAGTGGGGTTGTGTCTCGCATTCCCAGTGTACTGTATCAGGAAGGAATAGCGGAAGTGTCCAGAGGGCTGTTCACGATGACCTCGACCATGGGGATCAGGTCGATGTCGTAGGTGGCACTCCAGTTGCCGGCGGTGGCCAGAACCGCGTTGGTTGGGTTGTCGGTGGCGCTGGTCCACTTGGTGCCCATTACGTGGTAGGCGGTGTGGTAGTCCACAGACAGAACGTCCTGCTTGGAGAGAACGTTGCGGTCGGCCTCGATCCGCATGTCCTGTTGGACACCTTCCATGATGGAACCGCCCTTCATCAGGAAGCAGCGGAACTCGCTGACGTGGGTTGCGGTGCCAGGACGGACAGTGTTGACTTGGGGGTCCATGATGACCCGGCAGCCAGCAAATTCTCCGATGTCCCGAGCGCCTACACCAACACCACCGCCACCCCAGGTGACAGCGCCACCGGCAGCCAAGGCTGAAGTGGAGAAGGTCAGCAGACCGATCTGGTACAGGTAGAAGCCCACGGATGGGTGGACAACCAGAATGTCCAGCTCGTCGCCGCGCTCGCCCAGAACAGAACGGGCTTCGGAAACGGTGGAAGCGGTCAGGAAGTTAGCCTCACCTTGGCCGGACGTTGCGGCAATTGCCTTGTCCAGTGAGTGGGCTGCCAAAGTGGTTCCAAACAGACCAGCCAGATGAGAAAACAGGCGGGCGCTGTTCAGCTTGTTGATGGCGTCAGCCAGCTGGTTGCGGATGTGAAGCATTGGATCTTCACCAGCAGCCAACATTGCGATGTCATCTACCGCATACGCGAAACCGCGATGGCAGATGGTTGCAATCTGGGTGTCAGTGCCGATCTTCTGAGGAGTCAGGTAACCAGCAGAGCTGCTTCCCCAAGTAGCAGTACCGTCCATGATTTCCTCGGTGGGAACCACGGGGTTGAACTCAGGGACTTGGATGCGGGTGCCGCCTTCGCGGGAATCCAAGATGGAGTTGCGCACGATTGCGCCGCTCTTTGCGAACAAAGAACGCTCTTTGATTGCCTCAGACACATAGGTCGTGAGGTTATTCCTTTTTACGATGTCCGCGAGCAGGACACCGCCGGAATAATTCTGAAATGGGGCGGCCATGGTTAGAAACCAAAGTCAGGGTTGACGGAATCCAAGTCACAGACTTGTGGAGGCCGCCCCACAGGGACTTACAGTGATGCTTCCCGCTTCAGCACTGCTGCAAGGTCGGGATCTTGAGCATCAATCTGCATTTGCCTCGTTATGTTAATACTACCCTCTTTCCAAGGGTTAGACATACCGGGCGAAATCACAGAATTTGGTGTGGGTTTGGCACCCATCCCTGCAGCACTACTTGGCTTAAAATGGTGCTCAAATCCTGAACCAGGATTTTTAAGATTGGCCAGATAAGTGTTAATGTCTTGCTTAACACCTTTGTCCACAATTGAGACGGATCCATCCTCACTTCGATGCAGATTTTTCTGCAGAAGCATAAGCATTTGCTCGGAGTTGATTGCGCCAGAGCGGTTGATTGCGGCTAAAGCGCTAGTTCGGGTAGTTGCCTGCTCATTGGAAACTCGCAGATCATCAAGCTGCCGCTGCAGATCGCTGATTTGAGCGTCCTTTTCTTGGACTGTTTTGTTGGCTTCTTCCCAAAGGTCTTTCCATTGGCCTTGGTCTTCCAGCGTCTTTTTGCGCTGGTCGTCCTGCTTTTTGTAGACATCATCAAGTTTGGTCTTGATGCCTTGAAAGCGTTCCTCGGCTTCGCTGGCTTGGGCCTTTAGTGCCTCAAGCTGAGACTCGTACTGCGCTTTTACAGCGTCTACGGGGTCTGGAGCGTTGTTCTCGACAGCCACGGGCTGTTCAGGTTGCGCCACGGGCGCTTCCTGGATTACTTGCTCTTCCATGTTCAGAAGTTGAAGTCGGGGGTTGTGGGGTTGGTAGCAGAATCAGCTGCTGGCTTACGTTTACGGGTGGGCTTACACACTTCAGGCTCGGGCTGTGCTTCGCGCAATTCAACTAGTTCCCACTTGTAGGAACCGTCAGTCTGCAGAACCTTGTCTAGCGACTTGCCCATTTTCTTTTTTAGTAACTATTTTATTCTACTGAATTACTTGTAGGATCCACAGATTCTGTTGCTTCGGACAAAATTTCGCCCTGAACCAGGATTTGACGGAATTCGTCGCGGTCCAGTACGCCTTGGCCGAAGAGCGCGGTTAGTGCGGTAATGTCTTGGCCGATTAGGCGGTCGATGTCGAAGTCGCGGTTCAGCTTTACTTCTGGTGGTTCGATTCCCACGTAATCTGCGGCTAAGTTAAAAGATTTTTGCAGGGCTTGCTCAATGTCCATTGAAACCATGGAAAGCATTGAATTTGTGTCCACACGGTCCAAGCGGCGGGCGTCGGCTGACTCTGCAACAAACTTTTGCTGGCTTAATGTGCTGATTCCTAGAGTCGCCATCTGCATTTGAAGCTCTCTAATCTCGTCGGATTGAGCTTGGAATGCGCTTGCTGCAGGTTCCACGTAATAAATTTTGTTTCCTGGCGCAGTTGCCATTGCGTAATTTACGCTGACAGCCACATCCTTGGTTTGGTCATCCCAGCCTTCCATGACCAAAATTGGTTGTGATGCGATGTGCAGGCTGTGGATTAGGTCGGCTTGGCGCTGGAAATGAGCCAGGTTCAGGTAGGCGATGTCCAGAAGCGGTGGCTTGCTGGTAAGGGTGTCGGTTTTGCCGGAATAGGTTGTTACGAGCGGGATTTCGCCCAAGCTGAAGGAACCGGATTCGACCTGTTCGTAGTCGGATGTCGCGTCGGTTGCGTCGAAGGCGTTGGGGTATGGGAAGCCGCCGTTCATGTACTTCGCGGACTCCACTTGGCGGAATACTCGGTAGCGGCCGGGTTCGATTACTCGGATCTGGTCGTAAACCTTTTCGCCAAAGTCTCCGTCAGGTACTACCGCACGCTCTTTAATACGAATCTGAATCAGCCTGCCGTAATTAACTTCCCGGTCCAAGCGCCAGCCGTAGATGTTGCTTGGGTCAATTTCAATCCAGTAGGGACGGCGGTTTAGCTCGCGCTCTTCAGCAAGGCTTCTTGCGCCGTTGGGCGCTGGAAAGTCAACCAGAGTGTGCGCTTGGCCGTAGGTAAGTGAGCAGATAAGTAAGCGGCGGGCATATTCATCAAGGTCCGATCCGCAGCCATCCACGTCTTTAGCGAATACGTCTGTCCAGTAAGGATCGCCAACCAAGCTAATTGGCTTACGCAGAATGAGACCGGCGGCGGCTCGTACCAGCCGCTGGGTGACTGGTGAGAATACTGCGCGATTGACTCTTCCCAAGTAGGCGGCGTAGTCTTCGCGGGGTTCAATTGGGAGGAATGATTCGCTGTTTTCACGCAGATATTCAGTGCCTAGAGTTACGGCTTTCATGATTTCCCAGCCCTTCATCATGTCCAGTACCGCTTGGGTGCGGCTGAACGGGCTGTCGGCCCCGGCAATAGTGCTGGAACTTACAAGGTGGGTGCGAACTTGGCCGGGAACTGAATAAGTCATTTAATCGTCTTCAACCTCAACCATTACTTCAATGCCTGAAGCGAGGCGGGCCATTAGGGCACCGATTTCTTCAGGGTCTTGGGGCGTCATGAACGCAAAACTTGCGCCGGTTGTACGCGATTCGGCGTCAACCTCTAAGTGCGTGCAGAAGCCAGGAACGATGCGAGTGCCCATTTAACCGTGGTATGCAACTGCAATGTAAGGCGTTACAGATGGCGTACCAGAGCTGATGGAGTCGATTCGCACACGAATTTTTGAGGCTGGCTTACCGGTGTAGAAATACGCAAATTGGCCGTTGCTATTGATGGTTTTGCTGGTGTCGATAGTAAACCAAGTGTCGCTGTCGTTAAAGGAGCACTCCAGTGCGAGTGTGAAGTTGGCACCGCCGGTTACGTTCACTGCGAAGGTGTACTCGGATGAGTGCGCGTGGACCGTTAGCGCATCGTCTTCCGCAACAAGCGGTTCGCCTACAAACTCAATGAGGTTTGTGTAGCGCTTGGTTGAGGTGATGTCTCCGGCAGCCATTACTTGTTACCTCGCTTGGGCTTCTTTTTAGCGGTTTTGGCGGATTCCTTGAAATCCTTTGCGCTTGGAGCACCCTTAGAACCGGGTTTGCGCATTTTTTCGCCGGATCCAGCCTCGATTCGCTTACGCTTCGCGTTGATATTCGCGTAGAGACCGCGTTTCGGCATGGATTTGGCGGCAGTTAGTCCTATTTTACTTCTTTTTGGTGCCGTTGCCTTTGGGCTTTTTCTTACCGCCCTTGGTGTACTGTCCGCCCATTGAATTAATCCTCTTCGGAAACTTGCTCTGATTCTAATTCGGAAACGTCTACTTCGATGGGTTCCTCGAATACAGGTGCAGTTGAAGGCTGTAATTGGGCTGGGGGCGATTTTGGTTCGATTTGAATATTTAGTGATGGCACGTTTACTGAAATCTGTTCGGGAGTGCTTTCGCCAACAACACGGCCCAGGGAATCCAGGATTTGGCTGGCGGTTTGTAATTGGCCGCGTTTTACTGCGGTATGGAAAAGATCCATACGCATGGCTTG
>Ga0070754_10003314_pt1 | contig 11440 bp, 13 predicted proteins | sample VirMetDEL_Sep_01_FD_75181 | JGI IMG/M metagenome (GOLD analysis project Ga0070754, IMG submission 75181) | Aqueous microbial communities from the Delaware River and Bay under freshwater to marine salinity gradient to study organic matter... | ecosystem: Environmental > Aquatic > Marine >... | reverse complement strand
CTAAAAGGGAGTAAATGATATTTTATTGATTTGTCTATTGAGTTACTTCCTAAGATAGTTTTATTAAAAACAAATTGATATACCCCGCTCCCGTAAGCGGTTAAAATTAGCCTCCAATTAGCAATAAAACCTATGTAATCGGGTTGAGCTGTAAAGCCATTAAAATACTCTCCTAGCGTGTTATCGTTAATCGTTGCAACTTGTACCCCGTTTTTTTCTAAGGTTATTAAAATGCTGTCAGCGGGTACGTATTTTCTTAATAGAAAACTAGATTTGTCATTTTTATACTCGTCAGCATCGTTAACATCTGCAAAAACTTTGTTTCTATATTCGCACGTTTCAACATCGCAAGGGCAAAAAAACTCCTGTTTTACGTCAATTTTTGGTAAAAGAGGGGCTTGTACCTTTATACATTCCCCCTCTTGTAATGGCTGGGCGTTGTTATCTGTTCTATCAATTATTATCATATCGCTTTAAGTTTTACAACCGCATCAGTTTTTAATTTAATTGCTCCCGTTGTTTTTAGCTTTGTGTCGGGTGTTATTGTAGCGCTTAGATTTATTCTTGAGCTTAAATTATAGCTTACCCCTTGCTCTAATCTAGTATAATCAATTAAGCAACTTGCTACAATATCGTTACCAACTTGCTCTATTTTTAGCGTTGTTTCTCCGTCAACGGGCTTTAATATTCCCCCTATATAATCGGTAAGACTTGATAGCTCGTATAAGGTGTTTCCTACGTTGTCATTTCTTTCTATTCTATTGATACCCCAAGCGTCAGCAATTAGATTTAAATTAGTCCAAGTTGCCTTAAATAAGCTGTCTTTATCACTTCGGGGGCTTGTCCCTAAACTTGCGTTTGTTTCGGTATCAAATAACTCAATAGTCCCGTTTATTTCTGTGTTACTATCATAATCGGCGGTATTAAGTTTCTGACTTAAAAATAAATAGTCTGTATTTCCTGATCGTCCTAAGTCATCAACTCCGTAAATATTCGCTAAAACCCCTAGCCTTATTTCATAGCCTTGTAAATTGCTGTAATTACTAGCCTTAAAATTTAGGTTATTATTTGGTTTTTGGTTATTGTAAAAGATAGTATCTGCATTTCTGTTATATATCCAGTCTTTCCAGTTAATTTTTTGCCCAAAATTTAAATTGTATGTTGCTGTTGATCCGCTAGATATAGAAAATAAGAAATTAACATCACTTTGACTATCTCTAATACTATCAGGGTAAACTCTACTACTTGAATAGTCAATCTGTTGTCCCTCCGAATTTATAACGCTTTCAAAATCTATATTAAAATTATCTAATTCAAAATAATTAAAAGTGCTAGGGTTATAAGCTAATAATTTAGTGCTAATTGAATTTAAAAAAGCCTGTTTACTTAAATCTAATACTAGTTGACATTCTGCATTAATATTATCCTCATTAAAAGCGTATAAACTTGAATAACCGCTTTGAGCCTTTGGATCAAATAAATCAAAAACAGGCATAGTAGCTAACCCACTAATATCAATTTGAGTATCATATTGTTTAACATCTAATAATAAATTTACTGTATCCTCATTACCAGCGGTTAAGCTATTGTCTTGAACGGCTACCGATATGACAAAAAAATCATTTTCGTTTATCTTTAATTGCTCATCATTTGAATAGCCTATCTCTGCAATACATTGAAACTCATTAAACGTTTGAGCTATTGCTTGAACATTTTTAACTATCCCCGTACCTGAAACAAAAGCCCCTCCAACTTCGCAAGTTAAATTATCAAATAAAAAGTTTTGCTCTAAATCTGTTTGCGTGGTGTTTAAATATTCCTCCTGACTTGAACATTTGAAAATATTAAAACTTAATGTATGGTTAGCCGTTATACTCGTTGGCTTTGATACTCTAAAATCTACTAAGGTGTTAATACTAGGGTTTATACTTTCTAAACTTTCGCTAGTTATTGCGTCCTCATAAGCTACACTAACAACGCTATAAGGGTTATTATACCCGTTGTAATTTTCATTAAAATAAGCAACGCTACCTAGTTGGTTTTCCTCTTTAAAACTTACAGATGTATTAGGGTTACTTAGCTCTCTTCTTAACTCAGGCTCATAAACATATTTTAAGCTAAAATCTCCAAGTAAATAAGGAGGTTGTATTATCCCGTTTTCATTGGTTAAATTGCTTATTTGCCCCTCTTCATAAAAAGGGTTTAAAATAAATTCATGAGTAATTTGATAACTAAATTCTTTTGCAATTTCAAAGTTATTAATATTGGTTATATTGCTAACCCCAACGCCCTCAAATTTACAATTACCGCTAACCCAGTCCTTATTCGCTCCTTTTGGTGTTAAATCGGTTGCAACTCCTAGCGTTTGATAAGCTCCGTAATACGTTTGACTTTCTCCCGTTAATATTGAGTTATTGCTATATTCGTCTGAGTTTTCAACAAAACCGAAATTATAATTTATTGCCGTTGGTTGACTTTGCAAAAATACCGCTTTTTCTCCCGTATAAGATCCAGTTATTAAGCCACTACCTCCAACGATACTAAAATAAATTCTATCATCAATAATGCTAGTTATGTTAACCCCGTAGTTATATTTTACGCCCTCATATTTTGCCCAAAACTCTATCTTATCTCCAACATTAAAACCCTCATTACTCCAATTTACGCCCTTACTTTGTAGCCAATTTGAAGTAAAATTTAGCTCTAAGGTTGTTTGGTCGCTATCATCATACCAATTAACATAAACGCCAAAATCAATAACAGCCTTATAACGTCCTCCAACAAAACCCGCTAAATTATCTTTAAATTTAGTTAGGTTAGTATCAAAATTTAACCCGTTGCTTAATTGATCATATAGCTTAAAGCCTATTTGTCTGAATTTAACTGCCATTTTTCAGCTTTTTTTGTTAGTTCGTTAATACTCATCTCTCCGTTTTTTATCCTTTCAAAGCTATCTAACATATCAGTTTTTATCATCTTATTATCTAGCTTTAAAGCATACTCCTTAAAGCGGGCTTCTGCATCTTTTAGCTGTCTTTCTAGCTCTTTTACTAGCTCATCATTTTGGCTCATAATAACTCTCTATTAAATTAGTTGTATAGGGTTGTTTCCAATTATAGTCTATTGTAGCCTTGTTATTATAAGGCTTATAAACTATTTGTTTCGCTTTCAAAGTGTCCCCGTTTACGTCTTTAAAATAACCATTTAAAAGTATATTATCAAAGTCTTTTAAATTCATAGGTATTTCTTCTCCTGTAATCTTATACTCTTGACCTCTGAAATTATTTAAAACAAAACTACTATTTTGATAATAAGTATTATAAATATAACGCATACTAATTTTATCTCTATGGTTAGTAGGTAATTTGTTATTTAACAAATATACGATTTTTTGATTTGCCCAATTATTTGTACTTACTTTTAGAAAGCCTATTTTACCCGTTAATTTATTTGCTAGATTACTACGCCCTCCAAATAAGTTGGCTACGCTGTCAATAGTTTTAAATAAGCCTTTTAAAGCGTTTTCTAAGGCGTTTAGTTCGTTCTTTCTGTTACCAAGTGCAAAAGGTATGCTAACCTCTTCAAAGCCTTTTATTAAATCTGTTGTTTGATCCGTTTTATTTTTTAGCTTAGTATGTATTTGAAAACTTGTACCCTCGTAATTGTCAATAGTCCAGTCGTCAGTTAAATCAGTAGCATAGCTTAATAATTTATTACTTACTAGCTCATCTGAATTAATACCCTCAGCTCTTTTTAGTGGGTTTTTCTTAACAAAAACGCTTGTATTTTCCCAGTATGGATCGTCCTCATTTCTAAACTGCAAAACCCCCTCAATAACTTGAAACTTAGCATTAAATAAGTTTTTCAAATTATTAAACATACTTAAACAATCATACCCATTATCTCTTATACTAGGTATTCCCTCGCTAGTTCCTTTTAACCTTTTAAATGCTCCCGTAATATTATCTACATCATCATAATTAGCGTTGCTAGGTATATAATAATAATTATCTAAGTCAGTTATACCAGTTTCAAACCCATAGCCTAAATAGTTAGCCACTTTCTCAAGTAATAACCTCGTTTTTATTGTTTTGGTTTCTCTTTTTGGAGGTACTAAATAGTCAAATAATTCTCTAGCTAGTTTTATTATCAATACTAAAATTAGAGCGTAATACGCTAGTCTTATCGCTATTGTTAATATTGCGTATATAGTTGACGCAACGCCTCCACCTATTCCCGTAGGTACTAAACTAGTTCCCGTTGCTATTTTATCCTGAATATCTTTTACCTCGTCATAAATAGTTTTAGAAAGTAAATAAACAGTTAAACTGCTTACGGCTAACTCAATAAAATTAAAAGGTTTTTCTACTACATAATTTAAAGTAGTATAATCTGCATCGCTATAAACCCCGTTATTTGCTAAATATTTATAATCTAAGGCACTAAGGCGGTCATTTAAAGAGTTTAACCCGTTATCTTTTACAATTTTTACACTTGCCTCAGGCTTACTAACATCAAAACTAAAGCCGTCCGATAAATCAATATAACCCTCAAACGCTGTTAAGTTATTTACATCGCTATTTGAATAGCTTAATCTTACAGGAATACCCTCAAAAACTTTACCCGAGTTAAACAACTGCATGATATAATTATAAGCCTCATTAACTAATATTAATTCGTTGGTACTTATATTAGGCTGTATGCTGTCATTATCGTAAGTTGCTAAAAACTCTAACTCTTGCCAATTACGAGGGGCGTTTAATTGCACCCCGTTAATTGTAAATTGAAAATTAATATCTTTTCTCATTTAAAATAAGTTTTTTCCCGTTTTTCTATGGTTTCTCTCAATACGCCCCTTTTTTATAACAGTTTCAATAATAGCCTTTTCTGTTGCGTCATAATCTCGCCCTAAATAAGTAGGCTTGTTAACTATCTCATCTAATTTACTAACTATTTCGGTATTATCCAGCTTTATTTGAGGGGTTAAATTGCCCTCTTTATAACTTTTGCCTAAGTTAGATAGTTCCCAATTAGATAAGCCGTTTAAATCTTTGTTTTGCTCTGCCGTCATTACCCTTTCGTTAGGGTGTAAAATAGCATGAAAACCGCCTTTGTTGTCTAGTTGTCCTCCAGTCCCCGTATTTTCTGTTCCCTCGTAAAAAGTAGGTAAAGACTGAATAAAAGAAAGTAAAACGCTAGTATCTGTAATCGTTTTTGCAAGTGGGTTATTAACATCATTCTCAACATTATTACTATATGAATTTAATACGGCTAGTCCTAGCTCTATTCTCTGCTGTCTTTTTAATGCTCTTTCTCTTTCTCGCTCTAGTTCTGCCTGTTGTTTTTTCTCCTCTGCTAGGTTTTCCTTTGCGTCCTGTATTCCTTGACTTGCTAACTGCTGTAATACCTCTTGTCTTTTTTGGTTAGCGTCAAGCTCTTTATCTATTAAATTAATTCTTTCCGTAGTATATTTATCTACTACCTCTGTTAACACCTCTTGATAATCAATTATATTTTTTTCCTCAGCCTCAAAATCAATATCTAAACTACAACTTTGCGTTGACCTATCCCATTCTCCTCCCGCTCTATTACATAAAGCCTCATAAAGGTCATTATTAACCCCCTCGTCTAGTCCTCCCGTTTCCTCTACTCCTAGCCTACTTTCTTTACTTAATAGAAAGTCCATTCCTTTTTTCTTTTGATCTAAGGTTTTTCCTTTTTTGCCTCTTGATTTATTTTCAATTTGTTTTTCAACTTCCTCAACAACTTCCTTAGGTTGGTTTAAAAATTCTAATCTTTTTTGAAAATACCTATTAAATAAGGCTATTGCGTCCCCCTCATCTTCTCCTAACCATTCTACCCATTCTTTCCTGAGTTTTTCTTCGTCCATTAATAATTTCTCAATATCTTTATAATTATTATCAGTTTTTGTAACTAACTCGCTTATACTTGTCCCGTCCTCATTACCCCAACCTCCAGCTAAAAGCCTGTCAATATCTTTACCCGATAACTCGTCAACATCTTTAACAATTAACTTAAATATAATATCTAAATTTTGCAAACCTATTACAGCCTTTGTAATGCCTTGCGTAAAAGTTCTCATTAAGTTACCAATTACACTCTCTGAGCCGTCTAAACTTAATATAAAACCCTCCCAAGCACTTTTTAGCTTATCAACATCTCCAGCTAAATTGTCAGCCATAGTGTCAGCCATTTCTTGAGCCGTCCCTGTTGCATTATACATAGCCTCCTCTAGTTCATTTGTTGTTTCTGTACCCTCTGCTAACACTAAAAAAGCTGTTGACGCATTTTTACCTACTAGTTCTGTTGCTGTTGCTAGTTTATCCTGAGAATTAGCAACCTTTTTTAAACCTTGCTCTAACGTTAGCCCCGCTTTGCTTAACTGAATAAAAGATGATCTTAAAGCTGTTCCCGCACTACTACCACTAATACCCGCATTTGCTAAAGTTCCTAAAAGTGCTGTTGTTTCCTCAACTGATTTACCAACTGCTCTACTTGCTGGAGCTACAAGTTTCATACTTTCCTTAAACTTCTCCATATCTAAAGCGGAGCTAGTAAAAGACTTTGCCATTACATCAACTACTCTTTGAGTTTCAACAGCACTAAGCCCCAAACCTCCTAAAGTATTACCAACTACTGAGGCACTTTCGGCTAATGTTGTACCACTTGCTAAAGCTAAATTTAAGATTGACGCTGTCGCATTATCAATTTGTTTAGTAGTAAATCCTAACTTAGCGAACTCTGTCTGTAACTCAGTAACCTGAGAAGCTGTAAAAGCTGTTGTACTACCTAATTGCTTAGCCGTTTCTTTTAGCTTATTCATCTCCTCATCAGTAGCCCCCGTAATTGCTTTTAAACTTGAGTTTGCTTTCTCAAAGTCCATTATAACTTTTAGACCATTTTTTAATACTGAAATAACTCCAGCAACTCCCGCTATTGGTAATGCACTACTAGCTAAGTTTTTAAGTCCTCCGAAAGCCTTTCCATAATTACCTACTGACCTCTGAAATTGTCCTAAATTAGCATCAACCTTTTTTAATTGCTTATCTAGTTTCTGTATTTCTCGCCTTTTATTTTTTAGCTCCTTAGTTTCCTTACCCTCAACTAATATTAAGTCTTTATATTGCTTTCTAAGTTCATTTAATCTTTTACTTTGCTTTGAGTAAGCCCCATTAACTCCCATTTGAGAGCGTTTTATTTTTTCTAAACTAGCTCTCTTTTTATCTGCTAAAGCTAACTCCTTTTGTTGCTGTGTTAAACCTTGATTAATAGTTTTTATTCTCTCTTGCTGTAATTTCTCCCTTTGTTGCTCCGTTTTTAATAAAGTTTGCTCGGCTTTCTCTTGATCCTGTATTAACTTTAAATTCTTTTTAACGTCCTCATACTCCTTAGCATTAACCTTTAAGCCCTCCGCACTAACTTTTAAATTTTCTTTTTGCTGTTGCTCTAACTTCTCAAGTACCTTTATTAAAGCCTCAAACTCTTTAATTTGTTTGCTAGTTAAATCTCCAGCGAATATATCGCTACTCTGTATTTTTTTAGCCATTTTGTGCTACTTTTAAATAATTATAAAATTCAATTACGCTAACCTCTTTTACATCAATTCTAAAACCCATAAACTTACTAACCTGAGCAACCATATTATTAAAATCTCCTCCCGTTGTTTCTCCTATTGTTTGCTTTAACTTCGCTTTGTCAACCTCTATAAGCGTTTTTAAGAGGTTATCTCCTCCTTTGTAATACTTTGCCTTGTTTAAAACTATCTGTGTCCTTATTCGCAATATTTCAAAGTATTTCTCTGAATAACCAATTTTGTAAAAAAATTCTTTCTCTATATTTTCCCAATCCTCAGCGTTTTCAACTCCATACTTTTTAAAGTCCCCCGTTTCTAAGATCTTATTATAATTGTAAATAGGTAGCTCGTCAATAGATTTATATTTCATTTCTAATAATATTAATTAATTTAGGTACTAAGAAAGTATTTAATATATCAAATTGATACTCTGCAAGTCCTAAGACTTTCTCGCTTTCACTTGCCCAGTCTATATTATCTTTTAAGCCGTCGGCATCAATTACAATATAATCATTAAAAACGTCAATTTTAAAACTATCGTAAAAATAACCAGTATCTTTTAAAGTATAATGAGTTCCCGTCTTTTTTTCTCCTCCGCTTAATATTTCAGTTGTCGGGCTGTAATAACCTATTACGTTGTTATCTATGTCAGTTCCAAAAAGCTCTAATCTATTTTGATTTAATCGTATAATAAATTGCTTAGTTTCAGGGTTGCCCATTAACTTAACCCAAAAGTTAACCGCTTTTAATTTCTCTAGCCTTTCATGTATTACAGTAATCATAACCTAACTAACCTAACCTTTTGTATTTTATAAAGATAATAATAATTAAATATACAATTTAAGGGTTACTAATATACTCTATATTATATATTATTATATATATATATTATAGTTAATAGGTTAGATATATATATAAAAGACTGATAGTTAAACATTTAGAGGCTATTATTTAAAGGTTAGGTTTAAGGTTAATTTAGGTTAGAAATAACCTTTTTGCAAAAAAAAAGCCCCAATTAAGGGGCTAGGTAGTGGGTTTTGGTAAATAGGCACTCTGGGTTAATTTACTCTTTTACATCTAGTTTTCTTATTATATACTTAATTTGCCTATCATGTTCTTTGACTAGGTAATCAACTACATATATTAAACTAAAAACATAAGCTATTGTACTAACTAATAAAGTTATTAACGCTAAAATAAAGGGGTTTTTATTTTTCATAATTTATTTATTTTTTTTTAATGACATAACTAAGGCTATTACCCAACCTAAAAAGCTCCAACCTAGTAAAAAATTAACTGCAAAAACTTGCCAAAAATTATCTTTACCATAGGCTATAAATGTAGGTATAAAATGTAGGGTTATTAATACCAAATATAAAAACCAATACCCTCCTAATAATGCTAAAATCATAATTTTTATTTTTTAATTCTAAAATAAACTTCTTTAATTTCTATGCCGTTCTCCTTGTACATAGTTTTTCCTGACCTAAACTCCTTAGTAAGATCAACATAATTTAAATTATATTCTCTTGATACCTCCGCAAGTCCTCCAAAAAAGCAAGGCTCTTTTTTAGGCTCTATTACTTGAAAAAATCTTTGCCCTTTAATCATAATCTAATCTTTTATAAATGTTCCGTTAATTGTTTTTCCTGTTCTGTTTTTAATCTCGTTGTAAGCGTATTCTAAACACTCCTCTAGTTTTAATTCGTTTTGCTTTGCTAGTATAATCAAAGTTACTAAAGTATCTCCGAAAGCGTCTTTTAATTCATTTTCAAAGTCCTTGCGTACATTTCTAAATATTTTTAACTCAGCCTCGTTAGTAACATCTAATTTTTGAGCTTTCTCTAAAACTTTTTTATTATTGTTTAGAGCTATTAAAATTTCGTTGCTTTCCTCCTGAAATTTTGCATATTGTTGGTAGCTGTTGTCTTTTGCTAATAGGCTTTTTTTCTCAGCCCATTGAATTACGCAAATTTCTAATTCTTTAAAATTCATATTAGTTTACTTAATTGGTTATCTTTTTTTTGCAAGTCTTTTGCAAGTTGTATTATTTCGCTTGTTTGATAAAAACTATTTAACGGGCTTGTATTTTTTAGCTCCTCTAAATATTCTATTATCTCATTTATTAACTCTTCTCGTTCCTCCATTTTGTTTTCGTTTGATTTATAGTACAAATATAATAAACTATTTTTAATAAAAACAAATAATAAATAAATTATTTTAATTTTAAGGCAAAATAAAAGCCTTACAGCTGCAACTATAAGGCTTAAATATGTTTAATCAATAAGGGAATTTAAAAAAGCCCTGTAATTGGCGTTACAAGGCTTAAATATTTTTATGTAAATAAGGCAATGATCCCTAAACAAATATAATAAATAAAACCCCGCTAAACTAATAACGGGGTTAAAATTTACTTACTTTTTTTGATTTTCTTATAAGCCTCTGTTAAATCTACATCTAGCCTACCTTTGTAAATCTCTTTAAACTCTTTTAAAGAAAGTTGCTTAACTGACTTATCAAAATAAGTATTACCTATCTTAATCATTAAGGTATAGTAACAAACATAGGCTCATTTGCTATTCCCTCCTTATTAATGATAATTCTAAGTTGATCCGCTGAGGTTTGAGCTGGATAAACAAAAGCATAAAGCCCATTATCAACGCCCTCAGTTACCGAAGTTAAAACAACCGCCGAGCTTTGAGTAACATTAAATACGTCAAAATCAGCTAATACTAAGCCCTTAATATTAATAGGTGCGGTTGCATCTCCATAAATAGTGTTAAACTCTGCATCTAGCCCAGTAGTTGTAATATTACTAGCATTAATACTAACATCTAATAACCCGTTCACGTTTAATAAGTCAGCTCCTCCTAAATTTTCCGAAGTAATTAACCCTATTTGTCCGTCTTTTACAGCGTCATCATATTGTAAAGAAATAACTATTTTAGATACTGTTGTATCAGTTGCATAGTTATAGTTTCCGTCAAATGATCCGTTTAAAACGTATCTAGGATATAATTTAGTCCCGTCAGCCGAAAGCGTACCCGCTAAAGCTCCATTATTGTCAACCTCATAAACTCCGAAGTCAATACAAAACCAATTTTCTAACCTTGATAAAAATCTAGGGCTTGATTTAAACATAGCACCCGTTAAAGTTCTAGCACCTTGCTTAATTCTATAAATGTTTCCACTATTCGCAGTTTCATTTAATGCCTCAGCTCTAGTGTTTTCTACATTTTCCATAAATGGTAAAGGATACCAACGATCCATATCATTTGCAGAGTTAAATTTGTCAGTAAAATACTGAGCATCTAACGTATCATTTGCTAAGTCAATAGCGTTTAAAGTTCCGTCATTCGCATATTTTGGAACTATTATTAAATTGTGCATAACTCCCTGTAATGGGGAGCAAAAAGGTACACCAGTGTTACCTCCCGCAGTTGTACAAGTACAGCTCATAAGTTTTAAGTTTTACAATTAGTTTTAAAATCAATATATATAGGTAAAGTAAAGCCTAATTCAATAGCACTAAGGCGGTCGTTAAACATCGCCTCTGTGTTTCCTCTTGTATCGGTATAAATACCAAAGTTTATTCTAGTAATTTTATCAAAACTTTCTATTTTCCCGCTCCTTTTATGGTTAATAATTGCCTCTTTATAGGCGTTTGTAATATAACTTAACTCAGGTATTATATTATCGTAGTGGTCCTGAGTGGTCCACTCTGCAAAGTTAACACTATCTAAAAAGTATATAGTTATTGCACTTTCTCGCTCTAGTGAACTCCCGCTGTTTTCTGTAAACTCTTGCTCTCTAATAACCTCTCTAACATAAATACTAGGGAACTTT
>Ga0070754_10003313_pt1 | contig 11441 bp, 5 predicted proteins | sample VirMetDEL_Sep_01_FD_75181 | JGI IMG/M metagenome (GOLD analysis project Ga0070754, IMG submission 75181) | Aqueous microbial communities from the Delaware River and Bay under freshwater to marine salinity gradient to study organic matter... | ecosystem: Environmental > Aquatic > Marine > Coastal... | reverse complement strand
TCCGCTGAGTATCCCTGTAGCGGTGTCATATACATCACCAGCCAACACAGACGCAGTTCTTCCAGCTCCAGAAACTTTAATCTCTGGGCTAACCTGCTTGGTGAGCAATTTGAGGTTTTCTCGACCTAGTTGCACAGCCTCTTGAATAAACTCTTCTTTGGTCCTAGATGTAATGCCCTTCAGCAGCGTGCCCAAGTCCTCGTTTATCAAACCCCAAAGAGGATCCCTTGCGTCTACTGAGGTTTGAGATGTCTCTAGGTTGGTCACAGGTTGGTAACCGCCCCGTCCGCTTGCAGGCTGTTGCTGCGTCACAGGTTGGTCGCCGCCCCGTCCGCTTGCAGGCTGTTGCTGCGTCACATCTGTATCAACCTGCTTACCAGGCTGAGTCGGCTGCTGATCTGGCGTCCTTCCGGTCGGGTTTGGACCGGAGCTAGAAGGTTCAGTAGGCACTGGATCCCGCGGTCCACTGCCAAGATCGTCTGGACCTTCAAATCTAAACTTTTTAGACACGGATTCTTCCGGCACTCCACGAGCCGCAGCGAGCTTACTGCCTAAAGACTCAGCCATTCCAACTACAGATGCTGTCTCCTCTGCCAGTTCGTCAGTGAACGCACCGCCTAGCGTCCTGACACTGGTTGACATCCTTCCTGAAGGAACAGATTCAACGTCCATGACTTGCCGAACAGCGTCACGAATCATGTCAGCCTGAACGCGAGTTCTGTAGGCAGACTCCATCGCCCTTAATGCCGATCCACCTGGATCAACACTGAATAGCGTTACACCTCGTTTAACGTCGTCCAAGTCTCTACTAGCTATTGCATCGAACAACTCCTTCGCTTTACCCTCTTTCGCTCCAGCAAGGTCAGATGCGTATTCACGCTTAAACAAGCTAAACTTGTTCATGTACTCGTCAGAGTTCTGTTTTGTGGCGTTGAGGGCTTTCTTGCTCGTGATGCCTGCGAATCTCTGGTCAATCGACATTCGGTTAATAGCTGAAGTTCCGCCAGGAATGCCTCGGTACTTGTCATCTCGCTTCAGTGCGAACGGGTTTTCAGGATCGAACGCTTTAGACCTGTCCGCGCTCGATATAGTTCCGCGGGATGTTTGGCGTAGTCTTGGAGAGTACGTCGCGAACTCATCCGTCAACGAAGTAAAGTCGCCGTACTGTTTTGCCGAAACAGCAAGCTCATCCATCTGGTCTTTGATGTCATCGAGTATGCTTGATGACATGCCTGGTGCTTCCCTGGCAACACCGTCTGTCCCTAAGGTCATTACCGGCGGACCGCCTTGACGAGGAGCCAGTGCCTGGGCGACTTTGTTGTATACCGCTTCGGTCACGTTTGGCTTACTGGGATCAGTCACAGACTCTGCAAGCTCGTTTAAGAATCTCTCTCTAAACTCATCTCTCGATTCTTTGAACAACTCGTCGCGTGATTCCTCGAACACCATCTTCGGGATTGACATGCCAGCTTCGTCAGTCAGGTCTAGTCCTGTTTCCAAGTCAACACCAGGAACACGCTCCCTACTAATGTCCTCCATGTACTTGGACATCTGCATACCGACTTCATTCTGAGCGTTAATGAAGTCTTCCCCAGTAAGTCCGTCGAAGTCATTCAAGATAGAATCCAATTCTTTTATGTTTGGATACATCTTGGACCTTGCCAAAGCAGTGGCTCCCTCTAGCTCTGGAGCGAACTCCCTTGCTGCTATCTGGGATTGGGCTGTCGTTAGGTTTTCGTTTCTTTTACTCACCTTGGACATTGCGGAGACGACTGGCCCAGAGTACCGAACCTTTTTTCCAAGCTCATCCTGGAACCTCGCTCGCTTCGTTCCGCCGAATTTAACCTCTGGCAATCCAGGTGCTTTGAACCTGTAGTAACTGTCAGCCAGCTTAGAGTCTTTGATTTCCTCTACCAGCTCGTCGGCTTTTTCCTTGGTTAAGTTGGCTGCCTGCTTTTTGAAAGACTTGTCTGCTCGGATTGCATTATCAATAGACGATTCTGTGGCCCTGCGAATTGCGTCAGCTTCTTCCGTTGTTCTTGCGGCTTTGACGAGAGGTTCGCTTTTGATAACGTCTCGTGTTGAGCTTGTTTGCAGAGCTTCTCGTTTTCCAACTCCAGACTTGACGTATGTATCAACCCTGTCGAGTATGCCCTGCTTCTTTAGTGCTCGTGCAGCTATCGCACCTTTTCCGCCACCCTTAATTACAGATGAAAGACCGCCTGAAAGATACGTCACCGGGTCTGTTGCAACTTCAAAAGCAAGTCCACCGGCGAACTTTACAAATGGATTAGTGTTTTGATCCATCAAGCCATAGTCTTCCATGAAGTCTTGGCCTGTCGTTCTCCCACGAGACTTAGTCCAGTTCCATGGAAGTAACTGATCTAATGGGTTAGCTGGAGCCGGTCCGCCTGGAAGAAATGTAAGAACGTCTCTAAACACACTTCCTGGAACGTCGAGGAGGTTGCCAAGAGCACCTACGCCATCTAGGGCCACATCTCCTGTTTTTTGCAGGATAGATCTCTCGTCGGCGCGGTCAGCCAAGCTATTGCTGGAAGGTTTCGGACCAGGCATTTTTGGTGCCTGCCCAGCGGGTACACGTTGTCTTGCAGTTCGCTCAAACGAGTTCCTTCTCTCTTCATCTTCGTCTCTTACGTCGAGCAATCCTCTTGCAGTGGGTGATGCGTAACCGGCCCTAAGAACACGAAGTTTGTCACCGTAATAAGACATTGAGGCAATCCATTAAATTCACTATCGACTATCACTTGGATAACTAGATGGCAGTGCTATCGAATCATTTCTTGGTACTGTCGGAACATAGTGGTGTTGTCCTCACCCCAGCCCCATTTGTCATCAAACCCAGAATCTTCGATGAGCGAATCCATTTGCGATGAAGTTCCTCCATACTTTTTGAACTCTCGCTTTTTCGCTTCTTTTGACAGTTCTGGATCGTCATATACCGCTTGCAGGTAATTAAGGATTCTGTTCTTTTCTGCCGCAACCAGGTCGCCGTTATTGCCAGGATTAGGTTCAGGAATATCCGCAAATTCATTCATCTGCCTCCACTCATACATCTCTTGCTGGACGGTTTTGTTGCCTCCAATTCCAGCCTCGTCTATCTGCTTGTTGATAGCAGCAGGGTTTCCTCGCTCTCTCTCTTGTACAGTCAGAACATCTTCACGCTCGCGTTCGTTTCTAATTTTCTCAGCTTCGGCTTCCGCTTTCGTCTTTGCATTTAGCTCGTCGATACTGAGTTGCGATTTAAGGCGAGCGTCTTGCTCTGATTGCTGTGCATCTCTAGCTGTGACAGCGTCTTCACGCTGCTGCTGCTGGGCCAACAAAGCATCTTGTCGACGCTGCTCTTCAAGTCTCAAGGCGTCTTCTCGCTGCTGCTGTTCTTGACGCAGAGCATCTTCTCGCCTCTGCTTGATATCCATAGCGGCAAGCATCTGCCTTGCTGCACCAGTTCGTTCTGTGTAAGAAGGCCCAGTGCGTCCATAGGTCGGAATGTTAATTGGCGAAACAGTTCCCATAGCACCGCCCTGAAGACCGCCAGTTATCTGACCAGTCTGGCCGTAGCTATTCATCATTCCGCCAGCCAGTCCTTTAATGTCTTCAGCTCGCTGTTCACGCTTTGCTTTACGCTCTTCGTAAGCGGCAGCGTTCCTCGCTAAGAGCTGCTCTCTAGCCTCTTGTGGGCTTAACTGAGATAGCTCTGGATCCCTAGCGATTTCTCTTCTTGCAGCGGATGTTAGTGGTGTGCTGAATGACCCAGGAATCGGATTGCCCTGCGAGTCAAGTTGATACGTTCTTCTTGCACCCATAGCGAGTGCATTCGGATCTAGCTGATATGCAGTTGTCCCTTGAGATGCCGACTGACTAGATGGTGCTGAACTAGGCGCACCTCCTAGTGCAATTTGTCCCTGTGATCCTGGCTGGCTTGATGGCAAGCGGCTCACTACATTTCCGTTTGTATCAATGCCTAGCGAACTTGGCATGACAGTGTTTATTTGGTTTCCGCTAGAGTCGACTTGCGTCCTTCTAGTGACTGGACTTCTAACAACAATGCCACTGTTGTCACCTCGATTCGTCATCTGCTGACCAGCGTCAACGTCTTGCAGTGGAACAAATGGCCTTCTGTTTCTAGGGTCATCTGGGTTGTAGTAAGCACTTCCACGCGGAGCTAGTAGCGGCTCGCCTGGGTTTGGATCTGGAATGTCTGGAAGACCACTCGGCTGCAACGCTCTTGCAGTCCTGTTTCTATCCCTAGCCGATGACTGTCTTACAAACTCTTCATCAATAGGCTCATTTTCTGGTGGAGCAAAAATCTGAGAATCTCTTGCCACCTGTTCTGTTCTGTATGTGTACGGATCGGCAGCAGTAGCTTCTCCGGTGACAGACCTGAACAGCTCGTTGCGATCCCTTCCACCAAATAATCTGTTGAACCCTTGTTCGGGCGAAACTGGATTAAAGTTTGCATCATACCCTCTGGCGGTGTCTCGCAGCGCAGAAGAAGTGATAGCCTGTTCTCTACTTTCCGGACTTAGTCTGTCTAAAGGAACCTCGGAAACGGAGCCGTTGCCATACTGCATAACAGCCTTTCCGTTATTTATCCCCATCACTACAGCATCTCTAGAGAACCGGCCATCGTCTGATGTGTAGGTCCTGTACCCAAAAGCGTCGGGATTAGGCGGTGGTGCTGGCTGAGTAACGCCGAGAGACGACCTTGCAGGATCTCCTCCCAGGGCAGCCATTCGCTCTTTGATCATTTGATCCTGTATTGACTTTCGTCGTTGTTGATCAAATGTCCTGTCTAACGCAAAGTCAGCAGGTGCAGGGAACTGTGGTTGGTAACCAGGTTGAACTGGTGTAGGAGGCTGTGTTTGAACTGGCGCAGGAGGCTGTGTTTGAACTGGCGCAGGAGGCTGTGTTTGAACTGGCGCAGGAGGCTGTGGTTGAACATAGGATGTGACAGGCGGTGCTTCTTTAGGTTTTGGATCTATAAAGCTCGGAACAGGGTCTGGGGGAAGAGGTGCCTGATCTGCTGGGCCTTGCCCATAAATCAGCTCATCGAGCTGGTCCTGTGTCTTTGCGTCCGAGTCAAGGTGCCTACGAGTATTATCCTGCATCCCTTGAACTTCTTTCTGCGCACGCGATACTCCTCCCTGGATGCCAGACATAACAGGGCTTTCATAGAAAGCATCCCTGGAATCTTGGATTCCTCCCTGGATGCCAGACATGACAGGAGATCCATAAATCGCGTCTTGTAATGATTTCACGCCACCTTGCAACTTGTCTATGAAGTCAGCAGGTGTATTCTGGTTTCCCCTTTCAATAAAAGACTTTCCTGGCGGAATTGTTGGAGGCGTCTGGTTTTTCAATCCGCTAGTATTACTGACGTCTGTTAATGACGCCCCCTGGCCGGAAGGACGATATAGTGCATTCCTGTATGACTCAGCAGCGCGGCTTTTTGAAGGACTAAATAATCCCATAGGCGGATTGATAGGATCCACGCTAGAGTCTTCAAGCATCTCCCTGAAATTAGCCCTGTCTCTCAACTCGTTCGCTCTTTGCTTGTTGTATAGCAACTGAGCCTTGTCCTGTACCATGTCTTGGTCTTTGGTACTTAGCTGGTCGCGATACCTATAAGCGTTTTGAAATGAATCTAAGGCAGAGCCAGTGTCACCTCTGTTCAAAGCAGCCATTCCTGCATTCTTCATTGCAGCAGCATCGCCTTGCATTGACTGACCGCTCATTCCGCGAAGCGGGTTTGTCGCGGACTTAGGCAGAGTCACTCCAGCCGGCGGAGGACTGGCTGGGCCGCCTTGCAGAACGACTTTAGGTGTATTGGCCGGATCTGGTCCTTGCCCAAATCGATTGACATGCGAAACTGTTTTTGGTGTCGTTGCAGGGTCTGGTCCTTGCCCGAATCGATTGACATCCGGCTTGACAATAGGAACGGGAGTGACTGGTTTTGGTGCCTCTGCGACTCCACCAAACGAAGGGCTTGGCTGCATTAGTGTCGCAGAACGGCCAGGCATTCTTTGCTGGCGTTTCTCTCGCATTCTTCCCAACAAGCCAGGTCTACGTTCCTGTCCACCCAAGCTACGCCGATTAAACAAAGCCATTTCCACATCCCTGAAAAAAGAGTCAGTGTACTATTGTATAGTCATGGCCCCGGTTTTGTCACTTTGAAATAACTCGTCTAGGATCAGGCCAGTTCATGTCCTGCCAGTTAGACCAAGGTTTCTCAGCACCCCCGGCATGGTATATCAGGCTGTCATCTTTTTTGATCTGATTGAAAACATCACTAACTGATCCATTCCTCACTGCCTTTAGATTGTTCCACCTTCGACCATCAACCAGCTCGCCATCAAAGATGTCTTGAAACACACCCTGATCGAAGTATGAAACCATTCCAAGTGAATTGCTCTTGTGGATCGCGAGAATGCGGTCCTGCCACTGCCTGATGAACCCTAAGTCTCTGGATGCACTTATCCCAAGAACCCCCGCACAAGGCCACTGATTGCCATTCCTGAGATCATAAGGAACTACTGGGGGATCGACAAAGTTATACAAGCCTTGGTGGTTAGCATTTCTGTCGGGTACAAAGTACCCGTGGTCAGGAACAAACATATTCTCCTTGGTCATCTCATACATCTCAAGGAGGTTTCCAGAAACATAGACATCAGAGTCAAGCCACAAAACTGTTTCATAGTCCCTTAGAGCATCCTCTATGTACCAAGGTTTGTTGAACGTCTGCCACCCGGCAACATCCCTAACCGAAATGCGGATCTTCCTGAACTCAACTCCCCAGCCCTGCATTTGCTTTCGCATCTTTGAGTTTGTTATGCCGAGGTCATAGCAAATAAACCTAGTGTTTGTGTTATGAAGTACAGTCCATGCGAGAAGGTACGCACCTTTAATGAAATTGTCATCGCAAGCTGTAATCACTGCGCATGTTCTTGGGAGACTAGGCCTTCTTGGCATAGACATCTGAATTGCCCTGTCATAGAGCTTCTTTGCAGCCTTCCTCCTGACCATCTTGGGAACAGTCTTTACCATGAAGCCCATGTTATCTGACTGCTTGACAAGATGTTCCAGTATCTCAGCCTCTTTGCTTATGCAGAGTTCAAGTCCCCACTGGTTCATCTTCTTTTCATAATCCGCGCACCCGCATGTCGCCTTCGGAACCAATGAAAGCAAAGATTTTGGGATCGCCTTCTCTATGACCTTAGACAGGCTTGTGCCTACAGTGGCGACTGGAGGCTTAACCCAATAGGGCAGCCCAGATAGCTGTACCGACCTGCTTGTGCCTCTCAGCTCTCTTACAATCTGAGCCTTGTTTGCTCGAACCCACTCCTTGTGTTCTTCAGTCATTGCTGAATAAGGAGACAAGCCAAGGTTTCCGTTAGGCTTGAGCCTGACCTCATACCCCATCGTCCTGATTTGTTGAACTAAGCTCATATTTCCCCCTCGTCATAACCTGCCGATTGCAGGCAACAGCATTGAACAGACAAGTCTGGGTCAAGTATTTCCATCGCAGCAGTGCCAAATGTACCGGCCCTTCCACATACTGGTGAGTCGTAATTTGCGTCTAGGCAGCCATCTCCACCTATAAAATTCATTGGAGGAAATGAATTGACAACACAGTTTGTCGTGTAAGTTATCCCTTCTTGTGGATCAGGCTCGTCTGGAAGTGGGCAACTACACTCGCCTGCACCGCCGCAACCTCCGGTAGGTTCCCATGTGATGCCGTTCCATGTAAACGAACATGTTGGGTTCTCGCAAGACTCTGCGTCTTCATTGCAGCCTTCTATCTCGATGTGCCAGTGGCACTGGCAGAAGCAATCTGGAATGCCAAGGTCCGCGTCACTAGAGTGGTCTTGCGAGCAAAGATACATCCGACCCGGAACTCCAGTGCATTGCGCACCAGTGTTGTCGTCATGAATGTATACAGTGAATGTAAACTCTACACCGCAATATCCATCGTAATCACCTTCTTGTGCTTGCCCGTCAAGAATCAGGTTGTCGGAGTTTGTTTCCATTTCCCATACGGCATCACCGAGAGTTCCTATAACGAACCCTGCTCCGTATGGATCTGCACCCTGAACCCTCTCATCTCCACAGAACTTGAAGCAACAGTTAGTGCAACAGCAGCAGTCACCTGAAGACTGGGATGAATACAGTCGCCCAGCCCCACCAATCAGCCTGCCGTTGCTACTTAAACCAAGTCCTACCATTATGGTGTTGCCGCCGCTTCACATGGGTTAGGGCAATCTCCACCTCCTCCAGTTGGAGGATCAAGCGGAATGCAGACTACCTCGCAAGCACCACCGCCCCCGCTTCCGCCGCCACAGTCGATGTGCTTAATGATAGTTGTTCCGAGACTTATGCAAAGCTCAGCTCCACCAGTGGCAGATACACAGTCTGACGTTCTAGTCTCACCTTGTGACGGAGGAGGTGATGGAATATCCGGTTTAGTGCAGTCGCACGCAAGACCACCTACCTCAGTGCAAGGAGTTACCTTGTCCCAGTCACTAATAGCATCTGACCACTGCCACAAGCAAGTCCCGACACACTCTCTGATTTCAGCACTGCCTCCTTCGCAGGTTGTAACAGTAGTCTCTTGCGTAGGAATTGGCATGATGCCTTCGGTCGGATCTTCGTAACACAGCAATTCAGCAAACACAATGTCGTGCTTTATTGCGCAATCGTTTCCATCAAACCTTAGCAGAGGATCTCCTGAACCAGTTTCCGCCAAGTCTGCAAGTATCTTGTGTCTCTTTGGCTTCGGATAAAAGGCACTCTTGGTTGAGTAAACATAGTATTGAACTGTTTCTGCCGTAGTGTCCAAGAAGGCATATCCTTCGTCGCCCTCTTCAGACCTCACTGTATCGCACTCACACAAAGGGCAGTTGAATGTCTGCTCGCAGTTTTCGCCTTCTCCTTCTTCTGTGTCGAAACCATCGTAATAGGTTATGCCAGCCCAACCAAAGCCGGGAGCGAAAGTGACCTTAACATGCCTAGCTATCTTTTTGTCTATCTGGACAACCTCCCAAAAGGCAGTGGTAGAAGAGCTTGGCTTGGGAGCTAGGTAGTTCTCTGGGTCAGAAACCTTCCTGTCGGTTATCCTCCTAAGGACACAAGGTGATCCACCGATTCCATCCAGCTTGTGTGTGTTCTCAAAAAGGACCTCGACTTCATTGTTTTCTGCACCTTCTTCTGGCTGCGGGATTTCCGGTGGGTGGTCGCAATTAGGATAAGCACTTCTTATTGCCTGGTTGCCAATATCAACGATAGCTGTTCCCGTTGACATTCCTCCAGGCAAGCAGTCGCGAAGCCTAGCTTTGATCTCGTTCACAGGAAGCGAGCATTCTTCGATTTCGTACCTAGCAACATGCTGCTCATCAATCTCCGATGTGTCAGTGATGTCTTCCTGCTGATGAGCCAGATAAGCCCATCCTGTCGCCTTCTCTTCGATATCGCTCCACAAATTAAATGGATCGTATATCGTAAGCGTGTCACCGTACTCAAGGATTTCTCCAGGAGTGTCTAGGTTCGGAGGAGCGTTTTGCACTCTAAGGACTTTCACCTGAACAGCCCTGTCAACGATCTTTCCAGTGGTAACAAACTGAAACCGCGGATGTGGCTTTTGCAAGGTGAACCATCTTTCATCCGGCCCCTGCGTTACGATGATCTCCTCTCCAACCAACAATGGAGATGTGTTGGTGTTGATGATCTCGAACTCTTGATTAGTTATCTCTCTAAGGGCAAGCGTCGAAGGAAGACTAGCTTCGGCCTTTTGGAATAGCTTTAGCTTTGCTGTGAACACATTGCAATCTATGTCACCTTCGTCATTTTTTTGCCTGCCGAGATTGGCATCAACTACCTTCGCCAGAGCCATTCTTCCTAAGAACATTATCTAATCTCGCCTTCTGATCCTGGGCTGAAGTTTAATGCGACTCTGAAGTTATGGTAGCTTCGTATTTCAGAAAGCCTGAAATCGTACTCGACTTCGCCTACATTCGCATTACCGCCAAAAGATACAGGGTATGGGTTGCTTATGCTTGCAGCCGGTCCCTTGTATTTCCTATGTAATGCTTCGGCAACTTGATTAAGAAGTTGACTCCAAACTGGTGTTCCTACATCAGGCTGGTCAGAGTCGATCGGTCGTATCCAGTCGACATAAATGTGAATGTCAGACGACGCCGATGAGTCGATTGTTTTCTTAACTGTCTCTCTTTCAAGAGATCCATCTCCAGTCTTCAGGTAATACCCGGCAAGCAGCTTGGCTGTCGTTGAGTAGTTGCTGCCATCTGCCGAAAGAACAGGATGCTCGGTGACAAAAACCTTTCCTCCGCTTGTGTCATCTATGCTATGTATTATTTCCGACCCAGCAAAAACAAACGGTTGATGAACAGGAAAAGGATCCCACTCATCTCTAATAACCCTACCTCTTTCAAATGTCGGATTAAGCGGATCGAACAGATGTGTTTTTACCCGAAACTCTGTGAAAACCTTTGTCGGGTCATTGACTCTCCAAAGCCTGTATAGAGTCTGGCTATTCGCTTGAGCCGGGTCTTGGGTAAGAACTGTCGTTCCGCTGATATTCTGTGTGGATCCAGTGTTAGGATTCATGAAGACAGCATTAGCTTCTGTTTTCCTTTCGTACAGTTTTGGATAACTGTGAACATAGACATCTCGAATGTTTGATGGAGGAGCTGGCTGAAATACCTGGTCCCTTATATTCGGAAGTCCGCCTTGAGGTAAGCCAACCGCGTAAGATTGCGTCTCAGGGTTGTAGACGCACCTGCAACCAGTGTTTTTAAGTAAGTCAGCCAGGGCGTAACTACAAGACTTCCCAGCCCACCTTGCTGGCGGCTCAAAGGATGGTGCTTGGCTAACCGAGAACACTATCTTTCTCTGACACACATCGCTTATTTCTTGCAGCAACTGAGCCACGCTTCTCCTGGATGATGTCATCACATTCCCAAGAGAGTCTCGTTCGTTATAGTTGTTACTGAACTTGTGCTGAGACAGGTGCCAACGCTGGTCTTCTAGCACGGCTCTTACATGGCCGTTCCTCGCCCTCTGACACTTCACTACTCGCATGTAGGGCCACAGCCCACTAAAACCCACAGACCTATGATCGATCGTTAGTTCGGTATCTCGCGGTAAATTGCGTATGTTTAGGCTGGTGTCGTTTCCAGCGTCAATTACACAGCGTCCTGGTCTAGCACCAGAACCCTGCATAAACTTAATTCGGTGGATAGGTGGGTATCCGCCGAGAGTGACTACTGGAGGCGTATCCATGTTACTTGTACCAAAGGTTCGGTTTTACTGGGCTTGGTCCAATCCTTTGGAATATGTACTTGTATCTCAGAACAAAGTGAGTTGGCTTGGAGTAGCTCGGATCCCCCCAAAACTTAGGTGAGTTT
>Ga0070754_10003312_pt1 | contig 11443 bp, 12 predicted proteins | sample VirMetDEL_Sep_01_FD_75181 | JGI IMG/M metagenome (GOLD analysis project Ga0070754, IMG submission 75181) | Aqueous microbial communities from the Delaware River and Bay under freshwater to marine salinity gradient to study organic matter... | ecosystem: Environmental > Aquatic > Marine >... | reverse complement strand
GAATCAGGAGTAACCCATGGCTGCCAAAGTCCTGCTGGTTGAAGACGATCGCGCCCTGCGCGAAGCCCTGGCCGACACCCTGTGCCTGGGCGGGCATGATTATCGGGCGGTCGATTGCGCCGAAGCCGCATTGGTCGCGTTGACCGAGGAGCCGTTCGGCCTGGTGGTCAGCGACGTCAACATGCCGGGCATGGATGGCCACCAGTTGCTGGCGCAGATTCGCAGTCGCTACCCGCAGCTGCCGGTTTTGCTGATGACGGCGTTCGGTGCAGTGGAGCGTGCGGTAGATGCTATTCGCCAGGGCGCTGCCGACTATCTGGTCAAGCCCTTCGAGCCGCGTACATTGCTGGAACTGGTGGCCAAGCATGCTCTCGGAAAGTTGACGGCAGGGGATCGTGACGGTCCCGTGGCGCTCGAGCCGGCCAGCGTGCAGCTGCTGGAACTGGCTTCCCGCGTGGCGCAGAGTGATTCGACGGTGATGATCACCGGCGAATCTGGGACGGGTAAGGAGGTACTGGCGCGTTATATCCATCAACAATCGCCCCGTGCATCCGGCCCTTTCATCGCCATCAACTGTGCGGCGATTCCCGACAACATGCTCGAAGCAACATTGTTTGGCCATGAGAAGGGCGCATTCACGGGGGCGGTCACGGCGCAGCCAGGCAAGTTCGAGCTGGCCGATGGCGGGACCATTCTGCTCGACGAGATTTCCGAAATGCCGCTGGGGCTGCAGGCAAAATTGCTGCGCGTGCTGCAGGAGCGTGAGGTGGAACGGGTCGGCGCACGCAAGCCGATCAACCTGGACATTCGCGTGCTCGCGACCAGCAACCGGGATCTGGCGAGTGAGGTCGCCGCAGGGCGCTTCCGCGAGGATCTTTACTATCGGCTGTCGGTCTTCCCTCTGGCTTGGCGACCGCTGCGTGAGCGTCCTGCCGACATTCTGCCGCTGGCCGAGCGGCTGCTGACCAAGCACGTCAAAAAAATGAATCAGGCACCGGTGCGTTTGTCCGAGTCGGCTGCGCAGAGCCTGGTGCAGCATCAGTGGCCGGGTAACGTGCGCGAGCTGGATAACGCCATTCAGCGTGCTTTGATTTTGCAGCAGGGTGGGGTGATTCAGGCCCAGGATCTCTGTCTGCACGCACCTATCGGCCAGACGGTGCAGAGCGCCGCACCGCGCCTGGCCGTCGTGCCGAGCGTTGCGCCTCCAGTGGCTCCGCCGGTCGAGTCGGCGAGCGTGGTGGATTCCGGCGCGCTTGGCGAAGACCTTCGCCGCCGCGAGTTCCAGGTGATCATCGACACCCTGCGCGCCGAGCGTGGCCGCCGCAAGGAGGCTGCCGAGCGCCTGGGTATCAGCCCGCGCACCCTGCGTTACAAGCTGGCGCAGATGCGTGACGCCGGAATGGACGTCGAGGCCTATCTGTACGCCAGCTGAGGTCGCTCGCCACGGCGCGTCGCGGCCTTTGCGGCTGCTGCGCTGCGTGGCACTTCAGCGTCATCAGGCACCCTCTGTCTGATCCTCCGGCTGTAGGGCGCGCCGTGCACATCGATCATGGCGCTCCGCTCTCCGCTCGTGCCGCTCTCCGAGCTTCTTTTCATTCTGGCACCCTTGTTGCAGATACCCCTGCATAGCGCCGCTAGTGTCAAAAAGCGGGCAGTGGAGGAAGTCATGAGCCAGGGTGTCGAATTCAATCGCTTGATGCTGGAAATGCGTTCCATGCAGGCCGAGGCCATGGCACGGCAGAAGCCGGCTGTGAGCGAGCCTGTGCAAGGGGCGCCGAGCTTCTCGGAAATGCTCGGCCAGGCGGTGAACAAGGTCAACGAGACCCAGCAGGCCTCCAATAAACTGGCTACCGCTTTCGAGATGGGGCAGAGCGGGGTCGATCTGACCGACGTGATGATCGCCTCGCAGAAAGCCAGCGTATCCTTCCAGGCCATGACCCAGGTTCGTAACAAGCTGGTCCAGGCTTATCAAGACATCATGCAGATGCCGGTCTGAGGGTTGATTCATGGCTGAAGCAGCAGTAGCAAACGTACCGGCCAAAGCCGATGCAGGTGAGCCCAGGAAGCCGCTGTTCGGCTTGAGCTTCCTTGAAAATCTCGCCGAGATGTCGGTGCTGCGTCAGCTCGGGCTTCTGGTCGGGCTGGCTGCCAGTGTGGCGATCGGTTTCGCCGTGGTGCTTTGGTCGCAGCAGCCGGATTATCGTCCGCTCTATGGCAGCCTCAACGGGATGGATGCCAGCCAGGTGGTCGAGACCCTGACTGCTTCCGGCATCGACTACACCATCGAACCGAACTCTGGCGCGCTGCTGGTCAAGGCCGATGATCTGGCGCGTGCGCGCATGCGTTTGGCCGCTGCCGGTGTGGCGCCCACCGATAATAGCGTCGGCTTTGAAATTCTCGACCGTGAACAGGGCCTCGGCACTAGCCAGTTCATGGAGGCAACCCGCTATCGCCGCGGCCTCGAAGGTGAATTGGCGCGTACTGTCTCCAGCCTCAACAACGTCAAGGCGGCACGTGTGCACCTGGCCATGCCCAAGGCTTCGGTGTTCGTGCGTGACGAGCGCAAGCCTTCGGCCTCCGTTCTGGTCGAGCTTTACCCGGGGCGTGCGCTGGAGCCGAGCCAGGTCATGGCCATCGTCAATCTGGTCGCGACCAGCGTGCCTGAGCTGGACAAGGGCCAGGTCACCGTGGTCGATCAGAAGGGCAACCTGCTCTCCGATCAGCAGGAGTTGTCCGAGCTGACCATGGCTGGCAAGCAGTTCGACTACACCCGTCGTATGGAAACGCTGTTCACCCAGCGTGTTCACAACATTCTGCAACCTGTGCTGGGCACTGGCCGCTATAAGGCGGAAGTATCAGCTGACGTGGACTTCAGCGCGGTGGAATCCACCTCCGAGATGTTCAATCCGGATCAGCCGGCGCTGCGCAGCGAACAGCAGGTCAACGAGCAGCGCCAGAGCAGCCTGCCGCCACAGGGTGTGCCGGGCGCGCTGTCCAACCAGCCACCTGGCCCGGCTGCCGCACCGCAGCAGGCTGCGGGCGCCGCCGCCGCTCCGGTCGGTCCGATTGCAGCCGGGCAGCCGTTGGTCGATGCCAACGGTCAACAGATCATGGACCCGGCAACCGGACAGCCGATGCTGGCGCCGTACCCGGCAGACAAGCGCGAACAGTCCACGCGCAACTTCGAGCTTGATCGCTCCATCAGCTACACCCGTCAGCAGCAGGGGCGTCTGCGTCGTCTGTCGGTTGCCGTGGTGGTGGATGATCAGGTGCGTGTCGATCCGGCCACTGGCGAAAGCACCCGGGTGCCGTGGACAGCCGACGACCTGGCGCGGTTCACGCGTCTGGTACAGGACTCGGTGGGCTTCGATGCCAGCCGTGGCGATAGCGTCAGCGTGATCAACACGGCGTTCACCGCTTCGATGGGCGAAGAGATTCCTGACATTCCGTTCTACACCCAGCCCTGGTTCTGGGACATCGTCAAGCAGGTGCTCGGTGTCCTGTTCATCCTGGTATTGGTGTTCGGTGTGCTGCGCCCGGTACTCAACAACATCACCGGTGGCGGTCGTGGCAAGGCGCTGACAGGTTCCGGCGATGTCGAGCTGGGTGAGATGGGTGGCCTGGGCGGCGAGCTGTCCGATGATCGTGTCAGCCTCGGCGGCCCACAGAGCATTATGTTGCCCAGCCCCAGCGAGGGGTATGATGCACAATTGAACGCTATCAAGAGCCTGGTGGCGGAAGACCCAGGTCGTGTCGCCCAGGTGGTGAAAGAGTGGATCAATTCCGATGAGTGATAATCGTACCGCTACCAAGCTGACCAAGGTCGACAAGGCCGCGATTCTCCTGCTGTCGCTGGGCGAGACCGACGCCGCTCAGGTGCTGCGCCACCTGGGACCGAAGGAAGTGCAGCGTGTCGGCGTCGCCATGGCCGGTATGCGCAACATCCACCGCGAGCAAGTCGAGCAGGTGATGGGCGAGTTCGTCGACATCGTCGGCGACCAGACCAGCCTGGGCGTGGGTTCTGACGGCTACATCCGCAAGATGCTCACCGCAGCGCTGGGCGAGGACAAGGCCGGAAACCTCATCGACCGTATCCTGCTCGGTGGCAGCACCAGCGGCCTGGACAGTCTGAAATGGATGGAACCGCGCGCCGTGGCCGATGTGATTCGCTACGAGCACCCGCAGATTCAGGCCATCGTGGTCGCCTATCTCGACCCCGACCAGGCGGGTGAAGTGCTCAGTCATTTCGATCACAAGGTGCGCCTGGACATCATCCTGCGCGTGTCTTCGCTCAATACCGTGCAGCCCTCGGCACTCAAGGAACTCAACCAGATCCTCGAGAAGCAGTTCTCCGGCAGTGCCAATACCACACGTGCCAGCATGGGCGGCGTCAAGCGTGCGGCAGACATCATGAACTTCCTCGACAGCTCGGTGGAAGGCCAGTTGATGGATTCCATTCGCGAAGTGGACGAAGACCTGTCGACGCAGATCGAGGACCTCATGTTCGTCTTCGACAATCTGGCCGATGTAGACGACCGTGGTATCCAGGCACTGATGCGCGAAGTCTCGTCCGAAGTGCTGGTGTTGGCGCTCAAGGGCGCCGACGAGGCGATCAAGGACAAGGTGTTCAAGAACATGTCCAAGCGTGCGGCCGAGCTGCTGCGCGACGACCTGGAAGCCAAGGGGCCGGTGCGCGTCAGCGACGTGGAAGGTGCGCAGAAGGAAATTCTCACCATTGCCCGGCGTATGGCCGAAGCCGGAGAGATCGTGCTCGGCGGCAAGGGTGGCGAGGAAATGGTTTAAGCCATGGCAGCCAAGGAGCCTGAGAGCGAGCTGATTCGCGCCAAGGATCTGGGCACATTCGACCGTTGGGCGCTGCCCAGCTTCGATGCGCCGGGCGCAGAGCCGAGCGACGCCGATGCGGCCGCAGATGAGCAGGCGCAAGCGCCTGCCGCGGCCATAGAGGAGCAGGATGCTGCGCAGGTCGAGGAAGTTGCCCTCGAAGATGTCAAACCACTGACGCTCGATGAGCTCGAGGCCATCCGCCAGGATGCCTACAACGAAGGCTTCGCCACCGGGGAGAAGGACGGCTTTCATGCCGGCCAGATCAAGGCCAAACAGGAGGCCGATGCCGCGCTGGCGCTGAAGGTCGGCAGCCTGGAAACGCTCATGTCGCAGTTGCTCGAGCCCATTGCCGAGCAGGACCAGCAGATGGAAGTGGCCATGGTGCGCCTGGTCAGTCATATGGTGCGCGAGGTCATTCAGCGCGAGCTCAACACTGATTCCAGCCAGATTCGCCAGGTGCTGCGCGAAGCGCTCAAGTTGCTGCCCATGGGCGCCGACAACGTGCGCATCCAGATCAACCCGCAAGACTTCGAAACCATCAAGGCGATGCGTGAGCGTCACGAGGAAAGCTGGCGCATTCTCGAGGACGACAGCTTGCTGCCGGGCGGCTGCCGCATCGAGACCGAGCACAGTCAGATCGATGCCAGTGTCGAGACGCGCATGGCGCAGGCTCTCAAGCAATTGTTCGAGCAGCAGCGCGCGCAAGCTACCCAGCCGCCCGAGGCGGACATCAATCTGGAACTGGACAGCGCCGATGCGCCTTGATCGTGTGAGCTTCGCCCGGCGTCTGGAGGGCTACAGCGATGCGATCAGCCTGCCCAGTCAGCCCATACTCGAAGGTCGTCTGCTGCGTATGGTCGGCCTCACCCTGGAAGCCGAAGGCTTGCGTGCGGCAATTGGCAGTCGCTGCCTGGTCATCAATGAAGACAGCTATCACCCGGTCCAGGTCGAGGCCGAGGTGATGGGCTTTTCCGCTGGCAAGATCTACCTGATGCCGGTCGGCAGCCTGGCTGGCATCGCGCCAGGCGCACGGGTCGTGCCGCTGCCGGACGCCGGGCGCTTGCCCATGGGCATGTCCATGCTGGGTCGAGTGCTCGACGGCGCAGGGCGCGCGTTGGACGGCAAGGGTGGAATGAAGGCCGAAGACTGGGTGCCGATGGATGGCCCCAGCATCAACCCGCTCAAGCGTGACCCCATCAGTCAGCCGCTGGATGTCGGCATTCGTTCGATCAACGGCCTGCTTACCGTCGGACGCGGTCAGCGTCTGGGCCTGTTCGCCGGTACCGGCGTGGGCAAGTCCGTGCTGCTGGGCATGATGACCCGGTTCACCGAGGCCGAAATCATCGTGGTCGGGTTGATCGGCGAGCGGGGGCGTGAGGTCAAGGAGTTCATCGACGAAATCCTCGGCGAGGAGGGCATCAAGCGTTCCGTGGTGGTCGCTTCGCCGGCCGATGATGCGCCGCTGATGCGTCTGCGCGCCGCGCAGTATTGCACGCGCATCGCCGAATATTTCCGCGACAAGGGCAAGAACGTCCTGCTGCTGATGGACTCACTGACCCGTTATGCCCAGGCTCAGCGTGAAATTGCCCTGGCCATCGGTGAGCCGCCAGCGACCAAGGGCTATCCGCCCTCGGTATTCGCCAAACTGCCGAAACTGGTCGAGCGTGCCGGTAACGCCGAAGCCGGCGGTGGCTCGATCACCGCCTTCTACACGGTCCTGAGTGAGGGCGATGACCAGCAGGACCCCATCGCCGACGCCGCGCGCGGTGTGCTCGACGGACACTTCGTCCTGGCTCGCCGTCTGGCCGAAGAGGGGCACTATCCGGCAATCGATATCGAGGCATCCATCAGCCGGGTCATGCCGCAGGTGGTACCGCCTGAGCAGCTCAAGCAGGCGCAGCGTTTCAAGCAGCTGTGGTCGCGTTATCAGCAAAGTCGCGATCTGATCAGCGTCGGGGCCTATGTTCCTGGTGGTGATGCGGATACTGACCTGGCCATCGCGCGCCAGCCGCTGATGGCTCAGTACCTGCGCCAGGGCCTGGATGACAGCGTGGGCATGCAGCAGAGCCGAGAACAACTGGCCACCGTGCTGGGGCAATGATGCTGTTGACCCGCAAATCCTGTGACGTCGGTGAGGTCATGCAGTCATGAGTCTCAGTCGCGCCAAGCGTCTGCAGCCGGTTGTCGAAATGGCAGAAAGGGCCGAGCGCGAGGCAGCCCGCCAGCTCGGGCATTGCAAGGGGTTGGTAGGCCAGGCCGAAGCCAAGCTGGGCGAGTTGGAACGTTTTCGCGGTGACTATCAGCAGCAGTGGATCAGCGAGGGCAGCAAGGGCGTTTCCGGCCAGTGGCTGATGAACTATCAACGCTTTTTGTCGCAACTGGAAACGGCGGTCGGCCAACAGCAGCAGAGCCTCGAGTGGCATCGTGCCAACCTTGAGAAGGTGCGTGCCGTGTGGCAGCAGCGCTATGCGCGGCTCGAAGGGCTGCGCAAGCTGGTGCAGCGCTACATAGACGAAGCCCGATTGGCCGAGGACAAGCGTGAGCAGAAATTGCTCGACGAGCTGGCGCAACGCCTGGTCGATCGCGGTGAATCCTGAATAGAAGTTGTTTCGCCGCCTGCCAGATGCTACACCTTGAGACGTGAACCGCCCCATTTGGCAGAGTCTCGACAAAGGAGTAGACATGGCCATCACTTCGCAGCCGTCCGCGGACGGACAAGAGCTGACCATTGTGATTCGAGGACGCTTCGACTTCGCCTCTCATCAGGAGTTTCGCGACGCCTACGAGCGTGTAAGCGTCGCGCCCAAGCGCTATCAGGTCGATTTGCGTGATACCAGTTACCTGGATAGTTCGGCGCTGGGGATGTTGCTGCTGTTACGTGACCATGCCGGCGGCGATTCTGCGCAAATTCGTCTGCTCAACTGCAGCAGCGATGTGCGCAAGATCCTTGCGATCTCCAACTTCGAGCAACTGTTTCAGATCAGCTGATGCCTGATCGTCTTGCGATTCTGATTGCCGAGGACAACGCAGCTGATCGCATGCTGCTGTCCACCATAGTCAGTCGCCAGGGCCATCGCGTGCTTACCGCCAGCAATGGCCTGGAGGCGGTGGCGCTATTCGAGCAGGAGCGCCCGCACCTGGTGTTGATGGATGCGCTGATGCCGGTGATGGATGGCTTCGAGGCTGCCCGGCGGATCAAGCAGCAGGCCGGCGAGGCGCTGGTGCCGATCATCTTTCTCACTTCGTTGACCGAAGGTGAGGCGCTGGTGCGTTGCCTCGAGGCCGGTGGTGATGACTTTCTCGCCAAGCCTTACAACCGGGTGATACTCGAAGCCAAGATCGGTGCGATGGACCGCCTGCGCCGGCTGCATGACACGGTGCTGCGGCAACGCGACCTGATCGCCCGGCACAACGAGCATCTGCTGCGTGAGCAGCGCGTGGCCAAGGCGGTATTCGACAAGGTGGCGCATTCCGGTTGCCTGGATGCGCCGAACATTCGCTACATGCAGTCGCCCTATGCGCTGTTCAACGGCGATCTGCTACTGGCCGCGTACAACCCGTCCGGCGGCATGCATGTGCTGCTTGGCGACTTCACCGGCCATGGCTTGCCGGCGGCCATTGGTGCCATGCCGCTGGCCGAGGTGTTCTACGGCATGACCGCCAAGGGGCATGCGCTCGCCGAAATCCTTCGCGAGATCAACGCCAAGCTCAAGCGTATCCTGCCGGTCGGCGTTTTCTGTTGCGCCACCGTACTCAATATCAGCAGCAAGCGGGGTTTGCTCGAAGTCTGGAACGGCGGGCTGCCCGATGGCTACCTGCTGCATGCCGATGGCCGTCCGCGTCAGCCTTTGGTGTCACGCCATCTGCCGTTGGGGATTCTCGGGCCTGCGGCCTTCAGCGACCGTTGTGAGGTCTACCCGCTGGCGCCTGGGGATCGCATTTTCCTGCTCAGTGACGGTGTGCTCGAAGCCAGCGACAAGCAGGGGGAGTTGTTCGGCGAGGCGCGCCTGCTCGGTCTGCTGGATGCCAATCGCCAACCGCAGGCGCTGTTCGAGGAAATCCAGCAGGCGCTGGTGGCATTTCGCGGCGAGCAACAGGACGATGTCAGCATGGTCCAGGTCGGTTTGGCTGAAGACGATGAACGTCCCCGGCCGCTGGCCTTTGCCGACAGTGGCCAGAGTAGCGTGATGGACTGGTCGGCCAGTTTCGAGTTCCGTGCACTGAGCCTGCGTCATTTCAACCCTTTGCCGTTTCTGCTGCAGCTGCTGCTGGACGTGCAAGCACTGCGGCCACGTGGCGGTGAGCTGTATACGGTGCTCGCCGAGCTCTACTCCAATGCGTTGGAGCATGGCGTGATGGGCCTGGACTCGTCGCTCAAGAGGGATGCCAGTGGCTTTGCCGAGTACTACCGGGAGCGGCGTCTGCGCCTGGCGTCGCTGCATGACGGCTATGTGCGTTTTCATCTGCAGATGCTGCCCGAGACGAACGGCGGTCGGCTGATCGTGCGAGTGGAAGACAGTGGGCCTGGTTTCGACCCAGCCAGTGTCATCGATACGGCCGATGATGCGCTCTGTGGGCGGGGGCTGTCGTTGGTGCGTGAGCTGAGCGATGGCTTCGGGCATTGCTCCGACGGACGGGGCGTCAGCGTGGAGTTTTGCTGGTCCACTGAGGCATAATTCGCGCTTCGATGTTCATGGAGTGACCCAGTGTCCGATATCCATCTCGACGATGCTGTCCTGGCATCCTTGCAGGATGTCATGGAGGACGAATATCCGATTCTGCTCGATACCTTCGTGGCCGACTCCGAAGAGCGCGTGCGCCTGCTGCATGAGGCTCAGGCCGAAGGCGATGCCCAGGGGGTGCGTCTGGCTGCCCACAGTTTCAAGGGCAGTTGCAGCAACATGGGCGCGGTGCTGCTGGCTAGCCTGTGCAAAGAGCTGGAGGACGCGGGGCGGCGCGACGAGCTGGAACTGGTTCCGGCCCTGATCGAGCAGATTGAGCGCGAGTTTGCGATTGTCCGCATTCTCTTCAAATCCGAGCGTCAGCGTTACCGCGTCTGACGCCTTCTCACAAGTTGACCCGTCCTTTGCTCTGATCCAGTCACGACCCATCAGACGGAGAGCGTCCATGTCCGCGTTGCCCGACCTACGCCTGCAGGCTACGCCTGAGGTGAAGAGCAAAGCGAAGCAGCCGGCCAAAGCGCCGGAGCCCAGCAAGAGCGGTGCTTCCAGCTTTGCCGAGGTATATGCCAAGGAGCGCCAGGCCAAGCCCGGCGAGCGCGCTGGCAGTACCGATAAAACCAGCCAGGAGCAGAAGTCTGCGCCGTCAGCAGAAGAGTCCGATAGCGCTTCTGCTGCCGCCGAAGAGCCTGCGGTTGCCGCGTCCGGCAATTCCTTGCCGACGCAGGAGGGGGCTGAAGAAGAGCTCGATCCGTTGCTGGCGATGGCGCTGGGCGGCATCCAGGCGCAAGTCGACGATGCCCAGGTAACCGAGGAGTCGCCGGATCTGCCGGCGCTGGTGATAACCGGCGGCAAAGGCGAAGGTGTCGAGAATGCCGATCCAGTGTTGGAGGAAGAGGCGCTCGACCCATTGGCGCAGCTCAAGCTGCCAGCGGAGGAGGCGGGCAAGGCACAGTTGCCTCAGGACGCCGCGACCAAGAGTGCGCGAGTGGCAACCAGCACGGACTTCGCTGCTGCCATGGCCTCCATGGGCAAGGGCGAAGAGTCGACCGAGAGCACTGAGGAGGCAGCGCTGGATCTGCCGCTGGAAAGCCTGGCCAAGGACACGCAGGAGAGCCTCAAGGACAGCGTTCAGCCCAATCGTCCGGATCAGTTCGTCAGCAAGCTCAATGCGTTGACGCAGGCGCTCAATCACCAGACCGGCGCCGCTCAGCGGGCGCCTCTGGTGCCCGGTCAGCCAGTGGCGATGCATCAGGGGGGCTGGAGCGAGGCGGTGGTGGATCGCGTCATGTGGCTGTCCAGTCAGAACCTCAAGTCGGCTGAAATTCAGCTCGATCCGGCGGATCTGGGGCGCCTCGAAGTGCGGGTGAACATGTCTCAGGATCAGGCCCAGGTGACCTTCGCCAGCCCCAATGCCGGGGTGCGGGAGGCGCTGTAAGGGCAGATGCACCGCCTGCGTGAGCTGTTCGCGCAGCAAGGCATGAACCTGGCCGATGCCAACGTCTCCGATCAATCGCTCAACCGCGGCTGGCAGGGGCAGGGCGAAGGCGGTCGAGGCGGCTCCGGCTCGCGTGGCGACTCGCTTGCCGGTGACGAGTTGCAAGCAGTTGCTCATCAGGATGTGCGTAGCGAGCGTCTGACCTCGGGTCGTGGGTTGGTCGATTACTACGCGTGAGTGGCGTCAGGGCTGGGTAGTCGCACTGACCAATGTCCGGTGAGCGTCGATCCTCCGCTAGACTTGCATTCGCCCGGGTTGCCAAAAGGCACCCGGGCGAATGCATTTAGGGTGACAGCAGGGAGCTGGCGCTGTTAAATCCGCAGCCCAGAGTTAGACAAGCCTGCTCATATGCTGGCATAACACTTGCTCTTAACCCTTTGAATGCGGAAAGAACTCCGATAGTGACGGATTATTGGCATGG
>Ga0070754_10003308_pt1 | contig 11448 bp, 11 predicted proteins | sample VirMetDEL_Sep_01_FD_75181 | JGI IMG/M metagenome (GOLD analysis project Ga0070754, IMG submission 75181) | Aqueous microbial communities from the Delaware River and Bay under freshwater to marine salinity gradient to study organic matter... | ecosystem: Environmental > Aquatic > Marine >... | reverse complement strand
TAATGACGCAACGCAAGCGCGGCCGTCCGCCTGGATCTCGGAACAAGCCGAAGATCCAGGCGGAACCGACCATGATCCAAATTACCGGCAAACGGGTGCAGGGCGATGACGGCCGGAAACATCTTCGGGGCGAACGGTTGACCATCGGCGATGATGTTTCACATCAAACAGCGGCCAAGATGGTGGAATTCGGGACCGCCATGTTGATCAACGGCATGAGCCTCGAAGAACAGGAACAAGCCCAACGCGAAGCGGCATCACGGCAGATTATCCGTATGCACAAGCAGCGCGCAGATTGGGTCATGGAACAGTTCGACCGGCAGTCACCAGAAACGCGCGAACGACTGAGGGAATACGGGGACGATCATCATGAGTGATGGCAAACGGCTCTTTGACTATGATCCTGACACGAAAACTACAACGTGGTTTATCCCGACAGATGACGGTTTCCAGCTCTACACAGAGCAGGACGTGTCTGACATCATCGAGGCGAACAAGGCCAAGCAGTCGGCGGGTGCCGACTACTACAAGCGCAAAAGTTGCGAAGGTGAATATTGGCGAGTTGCCAGCATTCCGAACATTTTCGTTCTGAAGTTCCTCGATGATCACGGCGTTAACGTCTACGGCGATCAGGACCACGTTAACGCCACGATGCGCTTGCTGGACAGTTCCGACTATCGATTTCTGAAGACGACAGATCGGACTATCGTTTAATGGCTATCACCGATTATGCCACGCTGGTTGACGCTGTGAAGGTGTGGTGCGCGCGGTCTGATTCAACATTCAGCAACCAGATCCCACAGTTCATATCCCTAGCGGAAGAACGCATCTTTCACGGTGTCGGAGGGCCGCAAGATCCTTTGTTTTCGGAAGCGGTTCGAACCGACGAAATGCTGACTGATACAACCATTGCGTTGACAAGCGGAACCGGAACGCTGGCCAGCGATTGTCTAGCGGTGCGGCGATTGGATAGGACGGCGGATCGTGTTGGCCTTGATCCATTGTCGCCCGACGAACTGGCGCGAAGGGTGGCGTTTGCAGATACCGGCAATCCGCGTTGGTACACCGTCGAAGGGCGGACGCTGAAAACTGCGCCAAGCGGATACACTGGCAATCTAAACATTCTCTACTATGCCAGGCCGACTGGAATCAGTTCGGGCAATACAATCAACGCAGTTCTGACGGCTCGGCCGATGTTGTATCTGTATGCCACGCTGATCGAGGCGTTCATGTGGATGAACGCAGGCCAACAGAGCCAGAATTGGCTTGCGATGTATCGGGCAACAGCGAGCGGCGTTAATCGCACAGCTACGGCCATTGAACACGGCGGCGGCAAACGGCGCGCACAGCCTCGGCGGGTGTTCGGATGAGCCGGCTAATCCCGTTTGGACGCTGGCATCCTGACCGGGAGAACACAAACGCAACCATTCTGTTGATGGCCAAGAATGTGCATCCGCATGCGGCCGGCTTTGCGCCATTGCCAGCACCGGCCACGGTTAGCGGGCCGGTCGGTGCCACGTATGTGACGCAGACGAATGGCGATCCGATTCAAACCGTCAACGGCGCGGACGTGGTTCTCGGCGAGGGCGGTGCAGATGGAACGGTGGCAGGGATTGTCAGCTATCTCGACAAGGAAGGCAACACGACGAGCTTTGCAGGCACTGAAACGAAGCTTTGGAAGATCGACTCCGATGGCAATTGGAATGACATCAGTAGGCTATCGGGCGGGGCATATTCGACGACAAGAGGTTCGCGGTGGCGGTTTGCCGAGTTCGGCGACTACATTATAGCGACGAACTACGTTGATGAGGTCCAATACTATGATGTAACCAGCTCGACGAATTGGGCTGATCTCTCCGGTTCGCCGCCCAAAGCGCGTTATATCACCGTTGTTCGTGATTTCGTGGTGTTGGGAAACTTGACCGGGGACAACAACAAGCTGCACTGGTCCGCCATCAACGATGCCACGGGATGGTCAGCAGGAACTGCGTCGTCCGATGTGCAGTTCATGCCGGACGGCGGGCCGATTCAAGGCTTGATCGGAGGGGAAGTCGGTTACGTCTTCCAACGGGATCGCGTCACGCGAATGACGTTCGTGCCAGGAAGCGGAGAGATATTCCAGTTTGACCGAGTTGAAAGTGGGCGCGGTTTGTTTGCTCCTGATAGCCTTGTCTATAACGGTTCGGAAGCCTTTTACTATGGGACAGACGGGCCGTACCGCATGAGCTTGATTAGCGGGCAAAGCCAGCCAATAGGCGTTGGCAAGTTCCGCGATTGGCTGGTTGACGACATCCAAGCCGGTACGCAAGCGCTCATGTATGGGGCGTTGTCGCCGCGTTTCAATCTTTACGCTTTGGCCTATGTCTCGAATGACAATGCGTTCGCGGCAACACCGGATCGGATGTTGCTTTACGATTGGACCATTGACGAGGCGGCGGTTGCGGATATCGATGTTGTCGCAATGTCAAAATGGCTTACCCAGGGCGTCAGTCTTGATTCGATGGACGCCTATGGAACAATGGACACGCTGCCGTTCTCTCTCGACAGTCCTTTTTGGAAGGGTGGTGCGCCGATCCTTTCTATCGTTGGAACGGACAGCAAGCTTGCATATTTGAGCGGGCCGAATATGGCGGCTACGTTCATCACGGCGGATGGACAGGTCGACGGTCAACGTCATCTAATCCAGTCGGTTCGTCCGCATATCGATGCGACGGATCTGACAGTCGAGATCGCCGCGCGAGAACGGGACGGCGATGTGATCGCGTATGCCGATCCGGAAACTATGGAAGATACCGGGCGAGTACCGTGTTGGGTTTCCGGTAACTACTTCCGAGCCCGCGTGATTGTGCCTAGCGGTTCTAGTTGGACGTTTGCAAAGGGGCTCGACACCGAACACGTCGCGCAAGGTTCTCGATGAGAGAACCGGCAGTCGGTGCCAGCATTCGGGACATCGTGTTCGCTGTGCAGCAGTTGGTTCGCGGTAGATCAAATGCAACCGGGACTGTCACTCTTGCTGCAAATCAAGCGACAACAACAGTGACGCTTGATCTCCGGCTTTCGAACGAAAACGGGTTTCCTTTGCTGACGCCAACAACGGCGAATGCAGCGGCCGAAATCGGCAACGGCACCATGTATATCAGCAGCGTTACACGCACGGGATTTGTGATTACACATGCAAACAACGTTCAAACAGACCGAACCTATCACTACGAGTTCCGAGGCGGCTAGTCCATGGGAGGCGCGATTGATGACGCCTCAATCCATCAATGCGTCATGGGATCAGGTGGGGCCGTTGCTGGACCAGGTAGCGGCGACGATGACGGACCATAACCTTGAGAGCCTTTGTCGTGCTTTGCTAGATGTCAACATCCGAATGTATCTGGTGGCTGTGTCGCGGGGTAACGAGATCCGAGCAATCATCGGCGTGGAACTGATTGAGACGGCTCTAGGTGAACGGCATGTGCATATTGCGTTCGTCAGCGGTCAAAACCCAAAGCGGTGGATTGAGGCAATCGAGCCAACCATTCTGGATTGGGCGCGGTCGCATGGCTGCATTCGCGCCACGGGACTGTTCCGGCGCGCGTTTCTGAAAATGCTGCCGCACTGGAAGTCGAACCACGTGTTTATGGAGCTGGATCTTGTCAACACGAACTGAAACGACGAGCAGCAATAACAACACGAGTTCCATTGAGCCGTGGGGGCCATTGCAGAGCCCCCTTATCAATGGAGTCAACGCTGTTGCAGCTTTGCAAGGCAATACGACGGCATTTCAACCGTATTGGGGATCGGGTGAACAAGCTGCTTACGGAGATTATGTCAACAAGCTGACTTATGCGCGAGACATGAACAATGGCGGGAAAGATTACTTCACGCCATTACATACGCAGCAACAGGTTTCGCCGTTACTGGAAAACGCTCACTATGATGTGCAGCAGGGCGCGGGTCAGCTCGGGCAATATATTGATAATGCGGGGCAGGTCGATGCGGCGGGACGTGGCCAGCAATGGCAGGACTGGCAGAATAATTTTCTTAATGATTCTAACCCGTACCTTGATCAGGTTATATCGGACAGTTTGGGTGATGTGCGGAATCATATTAACCAGCAGTTCACCGGGGCGGGACGTTCGTATGGTTCGGGAGCTTATGCCGATGTGATGGGGGATCGCCTCGGCAAGATCGCCACGCAGACGCGGTATGATGATTATCGCAACCGATACAACCAAGAGCGCGGCGCGTTTTCGAACGCGATGAACCAATCCGATCAATACGGCTATGGTGCTGCTAACACGCTCTATGGACAAGGGACAAACACGGTATTGCAAGGGTCGCAATCGATTGACAACCAAGAGCGGGCGCGGATTGAAGATATTGAACGCGTTAATGCAAACCGTGCAACACTTGCGAAACAGCTTTTGAACGATAACATGCAATTAAATACGGCACTGTACCGCACGCCGACGTTGCAGGCGGCCAGTTGGCCATTGACGCAAATGATGGCACCGGGAGCGGCGTTCCGTAGTACATCCGGCACAACATCACAAATCACGTCACAACCGAACACGGGATTTTGGCCTGGTGTCGCATCGTCAGCGTTGGGCCTATTTGGGGGGTTTTTCTAAATGCCTAAACGTCGCAAATACGTTGCCCCTAAGTCTCGCGAGAACAAGAAACTAAGCAAACCGTGGGAGCTTGCGCCTAAGGCAGCAACTGAACCGGCTGTTTCTGATCCGAACGTAGAAAATAAGACTGCCGAGGAGGAAGCAGTTGAGGCTGAAATCGAAGCGATTTTGCAAGAGATAGAAGCGCAAGAGCAAGGAACTGTACCATCGGGCGATGGTGGCATGACAGATCCGGGATTCCCGAACGAGAATGATCTCGTCGCAGCGGCGCAAATGGCGCAGATTGCCAATCCGAATTCTGCATTCAACAAAGCGATAGGTATTTTAACGCAGGGCTTTCAAAAGGCCGGCAAGGAAGGGCTGTTTAGTAAGCCGTCGAAAGTTGGTCTTGATGATGTGGCCAAGGCGCAGGAACGCGCCGAACCGATGAACTTAGTGGCGGAACCTGTCACGCAGCCATTGGCTCCGCTGCAATCGATCATCAATGAGCCGTTCCGTGCGGAACAGGTCGAAGCACCAATGGTTACCGCTGCTGGCCTGATTGGCATGCGGAATGCAAGCCTTCAGAATGAATTGTCGCGAAAACAAGAGCAAGCGGAGGATCTGCGAAGCTTCTTGGCGTAAGAGCAGGCAATTGCTCGTGCCTTGGAACGTGACTTACTAAACAGTCGAGTCGTTAACGATATGGCTGCGTTTGCCCGTGCGGACCATAAAACCAACATTAACGAAAGCGCGTTGCCTGGATTCCATTCAAGCCGACCTGGATGGAGCGCGCGGGCTGTAACACCTGAACGAGCATCCGAACACGCGAGAGACAGGGAAAACGCAGCGGCGCGGGAAAGAGCGGAAAACGCAAGAAATGCGTTTTCGTTCTCGATCATGGATGATGCCATACGCAGTGAACAAGCGCCGAATAGCTTGCAGGGAATGCAGGGGTTTGCCGATCTCAGTCCGCCAGCGGCACGGGGATTTAATAACGATTCGTTCGGCCGGCAGGCGCAAGAAGGTTTGGTGTCAACGGCTCCGGTGGGAAGTCCGATTGGTGCAATGCGCAGTAGCCCAATGGAAGGGTTCAACGCAATCGGAATCAATGCTGAGCCGGTGGGCGTGCAAGGTCTTAATGCGGTGATGGGTCAGCCGCAGATGAGCTTTGCAAATGCACAGATAGAAGGTTTTGAGCCGAACCAAGTCACAACCAATGACATCAGAAGCTCGATGCCGGCGGCGGTCGGCATGCAAGGTTTGATGGGAGTTCGAGGCTTAGCGCCGCAAATGGCACCGTTGCCCGAAGCCAATCCGTTGCGAGCCGAGGAGCAGGAGATCAACGCGAACCCAAATCCGATTGTCGGTAGGGCTAACCTCGGTCATCCGGTCACATCACAGAATCCGGCAAATATGCGTTCGCTGGCAGAACCGCTGACGCTCTCTGAATTAGACAAAGCGATGGTTGCACAAGCGCAGCCTTTGGTAGGTCTGAACTACGGGGCTCCATTGCCGGGTATGGCTCCCAATCCAGGTTTCAATCTGGCGGCCTCGTTGTCAGACATGCGCAGTGAAATGGCTAACAATACGATGGGCTTTGATCCGGCGAACGTGGGCCAGAACATGGGTCATGATGTTGGGCGCGGGTTTGGTCAGGATGATGATACGGGCGTCGGGTTTGGCGGTCATTCGGCCGGCCGTGGCGGGTTTGGTCAAGCCGATGACACCGGCCAGGCAGCCGGTCACGGTGTCGGCATGGATGCCGGAACGCAGAGCGATGATACTGGCATCGGGGGCGTTGGTGTCGGCGGCCTTGGCGGCCTTGGCGGCCATGGTGATGTTGGCGGCCTTGGCGGCCTTGGTGATGTTGGCGGCCATGGTGATGTTGGCGGTCATGGTGGTATCGGTGGCGCGTCGGGCAATGATGGTGCGGGTGGTTCCCAAGGTGGTGGCGCGTCGGGCATCGGTGGCGCATCGGGCAGTGGATCTGCGGCTGGCTCTGTTGGTGAGGGAAGCGCGGGTGCGAGTGCCGGCGATGATACAGGTGCAGGCGACGGCGACAGCGACGGCGATGCTTGCGTGATTGCCACGCATGCAATCTCGACGGGGGCAATGACACGGCACGAACGGGCGCGGATTGTCCGATGGTGCCGCGCGAACCTTCACGGCTCATTCATCGGCGAACGCATTCGGCGGGGTTATCGCCGTTGGGGACGTTCTCAAATTGCGCGAGGTCGGGCGCAAAAATACTACGACGAATTCCAGCGTTGTACGCGAGCGCCAGCCGATCCGAAGGCACCGATGCGTGATAAAGTGTGGAGCTTCTTGCGTCGTTCGCAATTCTTCTGGATTGGTCTCTTCAGCGAGGATGATGGCCGATGAACTTCCCGCCGCCGCCAACCCGAAATCCCCGAATGGACATGCCGCCGGTGCCAACCCGCAATCCAGGTATGCAACAGCAACCGCAAGGGTTCTTTGGCGGCAATGGCGGTGGCATGAACATGGGGCTCATACTCGGCGGTATCGCCGGCATGAGCGGTGCCAATCCCGCGCAATATTACGGCATGGGCAAGAGCTTCGACGACGAACGGCGCAAACGGGCCATGCGGTCGAGCTTCATGAAGGCGCTGGAAGATCCGGAACTGGCGGCGGCGATCCCGCAAAGTGTCAAAGCGATGCTGCCTTATATGGAACCCGAAGCAGCAGCGCGCACGGTCATGCAGCACCAACTGAAATTAAGGGAGATGAAACAGCGCGCATCCATGGCCCAAGCTTCTGGCGGGGGAGCGAGTTACGGTAAGACTGGTGCGATTTTTCAAGGCGGCGATGGGAGGTTCTATTCGGTCCAGTTCGGCAGTGATGGCAGCCGGAAGGTTCTGCCGTTTGATGACAAAATGGCACCTGCGAGAGGCGTGCAGGCAGTCGGTGATGAACTGATTGACAAGTCAACAGGGCAGCCCGTGCGCGGTGTGGGTGACGCCCTGCGGCGCGCTGAAAATCAGAGGGCGATTGGCGCTGCAGAAGGGAAATCAACGGCTCAAGCGCGTAGTGATTTGCCTCGGGCCATTGATGATGCGGAAGATGCTATCAAGACCATTGATGCAATCAAAAACCATCCCAATCGAGCAATAGCAACGGGCAATAGTTACTATTTGCCGACAGTCCGCGCATCAACTCGCGAATTCTACGCATTTGTCGACCAACTGCGCGGGAAAGTGTTTCTGGACGCATTCAAGCAGCTTAAAGGCGGCGGCCACATAACGGAAGCAGAAGGCCAGAAAGCACAGCAAGCGCGCGCACGGTTGCGCGAAGATCAAAGCGAAGAAGGTTTCTTGAAGGGTCTTCAGGACTTGCGAGAGATCATTGAACGCGGCGTCAGACGGGCCAAGCAAGCAGCCGGAAAATCTAACGGCGGCGGAGCAGCACCGAAACGCATGAGATACAATCCAGCAACCGGAGCTCTTGAACCGCTATGACGATTGAAGTCGAAGGGCCAGGCGGTGTTGTTATCGAATTTCCCGACGGCACGCCTTCTGAAACGATTAAGTCTGTCATGGTTAAGCAGTTCGGCAAGCCGGTGGACTTTTCCGGTTCAGATGATGCCGTTCGGAAAAGCATTGAGGCAAGGCCGGAAGGTGAACGGTCGAATCTTTACAGGGAATGGGCGAGAAGGTCTGTATCGGACGAGCGCAAAAAGGGTCTTGACATGCTGCCGAGCGCAGCTCGGGGCATTCCGATCATTGGTGGTTTGGTTGATGAGGGCGCGGCATTAGCGGAATCCGGACTTCATAGCCTGACGGGCGGCTATATTGGCCGTCCATACGACGAAAGCCTTGCCTTTCAACGTGAACGCCATAGGCAGGCCGAAGCGGCGCGGCCAGGTTTGGCGTTCGGATCTCAATTGGCGGCAGGCATTGCGACAGGCGGTGGTTTGTTCGGTCGGCTTACACCGGCCACAACAACACTCGGACGCATTGGCCAAGGGTCAACAATCGGTGCAACAGTTGGTGCGGCCGAAGGGTTCACGCGTGGCGAAGGTGGTTTCCACAACAGGCTTGGCAATGCCGGTGATGGGGCTGCGTTTGGAGCAGGTGTAGGGGCTGCTTTGCCTCTTGCTGGTGATCTGATTGGGCGTGGTGTTACTGTTGCGCGTGACCATATCAGCCCAACAATCACACGTTTGAGATCCGGTGTGGAAGATGCTGCAGACGAAATCCTTGCAAATCGCATTTATGCGTCGGGATCAACACCAGGGGCCACGCGCCTCGACCTTCAGCGTGGACAAGCGCGAGCGGCCAACCTTGCGTCAAACAGTCGAGCGACATTGCCTGAAACGATAGCCGACACGTCGGATAGTATGCAGCGTCTAACCGGATCTCTTTATAGATCAGGCGGCGAAGCAGGTGATTTCGTTCGCGATATGTTGCGAACGCGCCAACGTGGCATGGGCAACCTGTTTAGCAAAGTGACATCCAAAACGCCAGACGGACAATCGCAACGGATTATGGATGCGACGGAACGGGCTTTGTTGATCAAGTCTGCGGACAGTGCGCGACAAACGGAACGGGGCATCATCAGCAAAATGAAGGCTGATGGTCAAAATCTCTATAAGGCTGCTTACAACGCCAGTGAGCCTTTCGACTTGCAAGGCGTGCTCGATGGCATGGCTCTAAAGGCCATGCAATACCCCAAGCCCTTCCAGATGCGCATGGAACGAGCCTTGAACCTTTTCCGCGACGAAAGCCCTAAGCGGTTCCCAGTGTCAAATATTGAACGGTTTGACGCTGCCAAGAAAGCTTTGGACGACATGATAGACACTGCCCAACGGCAGGGACAAGGCAACCTTGTTAGGGAATTGACGGTGTTTAAGTCAGACTTGCTTGATGCCGTTCATGCGCGGAACGCAAGTGGTGCTGCAACGCGAAATCTAAAATATCAGGAAGCTCGCGAAGCGTGGGGATCTGCAGCAGAAAATAGGGAAGCTATAGAACTTGGTCGAGCAGCATTGCGCGAAAACGCAGAGATCAGCGCCGAACAATTTCGCAACCTGACAAGTGGCCAGCAACAGTTCTTCAGGCTCGGGTTTCTGGAAAGCTTGCGCAATGCGCTCGGATCGAAAAGGCGCGGCAGCGACGTGACGCAATTATTTGAAACGAATAGGGTTCGAGAACTCATGTCCGAGATCATACCTCGCTCAAAAGGTAGGGCTGTGTTTAGCAATCGGCCGGAACGATTTGGTGACTATATCGACCGGGAAGCGCGCATGGTTTCGACAGATCGCGTGGTCATGGGGAATTCCGCGACAGCGCAGCGACAACAAGATGATGCAGCTTTTGCAGGTGATGCTTTGGCATCAATGTGGAATAGGTTTAGAGCAAGTCCAAGCCTGTTCAACATGGGTGTTGAAGCTATTGGCGCGGGAATACAAAAGGTATTTGGTTATAGGCAGGACGTGGCTGTAGCCTTGGCGCGGCGTCTTCTTGAACAAGATCCAACCGTTCGAAACCAGATTTTGCGTAGGCTTCAGCGCAGATCGCCGAACAATTTTGCACGATTTGCGAAAGCGTTGGATCGGAGCGTGAACACTCTCATTCCAGCAACAACGCCACAACTGGTCATCGAGGGGGAACGCTAATGGACACGGAACGCTTGGCAAAGGTCTACAGCTATGTGCTGCAGGCAACAGGAGATCCCGGCAAAGCCGCACAAGCCATGCAGATGGCAGCCCAACGGGCGGGACAAACCCCGGGGATCATGAGCCGTGTTCAAAACGATCCGTTCGGCTCATTCGGAAGGGAAGCAGAAGCGCGCAATCCAGATCCGGCAAACTTGTCATTCTCGCAATTCAACGATCCGTCTGTTAACCCGAACGCGCCAATCATGGAGTTCGGCCGTCAAGCGTTGGGGATGGTCACGCCATACGAACTTGGTGGTGGTGCGGCTCAGATGGCAACTGGCGATGTGATGGGAGGGGCGGCGCGTACGGCAATGGCGTTCCCGTTCTTCCCCAAGATCCGGTTTAAGGGCAGCAAGTCAGCGATTCCAGAATACCCAAAAACAGATCCGAGAAGTCCGGAATACGATCAGACGATGCGTCAGATCGAGGGCAATAAGATCATGCAATCAGACAGAACCGCAATGGATCGCTACTTGATGGAACAACATCTTGCTGATCAGGCGCGGCAACAGGCACGGCGAAGCGATCAGGCGGGCGCGTATAGTGATCCGAAGATAGATCCGGAACCGACAACCAGCCAGTTAGGTGCTAGTGGTCCAGGCTATTCTGATCCCGTGATTGATCCGGACTTTTTTGGAGGGTCCGCGCCAGCATCACGAAACTCCCCTCCCGCCTATCAAGATCCGATAATAGATCCAGCAGACGTTGATAATCTTCCGGGGGGAGTAACGACTCCGCGTGATTCAAAACCGTCGACAAATCCTCGTCCGGGTGCAGATTCTGGAAGTGCATCGTTGAAGCTTTCTAAAGCGGAACGACTGAAAGTCCTGGAATACGCAACGAGCAAATGGAACAGAGCAGCAGGTCGAGGCATTCCAGACGTGACCTATGAGGAAGTGGCTCAATTCGTTCCAGGCCGCGATCCTAAAGTAGTCAACGGATTATTGGATAAAATCAAGGCCAAGATGCGGCGGGCTGGCAGTAAGCGGCGGTTCCGCGCTCAAGTGGATGCCGGCGATATCGTGCCGATGGTTGGTGTGACAGTGGGTGCAGGTGCTGCAGGCACATCATTCTTTCCTAACGAGTAGGCAGCGAGAACATCATGAGCAAATATGATTGGTCGACTACGGCGGCCGACAACGATGATGCTGACTCCACGATCAATTGGCG
>Ga0070754_10003307_pt1 | contig 11454 bp, 17 predicted proteins | sample VirMetDEL_Sep_01_FD_75181 | JGI IMG/M metagenome (GOLD analysis project Ga0070754, IMG submission 75181) | Aqueous microbial communities from the Delaware River and Bay under freshwater to marine salinity gradient to study organic matter... | ecosystem: Environmental > Aquatic > Marine >... | reverse complement strand
GATGACCGGAAGAATAAGAGAAAAGACTGGGGAACCAAAGCAGGGGATGTTCGATTTTACTCTCCCGAACTTGCTTGTTACTACGATGGTAAATCTTGGCGTAAACTGAACATTGAATAACCTGATTCCCTGCCCTGGTCGTAACACGACATGTCATACACAGTTTATATCGGACTATCCAGACATATCCGGTATGAGAATAATGGGAATTGATGTAGCCTCGGTTAATCTGATGTACGAGAGCGGGTCTGATGACCTAATTCTCTGTACAAATGAGAGATATCTTCTTGAGCTACACCGTTTCATGCTTATGGCCCCTGCTTATAAGTATGTCAAAGAGTGCTGGGAAAATGATTTTGACAAAGGACAGTCCTGGTACCGGAGATGCAGGAAATTAGCAGCCTACAATAACCGATCTAGAGGAAAAATTCTCAGAAACTGGGCAGACGTAGCGACCTATTATTGCATCCTAGCAATGAGTAGCTTTTCCTATCACTATGACAAGTGGAGACTAGTATCTGAACATTTCCCCACCGAACCGGACTACGAATCCATGAGATCCTGGTCAAAAACACACAAAGAGAAGAATATTTTATTTTATAAGCGCAATATATACGATTTCCCGATAAGTATGGCAGAGGAAAACACTCTCATTTACCTCCACATGCCCAATAATTTCGCATCGTATGGTTGCGGATACGTCTGGAGCAAGAGAAAGCTTGAATTCGTATCCAGAGAGCTTAATCAGCTAGCCAGGGACGGATTCAAAATCTGCGTTAGTGCGAGATATATGAGAATGGGACGTATTGTAAATGGATATGCTGATTATTTTGACCCCGAACTCTTCGAGAGACGTATTTACACAGAGTTGAAAGCAGAGAGGTACATTGACTTGCCAGATCAGGAGGTATACCTCGTTGCGAACCTGTAATCAGCCAAACATGGGTCACCATGTCTTGTTAAATCTGTACGAGTGTGAAATGGTGGACAGGTTGGAGAATTTGACCTTATTCTCTCAGTATATCTCAGAATTACTGATCAAGTGTAATGCGGAAGTAGTTAATACCTCCTCGCATCAATTTGACCCCTGTGGCTACACTCTTCTCTCCCTCTTGACTACATCTCATTTCTCCATTCACACCTGGCCCGAGCACCGCAGCGCGGCGGTGGACATTTTCACTTGCGGGGAGGTGGACACTGGACGAATTGTCACAGGACTGATCGAATTCTTCGATTGCGCCTTGTTCACCTCCCGCGATGTGCTAAGATAACGGAGTCGTCAAAGGGACACATGGCCAAGAGACCCTCGCTCACAAACCTGAGCACTCTTGTCTTTAAGGGAAAACCCAAAAAGACACGTCAAGGCAGAGGATTGAGTACTAAGCTCAGTGCGACGAGCCGAAACGGACGCCAAAAGCGTTATCGAGGACAAGGCAACTAACTTTTTCTATGCGGGATTAGCAATCTGGTGAATGCACCGAACTCATAATTCGGCTAAGGCGGGATCGTTCCCCGCATCCCGCATAGAAACCCCGGGAGATGGTGGAATTGGTAGACACATCGGATTTAAAATCCGAAGGCCATAGGCCGTACGAGTTCGAGTCTCGTTCTCCCGATTGGGTTGGTTCGGGTGTCCTCTAACACACCCGGTAATACAGGATGGAGATTTATCTCTGTCTGGTTTCCAACCTCCCATACCTGGTCACACTACTGGCATGGTCCTTCTAAGACCATCTGCGTTATCAACTAGCCGGAAGGAGCAGCGGGTCGTTCGATTCGACGTGTGATCGTTAATCCCCTTTTAGTCTCCAGCCTTTATGGCTCTTAGTGTCTCCATTTATGACTTTAAATAGACCGTAGTCTGTTAAACTCTGGTCTTTATATTTTTCTATCATTTCGCTAACTGAGACCTCGCGGACTACACCGTGAGTATCATGCTCCCAATTAATTTTTATGTCTCGTTTTGGAGTCAGGTCAACTATATTTGTAGCCATGCACCACCCCTTATGGTGACTGTTCCTACCTAGAGATACTTGAGATAAGGCTCCCTTATCTAGCTTCTGGTCTTTATACATTTCACATAGCTCTGAGGAAGTAACTTCTAATACGTAACCATAATCTTTATGGTACCAGTCCCTTGGGGTCCCGAGCCTCTCTTTAACGGCTTTTCTTCTTACTCTTTTTACAGGGTTCAACTTTTTATCAAAGTCTATAAGTCTTCCTTCAGACCATCCGTCTGGGAGTGGATCTCCTTTGCCAATCCTTTTACTAGTTCTCAGTTTTATATTGTAAATCCATCTTTTACCGTGTTGAGAGTTTTTCTCTCCCCTTTGGTGGCCAATCTTTCTGAAGGTTTCTTTTTTCTTAACTATGGCTTCAGGACTTCTAGAGGCTTCTGATGCTTTACCCTGTATTCTTCTTAGATGTTCAGCATTTTTCCTCTTGTAGTCGGGATTATTATACTTCTCTTTAGCTTTTTTCCCAGCTTTATAACTTCCAATTTTCATTCTTTCTTTTAATATTTCCTCTCTTCCTACTGCACCGCTCAGTCCTCTCCACGCCAACCTGTCCTCCGGCTCTCCCCACAACTGGTAATTACAGAAATGCCACATAGCATGCTGCACTACCGACACCTCAACCAAGTTTGACGGGTCATCCGACCCCCCACGGTACCTGGGCATGATATGATGTTTGTGCTTTAGGGGTGAATCTGGCTGACAGGTCATGAGCATTCTCCTTCTAATTAACTTTCACCGGTTCGAGAGAAAACTGTCATGGATCTAACCACACCACCCCCCGGTCTAACCCCCTCCGGACTAAAAACTTGGAAGAAAGAGACTGAGAAAGGCAAACGCCCCTATCTCTACAGCGCTCACTTCGTGAGCTATGAGGCTTACGAGTCCTATCGCGAAGAACTCGAATTCGCCCCGTACAAAACCGAACTGCTAGACGGAGTCGAAGCTCCTGAGTCTATCGACCCCAGGTTTCTACGAAACCTTTGTAAGATCCTGAACCGCATCGAAGACGATCTTTCGGAAAAAGTCGACCGTCCCGATCCGGACTACTAATCGTTGAAAGCCATGTGGTACAGTAGTCACTTGTTCACCCTCCTCCCATGAAGCCCGCATTCATCGTCTATCACCTGGCCAAAAAGAAGGCCGAAGCCCGCAAAGCGAAGGACTTCGCTCACTCCACTAACGCCATCAAATCCCGTCCTTGCGTTATCGGCTGATTTGTGTTGATAGGTATAGTAAGAGGTTAAGCCTCCTACTATATCCCCATACCGTTATGAAACAGCCTAGCCCTGAGTCCGTCGAACTCTGGAACTCCCGAATCGCCCTGCTCGGCCTGATCGCCGCGATTGGGGCCTACGCCCTGACCGGCCAGATCGTACCGGGACTCTGGTAGGTCGGTCCGTAGGACCGGGGGGAGCCAACTTTTCTCCCCCCCCTTCAAGTATAAAATTCCCTCGGGATTTCGTTGAAAGCAATGTAGTAGCATTGCTTTTGATTTACCCTGGCTATGTTTAATAACAACTCTCCCTACAACGTCAGGGTTTCTGTTTTGGAAGAAAAGTTACAGGCTTACGAAGAGATTAGCAAGCAGATGCTTAGTAAACTTGAGCAGGCCGTGGAAAAAATCTCAGAATCGAATACCAATATCTCGCAGATTTTGATTCGTCACGAAGAGAGAATTAACCAAGCTTCGGAAGCAGAGAGTACAATACTCAAGTTGATTGAAAAAACAGAAGAAGATCTTAGTAAGCGTATAGATACAAATACCTTGGAAATAGAAGGACTAAAAAAGAATAGATGGCTACTGGCCGGGATTGTGATCGGAATCACATTTATCCTGAGCCAGTTTCGCGTATTTGATTATATTCTGCCACAACCACCCCCGGACCACTACCATGAGACACCGAGTCGTCAGGTATAAAGGAAGACTATGTCTTATTCTCCACACCGTCGTCGACTTCCCAGGATATTACTCCGTGTGGTGGATTCAAGACATCCTGAAACAGTCCGGACCGGTTATCGCAAACTCCCGAGACTGCGTAGTACAGTGAGATCGTCCTCTAACTACCGGATCGCCATGATCCTTGCTAGACTGTTCCGTGTATTTCACAGCCCGGCTAAAGCCTTCAGGCTGTATTGCTCGGAGAACCCATGGGCACTGGAGGCGAGAATCTACGACGTGTAAGGCCCTGCGCGTTTGTGGGGGATCTGCACGGACGGGTTAACCTGCTCCGGACCATCCTGGAGCGGGACACAGAGAAGCACTACCAGTATGTGTTTCTAGGTGACACGATCCACCACAAACCGTTTTTTCGACACAATAAGCGTTGTTCACCCATCAAAGTTCTGCAGATTATTAACTCACTGATGTTAGAAAACCGGGGTACGTTAATCCTGGGCAACAACGAAAACTACGTTCTTAACTCTCTCGTACTGCCTGACAAAGACATAAAAAAGAAAGAGCTTCGTTATACTCTTGAGTGCTTGCGCGAACTATCTCTTTCCGAACGTATTAAGTATATTTCTATCTTGTCCAATGCTCCCTTGAGTTTGGAGATTGAGGGCAAATATCGTCTTGCCCATGCATACTATCCCCACGAGGGACAAAACGTATCTCGTGAGACAACCCTCTTCGGACCAGGATACGCTTGGTTCAGAGACGACGATCTATCAAAACACCAAATCGACCCAAATTACATGTATTTTTTCGGGCACTACGGGCTCCCGTACCGCCACGCGAACATCAACATCCTCGATGCGACAAACCTTGAAGCGACCGGCGTGTACTACACTGATCGGGATGAAATGATGGTATACTACTAGGGAGTCCAGAGCCCCCCCCCATGCAAAACCCAATCGTCACGCTCCTATCTATATCCATAGTAGCCCTGGTAACCTATTTTTTTATTACTGGGACATTTTCTCTATCCACCTATCTAATTTTCTGGATCTCATTAGGAATTAATTTGTTAATTTCCAGGTTTATTTTCTGACATGGATAAACCCTACGGAATAACCTATGGCAAAGATGTACTCAAAGACCTTTTGAAGGTGGCTGCTTTGCTTGATTTGGAGGATGAGAGAAGGGTATGGTCTAACTCTCTATCCTATTACTACGAGTATGCCCAGAACAAAGTAAAAGGCCTACAACCTATATATGTCTCAGAAAAACTAGCAAGTCTCATCCATCAAAATCCACACTTCTTCGAAGCCCTAACCGAAGACGGCCTTGTCGAATGGCTTGAACCCCTAGTAAAATCGAAACCCCTGGATCGGCAAGCTCAATGACCTATTGCAACCCTCTCGGCTACTCTGTTCTCAGCCCCAAAATGACCAGGAGAGTCTTTGGAGACTCTGCAGTAGAATCTTACGCCCCCCCTATCGACGACGTCCCCCAGATTCTGGACGAGATGGAGAAATTTGGCGTACAGTTCCCCATTAAGAATCCGCGAGCCTTCGAGGAGCTGCCTGATTTCTATCTTCCTCCCCTAGTAGGAGAAAACATCTCCGACCACTTTGCTAACATTAGTAAGAATATCGTACAAGACAAAGCCAAGCTACTCAAAAAGTTCGCAGATATTGATGTTCCGGAGATTCCTCCCCCGGGTAAAATAGTCTATAAACCAGGCTGGACACGTTATCGGTGGACAGATGGAGGTGACTGGGATATAACCACTAATACCGATATGTCTGGTGTGGACATCGCTATATTTGACTGTGAGACGTTTGTCAAAGGTTCGGATTTCGGTCATCCCATTCTCGCCACAGCCCTGTCCTCCGATTCATACTGGGTGTGGATGCACGAGAGTTTTGTTGACCCTGATCTACCCTATGTCCCCTGCTTTGTTCCCACTGGCACTACAAATACCCTGTTCATTGCTCACAACTCTGGATTCGACCGTCAACGTACTTCTGAGGCATATTATCTTCGGCACGACCCGTTTCACCCCACCGAACCCTTCGGTAATCTGTGGTTCGACACCATGTCGGCCCACATCAATGTGTCTGGCTTGGCATCAGAGCAGAGATTCTGGTACAAACAGAAAGATGATACTGGCTACATTCCCCAGTGGTTAGACGATGGGTCTTTAAATAACCTGGTCGACGCTTATAACTTCCACTGCAAACCTGTAGTTCCGCTGGAAAAAGAAACGAAGAAGACTAGAAACCTCTTCGTGATTGCCAAGTCAATGTCGGACTTTGTACCTGACCGCGATGAATTAGTTTCCTACGCAATCCAAGACGTAAAAATAACCTTCGACCTGTACTCCGTCGTCGCACTAAAGTATTTGCAATCCAACCCCTCTTTGACAACCCTATACGGACATTTCGCACAAACTTCTTCAGTTCTCCCAGTAGTTCCTAATTGGTCTGAATGGGTCGAGGATTGCGAGAAAGTCTGGTCTGAGTCAAATGACAGGCAGAACGAGTTACTTAGCGAATTGGCCAACCAGCTTCTTGAAGACTGGAAGAACGAAGAAGTAGATATTGAATCGGATCCCTGGCTATCTCAACTTGACTGGGAGGCAAACTATGCTTTGAAAAAGAATGGCGAACCTAAGTCTCCCTGGTATGGAATCCCAATGTGGTACAGGAAAAATGCGAAAAACAACAGGGAGTTGGGACAGATTGTTCTCGAACCCATTACGACTAAGAGCAGACTGAGTCATATTCTTCTCCGACTCAAGTGGAATGGTCAGCCCCTAGTCTATACAAAAGAGGAGGGCTGGACCTACTGGGACGTAGAAAAATCCACCTATGTTCGTGTTCCTCACCCTAACGGGGAAGGTGAAAACGTCGGAGGCGTATTGTCCAAGGACTATCTGGACGAATTCGAGTCAGGTGTTTTGTCCAGCGATCTCCCCCAGGCTCAAGAACTAATCGAACTGGCTATTCGTGTTAGTTACTGGACATCTGTACGGAGCAGGGTTAAAACTCAGCTTCCTAGCCCGCCCGTCGATCACCCTGAGATGGACATTATCGTTCCTCAGACTATTCCCCACAACACAGCGACTAACCGGGCCGGTGAACGCCTTTGGCTCACGGTCCCAGACCCTAAACCATCGAAAATTGGCACCGAGGTGAAGACCAGAGTCCAGTTAAGTTCTCCCTGGACGTTCGTGTCCTCCGACTACGACGGTCAAGAATCTGTCGTTGCGAGTATTTTTGCCGACTCACACTACAAGATTGCCGGAAGTACTCAGTTCGGTCACAGCGTACTGGCGGGGTCTAAAGAGGACGGAACAGACATGCATAGCATGACTGCGAAAACTATCGGGATTTCCCGGTCAATCGCCAAAAACTGTAACTACGGCATGCTCTATGGTTCGGGAGTAAAAACCCTGTCCGACACCATTAGAAAGGGCAATAAATCCATCCCCCTGGACTACGCCAAGAAGATGGCCAAGAAGTTAATTAGAGCGAAGAAGGGTGTAAAGGCGAGTAAGTTCTCAAACAATTACGTGGGTGGGAGTGACTCCTATGCGTACAATGAAATGTCTCGAATTGCTAATGCCCAGGTACCTATAAATCCCCTGAGCCGGACTAAAATGTCCACTGCGATCAGACCGAGTAATGTAGACAATGATTTCTTCACCATGCGTAACAACTGGGTAATCCAGTCTACCGGTAGCGCGATGTTGCATGCGTTTTTAACAGCGATGGAACATCTTCTCCGGGCCTACATGGTACGGGATGTTCGATTCTGCATGTCTGTTCATGATAGCATTCTGTACATGTGTCGTGAATCCGATGCAGACTTGGTAGCCGCCCTGTACCAGGTCGCTCACCTTTGGTCTTGGGCCTGGTTAAGGTATAATTACGGAATCTGTGAAATGCCTCACGCCAATGCTTGGTTCAGTAGTATCGAAGTTGATAAGATCTTTAGAAAAGCTGCTACGGCAAGTACGGTTACGGTCTCTCAACCACTAAGTGAACCGGATGGCCGAGCACACACCATTACCAGCCTCGTTCCTGTGCTAGATTCTCTACGCACACGTCTCCGTGAACCGGAATGACAGCATCACCAGCACTGCAAGAATGCTTACAAGTAAGCGAGGAGGTCAAGGAGATCTTGAAGATCTGTGACGACCAGGGTATCGATCCCCTGGAGGGGTTTATCTCCGCTATCGGCCTTGATAACAGGGACCAGCGCCTGAATCCCCTCCGTCTCCTCTATAGCATCCTGGGAACAGATGGGGAGATGTCTAGTCCGGACTCCATTGCTCTTCTCGACAACGCCCTGCGTGGCGTATTCACCTGCATTGCCGATAGGAACTCATGAATAAGGATCAAAGGACAACTCTCGCACTGGCGATCGGCGCTGTGTCGATTTTCGCCTTCGTACTCTGGGGTATCCCCCAATTCGGTGTGTACAATCGCACCCTGGCGGGCAAAGCCGCATTGATGGAGGCGGAAAGTACGAGGCAGGTGCGGGTTCTGGAGGCTAAGGCTAAGCAGGAATCTGCTCAGCTTGAGGCTCAGGCTGAGATTACCAAGGCCCAGGGTAGTGCTCAGGCCATCGCCGCTCTGAAGAAGGAGCTTGGAAACAGTGATGCGTACCTGCGATGGCTCTATATCCAGGGACTCCAGGATCAGAACGACAAGGGAGAAAAGACTTACATCTACGTCCCTACCGATGGACTCGTCCCTCTTCCTATCTCTGAGGCTGGACGAGCCCGTTGACACAGCCCTACGGTCTGTGCTAATATCGACCTAAGCGGGTTTTACGGGGAGGGCAATCTCCCCTTCTTGCTAATCATCCGTCTTTTCGGACTCGTCCGTCTCGATGGGTGTCACGGACATTACCGGGTCGGGGTAATGGGATACCTTCCTACCCTTCCGCAGAGTGCTGTCCGTTGTCCTCTGCAAAAGCAAAATGCTTAAAGCTCTCGCACTCACATCCCTGACTCTTGCCACTTTGTCCCCTGTAACTGTCTCTGCCGCATCCAGTAGGTGCGGAGTTGCCTCGTATTACGGCTTGGGAGACGGTTATGCCTGGCAAAGAATGGCTAATGGCCAGCCCATGGACCCCGGAGCTAACATCACCGCTCACCGTTCGCTTCCGTTTGGTACTCGTCTTCGGGTCACCAACCAAAACAATGGTAAATCGGTAGTGGTCCGGGTCACGGATCGCGGCCCGTTCCACGGAGGGAGGGTCCTGGACTTGTCCCACGGCTCTTTTTCCCGGATCGCATCTCCGTCTTCCGGGGTAGCAGATGTGTGTTATACGAGAATCAGCTAAGATGATCAGGAGGGCTTACCGCCCTCCTTTTCTTTTGTCAGATCTTATTAGCAACAGAGCCGAGCAAATACTTCATTGTGTTGCAGTCAGACATGATGTCTTCAACAACATTGAGAATACCATACTCGTTCTTTTTATCGCATTCCTCGTGCAAACCGTCTAAAGATTCGCACAGGTCGTCGACAAGCTTCAAGATCTCCTTGGCTAAATCAGTGCAGTCATCCCAATCAATCTCGGGAACGCTAGAAAAAATCTTGGCTGGAATTTCAATACCTTTACCTCTGGCTTGTTCCGCAAGAACATCGATTTTTTCTTCAACAGTCTTGTAGACACGCTCGAAGAGCAGGTGAAACTGATAGAAGTCGGTTCCAACTGAGTTCCAGTGGGCTAGTTGAGCAGCACCGGCAAGGTTATATTGAGCCGTAAGGGCTTCGATGAAAGCGGTTTCCATGGCGGGGGGTAGGGTAGTGGGTGAACGAGAAGGGTCATGTAACCGATTTCTCATTATACACTTTATTCATTCCTATATTCAGTGGCTGATAACTACTTGTTTCTGGCTCGGTATTGGGTACGGTTCCGATACTATTTCTCCAAAGTCCCATCTCTATATTGAGCTTAAACCAGTCTGGGTAGTCGGTTCCAAGTTTTCTACCCTCCTTCGTGCATTTCCAGACGTTACCGAGTGTCCCTGTAATCACCCTGCTCTCATTCACACTGCCGTCGGGGTTAATAGAGGTAATAGGGACAAACACGTAAGTAGCCTCTCCAGAGTCTCTCTCTCCAGAGCACTGAACAGAGAGGTTGTCTCCTATTAATCGGCCACACCGACTATCTTCAACTACATACTTTTCAACCTCTCCTACTCCGATGGAGCGTCTCCACACGGCTAATCCGGTTTGTCGACTGTCGTTTCCCGGGGTTACCAGGCATTTACGAACAGGCAAAAAGTCCTCGATACTGACTGGGTCGAATGCAGCGCAGGGTTGAGAGTAGAATCTTCCGTCTGGAATTAAAACCTCAATTGTGTAACTTTGTTCGTAGATAAATTGGGATGCTTCTTTGGTTACTTGGACAAATTTCTCCGAAGTAAGCTCGAAGCCGGTCTGAAATTCAAGACCTGGCACTTCTGGGACCCACCCCGTAACGCTATCGGCTAAAAGGTCGAGAATCGGCAGACAGAATGAGTGTCCTTCGCGCTGTGTCTGTTTCTGAACCAGTGTAAGAGTGTACGTGAGAGACCGGGTGCGGACAGTAGGAATATACGCTCCCTTTAACGGGTTGCTGGTACTTCCATTGGTGAACGCAACTACGATCATGGCTTGCTCGGCCACCCGGCCAGACTGGTCTAGCTCTTCGGCTAGCCGCAGCACGACGGCACTCTGCCCCAGGGCAGAGTGGACACGCCTATGGAGCTGGTTTTCGATCTCAAGCAGCATGGTGTTAGGATACGGACACACACCCGTATTTAGCTTTCAACAAAAATGTCCGTCAGTGTGGTAATATACGTCTTTGCAACAGTCCTTCTTACCCTCAACTACGTGGCAGCGGTGATCCTCGGACTCGTAATGTCCCAATTCCTGTTGAAAGCACTACTAGGACACAAATTCAACCATGTCGAACATCATTTGGCAGAACACCCTGGACGGAAAGTATGAATGCTATGTGCTCAGGCAAACTGACGCTTACGGGATCCTGCGCATGACAGACACTGAGACAGGAGAGGTTGTCTTAGATCGCGAAGTTCCCACGTCGAAGTATTTCAAGGATCGGGACATCCTTGAATGGGGAGAGATTTGTATTAACGTGGCAAGCCGTCTATGAAATCGATCAGACATCACAGCCGTCGCCTATTGCAGCGTATGTTGCAGGCCGAGACCGCGACGAGTCGCGCTGAGGCGCAGAAAGTTATCCGTAAAGCGGAAAAGCATGAACGTAAACTCTCTAAGTTGAGAAGAAAACTGGCCAATCTCTGGAAAGATATTAGTTGGTAACAGAGCGAATCAGCCAGGTTTTTAAAAACCTGGCACTATCGTCTATTTCTCCTCACCGAGTGGGATGTGTGCTATTGAGGAAGGGTCGTGTAGTCTCCCAAGCAACTAATGCGGAGTGGAAAACACATCCCCACCAGTACCGGCTTGCCATGCAGGCTGGTCAGCCTTTTCGTACATCTCTTCACGCAGAGATTCGCGCCTTGCT
>Ga0070754_10003306_pt1 | contig 11455 bp, 17 predicted proteins | sample VirMetDEL_Sep_01_FD_75181 | JGI IMG/M metagenome (GOLD analysis project Ga0070754, IMG submission 75181) | Aqueous microbial communities from the Delaware River and Bay under freshwater to marine salinity gradient to study organic matter... | ecosystem: Environmental > Aquatic > Marine >... | reverse complement strand
TCTTCTTTGTCTTCTTCTTTGTCTTCTTCTTTGTCTTCTTCATCATCACTATAATATTCAATATCTACTTTATCTTCATTAATTTTTTTATTTATTTTTAATTTATTTTTTAAAATATCTATAATTATTGGATGATTTTTAAAATTAAATATTGATTCTACTGGTTCTTTATTTAAAATTTTAATACAATTTTCACATTCATCTTGATTTAAATGTAATTCTGGATTATAAATATCTTTATTAATATAAATTATAGTTTTTTTATTTATATTATTTAATACTCTATATTTTAATTGTTCAATTGTTTCTTTATATGGTGCGTGATGTTCATAATTAAATAAATATAAATAATAATTTAATTTTGTAAAAAATGCAAAATTAATTTTACTATATAATTTATAATTTTTAACTAAATTTAATAATTCATTTTTATAAATTTTAATATTTTTTTTTGTTTTTATTTTATTAATAGGTTTTTTTAATCTTAAATTTTTAAAATTATTAATTATTTCTTCATTATAATAATTACAATTCTTTTTTTTAAAATTATTAAAAATACTACCAGGTAAAGGACGAGCACATTTTTTTATTAAAATTTTATTTCCAAATATATAATTTTTATCTTTTTTTACTGTTTTATACAAAGTAATTTGTTCTACTTTTTCATTGCAATAACATAAATTATTCATTAATAATAATTATTATAATAATGAATAATTCTTTAAATATAAATTTTTTTGCAATTTATATTTAATTTTTTACAATTTTATATTTAATTTAAAATTTTAAATTTATTAATAAATAAGAATTAAATTCAATGGAATATACTTCAACATTAATAAATTGTATATTAGAAACAGGCACAATTCAAAATTTTATTCTAGAAAAAAAATATGATTTAAATATTAATAGATTAAGAACATTTCATAATTTAATTAAAAAACAATTATATGAACAAACTAATTTATTAATAAATTATTCTAAAACAAAAAGTTTATTAGATTTAGCATGTGGTAAAGGTGGAGATATACAAAAATGGTTATTATTAAATAATATTAAGTATATATTAGCAGTTGATTACAATATTGAATCTATTAAAGCTACTCGTAATAAAAATGGATATGATGGTGCAATAGCTAGATGGAATAATATTAAAAAAACAAAAACAAATACTCCTTATATTCGATTTGAAATATTAAATTTATTAAATCCAATTAGTTTATCAATAATTAATAATATTGATAATAATAAAAAATATGAAATAATTTCATGTCAGTTTGCATTACATTATTTTGCAGAAAATTATGAAACTCTTTTTAATATATTTAAACTTATTTCTTCTAAACTTAAAAAAGGAGGAATATTTATAGGTACAGCAACAAATGGTGATTTAATTTACAATATTTTGAATAATGGTAATGTAAAAATTCCACTTTTAACTTTAGAAAAATTAAATTTAAATAATTATTTATTTAATATAACGGAAGAAACATATGATGAAACTAGAAAAAGTTATTTTAAATTAGAAGGAGAATCTAGTGAATATTATCTTTTTATTTATAATATTAAAAAAATTATTAAAAGTCCAGAAATAAATATGGATATTATAGAAATAAAATCATTTTATGAATGGTATAATAATCCATATATTATTAATAAATTAAAACAATATTCTAATTATCCTTTATCACCATATGAAATGATTATAAGTTTTTTAAATTTTTCTTTTATTTTTAAAAAAAATTAAAAATTTAATAAATAAAAAAAAAGTATTTAAATTATAATACTTATGTTTAATAAATTAAATATTTGTTTTATACTTATTATACTATTATTTATGTTAATAGTATTTAGTCTTTTTTATATAGATCATATGACACCAATTAATAGTTTAAAAATTAAATATAATAAACCAAATATTATTATACCAAATAAATTTAATGTTAAAAAATGTAATATTAAAACTGAACAAGATAAAATTAATACTGAACTTAATAAACAACCATTAGAATTTAATAATCAAATGTATTCATTTTCTAAATATCCATATATAGGTTCAAAACAATATTGTAAAAATAATAATGATTGTTCCCAAATTACATCTGAATGTAATTTTTCAAATGAATCTATCTTTAATAGAGAATCAGGTATAGGTATATGTACACTTAAAGAACCCGATAAAACTATATTTGATATTAAATTTCAAAACAATTAAATTTTAATAATTATTAAATTAAATTAAAGTATTATTATGTTCCATAGGGGACTCGAACCCCTGACTTTCGGCTCATAAGACCGACGCTCTAACCAACTGAGCTAATGGAACTTAATAATACTTTATGATTATATAAATAATTTTTTCTTTAAGTAAATTTAAAATTTAAATTAATCCACCTCTAAGTCTCAAAACAAGATGTAAAGTACTTTCTTTTTGAATATTATAATCACTTAAATTTCTACCATCTTCTAATTGTTTACCTGCAAAAATTAATCTTTGTTGATCTGGAGGAATACCTTCTTTATCTTGAATTTTTGCTTTAATATTATCAATTGTATCAGATGCTTCTACTTCTAAAGTAATTGTTTTTCCAGTTAAAGTTTTTACAAAAATTTGCATTATATATATATATATAATATATTTATTTTTTTAAATAATTTTTTATTCTGTTTCAAAACTTTCAACTTTTTGTTTTAAATCTTTTATTTCTTCATTTAATTTTTTGATTTCATCTGAAAAATTATTTAATATTTTTAATAATGATTTATTATTAGAAAATGTAATATCTCCACCTAATTTAGCATTTCCAATTCTTAAATCTGTTACATTTAAACAATCAGCAGATCCATTTCCCATAGACATACTTTTTACTCCTTTTAACCCACTCATAGTTGCTATTATTATATTATAAAAAATTTAATTAATTTTAACGCAAAAAAATATATTATTAATATATAAATTAGTTATGTCTAATAAAAAAAATAAATTTGGTAATCAAAAAAATAATACTATATATTATGGTGATTATGGATTACCTTTTAGAGGTATGATAAATTCTTTTACAAATGGAAATCCTAGAGGTACACATTCTTTACCTTTCATGTCTTCAAATTTTATGGTTAACAATCATTCAAATTGTAGAAATTCTTTAACTAGTGTACCTATTAATTATCATTCATTTGGATATAATTGGTATCCACAAATGAGTATTGATAATTATTATTCTACATATTCTGGTGGATATTCATATCCTAATGCTGGATTAGGACCATATTCTGCAAAAGGTTTAGGTAATTATCCAGCTAAAATGTTTGCTGAATCAAATAGATTATATTTTAATAATTCAAACTTAAAAAATAAATATGGAAAATATACTAATGTTAAAAAAAATAAATTTAAAAAATAAATTATAAAAGTAAATTACAAAAAAATTATCATATTATAAATTCATTTAATAATCAGTAATATATATAATATGGCGAATTTCAAATGTCAACATAAAGTATTTGATATTAATACTCGTAAATATCGTTTATGTAAAAAAAAACCAGTTATATGTAAATTTTGTAAATTACATTTACCTCTAATATATTATAAAAGTGCTATTTTAATTCAATCTTATTTTAAAGCTTTTAGAGTTAAAAAAAAATTATTTTATTTTAGAAAACTTCCACGAGAATTACAATGTAAAATATTATGGTATATGAATGAAAATATATATATTAAAAGTATGAATAATTCTATTCTTAAAATAATTAATAATAAAATTAATAATTATTTTTATAATATATTAAAAACTTTAGATAATAGATTACTATTTTTAAATCAAGAAGCATTAACAAATAATATTATTAATTCTATTTTTATAATAGACTTTTCTAAAATAATAGGTTATGAATTAATTAAAGATAATTTATGGTGGAACAATGTTATGAATTATGAAAATATTTATAAAACAAATTTACTTAATGATTTAAATGATATAATAAAAATTTTAATTAAATATTCTTTAATTATTAATAATTGTAATTATACTAAAAAAGATTATATTAATATTAATATGATATATGATAACATTATAAAAATTAAATTTGTATTATGTTATATTATACAAATTGGAAAAAGAAATCCAATATGGTGGTTAGAACAAAATTCTACATATTATAATTATTCAATATTTGAAAATAGAAAATGTCCTGATATATATATTAAATTTAGTAATTTATATTTTAAAAATTATAAAACTCGCAATTATTTTATTAATGGAGATATTGAAAAATTATATTATGAAATTTATGGTAAAAAATATGTATCAATATTATAATTTTTTTTTAAAATAATATTTCCACAAGCAATTCTATTTCCAGCATTTCCTGTTTTTAATGATTCATTTTCTATTTTATTTAATGTTTTTCCATTAATTAGTGCTAATAAACCTGGTATTCCTTCATCATCACTATCTTTATGAATAACTATACTTCTATTAAGTATACAATTATGTTCACTTATATATAATGATATCAAATTATCTATAAAATTATATTCAACTTTATTATTACATACATGTAAATTATTACATAAATCACCAACATGTCTTATTGTATTATATCTAAAAGATCCATGATTTACATTATATGGATTAAAATGACCTCCTAATTCATTACAAATATTAATTTTATCTTTTTTATGTATATTAATTATTTTATCTGTTATTTGATTTTCATGTATATGAAAACCATGTGTTCCATTTGGTACATTAGATAATTTTACATTAACTGTAACTGGTTCTGTTTTACTTAATTGTGTAAAAGTAATTGTACCTTTTATATTACATTCAGATATAGAATATTTAGATGGAAAAACTACCTCAGCAATAATCATATATATATTTATATATTAAATTTATTTTGTAAACTAAACTCTGATTTTTAATTTATCTGTAAGAATTTTTTCCAAGATTGTCCAAGTGGCATTGGGTATAGAATTGAAAGAAAAAAAAACCATAAACCAGTAAAATATAGATTAAAATATAAATTTAATAAAAAACATTTCTGTAAGTAATTAAAAAATATTTATTTAAAGTAAAATTTTATTTTATATTTAAATGATAAATAATATTTTAGATTTATTAAAATTTCAAATAATTAATAATTTATTTAATATAAATTTTAAAGATATTATAGATTATTTTATATATTTTCCAATATATAGTATATTAATAATAAGTTTTAGTTTAATTATTATTTATTTATCAAATGATATTAATTATTATATTAATTATATAATAAATTATAATACAAAATATATTATATTAGAAGGTAAAAGACATTTTAATTCAAATAAATATTATTCTAATTATGAAGAATTTTATTCTATTAGATTTAGAGCTATATGGTGGTATATAAATGAAAATTTAAATTCATTTAATATAGATTCATTAAAAGAATTTACTACTATACAATCAAATTATAATGAATATGGTAATAAAATTAATAATAATAATAATAATAATATTGATAATTGTTATATTATTAATCAAAAAAATAAATTTAAAATAAATAAATATATATATTGTAATATATTAATAGATAAATATAATTATGGAAATAATCAATCAGATAAAAATATAATTGAAGATAATATATCAATTTATTTAATTGTTAAAAATAAATCATTAATAATTATTCATGATTTTATTAAAAAAGTATTATTAGAATATCAAATTAAATTAAATATACTTAGACAAAATAAATTATTTATTTATTCTTTAAATTGTGACAATTTTAAATCAGACAATTATAAATCAGAAATACAATATAATTGGGATGAAACAGAATTTATTTCAAATAAAAATTTTACAAACATTTTTTTTAAAGATAAAAATATTATTTTAGAAAAAATTAATAATTTTTGTAATAATGAAGAATTATATAATAAATATGGTATTCCATATCATTTAGGTATATTAATTTATGGTCCACCAGGTACAGGAAAAACATCATTTATTAAAGCTATTACTAATTATTTAAATAGACATTTAATAGTAATTAATATGAATAAAATAAAAACAAATCAAAATTTATCTACAATTTTTAATGAAAAAACTTATAATAAATTAAATAAAAATAATAGTATTAATTGGAAAAATAAAATATTATTATTTGAAGATATTGATTGTAGTATTGATATAATTAAAAAAAGAAAAAATGAATATGAATTAGATTCAGATTCAGATTCAGAATCAACAAAAAAAATTAAAAAATTTAAATATATACCAGATAATCCAGATAAAATAACTTTAGGTCATATTTTAAATTTATTAGATGGTGTTAAAGAAAATCCAGGAAGAATAATAATTATTACTACTAATCATAAAGATAAAATTGATCAAGCTTTATTAAGACCAGGTAGAATAGATTTATGTTTAGAATTTAATAATATTAACTATGATATATTAACTGAAATGTATAATTATTATTATAAACAAAACATTCAAACAATTAAAAATTTATTAACAATTAATATTGAAAAAATAACTGCAGCTGAAATTACAAATATATTTAAAAATTCTATTACAAGTGAAGATTTTATAAATACAATTAATAATTACATATAAATAAATATTACAAGTTTATTGTTGTATTATATTTATAATTATATATATTTAAAGGATTGTATTTAATACATTTAAAATTAATATGATAATGTAAAGTTTGTAAATTTGAACATTTAATTTTACAAAATTCACATTTTACATTTTTTTTTTCAATTTTTTCACACTCATTCCAAAATATAATATCTTTTTTTGTTATATTATATTTAATATCTTTATTTACACAACCATAACACATTATTTTTTTATCTATTATAAAATTATTTACTAATATAGGACAACATATTTTATTTAAACATTTATCACAATTAATTCTTTCTATATTGTTATAAAAAAATTTACATATTTTATATATAAAAATTCTATCTGACAAAGCAAGATTTATAATTATTATATTTAAAATATCTATTATAAAATATTTTTTCAATATAATCTATTTCTTGATTACAATTCATTCTATTTGTTATAATAATTTATTATAAATTATTAACATTATTTAATAATTGTAATTTAAGGACCGAAAATTTAAGGACCGAAAATTTAAGGACCGAAAATTTAAGGACCGAAAATTTAAGGACCGAAAATTTAAGGACCGAAAATTTTTGGTTTAGATTTTTTTATTATTTTTGGTGGTTTATTATCAATTTCCATTAATTCATTATAAACTTCTCCTAATTCATTCCATAACCAAATAAGTTCTTGTTTAATATTAATATCTAATTCAGAAAATAATTTATTAAAATAGGGATCTAATTCTTCTTCATCTAATTTTTTTTCATTTATTGTTTTTGTTTTTCTTTTTTTAATATAATAAAATGCACGGGATGCTCTTAAACTTCTCATTGAAACACCAGATTCATCTTCATTTGGATCTTTAATATATTTTACCATTTATAATTTATTTAATTAAATTATTTTTTTAAATTAATTTTAATTGTAAACTACTTGCAAATAATAACCATATAAATAATGGACTTATTAATATTTTATTAATATTATCACTATTATATATAATATATAATATAATTAATTGACTAATTAATATAATTAATAACGAAATAATTTGATTTTTTAAACAATTATTAATTATTAACCAACTACACAATAATATATTTAATATTAATATTAACCAAAATGATATATTATTTGATCTAAACCATGCATAACCTAATAATAAATATAATATTGGCCATATAATAAAAAAAATCCATTTTGGTAATATATCTTTATTATTTAAATTTGAATAATTACAAAAAAAACTAGTTATATATCCAACAATTAAAGGTAAAAATATTAATAAAAAATTCATTATTTATTATTATTTTTATTTATTATTTTAAATTATTATTTTTATTTATTATTTTAAATTATTATTTTTAATTATTATTTTTATTTATTATTTTTAATTATTATTTTTATTTACAATTTGATTCTCTAAATGCACATAAATTACTCCAAATAATAAAATACATAACTAATCCAAACATTAAATTATGTTGAATAAAAAAAGTAATTGTAAATGTTAATTCTTTAAATGCAGCAAACATAGGTAATCTAATTATCCAATTAATTACAATAAATATAGCAAACATCATAGGAATAAACCATGTTCCAGTTATAGCTAATAAAGATTTATCTATAAAATTTTTATTTTTATTATCATCAGAATTAGAACAAACCCAATATTGTAAAATTATTGCAGATATTATAGATAATAAATAAAATGTAAATATAACAATTAAATTAGCTAATAAATCTTCCTCACCATTTCTTATAAATAACGTAATTAAAGGAATTAAAGATATTATTAAATTTTGTAAACTTAAACATTCAAAAATTACTTTAAATACAATACCAATTATAGGTATATTTTCTAAAAATGATTTAATACCATCAAAAAATCCAGAAAATAAATTAAAATTTTCTTTTAATATTAAATTATCCATTTAGTAATATATATTAAATATTTTATTTAAAAAAATATATATTTAATTAATAGTTTGTTGTACTACCAAATCCACCAGAACCTCTTTTTGTTTTAACTATTTCATTAACTAATTCAAATGTAGGTAAAATTCCATCAAATGCAACTATTTGAAAATAACATTGACCAGCTTCTAAAGTAAAATCTTCATTTCCAATATGATCTACTTTAACTAAAACATTTCCAGTATAATTTTTATCAATAATACCAATTGAATTAGCTAATCTTAATGGAGTTTTTGAAATAGAACTTCTAGGAATTAACATATAGCCCATATTTTGATTTGCTTTAAAACCTAAATCTATTTTAAAAGCTTTACTTTTTTTAGGAACAGTAATTGTATGTGGTTGTGGAATATCTAAACCTACATCTTCATTAATTTGTGCATTTTTATAAGTTGGATGAGATAACCAATACATATTATTATTTGGAACAATTTTAAGATGAAGCATATTTTATATTAAAAATTGTATAATTTTTATCTTAATATAAATTTATATTTGTAAATTTTTAACTTATTTTTAAATCTGAAATTTCTAATTGTAATAATTCGGCAGATTCATTTAATTCTTCACAAAAATTAATCATATCTCTTATTAATAATAATGCACTATGAGCTTTATAGATACTAGACATTGATGAATTTAAATTTAATAATTCGACTTCAATTTCATATTTTTCAATAATTACTGTATTATTAATTTCTTTAACATTAGTAATATCAATTACAAATTCATTTTTATAATAAAATTTATTTCTATGTTTAATTCTAGTAAAATTATCATTTTCATTAAAATTAATTGTTTTATTTTTTATAATTTCTTTTTCTAAAATTTCTTTTTCTTCAGCAACATTAATTCTTATATCAAATGGTGAATTTTCATATATAAAATCATGTTTTTCTTTTTGAATTTTGTTTATAAATTTGTAAGATAAATTATCAAGTGAAATTATTTTTTTTATATTACTATTAAAAATTTCTTTTGTATTTTCAATTTCAATTTTATCCCAACAATTTGCTGATTTAAAATTATTTAAAATTTTATTTAAAAAATTTATATTATTTATTCCTGGTTTAAAAGTAATATGATCAATTCTACCAATTCTAATTTCAATTTCTATATTTTGATTGTTTTTATACTTATCTATTAAATCTTTTAAAAATATTATTCCAGATTCTAATTCATTATAATAATCTTTAGAAGATTTATGTATAGACATTTTTAATAAATAAATAATCTAATTCTTTATATTAATTATAATTTGTAAATTTATTTTTTACAAATTTATCTTTTTTTATTACATATTATTAATAATATTATTAATATTAAAATTATTAAAATTAAAAAGATATTTATATCTATATTAGGTTTACTTTTACATTCATTATTTTTATCACTCATTAATTCTGTTAAATTTTCATTTTTATTTTGATTTTTATTTTTATTTTCATTTTTATTTTCATTTTTATTTTGATTTTTTGAATCAACTGTGTTTAAAAATTTAGTAAGTTCAGATATATAATATTTTTTACTTTGTTCATCTAATGCACTAAATGTATATGGTAAATTTTTTAATAAACTAGCAAAACCTTGTTGTGGTATAAAATATGTATCTTGAAATTTATTTAAACATTGATTAAATGTAATTGAATCATATGGTGGATTTGTATTAATAAAATCAACACCTGTACATTCAGAAGCATTATCTAAATAACCAGGACTTGTTAAACCTAAATTAACAACGGAAGGTAATAATTTAGTTAATTCAGGATCAGCTTGATTAAAATTACTATGATGAATACTTAATCCACCAATTTTAGGTTGATTATTAATATTAACTATACCAGAACTTTTAAAATTATTAGAATCTAAATTAGACATTTATTAATAATATATTATTATAATTATTTTAAATTAATTAATTTAAAAATTATAAATTTAATGATATTTTATATAACATAAATAATATAATCATTACAAATAACCAAATTATTAAATCTTTAATAAACATACCATATTTAATTGCATATTGAACATCATTATTATTAAATAATGGTTTTATTTTTTTCTTATTACAATTATAAAAACTAGAAAATTTTATAAATTTTTTATCTGGTAAAATAGTTATATCTAATATTGGTAATATAATATTATCTAATAATGAATTTACAACTTTAAATGAAAATAAACCGGCAATTACAGATAAACTAACATAAGAAATAATAAATTCAGGAAAAGTATATATTTTATTTGTAACTTCCATATAATATATTTATATAAATATATTTAATTTTTCATTTCTAATATTTATAATTTTTAAATTAACAGGTATATTAAAAGTATAAAATGTATTTTTATTTAATAAATAAAAATTATTATTATAAATATAAAAACCTATAACATTATTATTATTATTATTATTATCATTATCATTAAAATAATAATAAAAATTTCCTATAAAATTATCATAATTATAATTATTAAATATTTCTATTTTATTTAAATTTGAAATTTTATCTTGTATTATATTATTATCTTTTATTACATTTATTAAATTTTTTTTATTAGATAAATAAGTAAAATTTGAAGTAATTTCTATTATAGAAATTAATAATATATATATAATAATTATAATTATTAAAATTATCATAAATATAATAATTTAATTAGTTTTTAAAAAATATTTAAATCCGAAATAAACTTAAAAATAAAAAAGTTTTATTAATAATGTCTGCATTAACATTTCAAGAAGATGCATTTGAAATAATTAAATCTAAAATAGATAAAATAAATGATAATTTAAAAAATGTTGATTTATCTATTTTAAATAATTTAAATATTAATGAAGCTGAAAATTT
>Ga0070754_10003305_pt1 | contig 11456 bp, 8 predicted proteins | sample VirMetDEL_Sep_01_FD_75181 | JGI IMG/M metagenome (GOLD analysis project Ga0070754, IMG submission 75181) | Aqueous microbial communities from the Delaware River and Bay under freshwater to marine salinity gradient to study organic matter... | ecosystem: Environmental > Aquatic > Marine > Coastal... | reverse complement strand
GCTGATATACCTGCTTTAGACTTTGCAGCGGCTGCTGCTAATGCTGTAGCACCACCAGCACCTGTGCCTGCTTGTGCAGCAAGATCTTGTGAAGCTGCTAAAGATTGATCTGCTTCTTGTGCTGCTAATTCTGAACCAGCTGTAGAAACCTGCAGGTTGTTATACATGTTGGTTAGACCTGTATCTGCACCTCTAGCTAATCCCTGTACGCTAGTTCCCTTAGCTGTAAAGTCTTGTAATTGATCTCTGTATCCTTGAACTTTATCTGAATATCCAGTTGCTGAACCAATATCAACTTGTCCTACATCTGTACGAGCACCCATTGTGCCTACTGTAGCATTATTTTTAAAAGCATCAAATGGTGTGGGTGTGTATGTTCTACCGGACAACCCCGCCATTTTATTTTCAAAATTAAAGCCTTCAACATTTCTTTCTGCTGCTTCAAAACCTCTTTTTGTATCTTTCTCTGTTTGACGTCTTTTCCTGCCTCCAAAAAGTGAGGCTACGCCTTTTGCTACTGCTCCCATTTAGTATTTCATTATTAATTCGTAAGACGGAGTTTCATCGCAATAATACTCCGCTTGTTTATATTTATCTAATAACATACCTTCTTTTGCCCAAGCAAATGCGTATTTATAACCCATGTCTTCAGCAAAATCAGTTGTAAAATCTACTAAGAGTTGCAATGCATCACTTCTGTCTGTGTCTTGATAAGATTTATCACTAACTACTACAGCTGGAATCGCAGTCTTACTGTTTGTCATCCATAGCCACATGGCTGCAATAGGATCATCTCCTTTGCAAACCATAAAGCCACCTAAGCCTTGTCTTTTTTCTTCTTGTTCGTCACCTACTTTAAAAGAACCAGGTAACATATCACGAGGGAAGCCTTCGGCTTTATAAGCTTCCCACCACTTTGGTATTAAATCCCAATCGGATTCTTGTAATTTTCTTACTTGTAATTGCATATAATTTAATTTGATGAATTTACCGCTTCCGCGTTTAAAGCAAACAACTCTTTTTCTGTTGAAGCGTTTGCTGTTGGTAATGTTAATTTAACTAAAGCAAATGCACCTTTAATTCCACTTATTATTTTATTGTCTGTCTGTGTTAAAGTACCATTGACAACAATGTAGTTTGGTTCTGATGAACTTATCGGTGCAAAATACTTGCCTTCTTTTTCTTGAAAAGGAAATGTTACTATTGTTGCCATATTATCCTGGTTGAATTACATTTATTGTTTGTGGTGCTACCGCTGAACCTGTTACTCTATTATTTGCTTTTGTAATTTCAATAGTAGTAGTTCTTTGAGCTCCGGTATTATTAGCTGGAGCAGAAACTGTAAAAGAAACTCCTGGAGATAACGATATAGTTACGCCAGAAGCAGCAGAATCTAAAGATAACCAAGAGGCGGTTGGAGAACCTGGTGAAGCAGATCCATTAACATTCCAAGTACTAGCTATATTTTGTAAACCACCAGCTTGAGGTAAATTTATTGTAGAAGTACTACCTAATGTTGCTGTAGCTGCTCCTACTGTTGAATCTACAACTGGAGTTACAACTGTATCTTGAGTAAGCACAGGTATAACTTGAGTTATTGCTAGTTGACCAAGTTCGTTGCCTAAAACAGGAGTTGGTGTAGTACCAGTTGGAAAACCAGATAAAACATAACTATTATCAACAAGTATTTCAGTTGTTGCACATGTATATGTTATAACAACGGTTCTAGTACTTGCTAAATCAAATGGAGAATTATAAAAAGCTGTACCTATAGCTGTTGTTGATCCACTTGATTGAACAGGTGTGCTGTAATTGACAGTTCCACCAGTTGGCGCAGTTACATTACCTTGATTTAATTGTAAAGTATATTTTAATGTTGCTGATCCATTTACTGTTATTGTTCCAGCTGTTGCTGTTGAAGGAACTGTTATTGGTAAAGTGTAAGTTAAATTATCTAAACATGCACTACAACTTCCAGATCCACTTCTTACGTTTGTTAAAGTTCCAGGATTAGTAGAAGCTGGCATCCCAAGTATACTAACAGTTACGTTAGCTGGATCTATATAATAATTACTTTCAACTGCTGTACTAAATTCAACTTGATTACCTCCAGCATTATTAAATACTCGTGAAGCTGGAGTTATTGAAGAGTTTGAAACAGTATCTATAATGTTTACAGTTAATAAAGCTACAGTAAATGCTAAAGCAGCGCCTGTACCTCCTATGTTTAAAGTTTGTATACTATTAGCATTTCCAACAATATGTTGAACTAAAAAGACTAATCTTCCATCTGTAGATTCAAATGGAGCAGTTCCAACGGGGTTTGTTATACTTAAACTACTTCCAGAAGCTGCTGTTAATGTTACATTGTTTACATTATCAAAAGCAAATTGAGAATTTAATGGTGAAACAAAAATAGCCCATTGAACATTATCACCTTGCTTAGCTTGAGTTGTATTAGCTCCATTAAACACAGAATTAGGTGCAGCGCCGTTTAACTGTAGTGTTGTTGTAAAAGATGTTGCTAACACGGGTAATGTTCCTGAAGCACTTAGATCTGTTTCTATATACTCTAACTCCCAGCCAGTATCACCTTCATAACTTAAACTGTTATATTGTTTTACAAGCGATGGAGCATCATTAAATATAGGTATAACATAAGACTCTTGTGTTCCAGAGTTATAAAAATTATTTCTAGTTACATTAGTACTATGATGTTGCCATAAATTACCACTATTAAAAGTATAATATGTATTATTTAAAGATAAACCACCTTCTTGTTTGTAACCTCTAAAACTTGTCCATCCACCTGATCTATCGTCAAATGTTACTGTTAAATAACCATCTGATGCTGTTGCTGCGTTTGTATCTTCATTACTATCAAAGCCTTCACCTATAATAGTCAATTCATACATACGACTATATTCATCATAAGATCCTATAACAGATGTAGATTGTTTTAATGCATCTCTAAAAAAGTCACCCATACCTACTTGAGATATTTCAGTTATACCATTTTGAGACAATCTTAATACAGTACCTCTATTTTTATCGGTAAAATATCTTGAAAAACCAAAACTCGCAAAAGATTGAGGATCGTTTGATATACCAAACTCACCAGCGTAAGCAGCTACTGTTCCTAAAAACTGTGTGTTACTTGTAACTGGCACAGCTCCACCTTCAGCTGAATATATAAAGTTTTTATCAATAGGTGATCTAGATACTTTATCTTCTTGAAATATTAATATCTGTGTATCATCAACAAACATTTTCTGTACAGAACCATTTAATGGATCAAGAGAAATTGTTAGACCACCCTCAGATTCATTAAATTGATTTATGTAGTTAATACCAGTTCTAGAGTTTAAAAGTCCGCTAGAATGTATAAGAGTATTATTTCTTCTTTCTTGAGTAAAATTTTCTTGTACTACATAAGCTCTAACGCCTACATCAAAAAACGGTTGATTAAACCTGCTTTAATTCTATTTATTTCTATATGATTACCTGCTGTAAAAGTTAACAATATACAGTTAAAAAATTCTATATCAATTGCTGTTGCAGGTATTTCAGATACTAAACCTCCTGTAGATGTTTCAAAAAATATATCTAACTCAGAACTAATAGGTTCTGTTTCAAAAACACATAAACCAGTAGATACCGCGTTACCGCTATTATCAATAGTTGTAACAGTTGCATCACCTGATGGATTTGAAATAGATTGTACTGAAGTTAAAGCTGAATATGGAGACGTATAAATATTACCACCAGCTAAATATTTAGGATAAACAGATACATTACATGGAGATATTGTTGCTGAAGTACTAGGAGGTATTGCAGCTGTTTGATCTCTAGGTATTTTATTTATACTATCACCAAAACGATTAACTGTATTAGCAGCATCAATAGTTGATATCCAATTATAGTACTCTTGTTCGCGTTGTTTCACAACAACTCTATATGAATAAGCCCATGTTGGTATTTGTGTTGTGTCTGCAAATACTATTCTTAATGCGTTAAAAGCAGTTGTTGAAGTGGCATTTCCTGTATTTGGATCTATAAAAACAGTATCAGTACCAGAACTAGATAATATAACTGGTGATTGTCTACCGAATTTATCAGCTAATACAATACCAACCTGATATGTTCTTCTTGATTTAACTGATTGATTTGTTAAAGTGTTATTTCTAGCAGATGTTTCACCTGTTCTTTCAACACTAAAAGCTATGTTAGGTATGTCAAAATTTTGTAAAAAATTTCCATAAACTAATCTACCGCCAGCAACTTCTTGTGCTTTAGCTTTAATAGGTACAGCATCATAAACTCTAGTAAGTTGATCACCCGGTAAAGTTCTAAATGGATCGGTTGAAGAATATGTAAAGTTTACAAAAGGTTCGGTTGTAACTTCTTGATCATCAACAACATATAATGTGCCAGAACCAGATTCTTTATATATTAATTCAACACTTGTAATACCATATCCAGTTGGTGTAGGTATTTGTAATTGTACTTGATTTATTGCATTAACAAAAGTTTCTATTTCACCAAAATTTGATAATGAAGTACTTATTGTATCAGTTTCATTTAATCTTGAAAAAAGTATAGGTGAAAAAGGTGCTAATACACTATATTCACTGTCTTCAAATTGCCATCTATATGAAAATCTAATAAGTTTATCTTCCATAAACGTAGAAGATATATTAGCTTCTCTAGTTGCAGCAACAATAGTTGGTGATTCATATGGCGTAAACTTAGCTACAGATATTAAATTATCTATATCACCAGCAGCTGTATAATAAGATGTATTATTTCTTGCTGTTACTACATTTATTTTTCTAGGATAATTTCTATTATCAGTCCAAAACAAAAGGTCATCAACTATATTTATACCTGTTATAGGATAATTTTGATGTAAATTTAATTGTGTTGAAACAATTAACGACGTAAGTTGTTTTGTTTTTTGATCATATTCAAATAAACCATGTTGACCACTGTTTGTCTCATTGTATATTGAATTTGTTGTAACAAGAAAATATATTTTTTCATTACCAGTATCAGCAACTTGACCTATACATTTACCGTTAACAAGTCCGCTTTGTGCTACTAATTCATTACCTAATAAATTTTCAACAGCACCAACGTCTGAGCTTTCTGATTGCCCTATATTAATATTAAAACCTTCTCGATATTCACCGGCAGGTACTATTCTGTCATCCAGATCTCGGTTCATTTTACCGACATTGAATGTTCTTTTAATTTCTGGCATAGAAAATTATTAGTGTTTAATCCATTTAGCTTTATTACGAAATATCTGAGTCATTTCATCTACTTTCATATTAGCTATTCTAATTTTTGCATTTCTTGTTTTAGCAGCTGCTTCTTTTTTATACAAAGGTAATAGACCTGAAGTTGATGGCCTTATTTTACATAAGCTGTAAAGAATTGTTGACATAACGGCTTCTTCAGCCATTTTAGGTACTAGTACGTTTTCAAAGTCGCCATTGTTACCTAAACCATCAGATATATAACTTAATGTTATATATGTATCTTGAGGTATTGTTGATGGAAAATATATTTGACCTGCGTTTAAATCTATAACACATGTACCATTTATATTAGCATATTGAGGTGTTAAACCATAACGACCTCCAAAGTAGCCAAAGTAGTTTGGTACGTCAAAATATCCATAGTAATATGTACTTGCAAGCTCTTGATTTTCTTCTGGATTATTAGATTTATACCTATCTATTGTCTCAGATGTTTCTGCAAATATTATATTACCGTCATTATCATACAAGTAATGATAGTTTTCATCTTGTGCAACACCTTGATTAGCTTGTGTTGTTGTACTTGGTAGTATTGTTCTTTGTACTCCACTAGCATCTGTCCATTTTATACTTATGTAATTAACATAGTCTGAGGGCAAAGACATTTGTCTTAAAGAACTTAATTGTATTTCTAAAGCTTTTTCAGAGTGAAATACATCATAACTAAATTCTTGTACTGCTTTTTGAGCAAAGAAAGCTACTTCATATCTAGGAACCTGAGTAAGAATTTTACCATCACCAATATATGCTACAATAAAATTGTTTATTATATCGTTTAAGTTTGTTCTCCTGTAATATCCAGGGACTGCTAATCCATTACCACCATCTAAAGCGGAATAATTATCTACATCTAAAGGTCTTCTTGATATTGCCATTATTGTTCAGTTGCTGCGTTTTGTTGTTCTTTACCTTGTGCAAATCCAGTTACATCTCCTTGTTTTATAACAACTCCAGCATAGTTAAGTATTTTAACAACTAAATTGTTTTCTTCTGAAGGATGTAAATCAAAGTTATAAGATTTAGCTACTACATCATAACTGTCAGTAGCTGGATCAAATACTGTAGGATCATAGTAAGGTATTGTACCATTAAGTACATAACCCCATTTAGGTCTAATTGTTTGTCTTAAATAATCTAATTTTACGCCAGATGTTACTGTTGAAGGATAAACAACAACACCCGTGTTTGTTAATGAATACACGGGCTGTGTTTTTACTGGTGCTGTTAATGGTGATAAATTAATGTATTTAACTTCTTCATGTGAAGCTCTATCTGCTACAACGTTGTCTACAGATACTACACCTACTCTATATAGATCAGCAGGATATGCAAATTCACCATTAGAATGAGTAAGTGTACCGTCTTTATAAAACACGTTTATTTTTTCTGCTAAATAAGTATTAGGATCAGAAAAATCACTTGTTAAAAAAGCGTTTAACTCATAACCTGCTTCTCTCACAAAATAACTTGCGAATATTTCATTTTGAGCTTGTTCAGCTAATCTGTTAAATTCCTCAGGCGTTATATAACCACGATTATCTTTGTTTGTTATAACAAGAACAGATTGGTATACATTGTTTATATTTACCATTTATTTACTTTTATATTAATTTGTTGATGTAAGGTTGATTTCTCACCTTACATCAGGTAAGCTATGAAAGCTTTTTAGTAATTGATTTCATTAAATCAACTCCTTCGTCTGTTTTAAAGTATTGTGCTAATGCACCGTAAGGATGTTGATCAAATGGTACTGTCATTACTTTTTTACCATTAGGAAACTTAAACACAGTGTTATCCTCTGTTAATTCTAAAATACCAGATTCAACCGCTCTGTTAGCTAAGTTCCTTAAAGTTATATCTTCATCTTCAGAAAGTTCTATAAATAATGCTGGACTATGTCTAGCAAAACGATATGCATCTCTTTTTAATTCTTTAGATGATAATGTAGAGACACTAGAACCTAATTCAGTTCTCATTATAGCTTCTAAATGTGATATATCTAAATTTCTTACTAGATTTAAAGCTTCTAGTTCAAATTCTAAATCTTCTATTTCATCTTCAGCTATTATTTGATCATCTATTTCGTCCCAAATTTTTCTTGGATGATATATAGATAATAACTTTTGTATTAAAGGTTCTGTTCTAGGTACGTTTAATATTCCATCTTGAAATATTAAATGCTGTAACGTAGAATAACCATCTTGTTCATCAACAAATAAAGATTTTTGATTAGAAGCTAATCTTAATTCTCTATTCATTCCTTTTTCTTCATCCCAATATAACAAAGGTTTTCTTGGGGTGTGTCTAGTTTGTATTGTATATGTTATAGGTGACATATCTCCTTTTAATACATATACTCTATCTTTCAATTCCCATTTCTTTTCTGGGCTTTGTACTTTTGTTTTCATAATAAAATAATATAAAATAAGAATACTGGGCTCCGAAGAGCCCGTATCCTATAGTTAAAAAATATTAAGCTTTGAATAACACGAAGTTATTTGCAGCTTGAGTAATAAGACATCTTTCACTTAAGTAGATAACTCTCATTTCATCAATATCAGTTGTAGGGCTAGAAGTTCCAACAGATCCTGTAATCCAAGATTTATTTTTTCTGTTTTCAGTTTCTGAAGCTCTATAACGAATGTGTAAGAATGGTCGCTTGATATTTTGACCTAATTGCTGATCGTAAACTGTAGAAGTTCCTGCTGGTACTAATACACCTTCAACATCACCAAAACCTCCACGAGTTGACCAGTCATTTAAATATTTCCAGTCAGTTTTGTAAAAGTCATAAGATCCTCTGCGATATCCTGTAAATCCAAGATTTAATGCCATGTCAGCACTGTTGTTAAATACACCATAAGATGTACCATGAGCAACACCTGCTGCGCCTGGATATGCACCATTTTGCATAGCAAGAATGTCATCAATCTCTAAAGAAAGTTCACGATTTAAGAAAAGCATGTTTTCTTCAATAGCTCCTTGCTTGTCTAATTGCTTAAGTACTGCATCAAAATCTGTTAATGCTCCACCACCTGCACCTGCAGCTGCTTGAGATCCAAATCCTTGATATACATTTCCACGTGCTTCAAGAGCAGCAAAGAAACCTTCAGTACCTTTAGCGTTTTGATTAGTTCCACCAACAGTGATTGAACTAGCGCCTGCAGTATAGCCTAAAGCTATTCCGTTAGCACCACCTTGTCCACCTGTTTTAAGAACACCTTCAACCATAGACATTTCAATGTAATCTTCCCAACGTAATCTGTTTTCGTGTTCAGACTTCATATACCATAAATATCCACTAGCACCATTCTCAGAAGTAACTTCAATCCAACCGATCTGAGCTGTGTCAGAACCATTGATTGCATAGTTTTCTTTTAAGATGATAGGTGAGTTTGTAAATGTAGCATAGCTAGGATTTAAAGACTCTGTAAAAGTACCTGTACCTTTAGCAAATTCTGATCCATAAGATATAGCTGTTACTCTGCTTGCTATTAAAATACCACCATGAGCAACATAACATTTAATCTGGAAGTTTTGTCCTGCTACTGCAGTAACAACTCCTTTGATTACTTCGCCAGTTCCACCAACAGCTGAAGTAGCTGAAGTTTGAGTCTGTACCATTACTGTTTCTCCTACTCTAAAGTTTACAGGCTCAGTTTTATCTGTAGTAATTCCTGTACTTCTTGGTTGTGCAGTTGGTACACTAAAGTTAAGTGCTGTACCTGATGCTCCTGCTACAATTGCTCCTGGAACAGCTCCACCTGGTAATGCGCCTTGATTTCCTAAAGGAATAACATTAGCGTAACGTGTGTGTAATCTCCCTTGCTCAGTCCAGATTATTTGATCTGAAGTGGAAGGCATCTCCGCTGATACCATACGTAAGAAAGAACCTATAGATCTGTTTCCATATCTTTCTACTTCTTTTTCGTATACATCAGGTAAAAATTGTTGACCCCACTGAGCAAAATTTGCATCAGTAAAATCGATATAATTCCCAGGATACATTGTTTTGCTCTGGGTTGGTTGTAAAGCGGCTGGTATGCCTACTGTAAATGCCATTTGTTTTGATTTTAAAAATTATTTATTTCCATTTAATGCGCAATTTTGATGAATCATCGCCAGAAACTACTCTAATTTTTTGACCGCTTGAACTCATAACATTACTGTTATCAGATCGCGGAGACATATCTATATTTTTTGCATCTCTAGCTTGATCTTTTATAGCATCGGCACGGCCTTGCTCGTAAAAATGATTAGCTATTTTATCTGCATTTGCTCCTGCAAATAATGCTTTATGGTAACCTCTTGCGTCTGCAACAGTACCATCTTTACCTATAAAGGTATTAGCAAAATTCTTTATATCTGACTGAAATTCTTTAGTCTTTAATGGATTATCTACTTTAAAACGATATTTATTTTTTCCAACGCTAAAATCAAAACCTTTGAAATCGTCTGAAAAAACTTTATCTGTTTTACTTAAAAAATCCTTTTGTAGTTTTTCACTTTCTTCTTGTAATTGCTTGTGGTTATTATAATAATCATAAGCCTCTTTATATTCAGGAGCAACTTCATTTTGCTTTCTTAACTTAAGATCAGCATAGTATTTTTCCTTACTTGTAGTAAAGTGGTTTTGAGCATTAAATAACTCTTCTTTAAAAGCTAATTGTTTAGCTTTAACTTCTGACGGATCATCCGCCTCTTCATCATAACTAAAATTTTTATTGAGTAAAAACTCAACATCATCTTGGTTTAAATGAGGTTTTGTGTTTTTATAATATTCACGCATAAGCGTTACATTATCGTATTTACTAATGTCTCTATTTAGATTAACATAATCTTCTAAAGAACCACCAGTCTCTTCCATAAATGTAACTAGCTTTTCTACGTTTTCAGGAAGCATTTGTTTTTCAGCTTCCTTAACTTCTTCTTTTTGTTCTTTTGTTATAGAAGGCTCTTCTTCTTTAACAACAACTTCTTCATCTTCCTTAATTAATTCTAAAGGTGAATCGTTTTCTTTTAATACTTGTTCCTTGGTTTCAAGGGTTTTATTTTCCTCACCGGACTGTTCCCGCAATGCCACTTTGGGCGTCTTCCCGCTTTCAGGTCCTTTTTCTCCTGTATCTTGCAGGCTATCAGTTGTTTCCCTTGGTATGGCATCTTTTTCTTCTTTTTGTACAGGAGGTTTATCTAAATTGACTTTATAAACGCCATCGTCTTGTAAGCCGTATTCAGATGCAACTTCCCCAGTTTCTACTGCTTGATCTAATACAGCAGCTTCTTGTTCTTGTTTTGTAGGTGCTGGACTATCGTCTGCAACAACCTTAACTTGTACTTTTTCTTTTTCTTCCATAATAATATATAATAAAATAATTTAATTTTTACTTAGGTTCAAATCTTGATAAGTCAATACCACCTAGTACGTCATTACCTTTTGACTCAAATGATTTGGCTGGTTTACCAGTTTGTGGTGGACCAGATAAACTTTTAGCTGATGTTTTTAAATTAGCAACTTCAACAGCTGTTTCATTTTGTTTTTCAACTAATTCTTTTTGAGCTTCTAATTCTAATGCTTTTAATTTAACATTTAAATCATATTCAAACTGCATTAGCTCTCTTTTTGTTTGAGCTTCTACTTCTAGTTTTTTAATTTCAAACTCAATATCAGCTTGTCTATATTGAATTTTAGATTCTGTTTTAACTTGTTCTGCTTGTGCTTTTGCCTCTTCTATTTGTATCTGTGCAGCACCTTGAGCTTCAGCTTGAGCAACACTAGCCGCTTGAGCCATTTGTTGATCTATTTGCTGTTTCTTTATGCGTCTTATCTTAAGTACTTGATTAGCAAGTTTAAGATTTTTTATTTCACGTATATCAATAGCATCTTCTAAATTAATACTATCTCTTGATAATGCAGCCTGTATGTTAGCTTCTAATAAAGATTTTTCTTCTTCATCAGGCATTAATTCTAAAAATATACCAAAATCATGTAAATGTAAATTGTTCATTTCTTCTAAAGAACCTACTGAAAATCTACCAAGCGCACCTATAAATGCTTCTTTTGTTGGATGAAATTCTAATACATCTTTAAATCTTAAGCATATAGATTCAGCTAATGCTAAAGTTATGTACATG
>Ga0070754_10003299_pt1 | contig 11470 bp, 13 predicted proteins | sample VirMetDEL_Sep_01_FD_75181 | JGI IMG/M metagenome (GOLD analysis project Ga0070754, IMG submission 75181) | Aqueous microbial communities from the Delaware River and Bay under freshwater to marine salinity gradient to study organic matter... | ecosystem: Environmental > Aquatic > Marine >... | reverse complement strand
GTGGTAATTTCTCATCAACAGGAAGTACTAGAGGTACTATATCCTTTTCATATAATCCAGTTTAATTAATTTAAAATTATGGCACAAACTGCACAGATAAACGTTAGTATCGATACTAAAAACGCAATTAAGAGTATTGGTGAACTAAATAATGAAATTGGTGATTCGATTGTAACCGTAAGAGACTTACAGATGGCAGTTGATGCCTTACAGGACGAATTGGAAACCACTGAGGTGGGTACCGAAAGATGGAAGGAATTAAAACAAGCCTATATCGATGCCAATACAGAATTAAAAAATTATGAACTATCAGTAGAATCATTAGATAACGAACAATTCGCTGGTGAATTGAAGTCTGTAGTAGGTGGATTAACCGATATGGCTGGCGGTTTGGCGTTGGTTGGTGTGTCAGGACAAAAAATGGAGGAACTCGTTCAAACGTTTGCACAAGTAGAAGGTGCAAGTCGACTTGTAACTGGTGCGATGGACACATTTACTTCGGGACAAAAATTGATGACTGCAATAACCACTAGAGCAGCAAAAGCGCAACAAGTATTATCCGCAGCAACACTAAAAGGTGGGATTAGTGCTAAGGCAGCATCAGTAGGGATGGCGATACTAAACTTTGTTATGAACCTCAATCCTGTTTTCTTGTTAATTACAGGTATTGCCGCATTGACTGCTGCATTGGCGTTCTTCGTACTTTCAAGTAATGATGCTGCGGAGGCAAATGAGAGACTTAATGCATCGATGGAAGCGCAGAACAAATTAACTGCGGTACAAAGAGATTTAAGAAAACAGAATCAACAACTAATAAATAATGATTTAAATAATCAAAAGAAAATATTAGAAGGGGAGAAAAAATTACTTGAAAGTAAAGAAAATTTAACACAGGCGGATAAAGATAGAATATCTGCGATAGAGGATGAAATAATTTCCTTAGATAAGTTGCAAGTAGTTGCAATTAAAGAAGAGGCGGTTAAACAAAATCAGGAGAATACACAATTGATTTTAAATCAATTCAACTATTTAAAGAATGCGATTGCGGCGACAGATTATGAGGATGGTGTAAATGACATTAACTATGATCAGGCGATTAGAAAAACTAATGAGTTACGAGATCAATTTGTTAATGCAGGTGTTGAATTAAGAAAAACTGAGGATGTGGAGGCGTACCAAAAAACTCTTAGTAGTTTAACAAACAGTGCGGCGATGTTATCCAAAGAATTCTCTATCTTAAATTTAGAATTAGGTGATGCGGAACAAGAAGAATGGAAGAATACAATAGAAGGTGCGGATAAGTTAGTTGATTCTTTAAAACAGGCGAATACTCTTGCAGGTGAATATATTACAACAATACAAGATGAAAAAACTACTGAGGTTTTACAAAGTCAGTTAGAAATAGAAAAAGAGGCGAATGAACAAAGAGATCGTGCGAGGAAGGCGTTAGAAAGACGAAAAGAACTTTTACAATCAATTGACGATTTAATTAGGAGAGAGAGAAACGCAATTAATGAGTTAGAACAAGTTAGGGCACAATCGATTGAGGATGAAACTGAAAGGAATTTAAAATTAAATGAATTACGATTTGGTGCGGAAAGAGATAAACTAATTGAAGGTGCAATTAAACGAGAAGAGGCAGCATTACAAGAAAAGTTTGTTAATGGTAGAATTAATGAAGAAGAATATAGAGAATCAATAAATGATTTATATGAAAATGGTGCTGACTACTTATTGGATGTTGAAAAAGAACTTTTAGAAGAAAAGAAAAAAGTATATAAAGAAGAGGAGGAGGAAATACTAAGATTACAACAAGTAAGAGTTCAACAGGCAAAAACTACTTCGAAACAGATTGATGTAATAAATCAAGATACTACAAATACTCTTTTAGAACAAGAAAAGGAAAGACGTATCTTTGAGGCGGAACAAACGATAAAGGACGAAAGAAAACTACAAGAAGAGTTACTTAAAATTAATAAAGAGTTTGCGGATAAAGAAATCAAACAGATTCAGGATACTTTAAAAAGTGAGGTTGATTTAAGAACTGCACAGTACCAACAAGATTTATTACAGAAGGATTTAACAACAGAAGAAAAAAGACTCATTGAGGAACAATATAATAATGATATTGTCAATTTAAACGCAGACGCACAAAGTCAAATTCAAGATGTAATTCGAAGTACAGTAGAAGCAGTTAGTCAAAGTACTTTAGTACTTACGGAACAACAACAACTAATATTTGATTCTGTTGTAAGTGGTATCCAACAAAGTTTAGATATAATTAATCAAATTTTTGATGAGGTTGCAGAAAGGGCGGCGTATCGTAGAGAAAATGAATATGAAAAAGATACTGAAACATTAAATCAACAACTCGCTAATAGAACTTTAAGTGAAGAGCAATATAATGCAAAACTCGCAGAGTTAGATCAAAAAAAGGCGGCAGAAGAATTAAAGGAAAAAAGAAGACAATTTAAATTAAATAAAGCCAATAATATTACTGAAGCAATTATTTCAACTGCACAGGCAGTACTTCAAGGATTGGCTGCAGCACCACCACCTGTAGGTCCAATTTTGGCGGGTATCAATGGTGCGTTAGGTGCAATTCAAATCGGAGTTATTTCTGCACAACAATTTAGGGCGGCAAGAGGAGGTATTGTACCGGGTGCACCATCTGAAGTTGATAGTGTATCATCATTACTCGCACCCGGAGAAATGGTTATTAACTCTAATTCATCTCAAATGTTCGCAGGTCTTTTAAGTGCAATCAATGAATCTGGCGGCGGAGTACCTTTAGTGCCATCTACATTAGATAAAGGAACATCTGGAGGTAATACTAATAAATATGAAGAAAATAATAAACAACAAACCATTAAGGCTTATGTTGTTGAAACTGAGATATCTGATAAACAAAAGAAAATTAGAAGGATAAGGGAAAATTCTGAATATTAATCTAAAAGTAAACTAAAATAAAAAAAAAATATTTAAAATAAAATTACTATGTCAGAAAACAAAGAAAAAAAGTTACCCTTAGTATATTTAGAAATTGACTTTGATGATATGCAAAGTGGTGTAGACGCAATATCTTTTGTAGATATGCCCGCCACTGAAGTAGAATGGAAAATGTTCTCTAAAGAATCAAAACAAATGTTTGAAAAGAATGAGGTTGAAAGGATATTAACAGGACCTGTTATGTTGGCGGAAACCCCTATTATTCGTTTTTCTCCTTTTATTGGTGAGTATTTCATCAAATTCAGTGAAAAAACCATTTCTCAAATGATGAAAAAGTATTTCAAAGAGAATAAAATACATAAAGTGAACGAACACCACGATTCTAAAAGACAAGTTAAAGATGTTTATATGATTGAGTCGTTTATTGTAAACGAACGAACTAAAACGAATATCTTTGATGTACCCAATGGGACTTGGATGGCATCTTTCTTTGTTGAGGATCAAGATTATTGGCATAATACTGTGATGAGTGGTGAGTTCAAAGGTTTTAGTTTGGAAGGAATGTTCTCAGAAGTGTTTGAAGATGAATTAATCGAACAAGTATATTCTAAAATAGATAAAATGTTAGAACATCCTGATGAGGAATTTGTCTACGATGAAATAAAACGAATTTTAAATATTAAATAATATGAAAGAATATGTTTTAATGATTTTAAGTGTGTTATTCGTTTATTTTACACCTGTATTACCTCTTTTAATATTAGTATCTGTATTTATATTCTCTGATACACTGTTAGGACTATATACTGCGAAGAAATTGAAAAAAGAGATTACATCCAGAAAATTGGGAAGAATTATAACAAAATTAATAATTTATACATCTGCGATGTTACTAATATTCTTATTAGACAAGTTGGTTTTTGGAATGTTTATCGACACACCATTTATAATCACAAAATTAGGTGCGGGTGTATTATGTTTTATTGAGGTATTTTCAATGGATGAAAACATAAGAAAAATTAATAAAGATAGAGGATTGATACATTACATCACAAAATCTTTTGATTTCATTAAAAACATAAAAGATAAGTTCAATACTTCTGTAAACGGTTAAAAGTAAACAAATAAACAATAATAATATTTTATGTTAAATAATTAATAATATGAATAAGAAAATAGTAATAGAAAACATCAAAAAATTTTTCACATCAGAAGAAGAAAATGTGAATTTTGTAGATGTTAAAATCGAAGATGGTAAGATTATCAGAGTAAGTGATTTAAAAGAAGGATCTGAAATTAAAGAGGTAACTGAAGATGGTGTAATCGATCTAGAAGATGGAGAATATGTTAGTGTTGACGGTTTAGTTATTACAGTAAAAGACGGTCTTATTGAGTCTATTACTGAAAAAGAAATGGAAGATACCGAAGAATTAGTTGAAGAAGAGGTAGAAGTTGAAATGGAAGAGGAAAAAGAAGTAGTAGAAGTTGAAATGTCTAATGTAATGAGAACTGATGGTGTTGCCATTTATTATGAAGGAACAGAATTGGTTGAAGGAACTCCTTTATTCTTAGATGAAGAAATGACAGAACCTGCGCCAGACGGACCTCACGATTTAGAAGGTGGTACTTCAATCGTTATCGAAGACGGTAAATTGGTTTCTATTGAAGAAGTGGTAGAAGAAGAAGAACTCGGATATAAAGAAAAAGAAATGGAAGAGATTTTTAATTCTATCAAATCTATGAAAGAGGAATTAGAGAAATTAAAACAAGAAAATAATGAATTCAAATCTAAGTTTAATAAGTTCTTAGGAGAACCATCCGAAGAATCTACTGTTAAAGAAAAGATTTCGTTCAATAAAATTAGTAGAGAGGAAAAATTGAAATTCTTCTCTAAAAAATAATAATAATAATTAAAAAAATTTAAAATTATGAGTTTAAATGTAGCAGGTTTAACAACCTACACTGATGAGTTAAAAATGGAACTTATCAGAAAATCAGTGCTAGAAGGTAGAACAACTAGTTTGATTACAATTCAGCCTGATGTAAAGTCAAGTGCGTCGATAAATATTATCGATTCAGACTTAGTAATGCAAGCAGGTGCCTGTGGATGGAATGAGGATGGTACTACAATCTTAACACAAAGAGATTTGAGTGTATGTCCTTTGAAAATAAATGAATCTATTTGTTTAGATACATTAGAACAGTATTACACACAAAAGATGATGAACGCTGGTTCGTATAACACAGAGATGCCATTCGAACAAATCTTCACAGAAGAAAAGGCGGCGAAAGTGAATGCAACTATCGAAGACATCATCTGGAAAGGTAATACATCAACTGGTGTAGGTAACCTAGCGTTATGTGATGGTTTCCTTAAAGTGATTGATGATGAGGCAGGTAACGTAGTTACTGGTAACACTTCTTCTGCAACTGCGATTACTGCATCTAACATTATCGACTTAGTTGATGATATGGTTGCTGCGATTCCAACAGACATTATCAATTCTGATGATTTACATTTGTTTGTAGGTTATGAAACATACAGATTGTACGCTAAAGCGTTGAGAGATGCTAACTTATTCGCATACTCAGGAGCAGAGAATCAAGGACAAGATTTCTCACAAATGATTCCCGGAACTAATTGCAGATTGATAGCAATTAGAGGATTGAATGGTACGAACAGAATGGTTCTTTCAAAAGCGTCTAACTTATATTTCGGAACAGATTTGTTAAACGATTTTGAATCATTTTCTTTATGGTATTCACAAGATAATGATGAAATCCGTTTCCTTTTCAAAGGTAAAGTAGGTGTAAACTTCGCATTCCCTGGATTTGTTGTAGATTTCACATTAGTATAATCTAAAAAAAATATAGAGGGAGGAACATAAACCTCCCTCTTTAATAAAAAAAAATAATTAAATAATAAAAAAATAAAAAAAATTATATATTATGGCTTTTAATTGTGTATTAAGTACCGGATTCGTTGCAGGATGTTCAAGTGTGGGCGGAGTTGAGAAGGTATGGTTAGGTACTTGGGATGCTGACGCAACTTTTACTTTTGACGCAGACAACGTAATCACAGGTGTAACTACTACAGAATCAGTATACTTGATGGATCAAGATATTGAGTTCGCAGGGATCGAACAACCCGGCACCATTTCAAGAGAAAATGGTACGGTTTATTATGATACTAACTTATCACTTAAATTTATCGAATTAGACGCAGATTTAAGAAATCTATTGGTTGCGATTGGTAGAGCACCTCTTTTTGCGGTGGTTAAATCTAACGCGGGTGATTTTTACTTCTGTGGTGTTGAATCAGCTGGTAGAGCAACTGAATCTACTGCATCTTTAGGTGTTGCACTTACAGATATGAATGGCGCAAATCTCACCGTGAATTGGAAATCTCCTAACGGAATCTATTTAATGGAAGGTTCTCTATTAGGAACTGATATTACTGTAGGTTCGTAATTAGAATTTCTCTAGTTTAGGTTTTCTAAATTTATATAAGGGGGATGGTCTTAATTGGCTATCCTCTTTTTTTATACATATTCCCATTTAAAACCTTTACCTGATTTTCTTTTACCTTGTGCACAATGATATATACTAGGTTTGGTACATTTTAACTCATCTACGATATCATTAATATTATCCCAAATTTTAATTAATTCACCATCCTTAGTAAGTTGTTTAATTTTTCTATATTTTTGTTCCCTATTTTTATTAAGTTCACCAGTTCTTATGGTAGCACATTTTTTACATCCACTACCACATAAATGTGTATTCGGCGTTTGTTCAAACTCATTGTGTATTTTACATATTATTTTTACTTTAGTATGTGCATTAACATAATCAACTAAAGAATAATCATATTTATCTCCGTGTACTTTTTTTGATTTTTCAATAAACTCTTTAGTATTAGATTTTCTTTTTTCTGACATTTTCTTTAAGGTTTCATCACTTTTTTTTCTACCAATTAACGCAGATATACTTTTTTCTTTTCCACACTCAGAACATCCCCTTTTACTCATATGTGAACCGGGTGTTTGTCGAAATTCTCCGTGTTTTTTACAAATAATGGTAACTTTTTTACGTGTACCCTGATAATCAACTAAAGAATAATCATATTTATCTCCGTGTACTTTTTTTGATTTTTCAATAAACTCTTCAACAGATAATAAATTCTCATTTCTTAATAATTTAAATCTTAAAATTTTTATTCTTTCGTATTCTCTCGAACCTATTTTATATTGAAATTTATTTTTATGATTACTATCATTACGTCCATTAACAAAATTCCAATACGCATATATCAATTTATGATTATCAGGATAAATCTCACATAATAGTTTATGGGCAATAAAATGTTCTTTGGCGGTTAATAAAACAATATTAGGATGTGTTTCCCATTGTTTACAATTACCTTTACCACCCAAACACTTAGGTATAATATGATGTGCTTCATAATAAATACCATTATGTTTAACCCTATTCTCTGATTTGGATTTCTCCATTAAATCGTTATATATCTTTTTATAGTTCATTTTAATTAAGATCCTGTTAAATACCCGATACAACCATTCGAATAAACTATTACGTCTTCAATCCAAAGGTCATCTAATAAACCTGATTTTTTTCTGTAAATGTCGGCGGCGTATAAAAATGTATCCGCGTTAATTTTTCCGTTTTTAACCAATACTTTTTCTGTATTTTGAAAATCTTTTCTACCTCGCCCGTATTTTTTCCATTCATATTGTAAAACATACATTCCATCAGGTAAGTTTACTTTTAATAATTTTTTTTCACAAATTGTCATAATTTTTATTTTTTAATTGTTTATATTTCAAATGTACAAATAATATTTTAATTGGCAATGACCTTTTTAAATAAATATCAAACTTTTTTGAAAAAGTTCAAATTTTTTTTTAAATATGAAACAAAAATGCATTATATATATTTTAAATTAAAAAATGATAACAATTAATAAAGGAGTATCAAATCAGGTTATTTTTACACTATACGAAAAAAGTATTGGTAACAATCCTTATTTTTTACAATTATACAGTAATCAAAACAAAGATAATACATTGATAGTATTAAGTGGTGATACATCACCTAATACTATTAGATGGAATCAGTTTACTATTGATGACTCACTATATAACCTACAAAGTGGTACATATGATTATTATTGTCATCAGTACACTGGAGGGACGATCTCCTTATCGGCGAGTACTAATATAGTCGAAAGCGGTAAATGTATCGTAGAGGGAACAGGATTTACTCAATCGACTTATAACAATGCTACAAAACAAAATTATACATTTGAATAATATGGAAAATACACCAAAACACGCAATAAAGATATTTAACTTCAACGAGGCCTACACAGTACCCTCTTATAAATACAATCCAAAATTACACCTAATCGAATGGGGAGATAAAAATAACTATCCAAAATACGTTTTAGATATCTATAACGCGTATGGAAGTACGACCCATAAATCTATTATCGATCGAAAGGTACGAATGATTGCGGGACAAGGTTGGGAGGATGTAACTAACTTACAATTACAAGAATTTATTGAAAAAAATAAATTAAATAAAGTAGTAAAAAGGGTTGATTTAGATTATGAGTTATTTAATGGTTTTGCGTTGGAAGTAATATATGATAGAGAGGGAGTTAATATTGTTTCATTAAAACACATTCCGTTTCACAAAATACGAATTGGTACTGAATGTGAAGAAATTCCATTCGAACATTATTGGTTTTGTGAGGATTGGGATCAGTATAAAAAACCAGAATACGAACCAGAATTAATTAGAGGTTATAATCCATATGTAAAACAAGGAAAACAACTATATTTTTATTCAGAGTACAATCCTCAAACTGATGGGTTATATCCTATACCTAATTACTCTACAACGATGAATTGGATAGAAATGGATTATCAAGTCAGTCGTTTTCACCTCAACCAGTTAAAACAAGGTTACTCACCGTCATTTATTTTAAATTTCAGTACTGGAATACCAGCAGTAGAAGAACAGGAGGATTTTTACAGAGAATTTAAACGAAATTATTCTGGAACTGATAATTCAGGAAAAATTATATTAACGTATAGTGAAGGTCAGGATGGAAAACCAGAATTGATACCAATTCAGTTAAACGATTCAGATGATCGTTTTGTAATGTTACAAGATATGACGGAAAGAAATATTGTTATGGGACACGCGATCCCTCCACAACTTGTTATTTTAACTCCCGGTAAATTGGGTAGTACTGAGGAAAGGAAAGAGTTACAAAATGAATTTCAGTCAAATTACGTGTCCCCTCGTCAGACTCAGATAGAAGAGTGTTTTAATGAGATTTTGAATACAGATGAATTACAACTTAAAAAATATGAATTATAATGACAAATGATAGAGTAAAATTTATATCTACGACTTTTTTAAAGGAGTATTCCCCGTTGTCTAAAAACATCGATGACGACCTTCTGATCCCATTCATATATCGTTCTCAAGATATTAATCTTCAAACCATTTTAGGTAGTGATTTCTTTGATAGATTAAAAGAAGGTGTTATCAATAATGATTTAAATTCCGATGAGGAAAATTTAATTAGAAACTATATTCAAAATATGGTTGCGGAATGGACTATCTATTACTCGTTACCAACACTGAATTTTAAATTGACGAATAAGTCTGTTACACAAGATAGAAGTGAGTTTGGAGATCCTTCGGGACTGGATGAGATTAAGTATTTGAGACAGAATGTCCGTGATATGGCAGAGTTTTATTCAAAACGTCTTGTTAAGTATCTGGTTGATTATGGAACACAACTATTTCCAGAATATAGACAAACCAATTCTAAAGAGAATTTGAATAGAAATAGTAAAAGTTATTTCAATGGTATTTATATACCCAAAAGAGGTCCACAAGACTTTGTTAGTAGAAGTTATAATGATCCTACAGAAGGTGATGATTATTGTTACGATTGTTAATTATTAAAATTTAAAAAGTTATGCCAGTAAAACATAAAAAAGATAGTGAAGGTAAGTGTTACGCCCAATGGGGTAATCAAACTAAATATTATTATCCTTGTGATAGTAATATAGGTAAGGAAAATGCGGAACGTAAGGCACAGAAACAAGGTTCTGTGATTGAAATATCTAGAGGTTTATTTGAATCATATAATGATTATCCTAAGGCGGCGTCAGAAAACGCTTGTAAAGTATTAAGATGGATTGATGAACACGGAAGAGATGAGGTAAAAGGTATGACTCAAACAGGTCTTGCACGTGCAAATCAATTGTGTAAAAGAGAAAATATCAGTAGAGATACTATCGCAAGAATGGCAGCGTTTGAAAGACACAGGAAAAATTCTGAGATTGACGAGAAATACAAAGGTACTCCGTGGAAAGATAAAGGATATGTTAGTTGGTTAGGTTGGGGCGGAACTGAAGGTATTGAATGGGCTCAAAGAAAACTAGAACAAATTGATAGAGAAGAAAACTTTTCTTGTTCTTGCGGTAGGGATTTAGAAGAACATATAAAAGAGATTGAATATGACTTTTCTTTAACACCAGAACAAAAGAAACAACAAATTGAAGATTTAACTAACTATAATGATTTCATCGAGCGTATTGAACGTGATTTTGATTTTGATTCAATAGGGAAAGAATATCAGACAAATGAGAGTGATTTACTTCATTTTTATTCTATTCCAAATAAAGATTTTAGATTTCGAGTTATTAACTTGTACAAATACGAACCTCAACCGGGATCTGCACCAATCATAGATACTACTCGTAGGTTCTGTGCACAACTTTATTTGAGAACACAAAATGAAAATAATTACTTAACTTTTAGTGAAATTCAATCATTGAGTAATCCTGGTTCTCGTTACGGAGTAAGTGATATATTGAGGTATTGTGGTAACTTTACTACTAATTTAAACTACACTACGTGTAGGCATCGTTGGATTAGGTACAAGTATGATACTGAAACTGGAAATATTGTAAGAGATGTTACTCAACCATTATACGCGCCCACTATCTCAAAAAGATAATTGAATAAAAAAAGACCTGTCAATTAACAGGTCTTCTTCAATTATAGATTTCATCTATTTGGAATTATCTCATTAGTAATATAACAATGTAATTTATAATAAAGTTAATTCCAATTAATACCCATTCTCTTTTTCTTATTCTTTTCATAATCTTGTTTTTATTATTATTATTATTGTTTAAACCATATTCTCTTATTTCACCATCTGAATCTTCATCGAATATGATATTATTATTTGAATCATATTCTCTAAATTGTTTGGGCCATATTCTATTATTTCACCATATGAGTTTTCAGAATATATTAAATTATTATTGGAATCATATTCAAATTTAAACCAATTACCATCAGAATATTCAGAATATATTTGATTATTATTTGAATCAAATATTCTGTTATTATCTATTATTACCTTTTGTTTAAATAATTTTGAGAATATATCATTGCATAGTTC
>Ga0070754_10003298_pt1 | contig 11475 bp, 16 predicted proteins | sample VirMetDEL_Sep_01_FD_75181 | JGI IMG/M metagenome (GOLD analysis project Ga0070754, IMG submission 75181) | Aqueous microbial communities from the Delaware River and Bay under freshwater to marine salinity gradient to study organic matter... | ecosystem: Environmental > Aquatic > Marine >... | reverse complement strand
TGTCCGATCCTACCTTCAAATGGCACTAAGGCCCTTGCTATAAGCTTATCCCATGTCATGCCCTACTCCAGTCGGTTGTTCGATAGCGTATCTATCATTTAACATTTTAATTTGTTCCATTGCAGAAGCTTTAGCCAGTTGGGACCTATCAGGCTTATTATCCATTCTCCACAGCTCTGCTTCTGCTAGGTCAATCATAATATCATGCAATGCAGAATTAAGGATTGGTTGCACCTCTGCTGTACCTCCTGATGCTGGAGCCATATCTGTTGGTGTTTTCAAATAATATAAAACTGCACTTGTAAAACCACCCACTTGTGCATTTGGCCTAATAGTTACATTATTACCAAAGACCCAATACACTGGGTTTACAGAATCTGCACCTAAATATTCATTCTCAAGTTTTTTTGCATCTGAAAAAGGAATTCTGATTGCATACTTTGTACCAAGTTGCACTGCACGAATACTGTTTCGTATCGGTACCTGACTTGATTTGTTAGTTGCATTACCACCATCTAACGTAATTAAACCGCCAGTGCCACTGATAGTAACAGAATCTTTGAACTCCAACTCTGTTAAATAAGCTTCATGTAAAAAATTAGCTACCATTCTCTGTGCGCTATTTAATGCACTATCTTTAGTAGCTGTGTTAAAATTGTTTTCGCCAGTGTCCTCTAATCGAAGCCCTAGCTTTGTGTGCATTTGAGTTCTTGTCATATTGTGTAAGAGTTCCCTGGCCCATAAGGACCAGGGATTATCTCTATTTTATGTGATTAGCGGTTAAGCTGTTTGTGCGCCAATGACAACCCATACTGAGTTGACACCACTTGCACTAGTTTTGATGTATGCTTTTCCAGCACCCCCATCGACATATATACTGCCTTTAGGACTTGCTTTAGCATCACCAGCTACTGGTGCGCCTGAACCAGTTATTACATTGATTCCACCCATTGGTATTACAAAAAGACTTCCATCCTTCTGATCTGCGCCAACTGACTTCATACCTCTATCACCACTACTTTGTGATATTGCCATAATTAACCCCTTTAACTGTAAGAAGTAGGTAACTGATTAAGTCTACCTAACATTCTTGGGTTACTTGCTGTCAAGGCACCGAGCCAGTAAATGTGTGCTACAGAAGCATCCTGGTTTACTGGTTTGTTAAAACCTTGGAAAGCAAAATTACGAGAAGCGTGATGTCTGAACTTGAGATACTTAGTATTCAAGAAAAACATCATTCCATCAGGACAGTGGTCATCAACAACAATTGGCGTTCCTCTGTAGAGAAGATTGTCAAATCCAGCATCTGCTAAAGATGAAGAACTTGCACCAAATCGCTTTTGTGCTTGTAATGATTCCTCATATGCATCGAAAATAACTTGAGTAGTTACGATGACATCAGGCTTATCATTATCAATTGAACACTTACCATACATTTCTCTGATTTCTCCCTGGATTGCACTAACTAATTCAGCGTAGGTGTACTTAGTTGTACCAGTTGCATAGGCATCTTTTACGTTAGCATCCCACCATGTGTAAGTAGTACTATCAATACCGCCTAAATCTCTATCAACATTAATTATATGCTGTAATCCGAGAAATCCGCTTCCACTACCACTTTCGGAACCATATAACTGAGTACCAAAAAGGTCTTTTAGTGATTTTTCTGCATTTTTAACCTTTGCAGAGATAAGGTCTATTACTCGTTCCGCTCCTGAGTTCAAGGCTTCTTCCCTACCTGAGTAAGTAATAGAAGCATGACACTGGACCCAATCGTAAGAAGCATCAGTAAACAACTCTTGTGGAGAAGTATCTAATACATCATAACCATTGTAAAAACCTTTGGCACCTGACTTAGCATATTCAATAGGCTGAAGTACTTTGTTACCACTGGCTGTTGGTTCAGAGTTTTGCAACATCTTAAATGTCAAAATATTTGAATTAAAGATGTTATCAACAAGAACTGGAATGAATTTATCACGAGTAACAGCTGTTAAACTATCAATTGAAAGTGACATTGTTCATTTTCCTTTAATTTATTATTCAAAAAAATTATAGTTCTTTAATGCATCGGCCCTAGCATCTCTGTAGTCTTTGGGTTTAGTAACTGGCTCCTCATGGATTCCCTTTACTGCACCTTCAGGTTCAGGTATGCTTTTCATGGCTTTTGCATTTCTAGCCCTATTTACTGCGGTCTTAAAAGCACTATCTTCAGCTGATGTATGATAAGCTAAAACAAATGCATCCTCTAAACCATCAATACCAGTAAAGCCTTTTTCAATGGCAGTCGTAATGACTTCATCCATTAAATCTTGGTCTTGAAGTTCGGGATGATTTTGTTGGAGTGTAGCAAGGTCGCTAGTAACTTGTTTGTCGGCTTCCATGACTTCAAGTTCCTCTTCTCTCTCTCGCTGAAACTCCTCTAACTTATCTTCCAACTCCTGGATCCTATCAGGATCCTTCGTGTCCTGAGTTTGTAACTCTTCCGCTTTGCCAGGATTAAAAATGGGATGGTCAGCATCTAATATTTCACGAAGGGCTTCAATAGCATTCTCATCATTTTGCAAGTCTTTCCATACCTTAGATTCAGCTTCAAAAGCTTTTCGTTCAGCACTTATTTCTTGCGCTTTTTCTGTATTCGACTTCTGCCAATCGCTTCTATTATTATATGCTTCAAGGGCTTGGCTAATCGTTTCCATATCATACTCATTACCATCTAATTCCAAACTCTCGATTTCCACATGGTCATCCTGACCTTCGGTTGACACCTCTTCTAGTTGACTTGATTGGTCCACATCGACATCTGCAACTGGGGCTGGTGACTCGCCCTGATTCTCAATAGGTGACTCATCAGTAACTAAACTGGCCATTTCATCATTACTTAACGTAACGCCTGAATAGCTAGTCTTATATTCTTCTGACATAGATTCTCCTATTTATTGATTTAAATTTTTACTTTGTTTGTAAAAGTATCAAAACCCTAATACTTAGATTTCTTTACTACTTTTGCTTTTGCTTTTTTCTTAGACTTTTTTTTGGCTTTTTTAGCTTTAACATATTTCATCTTTTGTACTTTTTACGTTTACCTAGTGGCATAGGACCTACACGATATTTCATTTTACGCTTCTTCTTTTTATCTAGGGGTAAAGGATTATCTTTGCTATCCATAGCATATGTATCTTTTTTTACCCTTTTTTCAGGTGCTGGATCCTTCTTATTATCATATGGAATCATCGACCTTATTTTCTTTTCTTTAGCAAACTTTAGTCGCTTTTTCAGTTTTCGCTTAGCCTTAACAGCTGGGTTTGCATCAACTACTGCTTTTGCAAATCTCTTAGCTGGTTTTACAATTTTTTTTAATTTTTCTAAATAAGCTTTTTTTGACATTAGTTGTATTTCCTAGCAAGTGATTTACGAACTTTTTTCTCTATCTTTTTAATTCTTCTTTTTGCCCTAGCTTTTTTTATATTTTTCTCATCTTGCTTTGCACCTTTACCCTTTTTGACTCGTAATACTTTTTTCTTACCTTTTTCATCCTTTTCAGATGTGGAATAAGACGTAGCTTTCATATATACAGTTTTGCCAGTAATAGGATTTTTTACATTAACTTGCTTAGTTGCACCTTTTGCACCATCTTTTCTAGTAACTACATTTCTACTTACATCAATTACCTTACCTCTACGCTTTGTAGACATTATTTCACTACCACCAACATTTCTATAAATGGCATCTGTTTTTTGCTTACGCTTTTCTTTTAATTTTTTTAGATAACTTTTCTTTTTACTCATCATTTCCCCACTTGCTTCATTGCAGTTTTATGTGCTTTATCAAATGACATACCACGATTAATTAATGCTTTCATCACTTTCATATGCTTAGAAGTATGGTGTTTCCTATGCTTTTTAAGCATGTCCATATACTTCTCTTTGTTATGCATGTTTAGGTGCCATAGCGTTTGCGACCAGGTTTGGATATTTCCATCCCTTTTTCTTACTATACGCTTTTGCCCAGGCTATCTGCGCTGGTGTTAATTTTGATGATTTCTTTTTAGGATTCTTTTTATTCCAAAATGCTTTAGCCACACTTACATCTCCATTTTCTTAATGCTTTATTTATTCTACTATTTGGATCCCTAGCCGTTTTAGCAGATGTTAACCTTTTCTTCATTCCGCACATTCTAGCGCAAAAACTTTTTCTTCTTTTCTTAGCATCACCTTTGGGATTTTTCTTTGTTACTGGTGCTTTTAGATTACCCCCAGTGGCACGATTATAACTGGCACGACCTTTAGCATTAAGGCCACCTGATTTAGACTGACCTTCCTTTTTAGTCCATGCCTGGCTCATTACCCATCGCTCCCATTTGCTGTGCTAATTGTGGATTAGATTGCAATTGTTTAAATATCTCATCCTCAGACATACCTTCAAATTGTTCAGGGCCAGCTTGTTGCTTTTGCTTAGCTTCTCTCATTTGATTAATTAATCTTTCAATGCCAGGTAATTGCATATTTTCCAGGATATATTCAGGATCCTGAATCAATCCAGCTTGTGCTAGTGACAATATTTTTTCTTCTACATACGTTCTATTGTCAGGTAACATACTACCAACCCTAGCTCTTACCATTTGGTCAATGTCGGCAAATTCCATACCTTGATATAAAACTTCAGCTTGATTACCCTCTGCATCTTTCATTGATAGGCTATGTGTTTCACTTCCCATGTTTTTAATCATTGCGATCCACATTTGACCTAGTATCTGCATTGCACTATCAAGCTGTCTAGCTTTAAAGTCAATTTTAGATGTAGAAGCCGTTCTATATACTTGTGCTTGTACTCCGCTAGTTACATTAGGTTCTTGCTTTCCCATTGTAGCTTTATTTACGCCTGAAACAGTTTCAAACATATCTACCAGCAGTTGGTAAAAGTTAAAAACATATCCTGGTATTGATGCTGGTTGCAACATACTTACTTGTCCAGGACCTCGCTTACGAATCACAGAACCAGGTTTATTATTGATTTGGTCTTGCACATCTGCTGTTTCATCCACAACAAACATTGGGTTAGCGATTAGATGTACATTATCCATAACCTGAGATGCAATTCGGTCTAACGCTAGATTAATACTCTTTAATCTTTTCGGTTCAGGTTTACCCCAAAACGAATGTGCGCTACCACCATTTTTAAGAACTACATAAGGGAATGGATAAGGACATCTATTCATTTTATCCAGGAACTGATACCGACTAGGCCCATCGTATAGTATGATGTCGTTTGCCATGCAAATCTTTCGTAGCCCACCTGGATATTTTGGTTTGCCAACCTTGCCTTTATCAGACTCTTCGTTGGTATATTCAAGACTTCCATCTCGCATATACACTTCAACCAGTAAGGCCCGTTCTTCCAAGTTTTGCATAGCCTCAGTTTCACCTTCAAAGTAATTAGTCTCTGTCCCATGAGAATCAGTTACCTGGATAAGTGATTTACCACCTTGATTTACTTCAGTGATTTTTAATGCTTCGTATTCTGACATCTTACCCATTGATTTAACAAGATGTCCTTTTTCGGGAAATAATTCTTTTATTTCATATAGTGGCCTAGGGGCCATATGAATAATCCATTGTGCATTTTCTAATTTTGTAGCACTAGGATTTACATAAAAACTAAATGGATCCACCATGTCGCAATCAGGTAAATCATCATGCATATTCCAATTTAACTTTACAATACCAGTCCCATAGACAAGATAGTCAGTAAGCCACTCAGGTACTAAAGTTGACATGTCCCTCATATACCACAAATCATCAATTTGCGCTTGTAAGGTCTTCGCAACAAATTTGGACTCATCAGTAGCACCTACTGGAATTACATCTATCTTTGGAGGCTGAGATGACATAATAGGTATTTGAGTGTCAATTACATTAGCTATCATGTCTAGGGTTAACTGGTTCTTATATTCAGGCATGGATAAACCTTCCCAGTGATTACCCATGTATAATTTTTCTGACTCTCGCCACAATTCGCTGGTCTTTCTCCTAGCTTTCCTAGCAGAATCCATCATGGCATGTATTTTTTTAATTAATTCTTTTTCTTCGTGACTGGGTTTGTAAGCTTCTGACATTTAGTTACTTTCGTTATAATTATATCCTAAAACCATTATATCACTGATACTGGTAATAATATCAATATATGCATTTCGTATTTCAGAAGACATTTCGACCAATTCGTCATCATCCTCCATTTCAACTCTATACCAAGTGCCGTTTTCAAAATCATACCTTTCGACTATCCTCTTAGCCCTGGAACGTCTGTTTTGTTTGCTTCGAACTTTTGCATCAGCTTTTGTATCCATGGTTTAGCTTCTTCTTCTTCAGGTTTCCCTATGGCCATCATGGCATACCTAGTTGCATCCAAGAGATGGTCAGGCCCCTTCGTATCTAAATCTTCAGGCCGTCTAAGGTCATGTACCAGCATCGGTATTGTATCTATGAATTTGCGACAAGTCTTAAATACAAAGAACTTAGGCGGTGTTTCTTCATCCCATTTTAAATACTCTCGCAAGAGGTTCCAACCACTCAAGCGGTTATTATTAGCTTTTATTGCATTTATTCCACCTTTTCGTAACAAATCTGCTATTGCCATATGGGACCCAGCGACTGCATCAGAGCGATTAGTATTTATAGGGTTTCGTATCCACATACTAGGGTCCCCTAATGTGGCTCTAAACTCTTCACCTTGGCTCATACCAGTTAATGCTTCTATATGGCCTGATAACTCCATTTCTGCCACATAATACTCCCTATATAGGTAAACATCACCTTTAGGGCTAACAGCAAGAAAGGCGGTTGCAAATGGTGCCTTGTATCCATAGTCAATACCACGATATTTATACCAGGTACTAGGTATTTTAAAAGGTTCTACCACATGCACATCATATCGCCATTGACTAAAATATTGGCCGTAGTAAACATCCCAATCCCCATCTAGCCAGGCCCTTCTTAATTCTTCAGGTAAACCCTTTAACATTTCCATATATCCTGGATCCTCTTCCATCAGTGTAGGATTGTCATGTATTTTGCTTGGTATAAATATCCTGGTTCTACCAGTTACTGGATCGTAATGAGTTTTTTCTCGCTCATTTGCTACAAATCTTTCTTTAAACCAATTATGTCCAGGTCCACCAGGATTACATGTTAAAAATATTTGTGGCGGTAACCCTATTGTACTACGGCAACTAGAAATAAGCTTTAGATAATCTTCTTCATCTGCAATCAATGTAGCTTCCTCAATACCCATTTTATGGTATTCGTGACCCTGATATTTTTGATAGGCTTGTTTATCCATTAAGTGGCCAGTTCTTATGACTGCGCCAGTGGGAAATCTAAATTCTGCTGGGTTACCAACCACTTCAACATCCAGGTGTTTATACATCTGTGTAGCCCTATCTATGTAATCTCGTAAGTCATCGTAGTTTCTACGGATAATAAGGCCTCTATAAAGTGGATTATTAAGGTATTCAGGGTCTACCATCCATGCCATTAAACAGCTGGATTTACCTCCACCACGACTACCACCGAATGCTATTTCAAATTCTTGCCTGGATAATGCAAAGGCTTGTTTTGGGTGCGGTTCCCAATGTATTTGCATTTTTACGACCCCCAGTATGTGTTTTTTCTGTACTTGGATTGTTCGTACTTGGTCATATCCTTCCAGCATTTAGGTAGGTATTCAGCACGACTATCACAACCACTTACTAATCCGCAGTATGTGTATGTATCCTTATCAGCTACACCGCTATGTATGTTATAATTTGATTTAGTAGCGAAAGCGCATTTACGATTTATCTTCGGGCATACATCAAACATATTCTTCCCTTGGTTTTATTGGTTGTCTTTACGACTATAAAAAGTTTTTTCATATTCTGTCTAGGAGTCCCAATGATATTGCGGATGTATGGGACCCAAGGAGCGGATCGACCCCCCTCGCAAAAAATAAAAAGGTTTGCGAACAATATTATTTCGCATCAACTTTCGGATCCGAGGCCAGGACTTGCTGACTTAGCGAGTCTTTCTCCTCGGTAACATCATCATTCGGACCTAATTCGGACCTATTGACCTGGGATTCAGCACGATCCTGGCTAACATCACCAGGTAAAAAAGTTTCGCTCTCACTCTGCTCAATCGTACTTACTTTTGGGTTATCTAAAGGAACCTTTTGAGGCAATACAATCACTCCAGTTATATTTTTTTGTTCTACTTCCATTTGCATTGCTTTTAGGTCGGGCACCATTTTTGGCAGTAGGATCCTCCACGCTGATACCTGGCGTTTATCGCTGTCATTCATAGCTACATCAAATAGCTTTTGAACTAATTCATTCCTCTGTGGATGTAGCCTGACCAGGTCCTTAACTGATGTTTTAGGCCTCCCAGCTACATTACCTGATTGTCCTTTTTTAAACGGCATATACTTATTGTTTTTGCATTGTTATTACTGAATGCTATATATATGTGTAATAGTATCAAAATAGAATGAATATAAAATAATATAATATTTTACTTGCACTGTTATGTGTAGCAGTGCTACACTTTAGGTATGATATACTTAATTAACACTCACCCCCTGGTACCTTCAACTGTACCTGGGTTCAAAGGAAAGGATAAAACAGTGAGAGAAGAGATACAAGATAGCGTAAGTAGATTGACTAAAGATGATTGCATTGATATATGCAATACATTTGGTTTATCTCATGACAATGCAAATAAAACCAGTATAAGAAAATATGCATTTGGCGATGAGGACATTGCCGAGTATGTATTATTACATTAATCAAGAAAGAAAGAAAGGAACAGCAACCATGGTAGAAGTAAAGAGACTTATTTTAGACTTAGGTGATGCCGTTGATTATGGCTTTAAAGTAAATACCTATGTGAATGAGAATATAATCAGCGCAGTTAACAAGGAACTAGCACTGGAAGGTAAGGACCTAATAATCTATGGCAAGTGGGCTTTATTTATTGATGGCCAATTAGCTAAAGACGTAGAAGAGGCCAGGGATAAAATTTATGCATCGTATGGCTCGGCTTTTACAGATGAAAAGATAGCTAAGTTAATCGAGGCATCAAACTTAATCCAGGACCTACCACATCTGTGGCAAGGTGACACTTTCCCAATTGAATTTCAGCAGTTTGATACGGCTGTTGATAAACTTAATGACAAATTACAAGAAGTAATTTTATAACTAACAATGGTGGTCCTGGTACGATCCAGGGCCACCGCAATTAAAAGGAACAGCGACAATGAATAACATATCAACAGAGAAAACCACAGAATCAAATTCAATATCTAAATTTGATTATTTTTATCGTAGAGACTTAATAGATGACACTCAGGAGGCTATACATCGGATCCAATGTGTCCAGGCTGTACATTCAGCCATTCGTAGCATCTTGGAGTTTATACATCATGACGATGGTATCTATATCAAAGGCGATAAAGGTAAAAAAATACCGCTAAAGATAACCAAGTTTGGTAAACTGTATTCCAGGTTTGAAGAACAGTTCAATTTCCATTTCAAATTTGCACTTGATATGGAATGTGAATATCACAATAAAATCAATATCAAATTAAAGGATCCAAGATTCTTTATTGATAGCCTAGCTACTAGATTAACTGACAATGCAGTTATTAAGGTTAGACTTAGTTATGCAAGTAAGGTAGGTGCCAGGTATGTAGAATTTAGATTCGCATTAGCATCATCATATAATGCTGATGGCCGTTATGATAGTGAGACTCTTAACACTATATACCCACATAAATCAGGTATAACTGTATTAAGGAAGATTGACGAGGCTAATGACATACAAAAGCAAATCAGGGACCTATTACAAAAGCATGATAAAATTACCACAGAACTTGGTCAATATGCTGATGTCAGAGAAGTGCCTAGATTCCGATAAAGCCATACTGATGAGTGCCAGGTAGCACCTGGTCGAAACGGCCCCACCAGGGGCCTTCTATGGAAGCTAAAACAGTTATAAATCTAACCATCGATAGTTATAATGATAACGATCCAAAACATGGCCTACGAGGCGTACCTGGTTTGGCACCTAATTTGATAACTAATACAAGGAACAGCGCATGAAGAAAGTAAAATTCAAAGAAGTTAACGTACATTACAAGCCTCGTAAAAATGGTAATACTTACTATTACAAGGTTTATAATGATGGCGATTATAAATACTATCGGATCGGATCGGATCGTGATACTGTAGCTTTATTAAAAGCTAACTACGAAACAATTAGATCCAGGTTATGGGCCGAGGCAAATGGCTTTGCACCAGCAATCCAGGCAGACACTGAGCCAGTAGTTAACCAGGTATTTTTTAAAGACATCTACAGCAAGTTTGTTGCAGATGTTGAAGATAACCATGGTTTTAGCTGGAAGAGGGACCTATTCAACTTCAAATCATTTGTTGAATACTTTGGGAAGCCAGGAGATTGGATTGGTGGCACTCCAGGAGTAGCTAAGACATGTGAAATTGACCTAGCTACCATTGGACATAAGGACCTAGAAGGCTACTTTAAAAATGAGGCGAAGCTACATTCGAAAAGCACAGTAAACTGCCGTCATAAGTACATTAGGCCCCTTTACAAGTGGTTATGTAGGGAAGGTTATTTAGAAGTTAACCATTATGATAATCATGATAGGTTAAATCTAAAGAATGATTCTATTTCTTATCAGGCTTTGACCAGGGAACAAATAGAACAGATAATCAGCCTAACTAAAGTACATGACCATAAAATTCTATGGACCATTATGGCCTATACTGGCTTGGCTCCAAAGGATGCTGGAAGTCTAAATAAGCTTGATAGCTTGGTCAGCGATGATGAGTTTGAATGCATTGTAACTAAACGTAGTAAAACTAAAGTTACAGCCATGATTCCGATTTGTGGGGACTTAGTCAAGCTAGGCGATTTAATATGGACCTTAAACCTAACTAAAAAACAGCGTGACGATGCAAATACTGAGTTTGTGGAGTTAGCTAAGCAAATAGGCGTTAAGCCTCGTAAAGGCTTTAAAATAAGCCAATACGGCCTTAGACATAGTTTAGCGACATTTCTTAAGCCTCATTTAACAGATAACGAATTAGCCCTGGTTTTAGGCCATACAAACACTAAACAACAGTTAAACTATGTTAGTGCGGAGTCTGTAGAGATACACCGCAAAATAGTTAACGTTTTAAAATAAGGAACAGCAACAATGATAGTAGTTAAAATAAAAGACAGCAAGACCATCAGAATCTATGGTCAGAACATAAATAGTAAGTGGAATGCATTCACGATCCACGCCAAGGCCCAAGGTAAACAGCCTGGTAGATTACTTGGTGAGATATTTGAAAAGTATTACACTGACAACCTAGAACAGATCGGATCCGATTGTCACAATCACATCAACAGTGAACTGGTAGCTGAAGAATAAATA
>Ga0070754_10003293_pt1 | contig 11482 bp, 11 predicted proteins | sample VirMetDEL_Sep_01_FD_75181 | JGI IMG/M metagenome (GOLD analysis project Ga0070754, IMG submission 75181) | Aqueous microbial communities from the Delaware River and Bay under freshwater to marine salinity gradient to study organic matter... | ecosystem: Environmental > Aquatic > Marine >... | reverse complement strand
TGAGATCTAATTTAAACACGTCTATCATAATTATCAAGTAATCTTTTTATAATTGTTTTCTTGACAACTTATTTTTGTTCTGAGTAGTCAACAGATAAATATTCTATTTTTGTCACCCAACCTTTAGGTATAGCAATAGCACCACCACCAGATATGTCGTCTTTATCTTTACTATAAGAGCGCATAATAATTATTTTTTCATCATTATTATGTATCATCCACCCTACTTCTTGACACACGGCTAACGGAGCATTTATCACATCTTTTATGTCTAACCATCCAGTTTCCGTGTCCCGTGCATCGTGCCACGTGAGACGAACCATAGGAACTTTCTTAATATCTATTTCCATGTCTAATTTCTCATTGCACATTATATCAAAAACACTTATAAATATAGAATAAAATAGGCGCATTTCTTCAAGGCTCGCCATCTTGCTTTTCAACGAAAAACTAGTTGCTATGAAGGATTATGCATGATGGAATTTGACGAACAGTTTATTGAGGATATCCCCCAATTAGGTATTGGTGGTTTCTTAAATAAAACATTTAAATCGGTAAAAAAAGCAGTAAAAAAGATAGCCCCTATTATAGGTGGTGGTCTTGGTTTTATGGTTGGTGGCGCTGCAGGCGCTGGTATTGGCGCTGGTATTGGCGATCTTATAGCAGGAAAAAAAGCAGACAAGGCTCTTAAAACAGCATTAATGGGTTATGGTATTGGATCGCTCGCAGGAGCATATGGTCCTCTTAAAGGTTTAGCTGGAAAAGGATTTGGTGGTAAATTTGCTATGGGAGATGATTTTAATGTTATTAAAGGCGCTCAAAACATGATAGATAAATTTGCTAACGTAAGTGGTAATGCAGATAAAGTTAATCTTAAAAATCAATTAATTGAAGCAAAAGAATTAGCAATTAATAATCCCACAAAAGAAAATGTAGATGCATACAAGAGATTACAATATTTATCAGGCAGTAATAAACTTGGTGTAGGAGATGTTTTTAGTGGATCTAATTTATTAGTAGGTGCAGGTCTTGGAGGACTTTCTTACTTAGATGCACTTAAACAACAAAATGAATTTGAACCTGGCGATCCTAATGCATTAAATGCACTTTATTACAACGACCCACAAGAGTTTCAAGTAGCAGGACAAGGTGTTAAACCTTATTACTACACTGACATGCAAGATCAATTTGGTGTACCTATTGAAGACTTAGCGGATGATTTTGTTCGTTATTCGGCAGAAGGTGGAATAATACAATTAGCCGATGGATCAAAAAAATATTTTCCGCGTAAGAACGGAGAGATAGAAGGACCTGGAACTGGTACAAGTGATGACATACCTGCAATGTTAAGTGATGGAGAATTCGTGTTTACCGCTAAAGCAGTTAATAATGCAGGTGGAGGAGATAGAAGAGAAGGAGCAAAAAGAATGTATCAAATGATGAAAAATTTAGAAAAAGGTGGTACACTCTCTGAACAATCAAGAGGAGTCGCATAATGTCAACAGCAACACAAATACAAAGAGAAGCACCAGATATTGAGGCTCGTAAACTTGGTTTAATAGATACTGCTAAAGCCTTAACAGAAAAAGGGTATACTCTTCCTGATTATGTTTTAGCTGGACTTACTCCTGAACAAAAACAAGCTTTTAGTTTAGCTTCGTCTGGTATTGGTGCTTATCAACCTTATTTAGATGCAGCTAAAGATTATACAGCGCAAGGTCAAAACTTATTAAGTGGTATTACAGGAGCGCCGACGCAATCTCAATTAGACGCTTACATGAATCCTTTTCAACAACAGGTTATTGATGCAACAATGACGGAGCTTGATAAAAGAGGAGCTCAACAATCAAATCAATTAGCTGGTGATGCCGTAAGAGGTGGCGTGTTCGGTGGTTCGCGTTACGGGGTTCAACAAGCAGAACTTGCAGGGCAACAACAAGATGCAAGAGCGCAAGCTTTAGCCACTCTTAATGCACAAAATTTTGGTCAAGCAATGCAAGGCTATCAAGGTGAAATGGAAAGACAAAGAATGGCTGGTTTAGGTATTGCAGGTTTAGGAGCTCAACAAGCTCAATTAGGTGCACAGGCTCAAGGATTAGCAGGTCAAGATATTCAATCATTACTTGCGGCAGGTGGAATGCAACAACAATTCGCTCAACAACAAGAAGATATTAAAAGACAAAATTTATTACAAGGTATTATGCAACCGTATCAACAATTAGCTTTTTACGGCGATATTATGCAAGGTGCACCATCCTCTTCTGCTGTCTTTAACACGTCTCAAGGATATGGTGGACCAAGTCCTCTTCAAGCTGGTATAGGAACAGGTATAGGAGCCTTAACAGGTTTAGCAGGCCTTAGAAAATTAGGAGTAGTATAATGAGTGTTTTAAACAGATCAATGTTTAATAAACAAATTGTTAAAAGAGAAATGGGATCTCCTATGCAAGGTGAACAACCTTCAAAAACTTTTTTTCAAAAATTATTTGACGGAGGAACTGGTTTAGGAACTGGTGTAGGTCCTTATGGAGATAAAGAACAAGGTAATATTCTTGATTTAAGAGAATATGGTGCAGGAGTATACGATATTACAGATCCTCAATTTGTAGAATTTATTAAAAATTATGATCAAGGAGACGGTACGTTTGAAGAAGGAATTCAAACTTATGTTAATTCTTTAAAAACTGTTGAAAGAGCCAATGGATCTCCTATGCAAGGTGAACAAGTTAATACAGAAAACGTTGGTATAATGGATGGTTTTAGTGACGAAGGCGGAGAAGAAGAAGCTATGGCCATATTAGAAGAGGGTGAAAGAGCAAAAAATGAAATTGATGATACTAGTACTTACGATGAGTTAATGCGCTCTATCAGAGGTGATGATTTAAGTGAAGCTGATAGAAGGCAAGAGTTAGCTTCTTACGTTGGAGAAAAAGATGCGGAAGAAACACCTGACAGTGTTTTAACTTTAGTTCAACCTGTTATGCAAATGCTTGATCAAGATAGCGCTAACACTGGTATTGGTCAAATAGAAGAAGGGCAAGAAATGTCTTCTATTGCACCAACACAACAAGATGCGGAAGAAATGATGGCGATGAATATGCCACAACAACCTGTAGGCGTTGCTAACGGTGGCTATATGAACTCTTTTCCTAATCAAAATTTAAATACAGAGTCATTATCAGCAAGTGATAATATTGATGATCGTATCATGCAGAATTTACAATTTGAAAGAATGGCCCCTGGAATGATGGGTTATGCTAATGGTGGACAAGTTCAACCGATACAACATTTTAATCAAGCTGGTTTAGTAAAATCTTTTAAAGAAGATTATCTTCCTTTATATATGGAATTAATGCAAGGATACAGTGATCCTGAAAGAAACAAAGCTAATACCCTTATGGATATTTCTAAACTAGCTTTAGCTTATGGAAGAGGAGACATAAATCCAAGTCAAGCGGGAAGCATGTTTTTAGATTCAACACAAAAAAGAGTAAACACAGAAGATGCAAAAGAAAAAGCTTTAGAGATGCAACTTAAATCAGGAGCACTATCATCAGCTATTGCGGCCGATACAGCGGCTAAAGCTGCGGCAGCTAAAGCCACAAATACTTTCATTAAAACAGGTAATGCAGATAAAGATGCAATAACTGCTACTCTATTAGGCATGACTATAGATGAATTTAATGCAGCATATCCTATAACAGGAACAACTTTTGAGTTTAGTGCTAATGGTTCATTAAATAAATTTAATGAGCCAAAAGATAAAAAAGAATCATCGGTATATATTGGTACAATAGGGCAATCTGAGGATACCGTATTTGATGGTCTTAATCTTAACTTAGATGGTATTGCAGAGAATACTCTTGTTTACATAAAACCTAACGGTGAATATGAATTCAGTACACCAAAAGCAAAAGATAAAATTGAATACGTAGTAAGTTACCCAACTGTAGTTAATGGTGAGGTAACAAGACAAACGGCTGTTATAGATATTAGCAGTGAAGAAGGTATTAATAATTACAATAAATTCTTAGAAAAATTTGCTGATGCGGATAATGCATTTAAAAAATATTGGAAATTTGACAAAGTAGGTGGGATCAATCTTGAAACTAATATTACTAATGTTCAACCTCAACCTCAAGCCAAGGGTGGTTTAATTAAAAAAAGAAATACAGGAACACCAATAGGTGGAGAAAATTCTGGTGAAATTGAAATAGCACAAAACATTGATTTTGATAGTATTCCAACTAAAAATAATGAGTTGGTTGATGTAGAGTCACAAACAATTAATATAAAAGAAGGCTCAACTAATGAAAACATATTAATTCAAAAAGCAAATCAAGGAGAAGAAGCTATAAAACTTTTAGATCAATTATATGAAGTTGCTTTAAATTATCCTGAATATTTTGGTTTTCTGGGTGGAGCAGCAAGTTATGGAAAAAGTGGTTATTTAGGTTTAGATCAAATGCTTAAAAGTGTTTTAGGAGTAGATTTACCTGAAGTTGAATTTCTTGATAGTCCTGTAATTGATCAAATTGTTGGCCTACAAGATTCCATCGCCTCAAAACTTGCAAGTGTTGAGAAACAAGGATCGTTTAGATCTGTAACAGCTGCAGAAAAAAATGATAAAAAAGATATTTTAAACATTTATGCAGGTAATGCTAAAAGAACTATGGACTCCATTAAACAAATTCGTCAAACTTTAGTTAATGATATTAATTCTTTCTATCGACAAACAGGTAACTCGGAGAAAAAATTTGAACTCCCTCAGTTTTACAGTGCTAAACCAAAAGACATTAAAAGTGATAATCAATTAGATCTTATTAAAAATTTACTTCCACCTGAAGTTTTAAAAAATATTGATTCAGATCCTTTATTAGCTGATGCATTAAAAGCAATTACACAAGGGGCAGACCCAGAAAAAGTAATTGAAAGATATAATCAACTTAAAAAGGAAAATTAATGACTACAGGATATGAAGATTTAATCCCTAATACTCAAAACACAGAGATAGAGAATGTGTTTGAAGATTTAATTCCTACAAAAACTAAAACAGAGATACCAGGAATTTTTTCTATGGATAGATTTACTGATAAAAAAAAATTTATAGGAAGTTCTCCTTACGAGGAAGATTATGAAGATATTACAGATGACTTAGGTGGGTTTGATAAATTTTTTTTTCAAACATTGGGAGGTAATGAAAAAGTTTTTAGAGAAAAACCAAGTGGTTTTGATTTTGAAGCATTACGTAACGCTGTATTATCCAGAGAAGCTTCAGAAATAGTTGGAGCGCTTGGAGGATATGAGGGCGTAAAAAGGTTTTATCAAAGCACAGCATCTAAAATATTTAAAAAAAATCCTTATATTGCGGTAGCTTCTGTTTTAGGTGGCACACTTGGTGCTACTGGCATGGATCAAGTTTATGACAGAGTTAAAGGATTTATTACTGGTGATGAAGAAACCTTAGAAGAAATATACGCAAAAATTCCAAATGATTTAAAAAGAAATTTAAGTTTTGAATTATTTGGTGTAGGTATGGCAAGTGTACCTTTTTATATTAAAAAAGGATTAATGGCTGGAGGGCGTAATATTAAACAGCTTTTTCAATCTGCAAAAAGGTTCGGTGGAGAGGATAGAATTAAAGAAATAGAAAAACTTTTAAGAGACGGGCCAAAAGATTTTAAAACTAAAGAAGCATTAAAAAAAGAATTAAAACAATTAAAAGATAAACTAGTACAAGTTTCTCCAATTGATCTTGCGAAACCAGGAGGAATTGCAGACTCGTTTTTACGTATTGGAGGTATTTTTCCTTTTATAGCTAGACCAATTAAAAAATTTGTTGAAAAAAGAGGTGAAAGATTGCAATCAATTTTTGATGATGTTCTATTTGCATTAGGTCCACAACATCAAAAAATTAGTAAAGTAGGCGAAACTGTAACAAAACTTGCGTCTGAACAGTATTTAAAATTTAGACAAATAGTAGGTAAAGAATATAAAAAATTTTTAGATTTAGCTTCTGGAAAAATAGGTAATAAAAATATTAATTTTGATAAAAATATAGTCCCTTTAATAAATAGATCTAATCAACCAGATAAAGTTCCTTATTTACTAGATGTTGCAAGAGAAATTATAAGAAAATCACAAGGTGACGGTGGTCCTTTGCCTGCAGGTCTTCAAACAGAAGCTTACAAATTAGCAACTTTAATTGTAGATAGGTACGGAAAAAAAGGATTTTTAGATGTAGATTTTTTATACAACACAATAATGCAAAAAAATATTAAAGACGGTATAAAAAAAAGTTATGCGACAGAAAAAGGAGCTTCTGTAGCTGATTTTGTAGCACTTAGAAATGCCATAAAAGCTGGTTTTGAAAACTTAGATCAAACAAAAATACCTGAAGAATTAGCAACACAAATAAATGCTCAATATAATATTGCTAATAATATGTATAAAAATGGATTTGAAAATGAAGGAGTCTTTATTCAGGGCATAGATCTATATAATAGAGCAATGGGTAAATCAATTGAAAAAATTAAAACAGGAATATTTAGCAATAAATTAACAGAACAAGGTAAAAAATATTATGCTGATTTTGTAAAAGACATTATTAAATTTGGAGATGAAGGTGCCGCAGATGATTTATTTAATTTAATAGGTAGAGATACTGATGCTATGGGAGCAGTAGTCAGGACATATATAGATGATGCGTTTAAACAAGCCACAGAAGCGGCTACACGTACTGTTGAAGGAGAAGCAAAAAGAACTTTTAACTTTTTAAATTTTGATCCTAATAAACTTATTAAAAGCTTGGGGTATAGAGATCCTATATCAACAAGTAAAGGTCTAACAATTGGTGGAAAAGAAGAGGCATTAACTTCTATACTTAATACTTTAAATAAAGAAACAAATGGACAAATTATTTCGGGTAAAGATTTTAGACAATTTTTAAATTTACTTTCAAAACAAGGTGAAATACCTCTTCCTGATCCAAATCAATTCATTAAAAGAGCGGCAGTATTTGGAGGATTAAATTCCATTATTGGTCTTACCATTGGAGGTTTAACACTTGGAGGAGGAGCTTCTTTACAACAATCAGCTCAATCAGGGGCTGGAGGGGCTGGAGGTATATCATTACCCTTTACATTAAGTGGTTATTTATTTTCAAATCTTTTAGCTAATCCTAAGAATACAAAATATTTATTTGAGTCGTTAGATTCACGCATACCTTACTTTAAAAGATATTCAGCAGGTTTAAGATTATTAGATATTTATAAAGACGGTCTTTTTGAGTCTTCTAAAGAATTTGTAGGTAGGCAAAAAGAAGACGTTGATTTAATTATTGATAATTTTATGAAGCTTTATAATGAAGCTTATGATAATAAACCTGAAGAAGGAGATAAAGAACCTTTAAAATTTCAAAACTTTAATGAAACAGGATTATTAGAAAATCCCGCAGCTAGGGGAGACACTCCTGATATAGTAGAAGAAGATTTAAATATTGAAGATATTGAAATTAATGTTCCTCAACCAGACACAAACTTTAATATGGCCGCGGTTATTGAACCTTTACCTGGTCCTAGCTCAGATCGTCAACCAGGATTAGACCCAGAAACAATAAGTCAATTAGAAAGTGTAGGTCTTCCCTTCTTTGCAAATCAAGGCGGTATAGCTTCTTTAATGGGTAATAAAAAACCACAACAAATGGTGGCATAGTGGGTATCTTTAGTTTTCTGTCAGGTAAAAAGAAATCAACACATACCTCTTCAGGTTCCTCACAACCTAATTCTCCTCAATCTCAATCAGTAAATGAATCAAATAAAGCTATTGAAAATTTAATAGCCAATAAAGACAAATATCAAAATAATCAAATAGCTGGAGATAATCGCAACGAATATCAAATGAGAATGCAAGCTCTTAAAACAGGGCAAACTTTTGATCCTTCTAATTTTACATTTACAGACAGAAAAGGAAATCAAATTAGTGCAGGCTCTGATAATAAAACTATAGGAAATGCAGGTGGTGCGGAAGCTTACAAAGAAAGGTTTCCTATAACATCTGGTATTCAAAATTTAGTAGGCGCCGCATCTAATCTTATTCCTGGTGTTGGTATGGCTAAATCTATTTTAGGTGTATTAAATAAAATGGGTGGAAAAGTTAAATCAGGAGCTAGTCTTGTAGGAGATAAAACAGGAATAACAAATAGTAAAGTGTATAGAGATTTAGCAAATGCTCCATCAGGATTTATAAATGATCTTAAAGACATGATTACTATTGGTGATGGTAATAAAGAAGAGAATGTTTCTCTTGATATAGAAAGTATTAAAAACGATAAAAAAATTAAAAAAAATAATTTTATAAATAAAAATAATAATGTTGAAGGCGAGTTAGCGAAAGAAATTTTATTTGGTTTGAATACAGAAAATGTAGATAACTCTACTGTAAATCAAATAGTAAATAGGTTGCCTTATCAGTATCAAGCTAATCAAAATGATTTTAACGCGCTTCGTGGTAATCGTTCTTTAGATTTTAGTCAGTTAGCAGGTGCTCCTAATAATCCTAGAATACCTTTTTCTAACTTTAATGCAAATAATGTTGGAATAGGAGGTGTTACATTAGATAGCACAGCTTATCGAAACTACTTAGCTAATAAGGCAGGATATCCAGACACAGGAATAAGTAACATTAACATGATTAAAGAAATGAAAGACAATCCAACTTTAATAAACAGAGAAAGTCCTACAGGTTTAAACTTTAATGCATTAGGAGAAGTTTCAAACCCTCAAGATTTAGATGCTTCATTAAGAAATGAGTTTTTAAATAGGAGAATAATTTAATGGAAACTAATTTTAGAAACGCTATTTGGTTAGGATTAATTTTGATAAGTGCTGGAGTAACTTATGGAATGATGTCTCAACGATTAGAAGCAGTTGAGTCACAGCAACAGCAACTAGAAAAAATAATACTCCAAGACATACCAGACATAAGAGAACGAGTGATAAGACTTGAAGTATTATTAGAGAAAGTATTAGATAACTAATACTTTAAATTTTTCATAGGACCCTCCAGTATTTACCTTTGATAATAACAGGTTTAGTTTTATATTTAGTATCAATTGCAATTACTTTTAATTTCAATTGATTATTCACAAATCGACAAATCTGAGAAGAACTAAGCTTAGGAAACTTATCTCTCATTTTAGCAATAAGTGGTTTTTTCTTTAAATCAGTATCAACTAAGCTAGCAAGAAAAGACATCAACTCTTGTTGGCGCTTTTTCTTTTCTTGTTTAGGTGACATCGGTAATGAAGGCACCACGATCTTGGGTGCCTCAGAAATAGAATTTAAACCTTTACCTTGCTTACCTTCTTTTTTATCTCTCTCAGCAAGGTCACGTAAAAATTTTGGTATCTCCAAAATTTCATCATCAGGATTAGGAATAACTTTAATAGTTTTAATACTCATTCGTACCAACTTTCTAGTTTTGTTAACTGTTCTTTTTTAACTTTGATAATTCTTCTAGCTCTTGTGTGACTATCTTCATCATCAAATATATAATTCCAAACAGGTTTCTTTAGCTCACTTTCATAGTGAGCTATAGATTCTTGTAAAGATTTTATTTCTGCTTTTATTTCAGGATGCATTTATATATCCTCCTGTTCTTGCTCTTCTTCTTTAGCATCTAATACCCAATCAGTAAAAGAAGATTTTTTATTTTGACAAACATCACCTAAGAAACTTTGTAAGATAGATCCTCTCATTGGATTTTTTCTAGATACTTTAGCAATGCTGTCTTTGAAAGTAAATGGAACATTAAAATCCATTTCTATTTGTACTGGTTCAATAAATTTAAGCGGCTTGTGCATGACTTTCTCCTTTCTCAATATGTTCAACACCTTTTATTTTAAGGCTGATTAAATTATTTAGTTGTATTGATCTCCAAGCTTTTTTTGGATCATCAACTTTTTTAAGAACGTTAACATCAATGCATTCTAATAAATGATTTCTGTCACCAAGTAATTCACCACCTGCAAAAAACTTTTGATCTTTTACATGTAGTTTAGCAAGTATCTTTCTCTTCTCACCATTACTCTTAGTAAAAATTGCAGAGAAAAATTCTGGGCCAATTATTTTAAATAAGTCTTGTTTAGTATATTTCATAATTCCTTCTTTCTAAAATTATAAGTATATATTATATAATATTATATCATACGCAAGACATATCTATTTTACCGCAGAAAACCGCCAATATTTCTAGGTAGCATCGCCCCAAGATTTTCCTAAATCACAATCAACTTTACTTGGAACCGTTAATTTTACAGCATGTGTCATTAGTTCCATTATTTTATTTTTAGTTTTTTCTTCACCATTAAAACTTAATGTGAGCTCATCATGAATTTGTATTAAAGGAATTAAATTTTCTTTATACAATTCTATCATTGCTTGTTTTGTTTGATCCGCAGCTGATCCTTGTATCAATCTGTTTAATGCTTTGTAAGTACCAGCTCTTTGTAAAATGTGATGCTTACCATATTTTAATTTTGCTTGATCTTCTGGAAGAGCTTTGAACACGCCAAAAGTGGTCGGTTCCCATAACTCAAAACGACATTTTCTACCTTTGATTGTTGAGACGTAACCCTCACTATTGGCGAAGTTTGATACGCGTTTAGTTAATTCCTTAACAAACGGTACCTTAGAATTGTACTCCTTTAAAATTTCTTTTGCAACATCAACGTTCACTTGCAATTCGTTGGAAAGTTTGTTAACGCCCATGCCATAAAATAATCCAAGGTTAATAGTTTTTGCCTGATCTCTTCCAATGTTAGCAATGTTTGCTACTATTCTATGGAAATCTGCATCAGGATTTTTTTGATATTCTTCCACAACATCTTTAGCTCCTTCGCATCCTAAGCTTGAAGCAAAGTGTGACGCGATCCGTGGTTCCTGCTGACTATAATCAAAAGATCCCCATGTCTCTCCTTCTTCAGGTAAAAACAATCCACGTATTTGTTTTTTAATTTCTTTATTACGAGAGGGTAATTGTTGTAAGTTTGGATTAGAATAACTAAATCGACCTGACACTGTTCCTGATGTACCATCTCTCATTTGATGAATACTTGCATGAATGCGTCCTGACTCACCATGTTTTAAAATAGTATCAATAAAAGTTGATTGCACTTTATTAAACTCTCGAGCACTTTGAATCTTTTTAGCAATTGGGTGTGAATGATGTATTAAAAAATCTTTAGTAAAACTAGGTGCCTGTGTTTTTTCTGTTCTCGGATAATCTATTTTAAGTTTATCAAATACTTTTGCAACGCTAGCCGCAGCCCAAACATCAACTGCAATACCCGTGTCTGCCAATATTTCATCAAGTATCTTCTTTTCTGTATTCTTAAAACTTTTTTTATAACGTCTTGCTTTTTCTCTATCAACTCTAACTCCTCGTTTTGTCATTTCAAATATAATTGGTATAAGATTCATCTC
>Ga0070754_10003290_pt1 | contig 11485 bp, 10 predicted proteins | sample VirMetDEL_Sep_01_FD_75181 | JGI IMG/M metagenome (GOLD analysis project Ga0070754, IMG submission 75181) | Aqueous microbial communities from the Delaware River and Bay under freshwater to marine salinity gradient to study organic matter... | ecosystem: Environmental > Aquatic > Marine >... | reverse complement strand
TAGTAAGACGATTACAGATTCGTCTGGTGGTCTATGTTCTTTTAGAGCGATATAGTAGTCTCCTGCTACGATTACGCCAAGCAAGATCAGCACACCGACAACTAAGAGGACGATGATAAGATCTTTTATTGTTTTTAACATAGGTAGTTTACTCATATTATTGTTGTCTTTCAGTTAGGCTTTTCATCTGCATATCCAGCCCTTCAGGAATAGGAGAAGCAGCAACTACACCTCTGGGTTTAGTATCTTTAGGTAGATATTCTCTGACAGTCTCTAAAAGAAGTTTATAATTTGCTCTTTCTTCTCTGTCCTGATCAAAGTCTAATTTATAATTAAAAAGATCTTTGATTATTTCTCGTCGATTTTGACCAGAAAATGGGTTGCCTGGAGTTGTAACCATATTCGTAATAGCTTCTGCTACTTTATTTTTACCTTCTTTTAATATGTTTCTTTGTTCATTTAAATTAGGATAATTTATTTTCATTTGTTCTCTAGCAACATTTTTTAAAGATGATTTTACCACAAAACCTCTGTCTCTTAACATCTTAGTAAGTCTTCTGTTCTCTGTAGCCACAGTTTTGGTAGGTAATTCTTCAGATGTTCCTGAGTATAAGTTTTTTAGATACTCTTGTTTTTGTTCAGGCGTTTGTAGACTTTGATAATCCTCGGATTGCAACAAAGGTTCTGCCACATCAGTAGTTAGCTTACCTAGAAGTCTGTTGGCAAGATTATTGTATATAGCACTATCCGTGTTAAAGTTAATTTTTCTAGTGTCTACTCCTAAACGATCTAACTCTTTTTGTACAACAGAGCGAGGCGCGTACTTAGCGAAACCTGTCAACTGCTTTTGCATTGTATCAGGTGTTCTCATCATTGGACCTTCTTTAGTCCCTTCAAATCTTCTAGGAGCATCTATTGCTTTGCTTTCAAGAATAGTACCGCTCAGCACTGCATCATTTAAAGTCTCAAAGAATTGATTATATCCTGGATTCTTAGTCGCAAAGTCATCTCCAAAATAATTTAATTGTATTCTTTTATCTTTAACAGTTATATTTTTAGGATCACTAAAGTAATTAACAACATCCTCAACAACTCGAAGCGGAGTGCCTATAATACCACTAAGGAAATATCCCAGAAGGTTACCTGCTAATTTACCCGCTTGTTCTGGAGCTTCAATGTTTGTTAATTCATCTTTAATTGTTCTATCTCCTGATGAAAAAGATTCTAAATACTCAGATGCGGCTCTCCCAACTTGACCAGCACCACCTGCACGGACACTCGGACCACCTGCAACATCAGCAAAATCTTGCCACCAAGTTTCCCACGGACCTCTACCATCGTATAATCTAATAAGTGTTTCAGCTAAGAAAGGATAAATCGGCACGGGAAAAGACGCTCTTACATCAGTTTGTTCTTCTCCTGGATTGGCTGGATTTGTAAACATATTCCAACGCTCAAGAGCAGCATCACTCTGACGCAAGGCCAGGAATGTGCCAAGCATAGCCGCACCTGAAACAGTTTCTGTAATACCTTCTTTTAATTGTCGAAGCTGCATTTCACCTGTTTCAAAGGATTTTGAGATCTGCTCATAGTTTGCAAGCTTCGTATTTATATCTATAAGTTTATCAGTGTCTTCTTGACTTAATGTTTCTTTTTGTCTTATCTTAGCCCTTTCACTCAGCGCCTGTTGAATTTCGTCTGACATCTCATTTAACTGTCTACGTTTTTTTGCTAACTCTTCAGCGCCACCTTTAGATACTATTTGACCACCTCTAAATAACATTTTAGCTGCGCCACCAATAGGTCTGTTAAACATATATGCGGCTGCGTTCATCCAGAAGTTAGGGAAAGGGAAAAAAGCTTTAATGATGTTACTACTGTTGAGAAACTCTTGAAGCTCATTGTACTGCTTGCCAAATATTAATAACTTATCCCCGGCTCTTCTATTTTGAAATGTCATATCCATAGCATCTTGAATTGCTTTAGCTGCCATTTCCTCACTAATTAGATCTAGTTTATTGTATTTTATTAAATTGTCTAGGTTGTCTAGTTTAATTGACCCTTGACCATCATTCACTCTAATCTTATTAATTTCTTTTTCAGCATCTAACAACTTTCTATTGCCAGCATTTCTTTGAGAAACTAACTGAGAATCAAGGAATACTTGAGAAGCAGCAGACTTAAAGAATTTATCTTGTTGCCTATTTAATAAGTTTAGTCCATTAGAAACTCTGTATAGTGCATTAAAGACACCTCTCTCAGGAACTCTACCTAAAGAGCCGTCATCAAATACATCAGTTAATTGTCTGCGTAGTTGAGGTACTTCTACCCCTAAAATTTCAGATACTAATACAGTATCACGAGAATTTAATAATTTTTTAGAGAGGTTTAATACCTCTTCTTGAGAAAGTTCTTTAGGCATTTGATCTGGTGATATACCATTAATTCTAGCCTCTGTTTTTTGAAACGCATTATTTAAGTATGTTTGAAGTGCTTTCTCTGGAGCTAACGCTGTAGAGCCAAACACATTTCGCATGGTGGTTGCAGGTTGAATAACCAAAAGAGATCTCCACCAGTTAACTAGCAAGCTGGCTGTCTTAGCAGCTTTTTTCTCTTGTTGTTCTAGTTTGCGAACACGGGTAAGTAAATCACGATCAACGGCAGTTAATGTATCCTCTAATTGATCTGTATTAATACCAGCAACAGTTCTTTCTGTTGTAGTTAAAGGTGTTGGTCTTGCTCCAGCAACTTTAATTCTACCTAGATTAGAACCTGCCAACGAGGCATCAGCTTTAGCAATGTTAGAAAATCGTTCAGGGCTTAATCCATTCTTTATGGCTGCATCCTTAAACGTAACTTTAAATTCATCGGGGTCTAACTTCCGTACAATTTCAGCAGCCTGATCAGATGCGCGGGTACGTCTATCAACTTTATTAAGTAACTTAGGATTTTCTAAGATCATAGAGTTAACAGTTTGATAGTACCTGTTCATTGCTTCTGGATTTCTTAGATCTCTAAATGCAGAATCAATTGCAGCATCATCTGCATCCTCACCAAATAATGCTTTAGCACGATCTTTAAGTTCATCAAAGCCTTGTTGAACAGAAAATTTATCTGTAAACCTATTATAAGTATCTACATAATTTGCAACAGCTTTGTTGGCATCACTCTGAGACAAAGCTTTTAGATCATTTAGATTATAAGTAAGCTCTAAACGAGATGGTATACTAACGTCACTTTGATCTGTTGTCAGAAAGGTAACAACTGCCCGGCCATCTTTACCAACATCTGTAATCAATCCTACAGGATCGTATCTAGTGGCTGCATCAGCAGGAATGTTACCCAAGTCTTCTGAAGATACAACTGGTTTACCTTCAGGCTTAACAGTAACGTACAAGCCCTCTGCCTGTTCTACTTCAATTAATTTTTTTGCTGCCTCTTTGACAGGGGCATCTGCTGCAATTTGACTAGATCCTACAGTGCCTTCAAATCTATCTACAGCCTCTTCTGCTGACTTTTGAAATTCAGGCATAGCATCAGCAACGGAGTCTTGTGTGGCGGCTCTGCCTTGCGGTGTTTGCTCAATATTTTCTTGTGCTTCTTTAATAAGGGCTTTTGATTTTTTATAAGGATCTCTAATAGATAGTAGTCCACCTGTCAAAGCACCAAAGCCAAGACCTACTGCTCCGGCCTTTGTTATATCTGACCAGTCATATTGAGTTCTAAGATTAAGTTCTTGTTCCGCTCTTTGTAGTTGAGCTTCGCTGAGAGCACTAAGAGGAGCTTCCGTAACACCCGCAGTCGCACCTGTTAAAGCTACACGAGATAGGGTCTTATTCATGGCGTTACTAACAAAAGACTTTAACGCTGCTCTAGTTCCTGCTTGCTTTGCGGCAACACCTGCGATAGATGGAGCACCAAGAGCGCCTAGTGTACCCGCAGTCAATACACTTGCTGCGATATTAAGAGGTGAGGAAATTCCTCCTACTAAATACTCTGCAACAGCTTCGGCCCTTTCGGAGAAATTAGCTTTTTCCCCAGTCACAGTATTAACCTGTTTATCCGCTAACACATATAGTTTAGCTAAACTTTCTTTATAGTCTCTATCTTCTTCTGTATCGGTATTTAAATTTGAAACATAATTAATAAAGTTAATACCAGCAACCTCGTTACCGGCTTCAATAAACCTAATGTCCTCTAAAAATTCTTCTACTGCTTCCCTAGATTCAAGCTCACCTCTCCCTCTATCAGCATTGTATTTTTTTACAACATTGCTGATTACAGTATCATCGGCTAAATCTTGGATGCTATATTCTACAGGTTTAGATTGTTCGGTCATCTGTTATTTTCCAAGTGTTGTAGGAGTATCGCTTAGTAATGTACTGCGTTCAAATTTAAATTTATTAGCGGCAGGGGTAGCGTTCGTAGCGGCGGCTTCGGCAGCAGCGGCAGCAGCGGCGGCAGGGGTAGCGTTCGTAGCATCGGTCGTAGGCTTTAACTCTTCTAGTTCATCTAATCTATCTAAAATATTTAAAATGCCCATATCTTCAATTTTAGGGGGTAATGTCACTATTCCCTTTTTAGATAAAATTTCAAATAACTTTGGTGCGCCCCTAGCTATTTTTATAAATTCCTCTCTGGTATAGTCCGGCTCTGAGGAAATTAAGGCTTTAATCATGTTAAGTGTTTTAAAATCTTCCACAGCTTTACCGACACCTTGTGTAGGAACAATCATCTCTTTCTCTTTATCAAATTCGATAGTTGGAAATTTATTAGCGATAATTCCCTCAAAACTTTTAGAAATTTGGTTTGCATTAAATTTGTCCGGTTTCTTTTCAGTAACCTTAACAAACTCTTCTGGCCTAATACCTAGACCTTGGAATTTAGTTTGTTCTGTAGCTGGCATACCACCACGAATATTCTGGATAGCAGTACGCAACTTAGGATCTTCAACTCTTGACAGAAGCTTTTCAAAGCTAGGCTTCTCCATACCTGCAATGATCTCAGCAGTTTGAGAAAACTCTGGTACTTCTGGCATCTTAGCGATAGGTTGCTTCCTAGCTTTTGCAAGAGATCTAAACTTTTGTTCACCGACAGGACCAGTTAAAAATTTAGAGGCTAACGATTTATTATATTTTTTAAAATCAATTTGCTTTGGATTAACACCACGAGTATCTTCTAAATAGTTCTGACCAATAATCTTTAAGTCCTCTGGGGAATCTCCAGCTAATTCAAGGATTTTACGACCCTCATCAGATTTAGAAAGCACGAACCTTGCAGTATCAGAATACTTTTTATCTTCAATTTGAGCACTAGCTACAGCTTTCTGCGCTTGGATCTTTGCACGATCAAAGTTTTCAGAGATTTCAAAAGCTACATCCTCAAGCTTGTCTCTTCTATCTTTAATTTCTTCATCCACACCTCTTGCAACTGAAGATACAAATGCTTTAAAGAATGACATTATTCGGGCCTCCCCATCAAACCACCAACAGGAACTTTATCTTCTTCCTCTTCGGCTTCATCAGCTTCTTCTTCTTCGACTTCAACAGGTGCTTCTGCTTTACCTTCATTAAAGAAATCTTTACGCTTGTGTAGCATTTCCATAACTTCTTCAAGTTCATCAGTCTCATTGCGCGGTACAAGATCAACGTAAGTCACACCGACTTTATCAAGAACCTCCATCATATAAGAAAACAGAGGACTAAATATTAAGTACATAGCATCGAAAGTAATCTTACCTTCTGCCCATGCAGCAAAGAGAAGTGATCTGGTTAACATTTCAACTGGCATACCTAGCTCTGCTGCCAAAGCTAATCTCTTTAAAGACTCTTCTTCAACTAGATTTTTAGCAAAGAAATTATAAGCATCCGTAGGATCTGTAATTTCCGCAGGTCTTTCATCGGGCTGACTACCTAACTCATGAGTTAAGGACTCCCCAGGAATAGGGCCGTTGAAATTAGGCTGCATTTCTTCCACGATGATTACCCTTTCTTCTTTCCAAATAAATCGCCTGTGTCACCAACATCTCTCATAACACTACCTAATGCATCTAACGAATTTTCGTATGCAGCTTGCAGTGATTTAACAGACTTAGCTGTAACACTGGACTTGTTAACTCTGTCATTGTATCCCATAATACTATTAAAACTTACAGGAGCAGCTTTAAACTTTGCTGTCTCACGAGTTTGTGATACTCTACGAGCCATTTGATGAAACTTACTGCTAGAGATAGCCATGTTCTAATTCCTTATTAAATTATACCTAGATTTTTAAACAAAAAGCCAGTTCCTACTGTAGAAACAAGTGAACCCATTGAATCTATAAAGGATTGATCAATATTTTTATCGTGCTGAATAGAAGCTAAACTTAGATTAGAAAAATATTGATCTCTATTTTGATACTGTTGTCTAGCAAAAGCTAATTCATCTCTATGCTGTTGCAAAAGATTTGCATATGCTGCTTCACTAATGTTAAATAAGTTTCTTACATTAAACTCATTCTCTGCATTTTGCAAGGCTGTATTACCTGTGTTTACAGCACGGCGATATGTGGCATTAGCTTGATCAATTACAATTGAATTTTTTACTTCAAACTGTTCTCTGTTAGAACTGAGGGTAGCGTTAAATTCATTCATTGCATTCTCTTGCCCTGCGTTATATTGAGAAATAGCATTTTGTTGAGCGGCATTAAATTGAGAGGTAGAGTTAAATAAGTTAGCAAAGAATTGATCGTTCTGTTGATCACTCTGAGCATTAAATTGCTTAGCAGAATTTTGAGCAGCCTGATCAGTAAAGATGGATTGAACACGATTTTGTTCGTTAATCACGGCAGCTTGTTGATCATTAGATAAGTTTTGCAAATCAAGTTGCAATGTCATTTGAGAGTTAAGAACTTCTGCTTGTTGTCTGTTATTGAGATTTAACTCTGACATACGACGATATGTCTCTGCGTCAGCAGCAGCAATAGGTATACTAGCTTCCATAGCAGCTTGAACTAATGCCGCGCCAGCCATACTAGATGCACCCATACCTCTGGCAGCTAGACGTTGTTCAGCAGTCCTAATAGCACCGGCAGCAAATGCTGGTACTTGCCCACCTTCAAACTGAGCCATAAGACTATTTAGTTGTCCTTGAACAGTAGACTCTGTTGAAACAGTGCCAGTCTGAGCAGTAACTAAATCAGATAATCCTTGTTGTTCTGCCCCCTGAATCTTTGCTTGTGCAATTGTTTCCGCAGCGGTAACTGGAGATACACTACCAGCAACAGTTTTTGATTGTTGTTCAGCAGCAACTGTCGCAGCTTGTGCAACAGGAGTGTTAAATTTAGTAGGATCTGTTAGGTAGCTTTGAGTATCTAAAAGCTCTCCTGGTTTTATCTCATATTGACTTAATGAAAGTTCAGTTCCGGGAGCTAAAGATGGCGCATCTCGTCTAGCCTCTAGCGTACCTGTAGGAGTAACCTGACCGTAAGCATCAATATATGAAGACCTAGAACCTGTAGCTGACAGGTATCTACCAATAGCATCTAAATCAGTTAAATCTCCTGAGTATCCTTTTTCAACAGCTTCATCCGCAAGAGTTTGACTAGGTTTAGGCTTATAAAATTCAGCATAGTCTGGGATGCTACCATATCCGTACTTTTCTAAAACTTGATTAACTTTTGCTATGGCATCAAAATTTTTATTATCTGAAAGTTTCTGAACAAAGTCACCAAACTTTTCACCCTCTTTTGCATCAGGGCCAAAAAAGCCAGTATATCCTGTTGCCTGTCTTAACTCTCTATTGACAGGCTTATCAGAGAAAGAAGCACCTGAAATATCTAATACAGCGTTGCCTTGACCAGTCTTTTCTAAATAAGCATTCATATTATTTAGTTTAGTAGTGGCTTCTGTATCTCCGCCACGAGAGGCAGCTAACAGATCAAACACATAGTTACCATGACGGCCTTGACCCATTGCAGTGTCAACTGTACCACCAAAGCCTCTATACATGGGAGATTGATCATACCCACTAATCTGAGCTAGTTTAGCTTTATCAAACGGTTCGCCAAGTTGAGGAATATCAAACTTAGCACTTTCATAACCCACTGAACCAAGATATTCATTCATCCGAGTTAATCTGTTAAACGCATCCTGATCACCCTGCTTGACTTTATCGCCAAGAAGACGGACATGCCTTCCATGATTACCGTCACCCATTTGGCCGGTAAATCCTGTGATAGATTTTAAGTAATCGTTTGAAAAAGCCATTCTACTATCCTAAATTAAGACGTCCGCAAGTCTGGATTCATTAACGGGTTCATAACAGCCAGAGGGTTTCTCATAGGCTGGACTTGCATAGGATCACCCATTCTTTGGAAGTCTTCTTCTGGACTGTCTATTACCATACCACCAGCTTGCAGTTCTGCTACGTTTACAGCAGGTTGCTGTTGAGGTGACATCATACCAACAGGAGCTTCGCCTAAGTCTAATTCCATCTGACCGGATTGTTGCATCTGAGGCATCTGCATCATTTGTTGTGGTTGTTCTGGATTGTTTTGGACTTGTGCTTGTGGTACAACAGGATCAATCGTAACCGGAGCCATGATACCACTCATACCAGGGTTAGCTGGGTTAGCTTGTGCAGCAGTCATAGATCCAGGCATCTGAACCATACCACCTTGTTGCATTGCTACTCTTTCTTGATCAGCAATCATATCACCAATGTCTTGATACATTAAGTTGTCCTCTCTAATGCTTTATCTAATTTATCTTCTACACGATGAAGCGCATCCATAACTTGTCGCATATCATCTCTAACTTCTGTACGGGTAGCATACTCTTCACGAGTTTTGTTTAATAATATATCAATACGTTTCATCTCAGCCACTAAGCTACGAAACCCCCAAAATGCTGGAGCGATAATTAAAGTTAGTACAATATTCCAAAAGATTACAGGTGAGATATCCATTAAATATTCCTATTAACCGTAGCGGATTAGCTATCTTCTGTCTCAGTTGTTGCTTCTGTAGATTCAACGACTGTAGGAGCAGGTATATCATTCACAATCCAATCCGTACCATTCCATTCCAAGGTTTGCGTCTCAGCATCGTAGGACGGGCGGTCAGCGACTTCGGTATATGGATGCGTAGGATCGTCTAGGTTTTCTAACACCGCCTCCGCAGTATAAGTTAAACCATTTGTCCTGCGAACCCGATACGGCATCGCTGTAACTGGATAACCTCCATTTAAGCTATACATAACCATTTAGTAAATCCTTTCTATCTAGCTGACCGTGTGATCAAATGTTCCAGGTGTGCTGTAAGTTGTCGTACCGGCTCCATCAGTGATTTTGACCTCGCCGTCTGTGCCATCTGTACCGTCATTTGTCGCGCCCGCCTTTGGGGTCATGCCGGTTGCCGCAAGCCGAGTCCAGGAGCTTTCCACATAGCCTGAGCCAGCGCCGCCACCGGCTTGCTCACCTGCCGAGCCACCGTGGTTTGCTCCGCCGCCGCCGTAATAACCGCCCCCTCCTGACCCACCCGACGAATAATCGCCGCCGTTAGTCGATGCAACTGTGCCTGAGTAACCGCCGATAAATGCCGCGCCTGCGCCGCCACCGATGCCCGAAGCTGCACCACCAGAGGCACCGTCGGCACCAATACCCTTGTAGACCGCATTGCCGCCACCATCTGAGCCGTTTAGGCTGTCTGTTGCGCCATTACCCGTATGTGAATCGCCTCCGGCCGCATTATTGTTGCCAGCGCCACCACCGCCGCCTCCGGCGACGACTTGCGAGTTGCCATGACTAACACTTGTAACAAAGACGCCGCTGCCTGAGCCACCCTGGCCTCCCGTTTGATTGGTTTCATCCGAATATATATACCCACCACGCATCGGGTCGCTGGTGTTGCCTTCTAGTGCTCCTGTTAAAGACGGCGCATAACCCGTGCCGCCGTTCCCGACGACGATTTTCAAAACGGTTCCATATGCTAAAGACTTAGACGCTTTAACAATTCCACCGTCGCCGCCATCTCCGGATGTGCCGCTACCTTCGCCGCCACCCGCACCAAAAACCTCCGCTGTAACTGTGGTCACATTAGCATCGCGAATTGTTATCGCTTGGCTAGTATCAAAAGTACGAGTTCCGACGCCATCCGTGATACTGACATAACCCTTATAACCAGGGCTGTTAAAACCACCGCCTTTGCCATTGTCGAGGCTACCCAGGTCATCTGCACTCGCATTGACAGTTGCTTGATAACCAGTTGCACTACCAGCAGTTCCGTTATTGCCAGCTAAATTTACTGTTGAAGTCATCGTACCTTTGACGAAGCCTGAGCCGCCGCCTCCGCCGCCAGTTTCTTCCGCGCCATTGGTGCCAGAGACAGAGCCGCCGCCGCCGCCCCAATAGCCGCCTCCTCCGCCGCCAGCATACATTCCAAAATTACCTTGAGATGCTCCGCCTTGAAGCGCACCGCCTGCGGTCGCGCCGGAACCCGCCGTACCGCCTGCGCTCTGTGTGCCACCGCCACCAGCGTTCGGAGAATTTAAGCCAGCAGCGCCAGACGAGCCGCCACCGCCGCCACCCGATTCATCTTCGCCGTCTCGGTCATATGATCCGCCGCCACCGCCGCCGCCCGCGATTAATAAAGCGTTTGTTTGAGTCACATCACTAGCTGTACTGCCAAGGAATACGCCAGCAAAACCGCCGCCAGACCCGCCTTTATGGCTACTGGTGCCGGACCCGTATCCACCGTTTCCTCCGACTGAAGGAGTTAAAGTGTTGCCCTCTACGGTACCGCCAGCACCAACAACAATGTAAATCGACGTACCCGGCGTGAGCTCAATCGTGCCCTTTGCAAACCCTCCGGCACCGCCGTTTCCGGCCGTGCCCCCATTCCAGTATCCGCCTGCGCCGCCAGCACCCCAGGCTTTTATAGTCACGCTGTTGTCAACCACCTCAGGCCACGTATCATCGTTGAACGATTGTGAAACAATATCGCTGTTCAAATTCCAAACCGACGAAAAATTGTGATCGGTGGCTGGGTCAACCCCTCCGATAATTCGAGCCATTTAACTGATTTCCTCGTAACTAATAGTAATATCGCAATCGGATGCTGCCGATGCTAAAGCCGTGATAGATTTATCTTCTAGCAAATAAAACGCAGAATTTTTATCAATAATGACAAGTGAGCTATCTGCTGGAACCACAACAGTCTTGGCAAAAAACTTGTCAGTTCCTGCGCCAGCAGCAGCAGAGTTAATAGCTATTGAAACATCCACGGCAGATGTGCCGTCAATATTTGAACAAATGACCGTATTAATCTTAAATACCTTTCCAGACGAAGCCGCATTACTTACGATACTTGCAGCACTTGTAACTAATGTAGCTGTTGCCGTTTCACCGTTAATTGTACTTACATTAACAATATTTGGGTTTGCCATCTTTTACTCCTAACCGAAAACGATGGCCATTGCGATGGCCTTACCCGTTGAGATACCAGC
>Ga0070754_10003287_pt1 | contig 11492 bp, 19 predicted proteins | sample VirMetDEL_Sep_01_FD_75181 | JGI IMG/M metagenome (GOLD analysis project Ga0070754, IMG submission 75181) | Aqueous microbial communities from the Delaware River and Bay under freshwater to marine salinity gradient to study organic matter... | ecosystem: Environmental > Aquatic > Marine >... | reverse complement strand
TTTGCTGCAACGCCAACAACAGCACCAATGGCAGGATTAATTATGGCACCCATTGCACTAGATGCTCTTGCAAGCATACGAGATTGATTCAATTTGCTCATCAAATCTTCATTTGAATATTCTGTAACAGGTTTAGTTTCTTGCCCAGTTGGAGTGCCCGTAGAAGGATCAAAATTATCGTTACTATCTTCTGTGTCTAAAACTTGAGCTGTTTGAACACTAGTATCTGTTACGTCTTCAGGTTCAGTTGTTTCATCTTCTGAGTATGGAACAAAACCGTCAGGAATTGGAATAACAGGCTCACCCTTATAAAATGCAATATCTCTAATTTCACCAGTACTAGTATTCTTATATTTTCTATACTCATACACATCGCTAACTTCAGGAACAAAAGGTTCGTCTGTATCTTCTGAATCGTCTGTAGTAGTGCCTGTTGTTATGTCAGGTTGATTTACAAAAGTTGGTGTGTAACCGGTGGTAAAGCCTTGTGTATTAGTTGGAACCACAGAGCTAGCAGGAACAGTCGTAGATGTATATGATTGTGTATTATCGAAGCTAGAGGGCACAACAAAAACACCTTCTTGTGCTTTGATAACACCACCTTGATTATACTCTTGTGGCTCTGCAAACTCTAAATCTTCAAGTGTAAATGGCAGATCGTCAGGAATAATAGCCTCTTCGCTATTACCCATCTGACCCATTTCTTCCATTCTTTTAAGGCCCATTTTGGCTTGTTGCCGCATTTCCATCAACCGCTCAAGACCAAAGTAACGAACTACGTCTGCTGGAAAAACAAACTCACCTTCACTGAGCATGGCTGGAATATCGTCACGAACCTCTTTACGAGTGCTACCCGGAGGTACGTCGTTTCCAGAAACTTCGTCTACCATGCCGCCCTCTTCCATAAGGCCACCATCCTCAAAGAGTTCCATTTGCTTTTTGTACATTGTATTGTCCTTTAACTGGATTTAAGAACTTCGTCTCTAAGCATTTGCAGTCTACGAAGTTGATAGATAGCACCTTGAGCACGTCTAATGGCATCTACACTATCTGATTGTTCCATAGTTCGATGTTGTTGTCTGATAACAAACTCTAAGTAATCAACAAACTTAGCCCATTGGGCTTGGTTGCTGACCAACCCCTTGAGTTGGTTGAGGCTGTTCTTGTCCTGCATTACCACTGAACCCTTCTTCTTGCGGCATTGGAACAGCGCCAGTACCAATAGTACCACCGCCTGCTCCTGTCATATCCATCGGATTAGCACCTGCTGGTGTTCCACCCTGTTGCTGAGCTTGCTCTTGTTGGAAACCTTTCATAAGCTCAGCTTGAATTGCTGCCTCATTAATGTCGTTGGTAACTTTATCGGGATCAAGTTCAAGAGACTTAGCAATCTCTCTAATAATATACTGGAATTTTGCAAAGGGCGCAAGAGCAGGATTGCTTGCAACTTGCAAAAACTGCATGAGACGCTGGCTGCGTACTTCATTTGCCATCAAGCTTTCTGTACCACGAGCTTTGACTTCAAGATCACCCTTAATGGTATGATCAAAGTCAAACTGCATATTGAAACGGAACAGACCTTCACCCAAAGGACGAAGAAGATAGTCGTCTACGTTTTTAATGACAGTTTTAATTGTACCACTTGCTGCACCCATTAGCATACTAATACCGCTGGCAGTTCTGCCGACACCCATAACACCTGTCTGTCCATGTGCAAAGCTGGGAAAGCCTGTGCTCTCATCGGCCAACACACGGGCTTTGTCAAAAAGCTGCAAGTTTTCTTGTGCAACGTTAGGAAACTTTGTACCGAAGATGGCTTGACCCGGTGCACCACCCTGTCTGCGGAATACTTTACCGGGATACACAGACAAGTCTTGACCGGGCACCAAGTTAGTTTCGTCTACTTCGATAAGCAAGTTACCAGAAAGAACAGCGTTATCGACAGCCATACGCATGAAGCCGTTCATTAAAGTTTGTGTGTCATCCATGTTTTCCGCAATGCCAACACCAAAGAACGAATAAGGATTGAGTTCATACGGAGCGGCCATAAACGGAATACGTGCAGGCTTAAATGGATTAAGAACCATGCGAAGAAGTTTGTTGTTGCAGATCCAAACATTTGCCTGAAGCTCATCAACATTTTCAAGTTCCCTTGGAATATCTACACCATACTCCAAAAGCATATCAACATCAACCATACCCCAGTATTCCAAAACCTCAAAGCGATCAATGCCATGATGGGGTGCATAGTCTGCTAGATCATCTTCCCAATATTTTTTAGTGTAGTTTTCGCCAAACTTAATAGCTTCTTCAATTACAGAAGATCTAAAATAAGGGCGCTTTTTAAGTGCACGAAGTTGTGAACGAGACATCTTGTGCCGTTCAATTACATACTGTGCTTCATCCATGTTACTTGCGTCTGGATCAGGATAAAAATTCCAAACAGAAACATGTGAAACTTGAGGAACAGTTTTAAAGATAGGTGAGTATTCACCCTCATCGTCCCAGTTAGGATATTCTTTGTCTACAGCAAACGGGCCTTTCATAACACCCGTGCCAAACAAAGCCATTTCAAAAGCAGTGCTACGAAGATGTTTAGATGCATTAGATTCTTCAAGTTGATCTTGAATTTTTTTCTGCATCTTTTTAGCTGCAATCATAGCAGGTTCAAAAGTAATAGACGAAGGTGTAGTACCCGGACCTTCTCTAACACCAGAAATATCTTGTAGTTTATTTGCTAGTTCACCAATGCTCTCACGCAAAGTATATGCAGTTGCTCCTTTAGGAATTTCTCTGCCATCATTGCGATAACCATAAGGACTAATCAACTCGTCTATGCTATCTTGACGAAGTTGCTCTGGTTCTTGAGGATCAAAATGAACACTGTCTACTACACCATCAGGAAGCTCTGTTGGATCAACAGTAAGTGGAAATCTATTATTAGCAAATAGCACATCTACAATTTGACCGTATGCAGCTAGTGTTTTAGTTTTAGTAACCTTAATAAAGACACGAGACTTTTCTGCTTCAGTAAACTGAACGTTAGGGCCATAGATACCACGGTAGTTTCTATATGCTCTTAGCCACCGTTCTTCATCTTGCCTGCGAACATCTTCAGATCTATGATAACGATCCATAATATACGAAATAATATTATTCGTACTTGCATCATCTTCTGTAGAATTTTCTGTGTCTTCAAGAATGATTGCATCATCTTCAATAAAGACTTCGTTATCTTCTGCCATTTAATTTACCTTTAATAGCCGAATACTGGATCTGACATTCGCATACCATTAGACGGAGTTCCTCTTGGATCATAGTCAAATATACTAAATCTTGGTCTAGACATAATACCATATCTAAGAGCGTCGTACAAATGGTCTTCTGATGAAGTATCAATGTCCTCTGGATTCTTTTTGTCAATTGGCAAAGCTGGAAGCTGTGCAATTATGTTTACGCAGTTATTAAAGAACACTAGACGTGGCTCTTCTGTAAACTCATCTACCTGCAGCCTACGATGTATTTCATTTTTACCAGCAACACGAGAACCTTTTGAACTGTCCGAAGGTCTCCATCTTCAACCACGACTAATCATTTGTTCTGCTAGACTCGGTCCTGTATCGCCTCGTTTGTGCCACAAAGAACTGTCTAGAACTCCATACTTAATATTACCGTCTTCTGCCTCAAGCTGCAATACCCTATCTGCAAGATCGGTAGCAAGAACTTTACTAACATACAATTCTCTGTAAACAATCAACTGTTCACTTGGAGATACAGCAAACCAAAGTACTCCACTATGAGAACCATAACCATAGTCTGCTGCTCTAAACTTAACCCAGTTGGACGGAATCTTGAACGGCTCTATAACATGTATAGTTCTGTCAAACTCAGTAAACGCTGCACCTTCTTTAATATCCCAATCACCTTCAAGAAGCTGGCGTCTTTGTTGTTCAGGAAGAGACAGAAGCATTGCTTCATAGTCACCCTGAGCAGCAAGGTATGGGTTGTCAGAAAGTCTAGCAGGAATAAATCTACGCTTAAAGAGTGCTTTACCTGCTTTACTGTGTCCTGCTGGATATCTTAGAACTTCATTAGTTTCAATGTCAGTAGCATCAAATGCTTTGTTTGCAGGCGCTGGGTCAATAAACATTTTTTTAACCCAGTGATGTCCTCTACCTCCGGGGTTTGTAGTTGCCCGCATAAAGATAGGAAGATCAGGTGCAGTGGACCGTAGACGAGACCGCATGTAATTCCATGCATATGGTGTGGCCCATTGAGTTAATTCGTCAAAGCCTATCCAGCTAAATGCCAGACCCTGATAACGCAAGACATCCTCATCCCTGTCAAGGTAGGACATCCACAACCTTGCACCAGATGGCGCAGTCCACTGCATTTTTCTTTCTGACCACTTAATACCGGGCCAGATTTTGGGATACATCTCTTGCGACTTGAAGATAAGTTCCCTTAATTCTTCTGTCGTGTGACGTAGGAGTAGGCCACTAAACGCTGGGTGCCCCATGTAACGAAGAGGGTCAGCCAACATAGCATAAGACTTACCGCCACCAGCACTTCCGCCATATAACACTTCTCTTTCACTTGCAGCCAAGAACTCAGTCTGAGGACCGGGGTTAGGCTTAAAGATTACGTTGTGTGCTTCTTCAACCGCCAATTCATCTGGAGTTGATTCAACAATTTTAGCTGGCTCTGCTTTCGGTTTCGCTGGAACTGAGTTGCTGGGCTTTTGCGTCGAGTCTCTTCTGTTCGATTTCATGCGCCTTGGCGATTGCCTTTTCCGCATAGTTTGCCCATCTGCGAAGGCTTCCAGCTTTGTTTTTTCTTCTTCGCTCATTATCCAATCGCTTCTTTAAACCTACATGCGAAATATATCGCCCTGTATTTCTAGTAAGCCAATGTGCCACTTCTCTGTATGAATATTGCTTAAGATACTCTTTAGCCTTCTCAAGCAGATCTAATTCACTTTGAATTGGTAGCAGCACATACTCATCATCTGGATCAACTGAGTAACCAAATGGTACTGTCCTAGATATACGAGGAATAGGAACCCATTCATTATCCTCTTTAATGTCGGTGGGTTGAGGAAGCTTCCATGTTCCTGTTTTCTTAGTCATCATCTTCTTCTGTTGGGTTTTTGGCTGGCATCAACATAACGCCACCCTTTGCTTCGACCTGCACCTTCTTAGTCTTTACAAGACCTGTGCGATCCAGAAGCTCTTTGGCTGCTGCCATCTTATCCCGAATACCAAGTTCAGTAGGATCATAAAGCGCACCAACCATAGACATAGCAGCTTTCGGTGCATTACGTGCCATGTACATATGGGTAGCATCAATGATTTCTTCTTTCAAAGAGGCTACTACTTCCGTGCTAGACGTGGCATCAGAATAACCAGCAAGACGTTTAGCAGTAGGAACATCGCCTCCTGCCTCTTCAAACAGAACGTCCAAGAACTTTTTCTGTTTATCTGTAAGTTGTCTAGACATAGTGTATCCTATTTCTTTCTATGGAACAAGCTTAAAATTCCTTGCCCAATTTGCGTTGGAGTTGGTAGCAGCCACCCTAATATCAAAAGCAAAATAACCCAAACGGGAATTTCGTTAATGGTAAGGTTATCAACTCTATCTGTTGCTACTTTGTTGCCAGAGTCAAAGTCTTGATTAATGCTATCAACATTGCCATCAGTGCGAATACCAGCATCTGTATTGTTGGTTGTGCCAAGCGTTTGACTGTTTGTTCTACCTATTTGCGTATTAGCAGCTACATTGGTTCCGCCCAAAGGTAGCAGCGTAGAAAGCTGACTACAACTAGCAGTTGTCAATATCACGGTCGTTAGTAGGACGGCTCTGTTCAACTGTGTGCGTAGTAGGTTTGCCATTTACGTAGATTCCAAAGAAGCCTGCTCCTGCACCAACAACAACAGATACAAAACCTGCTTGAGCATTAGTAGGGTCAGGTAGTGACATAAACCATTTTGTTGTCTCGTAGAATGCAATACCGTACAAAGTAATAATCATACGAGGCCATATACGCCACTTGTCAACCCACTCTGGTGTAATACCCATTTTACCACTTTCCCTGCTGTACGCCAAGAAAATAAATTAAAGTTGCTAAACCAAAAACACCAGCAAGAACTGCAAGAGAACCTATTGTCCACACAAAAAGTGCTTCTTTAATTTCTTGTTTTCTATAAGAAGTATGTTCTCTCTGCTTTTTAACTCTTCGCAAAGTTTCTTTATATTCATTAAGACCGCTTTCGCCATATGTATAGCCAATCATGGTCTCTATTTGCTGACGCATTTCCTGCACTCTTTTTTGTGCAGTGAAAATCTCTATGGCCTCAGCTTCAGAACTTCCAGTGAGGGACTTCCAAATACTTGGATTCTTCGCCTTCTCAGCGGCGTAGTTAATATCACTTACAGCACCAGCAAACTTAGCAATAGCAGACGAAGTATCTTTACCCGCAGACAGTAGATGTTGTATCTGTGATACCGCAGTACTGGCTACGGAAAGTGCTGTGAGAGGATCAATCATAGTAGCTCTTCGGGCAAAGGTGTTGAGAATCTACACGGTATATTTTGTCGTATCACCTGTGTACCCGTGTGCCACAATCATAGTAACAAGATTTGTAAAACCAACTTCCCTGATTGTTTATAAAAAGATGTCCATAGCTTACGAAGACAAGGACACACAGCGTCATCTACTTGTCTGTTCTCTGACAAGATTCTCAATCATACTGCGGATAGCTTGAATGTTTTCATCCATACGAGCCACTGCAACGGCTTGGCTTTGAACTGCTGTTTCAAGAGATTGAATGCGTGTTTCATGTCGCACAATCTCTCTGGCATTATCTTCAACGTTACTATTCAGATTTGCAATAAACCAAACAAGAGTCATCGTTTGCAAAAGTATAGCAAAAATAAAAGTTAAAGGTACAGATTTTGTAAGGGGCCATTGTTCAGTGGTCATATTTAAACTTTCCTGCAACTAGTATAATTACATCAATTCGTAGTGAGGCGAATCGATAAATGGCCTACGCCCTTGCGATCTACGAAGATCAATGTATTCGTTCATAGCATCTTCTGCCGTACCTTTGTAAAAACGAATATCTCCCTCAGACCAAGCGGCACCCCACTTGATAGCTACACCCTCTTCATCTGCAGCCTTAGCCATAGCATCACAGATATTGTCATAAACATTGAGTTCCCAAGTTACTTCACCATCGACATAAGCAACAAGGTCTACAGCATGAGAGTAACCATCTGCTTGAAGGAGATGCTTGGATGCCATTGTCTGTGATCTACCAGCAGCAACAAGACGCTCTTGCTCTTCCAGAAGTCTCATACCACATGTAACGCCAAAGTCAACTGTAGTATATGTAATAGCTTTTTTTACAACAGTGACTAGTTTGGGGTGTACACCCTTTAGTTTATCTAGACTTCTTTTGGAAAGTTTAAATGCCATAGCACCCTCAATCAAGTTCTTCTAAATCGTTTGGTTTTTTCTGCAATCTTCTTAGGCTGCGGCACAAACTGCTTACCTTTAGCTGTACCTTCTCGCTTAGCTTTAGTTGTTGCAGCATACTCAGAACCACTAAGCGACTCAATGGCTTTTTCTGGCAAATAGCGTTCACCTGTTTCACCAGAAGGCTTACCACTTTTGGTACGCCATTTTTGACGTGTCCATTTATCCAAAGATTTTTGTGGTGCCTTTTTAGTCATTTTACTTTTTATTTTTAACCATGCCGCCACGTTTCATGGCGGTAGGTTTCTTGACCATACCACCACGCATCATGCCTGTTTTTTTCTTATCTTCTGTGGTAGCTGTGCCACCACGCTTCATCTTACGGGGTTTCATTGCCATTGAGGTATTTCCTTTTTCGCTGTACTACCAAGGCTTCGTACTCTTCCTTGGGATATGCTTGATAATAACCAAGCGGCTCTAGTTTATCACTTGCTTCTACTACAAGCTTTAGATTTTGTATAAAAATCATGCAGTAGTCTTCTTCTATCTCACTGTGCCAGTCATTCTCTAGCAAGAAGTCTAGCTCAGCATCTTCTGCTCCATACTCAGGGTGAAAACCCATACAGTGTAACTTAGGATAGTTGGCGTTTAAATGATCTTCAATAAAACTATTAAAGTCATCTATGTCAGGTAGGTTATAAGAAGCTACAATAATCAAATCTTTGTTGTACTTATTAAAGTGATGGCAATAGTGGTCAGCCCAGCTACTCATGTTCTGAGTTTCAGTTACGAGTACCTTGTTATCTCTCCAAGCTTTCCTAGCATATGGACATGCAGGTAAGCCCTTGAGGTGTGCATTGGGTACTTCTAGTACTTGCTCAGACCAAGATCTAATGTCAAGTTCAATACTTGTAGGCATTACTTTTTATTCTTAGGTTTTCTTCTGACAACAATCTTGCCATCAACTTCTTCTACTTTCATGCCAGCAGATTCAGTCTGAGCCTTAAGCTGCCTGTACTTTTCAGCTACTGTAAGCTTCTTAGTCACGGTAGCCGCCTCCTGCTTTTTTGTACTCACTTGCAAGAAGCTGTGCCTTCCTAGCCGACCACTGCCCAGCCTTACCACCCTTGGTGCCAGCCTTAATCTTCTCAAACAAACGCTTACGCATTGCTGGTTTTGTATAGTTGCCAGCTTCGTTTACTCTTGACTTTGTTTTGGATGGGCTTGCCATATACTGCCTCGTATAGCTGGCTGCGTGTATAGCCAATGTCTTTAAGCTGTGCATCACTGAGGTTGTCAATTTGCCAGAGTGCAACCTTTTTTTCTTGATAGCTAATTAAATAATTGTAAATGCGCTTCAGCATTTTTAACTCCTGTTGTGTGTATATATAAGGACCAGATGATCCAACAGGAGTAGTTATAACATACTTAGTTATACCATACTATTGCAATTATTGCAACTCTGTTAACCTACAGGTATAAAGGTCTCAATGACTGTACACATATAGTCCATTGCAGGAGAGACTTGGTTTGTAGCTACACAATCAATTCTATCTCCGGGTTCAAGCACAAGAGTTGCACCTGTCAAAAGAAGATAGTCACCAGCAGTTAAATTCTTACCGCCGATAAGCCTAAACTCTGCAGCATCACTGGCTCTAATCCATTTAGCCAAGGCAGTAGTTGTACCATTTGCATTAACAACAAATAACATAGTGACCTCTGCACGACAGTTATCAGGGCAGGTATAGAGAGTCTCTACCTGATCCTCTGTGTCACAGATTACACCCTTACTCACAATACGAGCAGGTTTGCCTTGGTTAAAGAAACTCACTTCTTAGTAGCCTTCTTTTTAACTAGACCTTTGACCTTGCCTTTGTTCTCAGTGGCATAGAAAACTTGCTCACCTTTCTTGGCACCATACTGCTTCTTCATGGCAGCTTTAACCTTTTCGCCTTTTTTTGTAAGAGGCATTATACAGACTCACCCAGTTTAAAGCATCCAGCTTTGGCGTACATCATTTGCAGAAGAATTGCAGTTGCTACATCTGTGGCATCTGCCATACATGCTTCCTCAGAGTAATGCAGGTTCTCAGTATTTGCTATGACTTGGCATGTCGTAACATCTGGAGTGGTGCAGTACATTACGACAGCTAGCCACATATCTTACTTCCTTCTTTTACCGTCAGGCTTCATAGAGGCACCACAGTTAGCGTACCCACCTTTGTTGTACTTCTTCTTAGCCATGCCACCTTTAGCAAATGGCATTTCGGGAAGGGTTACATCTTCAGGACGATTACGTGTACGGTCACGTGCAGCCTGTGCACTACGACGAGAAGCACGATCAGCTTCAGCGGCACGAGTAGCATCCAGATCAGCCTGCTGTCTGTCAAGCATACGCTGCATAGTGGTTTTTCTCAGACCCTCAGGCATTTCATCAATACGTCTTTGCATTGCACTGATCTGCTGTGCAGTCGTAGCTTGACGAATAGACTCAGCACTCACGGGAGTACCAGAGATAGCACCACGACGTTCAGCCGTTCTAGCACCTTCTTCGTTGGCACGTGTTCTAGCACGTTCTGCAGCAGCCATACGATCACGTTCAGCCATCTCCGGGGTATCACCCCTATTGCCAGCACGACTGCCGGGACGTACACCTTCACGTCTTGCATTTCTAGCTGCACGTTCAGCGGCATCCATAGCACGTCTTACACCTGTAATTCCTCTTGCCATTATAGTGTCCTCACCATTTGACCTTGTGACTCCAATACCGAGCAGATAGTTTGCTAGGGTTAGGGTCTTGTGCATTATGCCGTGCATAGTAGCTACGCTTACGGGCTTTGTCTTTAGCTGACTGTGGATTCTTACCTGCACCAGTCACACCTTGCTGACCAAAACGAATGGTCTTAATCGTATCACCTTCTTTGGCTACAACCACATGAGACTTCGTAGGATGATTAGGTGTACGCTTAGGCTTGTTATAGCCAGTGACACCTGCACGTTCCAGTCTAGGATCTTTAGCCATAGTAGTCGTCACCTTTGTCCCATGCCTGACATGTACGAAGGTTATGGCAAATGAAGGAGAACTTCTTGCAGTAGCCTCTACCACCTGCACCTTCATCCATTTCGTTGAAGGGAATATCTTCCATAGCCATCATCATGCCGGGAGTATTGCAGAAGTATTCACAGTTAGCACACATACGTCTACGTGCCTCTGCCTCTTCAATCTGCCATCTGTCTGCCATATCACGCCAATACTCGGCATTCTCACCGGGCACTTCAGAGGGAGTCTCAGGGCCAAGGTTCCACTCACGTACAACCATCTCAGCATTCTTTGCATTGGTCTTAGCATCTACAATGTCAGGAGCAATATCCATGCCCACCACAAAGGATGCCATCAAACCCTTCTTGTCATTCTTCATGTCCATCTGTCCATCCTTCTAGTCTCATGGCACGTTCAACTTCTTCTAACGTAAAGCTACGGCCATAGTGCGCACTTACTGCTTCTCTCACGTAGAATACATCACTGTGCGGAATATGTAAGTCCTCAAGATTACCATCCATTAGATGCTTGTAAAATTCTTCAAGAACATTGTCTGTATATAGTTTTACTGATTTTTTCATAGAAGTCAACTATAAAAATACAAAGCTCCCCGCAGTAAACTGCGAGGCATATACGTATTCTTCCTTTCAGGGATAGTACACTTAAGTGTAACACTGTACGTGTTACCTAAGTGTTTATTCATTCTAAGTATTATATACAGATAAGTGTATATCTAAGTTAGTATATAGAAACATCTAAGTGTACACTGTACATGTAAGCACTTTAAGTGTAATCTTAGTTTAAGTGTTATATATAGTTTTACACATATTCATACCCCATGTCAAGCAATATCTTCGTGAGAAACAAATTTAGTGTGACACTGTTGCCACAGTACAGCTACTCGTGCAGGCACATCACCTGCCATACTTTTGTGATCACAAATAGCCAACACCTAAGTGACCATATCCACAGATGC
>Ga0070754_10003280_pt1 | contig 11502 bp, 12 predicted proteins | sample VirMetDEL_Sep_01_FD_75181 | JGI IMG/M metagenome (GOLD analysis project Ga0070754, IMG submission 75181) | Aqueous microbial communities from the Delaware River and Bay under freshwater to marine salinity gradient to study organic matter... | ecosystem: Environmental > Aquatic > Marine >... | reverse complement strand
TCAGAACGGTGGTAGCAACGTGGTGGTAGACAGCGACATCAACAGCACGGTGCAAGCCTACGATGCTGGGCTGGGTGAGATCGCAGCTCTTGCCGTTACGGATGGCAACTTCATTGTCGGCAATGGCACTACTTGGGTAGCCGAATCTGGTGCTACGGCTAGAGAGTCTCTTGGATTAACGATTGGAACAGATGTCCAGGCTTACGATGCAGATACTGCTAAATATGACGATACGACTGCAAACTTCACGGGGGCATTACAAAACGGTGGTTCCAACGTAGTTGTCGATTCGGATATCGGGTCTTCGGTTCAAGGGTATGACGCTGATACGGCTAAGTACGATGACACCACAGCAAACTTTACGGGAACTCTCCAGAATGGGGGGTCTAATGTAGTGGTCGATTCAGACATCGGATCTTCGGTTCAAGCCTATGATGCGGATTTATCTACAATCGCAGGACTGTCGAGTGCGGATGGAAACTTCATTGTTGGATCTGCAACCGGATGGGTTGTTGAATCAGGAGCAACCGTAAGAACTTCTCTCGGATTAGCTATCGGAACGGATGTACAAGCCTATGATGCCAATACTGCCAAGTTAGACGCAACCACGAGTAACTTCACAGGCACTCTCCAAAATGGCGGATCAAACGTTCTTGTTGACTCAGATATTGGAAGCACAGTTCAAGCGGCAGGTTCGTACCTAACTTCTGTTGATTTAACATCAAATGTTGGTTCCACAGTTCTTCCGGTAGCCAATGGTGGCACTGGAGTCACGGGTTTATCGTCTTTAGATGCTGCTGATCTCGGATCAAATAACGGGGTTACTGATGCTACGGGCGGATATGTTCTGACTGCAGATGGGACAGGTGGAACTGCTTGGGAAGCAGCAACAGGTGGGATCTCGGATGTAGTCAGTGACACGACACCGCAACTCGGTGGCAACCTGGATGTCAATGGGAACAGCATTGTCAGTGCTTCTGCAGGGAACATCATCATCACTCCCGATACCACAGGGAAAATCATTTTAGACGGGCTTTCTTGGCCTACGGCAGACGGTAGCGCAGATCAAGTATTGAAGACCGATGGGAGCGGCAATCTGAGCTTCGTGGATCAGTCCGGTGGTGGTGGCTCTGGAAGTGCGTACATCGAACACTCTTCAACCGTATCGGACTCGCTAGCGATTAGTAGTGGTACTAATAGAATGTATGTTGGCAACACAAGTTTTAGTGGTAGTGGAACTATGGCAGGTTATTTAGTAATCAGTCACGGTTATGCAAATTTTACTGGGACCGTCAATATCGACACAACAGGCACTCTTAACGTAGTGAGTTAATTATGGCAAACAGAATAGTGATTTTCCCAAACGATGACGGTGGCATTTCTGTTCTTCATCCAGCACCAAACACTGGGCTTACTGTAGAACAAATCGCAGTCAAGGACGTACCCAGTGGGAAACCGTTTAAATACATTACTACGGATGATTTACCAACAGATGACGATGGGAATTACGACAGGTCTTTCAGAGCAGCCTGGGAAGCAGATTTCAGTCAACCTGATGGCTATGGGGAATAATGATTACCGTAAACTTTAACAAAGCCAAAACGGTTACAGCAGATCGTCTGCGACAGGAACGACTACCGAAACTGCAGGACTTGGATGTGCAGTATCAGAGGGCATTGGAAACAGGTGCTAATACGGCTGAGATCGTAGCACAGAAACAGGTACTTCGAGACTTGCCAGCACAGGTGGAAACCTGCACGACACTCACTGAACTAAAAAATCTAAAGGCATAAGATGGCAGGTGACATTCAGTTAAATTCAACCAGTTTTGCCAGTGAGTCTAATGGTACGATCACTGTAAATAATGCAACCCTAGCCAGTGCTGTTGATCTGTCAAATCACTACGCTAGCACACCAGAAGTTCAAGGAACGCATACCACATTCAGCGGATCTCATTCTGATACTGCAACAACAATCAATCTGGCATCTGTCTCCGGAATTTCCGCAGGAGATTATGTAGTCGGTGAGGGCATTACACCAGGCACAACGGTTTCGTCTGTCGGTGCTAGCTCAGTGGTCATCTCAGCAGGATTAGATACGGATAGTGTTGGCATTGCTGGAGGGGAACCGATTAGTTTCTACAAGTCAAACAAAGTGCTGAGTCCTGGACTTGTTGCTGGTGGATTGTGCCGTGCTTGGGTCCATTTCAATGGAACAGGGACGGTTGCAATACAGGCAAGTCACAATGTTTCGAGTATTACCGATAGAGGTCAGGGTAAATACACTTTGCACCTTGCAACTGCAATGCCGGATGCAAATTATTCTGGAGTAGTGTCAGCAATATTTCCGGGAGCCTCCTCTACTAATAGATCTGCAGGTCTTAGCCCAGTTGATAGCTCTTCAGCTTATTGTAACACGTGGCAAGATACATCATCCAGTTTAGTTGATGTTGATGTGATTTGTGCTGCCATCTTCCGCTAACCAACCTAGAACTGATTAAAAAAAGGCCGAGCAATGCCAGCAGAAGCAACAGGAATAGTACAGATTATCAACGAGGTCGGTGTAGTGACTGCTGCTTTAGCTTTTTCTGCTTGGCTAGTGGTGTACCTCCTCAAAGGGTTTGAACGAGAACGGACCCAGTGGTTGACGAAAGATGACCTCGCAGACCAAGAATTGAGACTCTTGATGAAGGAGTCAAACCAGGCTCTTACTGGAGTTCTAAAGGAAACAAACTCAACGCTACTGGAAATGAAGATCGCAATCACGAAACTGGAAGAGTCCATTAATAAAGGGCAAAGGTGAAACTCCTGCTCCCTCTGTTGTTCCTTAGTACGACAGCAGTTGCTACAGAATTGGATTACAAAACTCACTATTTATTCATCTGGACAGGCAACTGTACGAGCAGGATGATCCCGAATTATGAGAGACAGGGAATGCCATTTAACTTTGCGTTTTCATTAGCATCACAGGGATGTTCCTGTGTGATCGATAGGTTCAGAGAGCAATACACACACACTGAGTTGCTAAGTCTCAGTGACGAGGAACGAGAAGAACGATCTCTATATTTTGCCCAAGTCTGCGGTGGCGTTACCAAGGAGATGTGATGTCGGTAAGTTCGTCAAAAAATTTTAGTCGTGAGGAACTGAAATGCTCATTCTCTGGAGAGTGCGAGATCGAGGAAGATGCGCTTAACAGACTGCAGGCACTGCGGGATGAGTGGGGGAAGCCCATCCGGTTGTCCTCTGCATTTAGAAGTTCTTCCCATCCACGTGAGAGATTAAAACCAAACGGGCCAGGATACCATCACGGGAAAAACGGAAATGGTGGGCAGGCATTCGATGTATTGATTGCTGGGGAGGATGTCGTCCCCTTCATTACACTGGCAATCAAGCATGGATTCAAGGGGATTGGGGTCTGTCAGTCTCCTAAAACCGAATGGAATCAGAGGTTCATCCATATTGATACAAGAGACAAATACGCTTGCTGGAGTTACTGATGAATGAAGACATATTACTGGATTTCATCAAGAATAAAGTAACCGAAACTGTGACGGAAGAAGTCACCACTGTCGTCACCGATGAGTTGGTTGCCACAACCGAAATGAGTGTAGAAGATCAAGCCTGGGGGGTGTGGACATTATGCTGGACACTGGGGCTGCCGAAGGAATTGCAGGGGCACTGGGAGCTCCGCTAGCAATCATTATTGGGATCAAAGTATTCCGGCAGTGGCGTAGAAAAATGAAAGAAGCTGAGAAGCAAAATGGCTAAACAACTCCAAGAGGTGCAGCTTCCTCCAGGGTTTACGGATGGCACTGCACGATCTGTCAAGCAACGATGGTGGAAGGGCAATTTGGTTCGGTTCCGTGATGGGCGGCTCCGACCTGTTGGAGGTTGGCAAGCACTCCCCCTGTCACGGCATTCCGAGACTCTGGACTCTCAGGTCCGAGGTCATCATCAGTGGCGTAATAATGTGGGAGTTGGTCTGCTGACATTAGGAACAGCAGGATCAGGCAGTCCAAACTATGGGAAACTTTTTGCGGCAACCATTGGAACACCTAGCACATTTACTGATGCCACGGCAGACACAACCTTGGACAGTGATCAGATTACTGTGGATGATGACACACTTTACGAGGTGGGGGATCTGATCAGTGGAACCGGAATCCCTGACAATTCTCTAATCACGGCAGTCAGTTCCAATACGATCACGATTTCCAATGACTGTACAGCAACCGGAACCAATATCACGGTGACGGTGACTCCAACGGAGGCACGGCAACGATTCTATGACATTACTCCGTCAGGATACCAGGCCGCAGGAGATGCTGAGTTCCGTGCAGGATATGGTTCGTTTTTCTATGGTCAATCAGAGTACGGGTCTATCTACAGTGGACCTGGCACAGCCACATATACCCGCAAAGCTCATTGGTCCCTAGACAATTTTGGCGAGAACCTGATCGGGACCCATGCTTCAGATAAAGGTTTGTTTTACTGGGAAGGGGATGTCGCCACCGATGCAGAGGACATCACCACAGTAAACGGATATACGGAGAACGCGCCAACTGCTGTTGCAGTGGTCGTGACTCAAGAGAGGCACGTCTTGGCCCTAAGTGCAGATGGGGATGCTCGGAATATCCGGTGGTCCTCACAGGAAACTGTAGATGTTTGGACTCCGAGTGCGACCAACAGTGCAGGAGATTTGCCCCTGCAAACTCAAGGATTTATTGTCACAGGCAAACGGGTGCAAGGGGGTGTACTCATCTGGACCGATGTCGATACTCATCTCCTCACCTATCAGGGACCCCCATTGGTCTTTGGGGTTCAACGGTTATCTGATAACTCAGGGGTCCTTTCTCCGTATGCGATTCACAGCTCATCAGAAATCACAACGTGGCTCAACAAAGGTGGTTTCTGGATATACGATGGGTATGTGAGGACGTTGCCCTGTCCCATTCAGGATCGAGTGCTGCGAACCATTGACTGGACACAGGAGGGTTTGATTTACGCTGGAGGAAATTCTCAATTTGGAGAGGTTTGGTGGTGGGCTTCCAGCACTGTGGGGACTCCAGGGCAGTGCAATTATTATGTGGTGTATAATTATCGTGATGATGTCTGGTATGACTCCTATAGCGACAGTGGGATCACTAGAAACTGCTGGATTGATAAGGGAGTCGTGAATGCTCCTCTGGGGATTGATCCGAGCAATAACACGATCTACATGCACGAAAGCACCAGTCCCACACAAACAGATTTATCTGTTGCAGAGTCTGGTGCAATCGACCTGATGGGTGGGAATCGGTTCACCCGAATCTCCAAAATTTTCTCTGACTCGGATCAACAGACGGCAGGAGACATTGACTTTGCCTTCTTCACCTCGGTTTCTGCGGATGCAGACGAAACAGAATCAAGCAGTTTCCCCTTAGAAGATGACGGAGAAATTGATCTACGACTGCAGGGTCGTCAGATTCGTTACAAGGTAAGTGGGGAATTAGCCAAGGATTGGACTGTCGGAAATACAAGATTTGAAACACACATTGGGGGAAGACGATGATTTTACCCAACCCTCCAGGTGCATACCTTCAATCATATTTTGCTCCAGTTCTGCAGCAGATTGCTCGACTGCTGACGACCTCGTACCAAAAAGGGTCTGATGTTGAATTAAACGCAGATCAACGACTAATTATTGTAAGCCCTAATGGGACCCGTTACCAGATTGAGACGGATAACTCAGGGAATCTCTCCACTTCAGTAGTGAGTTAATTATGATCCGACAAGATGGAAACGGAAATCAAAACAATGGTCGATCAACTCAACGCAATAGCAGTAGAATCCCAATTGTCAGTGATGTATTAGATCTGTTGGGAGGTGGTGGGCAACCGGAGATGCAAACGACAACACAACAGAACCTACCAAGCTGGGCAATCCCGTTTGCTCAACAAGGACTGAATCTGGCGAATTATTACACCATGAATCCGAACTATCGGCCCAGCACACTGGATCGGGATTACTCTGGGATTCGTGGCTACAATGCCCAAGGTCAACCCAATTCTCAGGTTGGCAGTTTTGGACTCAACCCTTTATCTATCCAACCGTCTCCTACTTCTGTAACTCCTGCACCCCCAAAACCTCCGCAGAGGAATCCCTACACAGGAAAACTGAATTCTCAGAAAATGAGCCAGTTCCATCATGGAGATCCTGACGGAGATGGCACGTTTGACACACCACTGACGTTTCGACCAGGTCAGGGGTTTGTTCTGCCAGATGGAAGTCCCTACAATAGTACAGTCGTAGGATCGGGTGATCAAATTACTCAATACTACGGTGATCCAGATGGAGATGGGACGTTTGACATGCCCATCGATCGTGGACCTGATGGTTTTTATCAGTCCATGCCAGTTTCCTTGCCAGATAATCTGCAGGAAACGACACAAGGGAGGAGTGCGAGTCGTGCAGATGCTGGAGGTGGAACTGCAATCGCCAACGATTCAGCATTTCAAGGTGGTGCAGACACTTTCAACATCAACCCTGGTGCGGGGCAGGTCAATGCAGGCGATAATGCAAACACCCCAGGTGCTTGGTCTGCCGAAGACGTACGGAAAGCTCAAGCAGGACAGGGAAAACTGACAGTTGCCGATGGTTTCGTCCCTTTTGAAAACACAACAACCTCATCAGGAACTTCTTTCGACCCCTCCCAGATGACCCCGTTCCAAGCCTATGATCGTCAACGCTTTGCCGCACCGTCTGACCGAACCTTGCAGGGGGAGAACCTGCTGGCTGGACGGATCAGACAGGGCAATCCCTATGACCCTGCAATTCGGGTTGCAGATCGGTTATCGAATTATCAGTCAGGCTACAACCCTGCAGAACTAAATCTGACCGGACCCCAAGCAAATTCTTATAATAATGTTCTCAGTGGTTTGGGGAATGTGAATGCTGATTTAAGTTCTGCTGAATATGGCAATGCCAATCAAGGACTGCTGGGTGCTAACGATTATACGTCAGGTCGCAGTTTTCAGGATCGGGTTCAGGACTTCCTAAACCCGTTTACAGACCAAGTAGTTTCTAGCAGTCTCAAAGACATTGACCGTGCCCGTCAGATGGCAGACCTCAGTACGATGGGAGGAGCAGCAAAGTCTGGAGCATTCGGGGGATCAAGGGAAGCCTTGATGCGTGCAGAAAATACAAGAAATGCACTGGACCAAGCAGCAAAGACCTCTGGAGAACTGCGGTCTGCAGGGTTCAACACTGCCGCAAATCTCGCACAGCAGGAAGAACTGCAACGATTAGGGTTGACTGCATCTGACCGTCAAAACCTCAGAGGATATCAATCTGCAGGCAATCTCCAAGGCCAATCTCTAACTGCAGCAGACCTCCAAAATGTAAGAGGGTTGCAGTCACAAGGGGCCTTGGCAGCGCAAGGACTGGACGCACAGGGTGCCTTGACTGCACAGGGGTTAGGGGCACAAAGTGATCGAGATGTGATGAGTCTGCAACAAGATTTACAACGGCAAGGGAATCAGTTGGCAGTGGAACAGGCCAGACTAGCCGAGCAGTTCAGACAAGGAGCAGGGGCACTTAATCTTCAGGGGGCAGGAGCATTGGGGAACCTGACTCAGATGGGTGTAAATGATCGTCGTCAACGGATTGCAGACCTGCTTGCATCAGGTGGGGCAGGTGATGCTCGGAATCAACAGGATCTCGACTTCATCTTCTCTGAATTCAATAGAGAGTTGGATTATCCAGGTAGACAGATTGATCTCAGGAATGCTGCGATCAGTCCAGCCACAGGTTCGATAGTCACGACGACACAACCGAGGTATTCCTCTGGAGGATTGCCCCAAGCAGCAGGTGCAGGATTGGCAACCTATGGGGCATTGGCGGGCATCCCTGCAGCGGCACCCTACGCACTCCCTGCAGCACTGGCAATGGGTCTACTTAATTACTAGGAGAGTTTGATGGCATTACAATATATGGGGTATCCTAACCCACAGGGATGGAAAGACTACCTAGACGAAGAATTCTTTCAACTGAGTGCCCTGTCTGGCGCAAATCCATCCAATCCTGCCTCTGCATACTCTCCGAATGCTTTGGACTATCTGGATCAGTTGGACCAAGCAAGACTGCAGCAGGCCATGATGCCGAACTTGCCGAAGACCTTGGACTCTGATCCAGCATCGATGATTGAGAGACAGTTCCGGCAGTATCGGGACAAACGCCAGAGGGAGGCAATCCCAACGAACCGGAGTGCAGAGACACGGGGAGCACGACCACCTGCGAACTATGATCCGCTTAGTTCAGTATAGACCAGACCTCGACCTGTCCAACCAATCACACCTCCCAGCATGGGACCTCCTCCCAGCACTGGCAATGTTCGATTGCCTGCCAGAACACAGACCTCTGCAGTTCAAACTACCGGACTGCTGGACACCGAAGATGCTCCTGAATCTGACACCTCCTGGTACGACGATCCCACTCGGATGGGGTTGCTGCAGGCAGGACTTGGCTTGATGTCCGCACCTCGGTACAGCACCAACCCGAATGATGTGACGCTGGGATCTGCACTTGCCAGGGGTCTCGGTGGGTTCGTTCAGGGTTATGGTGGGACGAAGAAACGGTTGAGTGAGGCAGAACAGGATCGTCTGGATCAAGAATTCAAACGGTCTCAGATGGAACTGGACCGGATGTACAAGATGGCACTGACGGACGAGTCTGCTGCCCGCGCTGCAAGGGAAGAAGCCAACCTCACGAAACAATATGAAGCAGAGAAACAGGCAGAACAACGGAAGAGAGAGCAGATCCTAACGATTATGGAACTGCAGCAAGGAAATGCTACGACCTTGGCCCAATTGAACAACCTCAGTGCCGAGAAGGTCAACGAAATCTATGAAGGGGTGGTTGCACCCAGTCAGGAAACTCGACAACGTCAGGAACTGATCAACCAGATCCAGACAGGTGACAACCTGACTCCTGACCAGAAGAAAATCCTGGTGGAATATGCACAGAATGAGGAGAGCAAGTACAAGGATGTGATGGCTATGCGGGATGAATATGCTGCAAAGAACCGAGGACCGGAGCAGGTCAGTACCGCAGCATTTGAGAACTGGTTGGGCACACAGACCGAACTGACCGACATAGAGCGGAACTTGGTACTCTCAGAAGTCCAGAGGTCAGGAGACACCGACAGTGGTTTTGCTTCTGTGCAGAAGATTATGAACCTGAAGAAAGCCCAGAAGGGAGATCAACCCAAAGACTCAAGCACCATGTCAGGCACAATCATCCTCCAAGATCCGCAGTCTCTTGCCAACTACCGACCGGAAGACTATCCAGGGTATCAGGCCACAAAGAGCAGAGACCGTGTCCTGCTGAAACCAATGACAGCAGATCAACTGAAGGCCATGAATGACAAGGGCGCTGCAGCTCAAGCAATTGACGCTTATCTGCAGGAGTTGAGGAAGATCCCAGGCAACAGTCTTGAGTTGAAGTACAAGGCATTGGTCGAAGATCCTTCCTTGTCTGCACTCAGGTCCAAGTTCATCCATGCCATCATGAAACTCAAAGATGCTTATGGACTTGGGGTCCTTTCCGGTAATGATTACGACCTGCTGGAAAGTGCCTTGAACGATCCAACCAAAATTCTGACAATCCGCAACAAGGAAAACTTTATTGAGACTGTGCGTCAGACAGGAGAGCAGGCATACCGAAGCTATGCAGGAGATGCAACCTTGTTCAACTACGACCCTCTGGCGTACTACAGTCAATATATTGCCAACAGTTACCAACTGCCTAGTACATTGGCAAACCCAGTCAACCAGGAACAAGCCCGAAAGAATAAGGCACTCCAAGGTACTACCGAAGACCCTGATGCTTATCTTTTGGAGCCAAGGCCATGACCATCCCAGAAATCCTGAAATCAGTTTTAAAAGCCCGAAGCGAAGGAATTCCTGAAAGTCAGATTGACGAGTACCTGGGGCAAAAGGGATATACTCGCAAACGATTTGAGGAAGCAGTTCGATACTCCATCGACAAACAAACCAAAAAAGCAGGATACCAAAAGGCACTTGGTGACAAATGGAGTCCTCAGTTTGCAGGTGCCGTTGCAAGGGAACTGACCAATGGGATTTTGTACGAATGGGGAGACGAACTGGAAGCAGTTTTCCGTACCTTGGTCACAGATGAAACCTATGACGAAGCAAAAAATAAGATCAACGAGGAACGCCAGACATTCCAAGAGATGGACCCCACTGCAACGAGTTTAATCAACCTCGGTGGTTCTTTGATGGGCAGTGGTGCAGAAGGAAGATATTTGCTTACTGAAGGAATTCCCTTTGTATCTAAAGCAGGCGAAATCATAGGCCCCAAGGCACTTCAACCAGTCACAGGACAACCCATCCGCAATGTTGGACGAGCAGCAACTGCTGCAGGAGGAAGTGGAGCAATTGCAGGAGGAATCACATCTTACGGTCAGGGCACAGACCCACTGGCAGGTATGACAGTCGGTGCAGCACTGAGCAGTGTGACAACGCCAGCAATGGACTTTGGATACGCAGCACTTCAAAAAATGACTTCTGGATCAGGGGGGGGTGGGACCGTTGGACCCCCATCCACACGCAATGACTACAACCCGAACAATCGAGCACTCCGACAAATTCTTCAGAATCTGGAAGATGACTATGGAGTTGTAGGAGATGCCGCAGTCCAGGCTGCGCGACAGAACATGCAGGACAGGTTCGTCAGTGCAGGACGAGGGCAGGATGCCATGCTGCTGGATCAAGGCAGACGCAACCTGTTGAAAACTGCAGATTCTTTGGTTACGACACCTGGGCCTGCCGCAACACAGGTCAGTGATGCCTTGTATGAACGTCAGGCAGGTCAACGGGATCGCATGATTGGCAGTGCAGAGAAAGGGATGGGAGTCGGAGCAGATCCCGAACTGTTTGCGCAACAGATGAAGGAAACCAGAGATGCACTGTCTCCAAGATACCAGGCAATCCAGAACGACTTGATGCGGAGTCCGGTCTATCAGCAGATTTATGAGAGAGATCCACGGTTTGCCGATGCTCAACGATCTATCCAGCAAAATTATGGACGGGCGGGAGAACCAACGACAGGACCAATCAGAACAGATCAAGGAATCATCCGACCAGGGCCTTACACACTGAGAGAGATTGAGGATACTCGGCAAGGTGTGGGAGATATGATTGACCGAAGACCTGTGGAATCTGGATATGTCTCCGGTGCAGAACGACGATCCTTGTCTAAGAACTACTCACAGATGATGGATGCTGCAGATGTTGACAGTCCTGATTACCAGCAGTTACGACGAGCGGGGTATGACACTCGACTGATGCAAGAACTGAATCTGCAGGGATACACGGAGATCCCCCGAATGCCTCCAGAACGATTGCAGAATTTTGTGGCAGGAAGAACAGAGGCAGAAATGAATGCCATGCGTTCAGGGTTTGTTCAGAAACTGAAGGACCAGATGAACGAGAAGACTGCCATT
>Ga0070754_10003277_pt1 | contig 11504 bp, 8 predicted proteins | sample VirMetDEL_Sep_01_FD_75181 | JGI IMG/M metagenome (GOLD analysis project Ga0070754, IMG submission 75181) | Aqueous microbial communities from the Delaware River and Bay under freshwater to marine salinity gradient to study organic matter... | ecosystem: Environmental > Aquatic > Marine > Coastal... | reverse complement strand
TTGCAAAAGATTACGTAACAAAAACAGAACTTCGAGACGACATGGGATTACTCATGGATAGAATAGATAAAATTGGTGAAAAGCTTGACAAACTCTTTGAAGTTAAGTAAAATAGGTATATAATAATTATGAAAAAAATAAAAAATAAACTCCAAGAAAGAGCTAAATATGCTCGTGGTAGAGGAGTTGTAACTAACAATAATAATACACAGCTTGTTGATGGTGGTGGTAAATTTTTTACTCCTCCTGTTACTCCTAAACGGACTCCAGCTCCTACTCCAGCTCCTACTCCAGCTCCTACTCCAGCTCCTACTCCAGCTCCTAATTCTAATGTAGAAGCTGATATAGCAGCCTATAATGCAGCACAAGCAGCAGCCGTAGCAGCTCAAAATCAAGCACCTGCTCCAACACCTGCTCCAACACCTGCACCTGTAGTAGTTACAGGTTTACCGGAAGTAAAAAGTGTGGGCGGAGTAAAAGCACTAGGTAGAGGAGAAAATGAAGCTGGTGAAATTCCCGGTGAACCTGTATTTGACGATGACGATGATATTATTACTGATGATGATGCCGATGATTCTGATGATTCTGATGATGCTGATGATGTTGATGATGCTGATGATACCGATGATACCGATGATACCGATGATACCGATGATGCTGATGCCACAGTTGCAGTAGGAGCCGTAGACCCAAATACTGGATTAGTATGGAACGGAGAAAATTATTTAAGACCCGAAGTTGCTGCAGATGATGTTTGGAACGTTGACTTAGGTACGTGGGAAACTCAACAACAAATAAATAATAGAGAAGCTAAACGTATTAGAGATTTAGAAGAAAAAAAACAAAAAGAAGAGTTTAGTCAAGAACGAGGCGCTAGAATAATTGAAACAGGAAAGGGAGTTCAAGCTCTTGCACGGGGAGAAATACCTGAAGGAACTATACCAAAAGCAGAACTTGCAAAAGTTTCTCCGGAAGGATATGATTTAGAAACAATTGAACTAGCTGCTCTTAAAGGAGTTACTCCTGCATATGTTCAACAGACAGGCATTGAAAACGTTAAAACAATGCAAAATGTTTCTACTGTAAATGTTCCAACTCAGTTAACGTCTTCAGCTATGGAAGCTGCAAATATTGTAACAGCTCCTACAGTAACTTCTGCTGAAGGACTACTTAAAGAAGAAGCTTTAGCTAAAGCAGCTGGCGTTGAACGTGTTCCTGCTATTCAAGCAGCTGAAGTTAATATTCCAGAAGGAGCGTTAACAGAAAAAGTTATAGGCGTTTTAAGCAACACTGCAAAATCTACTGCTATTGTAAATGCCGGAAGTTCTTTATCTAGAATTACTAGAGCAAAGAAACAATTATCTAAAGCAGGGTTAAGTGATTCAGATATTGATGAACTTGCAAATAATCCAGAAGCTTTAGAAGAAAGACTAGCAGACTTTAGTGAAGCTGAAAGAGGTATTATTGAAGGATTACCGGAAGAAGCTTTAGTATCTAATCAAATAGATACTTTATTAAAAGGTATTGAAGAGGGTGAAATTCCTGTATGGGCTCAACCCGCTGTAGCATCCGTAGAAGCGATGTTAGCAAAGCGTGGAATGTCAGCCTCAACAGTAGGAAGAGACGCTTTGTTCAATGCTATTATACAGTCTGCTATGCCGATTGCACAATCTAATGCACAAGCTATTCAAGCAAGTGTAGGACAACAAAAAGCTATTGAAGCTCAAGAATCTGAATCTAATGCAGCAAGAGGACAACAAACCGCGTTAACAAACGCAAATAACGTTTTTCAAATGGACATGGCTCAGTTTAGTTCTGACCAGCAAATAGCACTTTCTAATAGTAAGTTTTTACAGACTGTAGGTTTAACAGAAGCAAACAACGAGCAACAAGCCGCCATTCAAAATGCTGTACTAACGTCTCAAATAAATTTAGCAGAAGCTGACTTCTATCAAAAATCACAAATACAAAATGCTCAAGCTTTTTTACAAACAGATTTAACTAATCTTAGTAATGAGCAGCAGTCTAATGTTCTTAGAAGTCAACAACAACAACAAACTTTATTAAGTAATCAATCTGCACAAAACGCAGCAAGGCAATTTAATGCAACGAGTGAAAATCAAACACAGCAGTTTATGGCAAGTTTATCTTCTCAAGTCCAACAATATAATGCTTCTCAATTAAATGCTTCACAGCAATTTAATGTGCAACAACAAAATGCAGCAGAAGCAAGACGAGTTCAAAACGAAGCAGAAGTTAATAGAGCAAATGCTGCAATTCTTAATCAAGTAAATCAATTTAATGCTGCACAAGATTTTCAACGAGACCAGTGGAATTCTCAAAATGCTCAAGCAGTGCTGCAATCAAATACTAAGTGGAGAAGAGATGCAAACTTAGCAGATACTGCGGCTGCAAATGCTATTAATCAACAAAATGCTCAGAACGCTTTTAATCTTTCATCTCAAGCACAGGGCTTTTTATGGCAAGAATTAAGAGACCAAGCAGATTATGATTTTAAATGGGCAGATAGTGAGGCGAGTCGTAAAACACAATTACTATATGCAGCTATTGGAAATGAAGGAGAATCATCGAAAAACTGGTCAACTAACCTAACATCAATTACTAATATTATTGATGATATATTTGGAGATAATGGATAATGGGAATATTTAGTAAAATTTGGAAAGGAATTAAAAAAACAGTTAAGAAAGTTGCTAGGGGAATTAAAAAAGTTGTTAAGAAAGTTGGTAAAACTTTTGGAAAATTAGGAATTGTCGGGCAAATTGGATTAATGTTTTTAATGCCTTATGCTATGCAAGGACTCTCAACGTTTTGGAACGGCTTTGGTGGGTTTGCAAATAAACTTGCTACGAGTCAAGGCGTAGGTAGTCAACTTTTTGGTAAAGCTTTAAGTGCGGTTCACACAGCAGGTAGCATGGTCGGTAAAGTCTATACAGGAATAACTGAAACAATTAATTCTGCTGTTGATGTAGTAACTGGTAAAGGTTCGTTAGGAGATTTAAAAAATTCTGCAGGTTCTATATTTAGTGGACCAGTAGACGAAGCTAAGTCTTTATTTTCAGGAGATAAATTTACTAACTACACAAAAGAACAGAGTCTTTTAAGTACTCCAAAAACTCCCACTGTTAGTATTGATGAGGTTAAATTGCCTAAAATTGAAGACGCTATTAGTAAAGGTACACCTACAGTTGAAATTGCTTCTGTTGATTTACCTCCTGTTACGCCTGAACAAAAATCTTTAAGTACAAAAATAGTAGACTATGGTAAAAAACAAGTTGAAGGATTTAAAACAGCGGTTACTGATTTTAATGTAGGAGAAGAAATTGTTGGAGGAGCTACGGCAGGTATTAAACAAAGAGTCGCTTCAGAAATTGTAAACAACCCTGACCCCGTGTATAATACTACAAATTTAAGTATACCTGCTTATATGGGGGCTGTGAGCAACGATGCCTCAATGTTTGACTCAGTAGATTTTGCAGTACAAAAACAAGTAGGAAATCCTTGGGCGACCCAAAGTTTACAAAACTATGATTATATTCAGTCCGGATTATTACAAGACGAAACTTCATGGTTTCATAACAGACAACACGCAATCAACGTTGCCGGTGGCAGCTAATTAGGAATATATTATGGAAAGATTACCATTAGAAGAATACGACCCGGCTGGAATAGAAGCTATAGGAAAAGCTGGAAGACCTATTCCCGGACAATCATTAACAAATAGTCCAGATTCAAAATACCCTTGGGAACAACCCCCACAATTTACGAACTTTAAAGAAGCTCTAGATTATGTTGTTGGAGAGTTAATTGAAGAAGACGTTTATGTATCGGTAGTATCAGGAATCGGTAAAGGCGTACCTATTAGTGAAGTAGCTATGCAAGTATTATATGCAGGGTTTAAAGCCGGTAAATGGAATCCTGATTTAATGTTAATGCTTATTGAACCTCTTATGTATATTATTATTGCCCTGTGTGAAAAAGCCGGAGTAGAATATTCTTTGTATAGTGGTGATGAAGAAGATGAAGATGCAGGACCTGATGCTGAAACCACACAGTTTGAACAGTTAAAGAATATGGCTAAAACAAAAGTACCTAATAAGCAGAGTGTATCTGCTGCTTCGGTACCTAAAGAAATTCTACAACAAGTAGAAAATTTAGAAATTTCTCCTAGTTTATTAGCACGTCCACAAGAAGAACCAGAACAAGTACCCGAACAAGCACAACAGCCTTTATTAGGTAGACAGGAGTAATTTATGGCTAGATACGAATCTAAATCAGAAGAATTTGGGCAAGGGATTTTACAAGACCAAAGAAAACGTGCAGATAAAGTTGCAAAAGAACAAGAAAGTTTTGCAAAAAAAATAACTGCTGCTAGTTTTGCTTCTAAAGGAATTAATACTTATTTAAAGGACAGAATGGATACCTTTAATCAATCTTTGGCTGATGAAAAAGCTTATTTAAAAACTCAACAAGATAAAGCTAAAGCTCTTTTAACGACTCAAGCAACTTTGGATAGTGGAGGCATAAGTACTTCAGAATATATAAGAGAAAAACTTTTAGAAAATAGACAAAGTGCTTTAGAAAGGCGTGTTAAAGATGCAACCACACAAGTACCGAACAGCTCTGGAGATATTGTTGAGAGAGTTGCTATTAATATTCCAAAAGCAACTTTAGCTACTAGAGACGATTGGACACGTATAGTAGATGGTAAATCTGTAGCAACTACTTTTGACGAGCTTGTAGCAGACGGTGTAAAAAACTGGGATGAAGCTATTACACAAGCCCGTAACGTACCTACAGATGCTAAAGATATACAAAATTATTTAGATACATATGCTAAACAAGAATTACCTTCAAATTTATTTTCTTTTGTTACTAGAGGCTTAGGAGGTTTTTTTAAAGGGGAAACACGGGAATCTCTACAAGACAAAATTTCTAAAACAACGCAAGAAACTTTAAACAATCCTTTGTTTGATGCGTTTAATAATTTTGCTGTTAAAGCTGCTGGCATGAATAATATATTTCCAGACATAACTCAAGACGGATTAGACAGTTTTCAAAAATCTTTAGAATATAAAAACGGGGTATTGGTAGATAGTGATAACGCTAATAAAATTGTAAAAGACATTACTGCAAAATTTGATGTGAGTAGCCAGATTATTGATAACCCTGAAACAAATGAAAAAACAACTGCTACAGTTTTAACTCCAACGTTTACTACTACTTATGTAGATGGAACAATGACTGCTCGAGTTGATAAAGAAAATGCTAAAACAGTAACAGAAGGTTCGCAATTAATTACAGTTTATGATGAAGCGTTTTTAAATATTGTTAATGATGACATGAATCAACTAGGACAAGAAGACTGGGCAAAGTATAGTAAAGACAGGTTTAAAGAAGTGTCAGCAAATCCAATGATTGAGTGGGGTAAATTTATTCAAACAGGAGTTGTTGCTGGCGGCTCAGATGTAAATAAATATCTTAAAACAGACATAGATGCAGGAAGTTTAATAGAAAAAGTTTTACAAGCTGGCGGGGTTGATGTTAGTAAAATAACTGCATTTAGAATGAAAGAAAAAAATGAAACAGAAGAAGAGTATCGTAAAAAACAAGAAGATTGGGCTAAGAGAACTGGACAATTAATGGAAGATTCTTTAATGCCCGTTATGGGAACTTTAACAACGCTTGCAGATATGTTAAATCAAGGCACAAGACTTTAAATTTATGGAAAAAAAAGATAAAGATTCGTGGTGGGAATTGTTTCAAAACTCTTTAGTTACGACTTTTAAAAATTCAAGCCCTATCTTTAAAATTACAGATACGGTTGATACTCTTAATAGAAATATTTCTGATAGAGTAAAAACTCAAATACTAGAAAAAGATTCTAAATTATTAGATGAAGATTATAATTTAGTTGCTCCTAAAAAAGTAGCTTCATACATACAAGACAAAGCAGGTAAAACACTAATTAAATCAGGTGAGTTTATTGAACAAGCTCAACGAACTATTGCTGGTGGAGCTGCAGACGTTACCCAAGAATCATTACAGTTAGCAAACTTAATTGCTGATAAAACAAACTTATACGAGTTTGATGATGAATTGCACGATAAACAACAAAGATTACTAAACTCTGCTTTAAAAGGACTTCTTGGAGAAGAAAGTTTAGAGACAGTTACTCGTGGTGGTAAACGTATTACAAAAGTAAAAGAACCTACACACTTTGGGGGAAGCTTAGTACGAGATATAGGTTCTATTATTGGTAGTGTTGTAGCGGGGACTAAAGGCGTAGGAGCTCTTAGCACAGCAGCCACTACAACTAGAGCTGGTGCACAAGTTAATGCAGCCATTGCTTCTAGTTCTATTGCAACTAAGGCAGCTAAAACTTCTAAGTTTATAACCGGTGCTTCAATAGGCGAACAAGTCTCTATTAATCCGTATGAAGATAGACTAGCTAATTTTTTAGGAACCATGATAGGAGATGATGAGGGAGCTTTAAACGATGTTTTAGAATATCTTAAAGCTGATGAGTCTAAATCAGAATTAGATGCTCGTATGGGGTTGTTTTATGAAGGACTTGCATTTACAGCTGGTCTTCCTGCAGCGTGGTTTGGCGGTAAAGCTATTAAAGAAACAATAAAAAATAAAGAAGCCTTTATGGGAGCTTTAAAAGAACTATCTACAGGAATGCAAAAAGGTTCTATTGACGCTGAAATGTTTACTAACATTTTAAGAACTGCTACAAAAGATGGAAGAAAAGCCCCACACTTAGTTGAAGAAAAGTCTAAAGATATAGAAAATTTATGGCAGTTTGGTAAGGGTAAAACAAAAAGAGTTTTATCTTATATGGGATTAGGAGATAAAAAAGCAGGAGAAATTGTTAGAAAAATATCTACACTAGGCTCAAAACGATTAGGCGTAGGTTTTCAAGAATTTTTTAAATCTCGTGGCTTCCATACACCCCAAGTTTTTAAAGTGTTTGGTAAAAGTGAAGCAGCTAAAAATGCATGGATAGACCGTACAGAAATTGTTGCAGAAAGAATAGATAGAAACATTACTAACTTAGTTGAAAAAACAGTTAAATATAAAAATAGAGCAAAGTTAGAATCTACTATTAACGCTGTTTTAAAAAATGAAGAGTTTAAAGATTTAGAATTTTTGTCTCCTGATGACGTGGCTAGACTTAAAAAGAATATTGATAACAATATTTATGCTAATAATAATACAATGTCAAAAACACTAGCTGATGAGTTTAGACAAGCAGATATTAATAAACTTGAAAAGTTTAAAAAATTTAACTCTCTTGTTCCTAAAGATTTAAGAGAAGATATTTATTCAATGAGAAAACTAATTGATGAATTTAGTGAGCTTACCTTGCAACTTCCTACTAATCAAATTTCAAAAAAATTAAAAGAAACAATTTCTAATAATTTAGGGCAGTGGTTACACACTAGTTATGAAGTATTTGAAAGCCCTTTACTAGCAAAAAATAGATATGAAGCTTATAAAAAATATTCAGGGCAAGTGCTTGGTGATACAACTAAAAAATTAAGTAATAAAGAAATTGAACTTTATAAAGACACTTTTGATGTAGCTACGAAATATTTTTACAATCAATTCAGAGCATTAAAATCGAATGCCGGTAAAGAAGATGCATTTGTAATGGTAGATGCTTCAAATAAAATTAGAGAAATACTTGAGGGTGCTTCAAAAAAAGGAGCAGACAATTATTTTGGAAGAATGAATGATTTTTATGGTTCTAATTTAAGCATGTTTAAAAGAAAAGGAGATTTAGATGAGCCGTTAAGAGATTTATTAGGAGAAATAAAAAGTCCTAGTGTTAATATTTTAAAAAGTGTATCTCATTTAGCTACGTATATTGAAGACAATAGATTTTTAACTGAAGCTTACGGGTTATTAAAAGGAAGAGTTAGCCGTAAAGCTCCGGGTGTAAAAAATAAAAAAACTCACGAACTAATACCGGCTACTTTAAAACAACAAAAAGAGTTTATAGATACGCAGGGTGTAAGAAGAACTGGGCACGTGTTTGCAGCTAATACGGGAGGAGTAGTCGACTCTGTAACAGGAATATCATACACAACTCAATTAAAAGGTAAACAATACGGACCTCTTAATGGTAAATATATGACAGAAGAAATGGCAATGATGTTTGGTCAACGCCAAGGCTTTGTTAAGCAACTTCAAGACATGTCAGGCGGTGGTTTTTACAAGAGTTTTTTAGCTTTAAAAGGATATGGTCAAGCTTCTAAAACCGTATTTAATCATATTACGCATTTACGTAACACTCTTGGAGGAGTTTTCTTTTCACTAGCAAACGGTAATAATCCTTTTCATTCTAGCTCACAAAAAGCAATAAAAACAATCTACCAAAGAAGATTTGCTAAAGTAGGAGAAGAAGAATCTTTAGCTTACTACAACAAACTTATATCTTATGATTTACTTAATACAGGAGCAAGATACGGAGACATAAAAGAATTATTAAAAGACGGTGCAAATTCTACAGTAGATGACTTTGTTCAAAGACAATTAAAAGTGTTTGGTAGCCAAGCTGAAGTTATAAAAAAATACGGTAAAAACGTACAAGATTTATATGTTGCCGAAGATGATTTATTTAAAATTATTAGTTACGAACAAGAATTAAACTCTTTATTAAAAGCTGCTAAAGCACAAAATTATAAACTTCCTAACACTCGTGGTTCTTTTTCTTACGATGAATATTTAAAAAAGTTTCCTCAATACGCTCAAGATTTAGAAAGACAAGCAGCAGATATAGTTAGACAAACAGTACCTACATACTCACTTGTACCTAACGCTATTAAACAATTAAGAAAGCTTCCGTTTGGTAATTACTTTTCTTTTCCTGCTGAAATGGTGCGTACAAGTCACAATATTATACAGCAAGGAGCTAAAGAATTATTTTTAAGCGGTAACAATGTTACAAGAGCTAGAGGAGCAAGACGACTTGGAGGATTTTTTGCTGCAGGTCTTGCCGGTTCAGAAGGTCTAAGTAACATGACAAAACTTTGGCACGGGGTAACTGATGAAGAAGAACAGAATTTAAAAGACATAAATCCTTATGATTACTCACGTAATTCAAAATTTATTTATTACAGAGACAAGACTGGTAAGTTGTATAAAAATGATTTTAGTTTTATTGACCCTTACGATACAATTAAAAGACCGTTTCAAACAGCTATTAATGAAATTGCTCATGGTAAACGTACAGAAGAAGATATTTCTAGGGTATTAACAGCAGCCGGTATAGAGGCTATAGGCGAATTTACAAAACCGTTCTTTAGTGAAGCTCTTGTAACTCAAGGAATAACTACAATATATAAAGACGGTGTTAATGCTGATGGATATAAAATAAGAGGTTGGGAAACAGCAGACGCAGGAGAAAAATTAATATTATCTTTAAATGAAATTTTATGGAAACCTTTAGCCCCCGGATTTTTAAGAGAAATTCCTAAAACTACAAAATCTATCATGGGTGATAATTACGAGGAGTTTGGAGACGGGACCATGGCAAAATGGTTAGAACGTATAACCACTGGTAATGTTGGAAAAAAAGAATATTCACTCAAAGGTCAAATGATTGCTAACTTTACCGGTTTTCGTTTTGAAGAAGTAAATATAGAACGGTCATTAGAACAAAAAGCAAAACAATATTTAAGAGATTACGATGACGCACGAAGACAGTTAGATACGGGCTTAGGCAGCAAACAAACCGGTGATGATTTTTTAAAAGGATTAGCACGTGCAAATAAAAAAGTTTACTATGCTCAAAAGAATTTTCAAGCTGCCTATGAAGCAGCTGGTGAATTAGGTCTTGATTCATTGACACGTTCTCAAATATTAGACAAAGCAAATGTACCTGCTTCAATAAAAAATTCTATGAACTACAATTCTTTTCAAGCGTTGTTACCGTCAGGAACAAAATACGAAAGGTTTTTAGAACAGAATTTACAAGGTCCCATGGGCGTACAAACACTAAAGTATTATGTTGGGGAATACAATAAAGTTTATAAAGCTCTACCGATGTTAGATATAGGGTTTGAAAGTCAAGCAGATGATGGCGAAGACATTCCTACATTAAGACAAGTAACTGAACAAAATATTGAATTTGTAAGAAATCCAAAAAGTGTTAGTAAAATAAAAGCTAAAATTGAAGAAAGACTTAACAGAACTAAGGGCGGTCTTATTACAGGACCAGATGTAGTTAGCTATACAAAAGAAAATCCAGCTGAACGTGTAAATCCGTACACTGGAGAAGCCTATCAAGAAGATATAAATTTTTTTGATGAAATAGCAAAACAGTTTGAGGATAAAAAATGAATGTAGACTTATGTAAATGGGAAATTAAACGACACGAGGGCGAAGTCCTAGAAATCTATAACGACAGTTTAGGTTATAAGACTCTAGGAGTTGGTCATCTATGTCAACCAAATGATTTAGAATACGACTGGGAAATAGGTACGCCTGTATCTCAAGAAGTTGTAGATAGATATTACGCACAAGATTTTCATACGCATTACTACGAAGCCGTACACGTCTTCGGAAACGAGCAGGGGTTTAATAATTTACCAGAAGACATTCAACGTGTGTTAGTAAACATGTGTTTTAATTTAGGAGGCTCACGTCTTGCTAACTTTAAAAATATGTTAAAAGCATGTCGAGAACATAACTGGTCTGAAATGGCTAGACAAATGGAAGATAGCCGTTGGTTTAAACAAGTTGGTAGACGTAGTTTAGAGCTGCAACAATTAGTTTTAAACTTAGCTTAATGTTACTTTACACGGAGCAACAGCTGGGCATAGCCTATAACATTTATAGGATGCATCAAATAGGACAAGGTTTGGGATTTATGGAGCTTGAAAATTTTAGAAGGCTTTATGAAGAGCTAATGGAGGAAGCGTTCGATGTTCCCCTTTGAGATTATAACCATGCTAGGGTCTACTTTAATTAGTAGCTTACTAAGCCTATGGTCTCAGCGTATGAAGTCTAAGCAAGACGAACAGAAGATGTTGATTACTCGTGGAGAGTTTCAACTTAAAGCTGTTGATGCTGCACGTAATGTAGAAAACGTAGGCTTTCAATGGACAAGACGTATTATTGCACTGTCTTCTGTTTTTGCAATTGTAATACTACCTAAATTAGTAGCAGTATATTACCCTGATGTAGACGTAACAGTAGGTTACACTATCTTTCATCCCGGGTTTTTATTCTTTACAGACGGTAGAGAAGTGTTTGAATGGGTAACTTTTCAAGGCTTGGTAATAACACAATTAGATACAAACCTTGTATCAGCAATCATAGGTATGTACTTTGGTGGAAGTTTAGTTAAAAAATAAGGATAAGATATGAATAACAACATGGGCATGGGTGGTTTTAGTGGAGACATGGACAGGAATGAGGTAGAGATAGACCTTCAAAAGTTTATGGCTTTGCTTCAAGAAAAGTCAGAG
>Ga0070754_10003275_pt1 | contig 11510 bp, 7 predicted proteins | sample VirMetDEL_Sep_01_FD_75181 | JGI IMG/M metagenome (GOLD analysis project Ga0070754, IMG submission 75181) | Aqueous microbial communities from the Delaware River and Bay under freshwater to marine salinity gradient to study organic matter... | ecosystem: Environmental > Aquatic > Marine > Coastal... | reverse complement strand
CTCGGAAAAAGCCGTAAGGCCTTTTACCGCAGGTATAGACACAAGGCCGAGATGGCGCAATGCCAGTTGGCCGGGTGTCGGGTTAGTATCCGCATCGGGCAAGTAGAACGAGCTACTGACCTTCTTGAATACTCCGTCGCGAATTAGGCGTTCTGCCTTGGGAGTTAGTTCAACTTTCCCCCAAAGAGATTTGCCTTTTCGCCACACTTCACGTACCCAACCCAGGGCTGGGGTTCCGTCGTCCTGGTCATGACCGATGATCAGGGGTGCCTCATGCTTATTTGGGTTATAGCTAGTCACCACCTGATCAAGATCTTCGTCCGCAAAAACCATCTTCTGGCCGCTCGAACTAATTTGAGGACCGGAACGAAATAATTCGATGTATACGGTTCTCTTGGGTTGTTGCTCGGTCAGAGGGGAATCAGCGTTTAGAACTTCTTCCAGGTTTTTGCGAAGTCTCCGTGCCATATCAATCTTTCAACGTCAAACGTTAAGGTTGGTAGCTTCGAGGAATGCGGTAAAGCGTTCTTCGTTACGGCTAAAGCTATCGCTAAGGAGCGAAACCTGTCCGGCAGGAGTTCGAACAATCGTAATTGCTAGACGCTCTAGAGTAGGAGAGGTAGCTACATACGCATCCATTCTCACAGTACCCTGCTCAAGAAGAGCCGGGCTGTTGTTACTATCTCCGCAGATAACCAGATAAGCCTGTTCTGGACGGTTACCAAATAGGGCTCCTTGACGGAAGAATTGGTTCAGAACCTGAGTAGCGATTGAAGTCACTCGGCTGTAAACTGTGCTTGCCGAATCGATAGATTCGAATAGAATATCGTCAAAGCTACGGTTCATGACATCCGTAAGGACGTTTAGAATCACCCGTGTGCTTACAAATCGGAACAGGGGGCTACTGGACAGGGTCCGGGCTCCCCAGACAACAATGCCCCGATTAGGCAGAGATCTGATTGGGTTTAAGCCCAGAGCGTAAGTGACCTCTTGCTGTTGAGCAGAGATTTGGAATTTCAGACCAGTTACACCGCGCAGGGGATAACGGGAACCGGCAGGGGGCTGTTGGAAACCCTCGTTAATAAACCGGCTACAGGCAATACCAGCCACAAACGAGCTGGCAGGGACAAATCTGTCATCCAGATTCTTTACGTAAGGTGCGTAGAAAGCAGCGTGACCGTAGAAAGATCCGACTACTCTTTTAACAGCATTTAGTTCCTCTTGTGCCTGAGAAAGATTTTCAATGTCTCCGCCGCAATCGATCATTGCGACATGCTGTGTGCTGGTAATACCCTCCGTCACACCAAATTGACCCTCAGCGGCAGCGACTAGGGTCTGAGTAACTTTCAGTCTCTCGTTAATTGCTTCGCTCTTAGAGGCAATATCAGAATCTACGGAGTAAGAAAGAACCCGATAAGCCTCAGGGGCCATCAGGAATCCGGGAGACTGGTAGCCATCACCCATGCCTTTTTCAATAGCATAGGTAAAATCCTGAGCTTTAGCAGAAGAAGTCAGTTTGTACCCAGTGTAACCGAGGTCTTCCTCTTCGGAAGTAAGCTTGACTACGTTGCTATCGATCAGACCTTGACGGTTAGTTCCAGGGATTACCGGGCTAACAACACCGTTTTTGGACGTAATACGGATCTTCAGGACGTAGTCGAATGACTCGAAACCGTTGGCTAGAGATTTATCCAGTCTGGCAACAGACTGGGTAGAGATGGTCACATCAGTAACATCTACAGTAGCGCTGGTGTTACTAGTGATTGTGAGAACCTCGAATCTGGTACCGTTGATCACGATTTTGTCGCCAACTCCAAGCTCTTGCTGGAATAGCGTATTCGTACCGGAAAGAACTCCGGCGCTAACAGTAACCGTGCCGGCCAGAGTAATGTCTTCTAGGTCAGGGCGGGTAAACGGTGAGCCGTGGGTAGAAAGAAGGTTGTCAGTTACGGCATGACCGTTATTGGGGGCGTAAGCGGTGCCAGCGTAATTAGAACCTGAGGGTACGAATTCGATATCGTAATACTGAGCAAGCTCTTTTTCCTCTAGGATGGAAATCAGCTCGTTGCGAAGGTTCTCAGCAAGTTCGTCAGGAGTCGCACCGTTAACGATAATTGCACGGTTCTCTCCGGCAATCGATACATAGAATACCTGTACCGAGTTAGGCAGGTATCCCGAGCGGCTCAGGCCATTGTTGCTTACATCTCCGGTAGGAACGATCGGATCACCAGATACGCCATCGACCAGTTTTTCAAAGATAGTTCCCGGAGTTGCCTCGGCGTCATACTGCCAGTAAGCCGCATCAGCATCGGGCCATTTATCACCAGCTCCCACTCCCGAGCTAAAGTCTTTGGAGATAGCGATTACCTTATCATTCGGGATATCGGCCACAGAAGCATATGCTCCGGCTCCCTTTTGATCAGTCGAAGTAGTTAAATATGCCTTTAAGATGGCAGACTGGTCAGCGGACGGGTCGTAAGTGCCAGGAGTATCAGCATTCTTATCAGCAATAAATAGGCTAACAGCCGAACCATCCACATACAGAACACGTTCTCTGTTGCTCACGTATCTGCTATCACAACGGAAGTTAATCTCTTTCACCGAGGTGTAGAGTTTTACGACACTGCTGGTGTTAAGATTTTCAGGCGATGCGTATCCCGTGTCGCTAAAGTTAAACGCTACGAATCGATCTACTTGGGGGAGTTCTGCGCTATCCTTGGAGAAGATACGGAATTTACCTTGAATAGCTTCAGTCGCAGTCTGCTCGACTTTGTAAAAATCTGAGAATCCGTCAGAGTCGACACTGCTGAGGTAGGAGAAAAGATCTCTTGCGTTATCAATAGCATCGATCCCGGTAGTGGTGATAACTCTGATTTCATCACCGTCTCCGTCAGGGACATTAATCGGGGTACCGAAGTATCTACCGTTAACCTTTAACGCAAATGCGTTGTAACCGGTTCCTGCTACACTCGCACTCAGGTCGATGTAGGTTTCCGGGGTAGGGGTAACCCGGGTAAAGTAAAGAATACCGTTTACGCCGACGTTGTCGAAATATCCCTTAATGGCGTCGTAGGTAGTTAGTGCTCCGACACTGGTATTAGGAATAGTTCCACCGACTTTTTGCAGGTAGTCTTCTACCGATGCAACTTGGGTGGGGACATAAGGAATAAATTCTGAGTAAATGCCCTCGCTTCCTTCACCATAGTATTCATCGGCAGGAGTAGTACCGAACAAATAACCTACAGCATGGCTAGCGATGGGCTGTGGAAGTCCGCCTGTGACAGACTGGGCGACAAATACACCCGGTCTATTTAGCGAAGCGGCATTCACTGTAATCGAAGTTGCCAAGGCTTAATCTCCGTTGTTGACAGTCCTATCAAATAGCTTTCAACGGGAAGTGGGTGACTATTTACACTCCCAAGGCCTTGTACAGTTCGTACAGATTAGTCATTAACCAGTCTGAACATAGTTCTTGTCCACATTTTGAGTTACCCATCATTCGTATTACTCCTCGTAAGAGGAGATTAAAGTCGTTTGGCCCTATAACCTCCGCTGAGAGATTCACAAACCTGCTAAGCTCGATAAAACTACGACTCTTAGAGACTTGGTACAGGACAAACATCATGTCCATTATTTCTTTTGGGTCTAGTTCTTCACTAAACTTTGTCGATGAACTCTGTTGTTTTGTCATTGTTATTAATTTGATCCATAGCCTCTTTGTGAATTTTACACATGGCAACAAATTTAGACATGGGAACACTTTCCATGAAAGCGAGGTTCTGAAACGAACCGTTTTGAATAGAGTAACATTGGCCAAGCCATGTTTCTTTAGTCATATAATTGCACAGGATGTGTGTTTTTAGCTCGATAAATAACTGGTGTATCGTATAGTGGGTTAGACGAGCCATAGACACGTTTTCACCCGTACATAGATACGTAAGCAACTCAATCACTTTGTCGTTTCGAACCGGTTGTTCATCCTCATCAAAGAGCATGTCCAGATACTCCAAGTCGTCACCAGTGATGTCTCGGAATGACAATTCTCTGCCTTTACCGTCCACACACGTCACTGTGTAATTGTGGTTAATCCTGGTCGTTATCGTTTTCGCTTTTCATGTCGCTATCACCCAGTAATTGATTAATAGCCTCACCAAGCTTCTTGATCTGCTTTGCCCTTAGACGCTTCGCATCTTTTAGGGTGAGTTTACGACCACCTGGTTCGGGGGAATGGAGAATACAGATCGTCTTAAGTGTGGCCTGGATCTCATCGAGTGATTTGTCCTCAGAGATCTTGGAGATTTCGATCAGGTCTTCAGCGCTAGGTTCTTGTAGAGGTAAAAATTTGCCCGGAGAAATTTCTACTGCGATGACTTCCGGGTCACCGAAATCAAATTCAGATCCAGTTTCTTTAGCTGTTGTCTCCAGGTCTCGGAGAGATTTACTAGAAAGTGCCATGGGTATGTTAGTGGGAAAATTTGCCCTATACTCGTCCTTCACCGGATTTTACCCAGTTTAGTTGAAAGCAAGATATAGAGAGAGATAGCCAGTGGCTGTACAGAAAAACCCGTATGAATACTGGGACTCTGAGGGAAAGAAGGCTGATTTTCGTTCTCGCGAAACTCAAGCCAGCTCTTTGACTAGGCAAATGCTCAGTCAACCCGAGTATTTGCTGACCCGCAATCGGGTAAATCCCGGACCACTGAGAAATCTCCGTGCCCGTGCGGCTGACTCGGTCTCTCAAATCCCCCATGATACCCGTAATGAGGAGATGTGGGGGTGGCAACGGTGGACTGACAGGGATTATTACTTGGCAGAGTCTGAAGTTGCCAGTAATTTACTAGAAGAAACAGATCCTGGTACGAGACAAGGAGACAGAGGAATCATCCTCCCAGACTACCTTGAGTCTGAACGTGAAACGTCGACCGTTATTCCATTGTTTAACCCCAAATCCTTCGAATACACCCAGATATCGCCCTCTTCTGAGTGGTTTATTGCCCACAATCTGGGTTTCTACCCATCTGTCGAATTGTTCAATACCTCTAGGGCAGAAATAGACGCCAATGTCGTCCACCTCACCGTTAACACCCTGAAAGTGCTCTTTAGCACCCCTACTTCCGGACACGCCAGACTGAACTAACATGTCTAGACAAATTTTAACAGACTACGACTACGGTGGAGTCAGTAGGGTAATTAATCTCCCTCCCGCCGTAGATGACTCGGAACCTGTAATCCTTTCTCAGTTGAAGGAATATACGGGGGCACCGATTATCCAGTCTAGCCAAGTGATCTCTGAAGATTACTCTATAGCTGAAGGAAAAAACGGCCTATCTCTTGTGTCGGTTAGTATTTCTGAAGGAGCGACTGTGACAATACCGTCTGGCTCTACTTGGAGGATTTGGTGATGACTTTTGGAAAATTACAAGTAGACCAGATTGAAACGTCTACGAAGTTGTATAATGTCGACCAGTTTGTCACATCGGACGGCATAGGTGAGACGACTGCTTCTTTGCTGGAGCAATTTAGGGATTCCAGAAAGATCTATGTGTCCCTGGACGGTGACGATGAGAATGATGGAACCAGTATTGCTGAACCTCTACGTACGCTGAGGGCCGCTTCGCTTCAGGCTGAGCCTGGGGATGTTGTATTTGTTTCTCCCGGAACCTACATCGAGGATATCCTACCAATTCGGTGGAAATACGACGTAACCATCTTTGGCAGTGGCCTCCGCAGTACGATCGTTCAGCCTGCCCCCGGTCAGGAATTCAACGACATCTTTAAGGTTGACTCCGGTTTCTGGTGCTGGGGTCTTTCATTCGCCGGACACCAAGCCGATGAAACCAGGCAAGCGTGGGCGATTGATTTCGACGAGCTAGCAGATAACAGACATCGCGGAGCTATCAGTCTCGGTGCCCATATCTTTAAGTCTCCGTATATTCAAAACTGTACGAGTATTACGGCCGAGGACGATAGAGGTCTGGCCGGATCGAACAGTACAGGTAATACGGGTGGAGGTATTCGAGTTGATGGTAGCAAGTGCTCGATTAACAGCCCGATTCGGTCGATGGTTGTCGATTCGTATACCCAAGTTAACCTTGGCGGTCCGGGTTGTCTGGTTCTGAATGACGGTTACGCCCAGCTTGTCAGCTTCTTCGGGACTTTCTGCACATACCATGTCCGTACGGAGACGGGAGGCCAGGTAAACCTGAGCGGTGGAGGAACAACCGACTTCGGACTTTACGGCCTGATGGCTGACGGTTACAGCCGTTCCCCTCTGTTTACCGGGTCAGCGCGGACCTCTGTATTCGGGGCAATTAGGCTAGAGAAGACCTTTACAGTTGATCTGGACACAGATACTTTTTCCTGTGTAAATCACGAGCTGGTCGTTAACGACCAGGTTACTGTCAAAGCGACCCAAGGGGTTTTACCTACTGGTCTAGAGGATAATACGATCTACTACGTAGTAGAGGAGGGGCTGACAGCCGATACGTTTAAACTCAGTATTTCGAAAAACGGTTTAGCTCTTGATCTAACGGGTGTTTCTGATGGAACCTATCAGTTCCTGCGCCAAGGCGTAACAGAAATTGATGTCATTGACCTTGGTCCTAACAGACTAGGGAGACAAATCAAGTACCCCGTCCAGGGCAGTCTTGGTAGTTCTGGCAATCCCATCTCTGTCTTCAATGTCGACGAGGGCAAGTTCTATGTGACTCTCGGGACCACTGATATACTTCATGAGTATGTCGGAGGAGGCAAGGTAATTCTCGGGGAAAATGAGTACCCAATTACTAGTGCGACCTACGATGGAACTAGCGGTGTAGCCATACTTACAGCGAGTGGCTATGTGCCCCAAGTTGGTGATTCTGTTTCCCTCTCCGGCCTAAGCTTCATTTGTAACTCAGCTTCGAGGCCGAATGCTGGGCAGTTGATGTTCCCAGAAATCGTATTTCCCAGGAACTCGTCTACCGGATTACCAGAAGAGAAAACCTTTAGCTACACTAGAATAGACGGGTTTACTTTCACTTACATCGAAGATTCCTTCGATCCGGATGGTCCGGACTACGAGTATGTGGGGAGTGGTACGGCCACTATCGACGGTACGGACTACAAGATTATTGGCGCGGATTATAATAAAACTACCGGCCTCGTAACAATCAAGACCTCCTCTCAGCTCCCCTTGGGAGACGGAGATGTCACGATCGATGGTATTCGTTTTATCTCCTCGGCCATCGCCTATGTCATTACTAGCAGTATTCCTATCGATGTAAACGGTAACGAGGTCGATAATACCGACCCGAGTCGTGCGGGATATCGTGTCGTATTCTTCTCCGGCTTGAACGGTGGCCTAAAGGAACCGATCCATCTCGGACAGACTCTAGACTTCAGAAACCGGTCTCAGATCAGCGCTCCGTCACATACCTTCGAGTTTGTCGGCAGTGGTATGAACTACGATGCGCTTCCCTGGAACGGGGGCGTACCGATTGAAGGAAACGCCATTGTCGAGACCAACAACGGTCGTGTCTACAGCAGTAACACAAATGAAAGGGGTGACTTCAAGGTCGGTAGCCAGTTCAGTGTAGATGGTACGAGCGGTAGCGTTACAATTAACACTGATCAGTTTAATCTTTCCGGTCTGAACTTCATCGGTCCGTTTAGCCGAAATGGTGGTATTTCTACTGTCGGCGAACAGCTTAGAGAAGTCAGCAATAACACATCTCTTATCGCATCGATTGGCGGTCCGGATAGTAATACGGTACCTTCACAGTTTGCTGTAAAAACGTATACGGACAATAAATTTCTGACTGATATTTCGGTTACCGGAGATCTTCCTCTCACGATTACCGATACTAGCGAGCAGGACAACCAGGGATACTGGATCCGGTCAAGGAATATCGAACTCAGTATCAACGAGCCTGACGGTCTTGCCAGGCTAGACGGAAGCGGACTTGTACCCTCTTCGCTTTTACCTAGCTATGTCGATGATGTTCTGGAATACGCGGACTTTGACTCGTTACCGGAGACTGGTGAAACAGGAAAGATCTATGTTTCTCTGGATAATGGCAAAACTTATCGTTGGGGTGGTTCAGCTTACGTAGAAATCAGCTCCAGGCCGCCTAGTACGGATGAAGTACCAGAGGGTCTGACTAACCTATATTTTACTGAGTCCCGTGCTCGCAATTCCTTATCTGTTTCTGGTACGAATGGCCTGAGCTACGACTCAGAGACCGGTTCTTTTTCCTTTGATTTCCCGGAAACCGGTGTAGAGGCTAATACTTACAACCTCGCCACTGTAACCGTTGATTCGAGCGGTCGTATTACGTCTGCCGAGAGCGGGTCTGTCTCTCTAAGTGATAATACGGACGTCGACATTTCATCAAATCCCCCTGTAGACCGTCAAGCTCTTACTTATAACGAAGCCAGTGGACAGTGGGTCCCTGGCAATGTCGAGCCTGGAGGAGATAATACTCAGATTCAATTTAATAAAGATGGTGATCTCTCCGGCTCTGCCGATCTGACCTGGGACGACACCACCAAGGAGTTAGGGGTCAGCGGAGGAATCAGGTTCGACGGAAACGAGGAGTTCAGTACCTCGTTGCAGATGGTACCTGCCACCGAAAACCATATCATCTCTTTCCCAAATGCTACTGGAACTATCGCTCTTGTCTCAGGCATTAACGGTCAGCTTATTTATAACAATAATGGCGCTTTTTCTGGAACCAGATTAATCTCTTTAGATGAAGACCTTATCAGTATCTCTGGTAGAGTAACTAATAGCTACAATAGCACCACTGGATCTAGTCCGGCCCAGTTGTTTAGCGGAAGCTGGTTCAGTGGTGGTAGTTCTACGACGACTAAGCCGCATGTTCTGATCGAACCTGAGGGGACGGCAAGTGAGTCTTGGGGTACGAATGGTACGGGACTTGGTGTTAATGCGCCCTCCGGCTTCTCCGGAAACCTGCTGGATCTGCAGGTGAATGGTACATCAAAGTTCAGCGTAAACAGCTCTGGCATTGGCAGAATCTCGACGCTGTATGTAAACCAAATAGGCGAGTCTTACAATAACACAGGTGGAGCATGCTCTGTAATAGAAGCTCCTTTTAGTGGTTTTAATGTATCTATTAACACTCAAAGAATTCTTACAATAAACACCAGTACTATTAGAGTTCAAAGTGATCACGGGATTGGTTGGTCTGCATCTGCGTCAGATTCAAACTCCGGCATTAGTTCTGCGTTTTTCTTGGATTCAACGGGTAGAGTCGCCCAACGCAACGGCACCAACGCCCAAACCTTCCGCTGCTACGGCACCTACACCGACGCCAGTAACTACGTCCGCGCTGCGTTATCCAGCACCAGCACTGCCGTTACGCTTGCCGCTGAAACGTCCGGTACGGGTGCCGACGACGTTCCCCTCAACCTGACCGCTTCAGGCTCCGCCCCGGTCAACGTCAACAACAATCTGGACGTTGGCGGTGACATTACCCTGGACGACGGTGGAACATTTGCAACAACGTTGCAGATGGTAACACCGACTCAAGATCGGGTAATCTCGTTCCCCGATGCGACGGGTACTGTTGGTCTCGTAGCAGGGTCAAGTGGAAACCTTGTGTTTAATTCTGCCGGCTCGTATGCAGGTGTAAATGGTAGTGTTGTAGACTCAACCGGAAACATTACAATCTCCACCCGTCTCAGTATCAGTACTGCTGGGGATTTTTCAAATCCCCCACTCCGTTTAACCGGAACTTGGTCTTCTGGGGGGACTGCGACGACGACTAAACCCCAGGTTCTGATCGAACCCAGTGGTGCTAGTTCTAGTGCATGGAATACGAATGGAACTGGGCTGGGGGTCAACTCCCTGAGTAGTTTTAACGGCAATTTACTTGACCTCCAATTCAACGGAGTTAGCAGGTTTAGAGTCAGTAGTAGTGGAGCTATTACAGGTAATATCGCCAGTACTACTCAGAGTGGACTGGCTCCAGCTACCTCTTTCTCATCTATTACATATTCGTCAACAGTAAATCTAGATCTTTCTTCACTACATGGTCAATATCGTACTATAAATCTAACCGGAGACCTTACACTTACCTCCTCAGGTCAAGCTGCTGGGCGTCAAGTAGTTATCAGGTTGATTACTGATTCAACATCTCGCAATCTCACATTCCCAGCAGACTGGGTATTTGTAAGTGAAAAACCCGCCAGTATCGCAGCGGGTAAATCGGCGATACTTTCCTTGACTTTCTTCGGGACAAATAATTCCGATTGCATCGCCGCTTACGCTGTACAACCATGAGCCTGATTCGACTGAACCCTCTCCGCTGGCCCTATTCGCTGAGCCAGCTTCGCCAGGATGAACCGAGCCGTTCGTTCTCTTGGGCGCCGAGTGACGCCGAACTGGCGCACTACGACGTGTTCCGCGTGATCAAGCAGGAACGCCCTGAGTTTGATCCGGCCGCGCACAAGGTGATTGAGGTGCAGCCTGTTGAGCAAGACGGCCAGTGGCTGCAGCAGTGGGAGATCATTGAGCTGACCGAGGCTGAGAAACAGGCGTACTACAGGGCGACGCACCCGCCGCGCTGGATTGAGTTCAACGATGCCCTGCCGCCGGAAGTCGATCAGCTCCTGGTGGCCGCCGAGCACGTAAGCCCCCGCCTGGCACTGGCGCTGGGCATCGGCCTGGGCAAGGCTGCCGATGGTGACAGCAGGATCTTCTTGAATGCTTGGCGTGTCGCCAGTGGCGCTGGCTTGATCAGCCCTGAATTGGTCGCTGGGATCCAGGCTCTCGCCGTGGCGCATGACCTCCCAGAGCAGTTTGTTGCCGCGCTCGGTGACACAGAGGAGGAGCTGGTGGTATGACCCTCGGACTGTTTGACCCGGCGTTTTTGGGTGGCCTGGCGACTGGCGGTGGTGGATATGACGCCGACGCTCAGGACTTCATCAATCGAGTGATTGCCGCCGATGTGTCAGCAGGCAACACGAGCGGCTTGGAAGTTGGCGTGCAGGATGCGTATAACTCTTTCTTCGTCGGCTGCAAAGCTGATGGCAATTTCAGCGCACTGAAGGCAAGTTGCATCCTTGCTGGTGCACGCACCTTAAACGGTGCGGTGACGCCGCTGGTGAGCACAATGCCAACGCCCACGAATAATGGACCTTTTGTGCCGTCAGACTACGACAGGGAGACGGGACTAAAGGGAAATGGAAGCACAAAGTATTTAGATACAAATCGAGCCTATAATGCTGATCCGCAAAATAATAAGCATTTGGCGTGTTACGTTTCACAGCTAAACACAGCTCTTGCTGCTTTGGCTGGCATAAAAGACAGCGCGTCTCTTGATTCCACGCAAATCGTGCCGAATCCGTCAAATAATTCAAGAATGAAGATAAATTCAGACTCATTTGTGGAAATTTCCGCTCCACCCGTGCCCGGTTTTTATGGTGGATCTAGAAATTCTTCTGCGACAGTTTTTGCCCGTGCAAATTCAGTGACTGTATCTGGATCCTCAACATCAGCCACTCCG
>Ga0070754_10003273_pt1 | contig 11514 bp, 3 predicted proteins | sample VirMetDEL_Sep_01_FD_75181 | JGI IMG/M metagenome (GOLD analysis project Ga0070754, IMG submission 75181) | Aqueous microbial communities from the Delaware River and Bay under freshwater to marine salinity gradient to study organic matter... | ecosystem: Environmental > Aquatic > Marine > Coastal... | reverse complement strand
GGCTTAAAATTTGCTAAGTGGTTAGGTTTAGAGGAAGAAGGATTAATGAAAAAATTTGGCTTTGATGGTTCAGATCAATATATGTATGCGAGGTTATTCTAATGGGGTGGCAGGCAGCAGTAGCATCAGCAGCTACATCTGTAATAGCAGGTAAGCAAGCATCTGCTTTAGGAAAATATAATCAAGATATTCAAAATAGAAATGCACAAGTTTCAGAGCAACAAGCAGAAGCCATTGAAAAACAAAATGAATTTGATATTGCAAGATTTGATCAACAGTTTGATCAATTACAAGCTCAAACAAAAGTAGCTGTAATAAAATCTGGTGCAGAAATATCTGGTTCTGCTTTAAGAATACTAAGATCAAATGCTGAACAAGCAGAAATTCAAAAAGATGTTATGGAATATAATTCTAAAGTTGCACAATCACAAGCATTAGAGCAAGCTAATTTTGCCAGAATGCAAGGAAATATTGCTAGACAACAAGGAAGAATTGCATCCATAGGATATTATGGTCAAGCTGTTAGTGCTGTTGCACCTTATGGAAAAAGTTTATTAACATCATTTAATTCAAATAAAGGTATCACACCAGGAGAATTTTAATGCCAAAAATACCTACATTTCAAACACAAGCTAGACCGACCGCAGAAGCCGCTAGTGTTAGAACTAATATTCAAGTTTCTCCAACAACATCTATTGCTGGAGCTTTAACAAAACCAATATCTAGTATTGCAGAATATTATGCAAAAGAAGAACAGATTACCAATAAAGTAAAAGCTGGAGAATTATTTGCTGATGCAACTGTTGATGTTTTTAATGCTTCACAAGAAGCTGAATTAAAAAATAATCCATCTGAAGGATTAGATTATTTTAATGATCAATATAAAATAATTAAAGATAAATATAAATCTCAAGCAAAAAATTCTGATGTTGGTAAATATTTTGATTTAGAATTTTCAGCTAGTAAAAATAAATATGTTAATAGTATTCTTAATAAAACTAGAACAAATTTAGTTTCTACAAGAGTAAGTCAAACAGAACAAAAAGTTAAATCTAAAATTGCAAATTCTTTAGCTGGAAATAATTTTCAATTTAAAGTTTTATCTGATGATATTTTGAATGATTATAGAGGATTAGTTCAAGATGGAATTATAAGAGAAGAAGATTTTAATATGTATAAAGAAAATTTACCAAGACTTATTGAAACAGAAATGGTTATGAAAATTTCTGTTACAAATGCTAATGGAGCTATTGTTGCTTTAGAAGATCCTAATAATTTTAAAACAATTCAAGGTGATAATAGAGAAGAACTGAGAAGTAAATTAAGAATTATAGCTAAATTCCAAGATGATCAAGTAAAATTTGTAACAGGAAAACAAGCATTAGAATCTAAAAAGAAAGTTGCAAAAGCTCTTTTAGGAGATGATAATAAAATTTATGGAATAGATCCAAGTTTAATTAATAATTATTATACAGGCAATAATGACATAGATTCTCAAATAAATAATCTAAATAATAAAATAATAAATAAACAAATAAGTTTAGATACAGATTATTTTACAAACGATAAAATAATTAAAAAAATATTAAATGGTCAAATAAATAATCCTTATGATAAATTTATATTAGCAGGTGAAACTGAAAAAAAAAGTATTACTGAAAGAGTTGGTGATGGATCTATTAATTTAGATGATGATAATTTTTTTATTAATATTTTTGAAAATAATTTAGATCCTAAACTACAAGAATCAAATAAAAAATTTTTTAATTTTATTGATGAAGTTGCAACTATGATACAAGGTACTCCTACAGCTAAAGTTTTTGATAATAATTATAATAGTAGATTAAGTTCTTTTAGACAAGATATGTATAAAAGATTTAATGATGGATTAAAAAATAATTTATTACCATCTGAATTATTAAATCCTAGATCTAACAATTATATTGCTAAAGACATTTTAAGTTATGCACCAACTAAATCAGAGTTGAGAAATTCTTTATTAAATTATGCAAAGAAAAAAGAATATGTTCCATCTTCTGAAGAACCAAAAAGAAAAGAAAATGAATCACATTCACAATGGCTAACAAGGTGGAGAGAATGGAAAGCATCCAACAAGAAATAGAAGCAGCAAAAGAAGCTGGCTTTACAAACGAAGAAATAAAAAATTCTTATGCTGATGAAATAAATGCAGCTAAAGCCGCAGGTTTTTCAGATGAGGATGTTAATAAAACTTATGGATTTTTAGAAGAAGAAGATCCAATTATAAAAGAATACATTAATAAAATAACAAAAGATTATTTATCTCAAGAGATAGTTTCACCAGATGATGAAATGCTATATCAATCAAATTTAGCTAGAGGTAAAACAGTAAAAAAATCATTAACAGATATTAAAGAAAGTATTGTTGGAGAAAATTTTGATGGTGATATTGTTTTAAAAAATATACTTGGAAAAAATTTATATAATATTTCAAAAAGAGTAGCTCTTGGAGAAGGAACTCCAGATGCTTTTAAATTACCAAATCCAGAAGATTATACTTGGACAGAAGAATTTTTAGAAACAGTAGGAACATTAGGTTTAGAACTTCCTTTATATGGATTAAGTGCAGTAGCGGGATCTCCCGCTGGACCAATAGGTGGTGCTTTTACAGCAGCAGCTATACCTACTACAACTAGAGCAACACTATTAAAAGTTTTAGAAAATCAAGATCAAAAAAAACCCTCTGATATTATGGAAATATTATTAAAGGAAACTTTATTAGAGGGAACTAAAGAAGGTTTAAAATTTTCTGCATCTGCTGCATTACCTATGTTAAAAATTCCAGTTGTTGGACCTGCTGCACAAAATTTTTTTACAAATACAGCTGCTCAAATAATTGGTTATCAAGGTACAGGTTTACTCTTAAATGAAGAGATTCCAACTAAAGAAGAGTTTGCTACTACTTCAGCATTGTTTGCTTTAATGAATATATTTTTGCCTAACAAATTCGCACAAAAAAAATCAAAAGAAATTTTTGTTAAAACTGGAGATAAACCAACAGACATTGCATTAAATGCAAGTAAAGATAGAACTATGAGAGAAGATTTAAATTCTTCAAATATAATTGTTCCAAGATCATATAGTAAAAAAACAATAGAACTTAAAGAAGGAAAGGATTTTATTGAGGTTCCTTCTGAAAAAATATCAGAACCTTTAAAATTTTTAAAAGATCCTGTTGCTAATAAAGCAGCAGAAAATATGTCTTTTGAACCACCTAAAATGAATTTATCTAAAGAAGCAATAAAGGAAACAGCAAAAAATTCTAAAAGAAAATTTATAGTAGAACTTGTAGATCAAAAATATCCAGTATTAGAAGCATTGAGAGAAGCTAAAGTTAATACAAAAACAGGTATTGAGAAATTAAATATATATGAATCATTAAGAATAATGGAAGGTATGCAAGGAAGATCTGGTCATTTCATAGAATATGGAACTTTAGATTTTAAAACATTAGCAGAAAATGGAAGTTCATTAATGAAGATAGTAGAACCAATGGCATCATTAAAAAATTCAAAAGATGAATTAAGATTATTTAGTACCTATCTAACTAATAAAAGAGCAATAGAATTATCACAAAGAAATATTGAAACAGGTATAGATATAGCTAATGCAAAAATATTTGTTGATAAATATTCTAAAAGAAAACCTAATGAAAAAATAAAAAAAACTTATAAAGATTTTGAAAAAGAAATTTATTCTTACCAAGATAAATTATTACAATATGCTGTTGATGGTGGTTTAATAACTAAAGAAGCTGCCGAAGCAATGAGATCTTTAAATAAAAATTATGTTACTCTTGCTAGAGATTTACCAAGAACAGGAGAATCTGGTTTTAATGGTTCTGCTAATCCATTTAAAAGAATAAAAGGTGATAAAACAAAAATAATAGATCCATTAGAAAGCATAGTTAAAAACACAGATATGATTGTTAGGATGACAGAATTAAATAAGGTCAAAGTAGATTTTATAAATTTTGTTGAAAAAATGAAAGCTACTGATCCTAAAATATTTGATTATGTAAACAAAAAAAAAGCTACATTACAACCTATAAAAATTCAAAGAAAAGAATTAGAAAAGTTTTATGATAAAAAAGAATTAGATAAAGTTTCAGATAAAGGAATAGAAGAATTAACTATTTTTAGACAAGAAGCTGTAAGACCAGATGAAGTTTCTTTTGGTATTAGAAGGAACGGAAAGTATGAAGTATGGGAAGTAGGAAGTGATTTAGTTACAGCATTTAGAGTTATGGATAATCCAGCTTTAAATATATGGCAAAAATGGATGTCTGCACCATCAAGAACATTAAGAGCAGGTGCTATTGTTACACCAAACTTTGTATTGCCAAACTTTTTTAGAGATACATTACAAGCAACTTTTTTATCTAAAATTGGTTGGGTTCCTATTGCAGATTCTATCTATGGTTTATTTTTTATTGTGTTTAAAGGTAATGTTAAAAAAGCAAATGAAGCATATAAAAGATACATGAAAGGTGGTGGAATGCAATCTACCTTAACTTCTATTGATAGAAGTTTATTTGATTCTCAAGTTCATAGTATTTTAAATAAAGGAGTAATGAGAAATGAATACAAAGGTATTCTTGCACCATTACAATATCTTACAAATATTTCTGAAACAATGACAAGGATAGGTATTAATGAAAAGGTTTATCAAAAAGCTAAGAAGAAAGGTTTAACAGAAAGAGAAGCTATTGAAAGAGCTGGTTTTGAAAGTAGAGATCTTTTAGATTATGCTAAAAAAGGAACTTTTGGTGCAACTGTAAATAGATATTCTACATTTTGGAATGCAAGAGTTCAAGGTATGACTAAACTTGTTGAATCAGCAAAAAATAGACCACAAAGATTTATGGCTATGGTTGGTGCTACAATTCTTTTACCAACATTAGGATTTTGGATTCTTAATAGAGATAATAAAAAATATAAAGAAATGCCAGAATATATTAAACAAAATAAATGGTATTCAGATGTTGCTGGTTTTGAATTTTTTTTACCAAAACCTTTTGAAGCAGGTACTTTCTTTTCATCTCTTCTTGAAAAAACTTTAGATTGGATGGATTCTGATAATAAATCTAAAGAAGAATTAAAACAATTTTCAAAAGATTTTTTATTAAACAATGTTAAATCATTTAATCCTATTCCAACATGGAGCAAACCTTTTATTGAAAATTTAATGGATTATAGTTTTTTTAAAGGATCTCCAATTTTACCAAAAGATGCACCAGCAAATATGAAAAATAAATATTATTCTACAGAATATACAAATGAAACAATAAAATTATTCGCTGATAAATTAAGTTCTTTAGTAGGAGACGAATCTAATTTAACTAACCCTGTTTGGATAGAAAATGTTTATGATGGTTGGTTTGGTGATATTGGGAGAATGGTTAAAAAATTTACTGATAATCTTTTAATAAAAGGTGGAGTTATAGATGATCCAATTAAACCAGAAGATCCTATAACAAAAATTCCAGGATTAAGAGCTTTTGATGTTAAAGATGTTTATGGTTATTCCAAATCAGTAAAAGAATATTATGACAAAACAAATAAATATAAAAAACTATTTAATACTGTTGATTATCTATTACAAACTGGTGACTATGAATCGTTTTTAAAAGAACAAGACAAAGTTAATTTTGATTTAAAAGCTGTTGTAGATATAGATACTGAAATGAAGAATATAATAAATTCAATAAAAATTATATATAATTTTTATTGAATTTATTATATTCTTCATTTCAGTATCTATATCTACAACAGCTTTTAAATCAAAATTAACTTTGTCTTGTTCTTTTAAAAACGATTCATAGTCACCAGTTTGTAATAGATAATCAACAGTATTAAATAGTTTTTTATATTTATTTGTTTTGTCATAATATTCTTTTACTGATTTGGAATAACCATAAACATCTTTAACATCAAAAGCTCTTAATCCTGGAATTTTTGTTATAGGATCTTCTGGTTTAATTGGATCATCTATAACTCCACCTTTTATTAAAAGATTATCAGTAAATTTTTTAACCATTCTCCCAATATCACCAAACCAACCATCATAAACATTTTCTATCCAAACAGGGTTAGTTAAATTAGATTCGTCTCCTACTAAAGAACTTAATTTATCAGCGAATAATTTTATTGTTTCATTTGTATATTCTGTAGAATAATATTTATTTTTCATATTTGCTGGTGCATCTTTTGGTAAAATTGGAGATCCTTTAAAAAAACTATAATCCATTAAATTTTCAATAAAAGGTTTGCTCCATGTTGGAATAGGATTAAATGATTTAACATTGTTTAATAAAAAATCTTTTGAAAATTGTTTTAATTCTTCTTTAGATTTATTATCAGAATCCATCCAATCTAAAGTTTTTTCAAGAAGAGATGAAAAGAAAGTACCTGCTTCAAAAGGTTTTGGTAAAAAAAATTCAAAACCAGCAACATCTGAATACCATTTATTTTGTTTAATATATTCTGGCATTTCTTTATATTTTTTATTATCTCTATTAAGAATCCAAAATCCTAATGTTGGTAAAAGAATTGTAGCACCAACCATAGCCATAAATCTTTGTGGTCTATTTTTTGCTGATTCAACAAGTTTAGTCATACCTTGAACTCTTGCATTCCAAAATGTAGAATATCTATTTACAGTTGCACCAAAAGTTCCTTTTTTAGCATAATCTAAAAGATCTCTACTTTCAAAACCAGCTCTTTCAATAGCTTCTCTTTCTGTTAAACCTTTCTTCTTAGCTTTTTGATAAACCTTTTCATTAATACCTATCCTTGTCATTGTTTCAGAAATATTTGTAAGATATTGTAATGGTGCAAGAATACCTTTGTATTCATTTCTCATTACTCCTTTATTTAAAATACTATGAACTTGAGAATCAAATAAACTTCTATCAATAGAAGTTAAGGTAGATTGCATTCCACCACCTTTCATGTATCTTTTATATGCTTCATTTGCTTTTTTAACATTACCTTTAAACACAATAAAAAATAAACCATAGATAGAATCTGCAATAGGAACCCAACCAATTTTAGATAAAAAAGTTGCTTGTAATGTATCTCTAAAAAAGTTTGGCAATACAAAGTTTGGTGTAACAATAGCACCTGCTCTTAATGTTCTTGATGGTGCAGACATCCATTTTTGCCATATATTTAAAGCTGGATTATCCATAACTCTAAATGCTGTAACTAAATCACTTCCTACTTCCCATACTTCATACTTTCCGTTCCTTCTAATACCAAAAGAAACTTCATCTGGTCTTACAGCTTCTTGTCTAAAAATAGTTAATTCTTCTATTCCTTTATCTGAAACTTTATCTAATTCTTTTTTATCATAAAACTTTTCTAATTCTTTTCTTTGAATTTTTATAGGTTGTAATGTAGCTTTTTTTTTGTTTACATAATCAAATATTTTAGGATCAGTAGCTTTCATTTTTTCAACAAAATTTATAAAATCTACTTTGACCTTATTTAATTCTGTCATCCTAACAATCATATCTGTGTTTTTAACTATGCTTTCTAATGGATCTATTATTTTTGTTTTATCACCTTTTATTCTTTTAAATGGATTAGCAGAACCATTAAAACCAGATTCTCCTGTTCTTGGTAAATCTCTAGCAAGAGTAACATAATTTTTATTTAAAGATCTCATTGCTTCGGCAGCTTCTTTAGTTATTAAACCACCATCAACAGCATATTGTAATAATTTATCTTGGTAAGAATAAATTTCTTTTTCAAAATCTTTATAAGTTTTTTTTATTTTTTCATTAGGTTTTCTTTTAGAATATTTATCAACAAATATTTTTGCATTAGCTATATCTATACCTGTTTCAATATTTCTTTGTGATAATTCTATTGCTCTTTTATTAGTTAGATAGGTACTAAATAATCTTAATTCATCTTTTGAATTTTTTAATGATGCCATTGGTTCTACTATCTTCATTAATGAACTTCCATTTTCTGCTAATGTTTTAAAATCTAAAGTTCCATATTCTATGAAATGACCAGATCTTCCTTGCATACCTTCCATTATTCTTAATGATTCATATATATTTAATTTCTCAATACCTGTTTTTGTATTAACTTTAGCTTCTCTCAATGCTTCTAATACTGGATATTTTTGATCTACAAGTTCTACTATAAATTTTCTTTTAGAATTTTTTGCTGTTTCCTTTATTGCTTCTTTAGATAAATTCATTTTAGGTGGTTCAAAAGACATATTTTCTGCTGCTTTATTAGCAACAGGATCTTTTAAAAATTTTAAAGGTTCTGATATTTTTTCAGAAGGAACCTCAATAAAATCCTTTCCTTCTTTAAGTTCTATTGTTTTTTTACTATATGATCTTGGAACAATTATATTTGAAGAATTTAAATCTTCTCTCATAGTTCTATCTTTACTTGCATTTAATGCAATGTCTGTTGGTTTATCTCCAGTTTTAACAAAAATTTCTTTTGATTTTTTTTGTGCGAATTTGTTAGGCAAAAATATATTCATTAAAGCAAACAATGCTGAAGTAGTAGCAAACTCTTCTTTAGTTGGAATCTCTTCATTTAAGAGTAAACCTGTACCTTGATAACCAATTATTTGAGCAGCTGTATTTGTAAAAAAATTTTGTGCAGCAGGTCCAACAACTGGAATTTTTAACATAGGTAATGCAGCAGATGCAGAAAATTTTAAACCTTCTTTAGTTCCCTCTAATAAAGTTTCCTTTAATAATATTTCCATAATATCAGAGGGTTTTTTTTGATCTTGATTTTCTAAAACTTTTAATAGTGTTGCTCTAGTTGTAGTAGGTATAGCTGCTGCTGTAAAAGCACCACCTATTGGTCCAGCGGGAGATCCCGCTACTGCACTTAATCCATATAAAGGAAGTTCTAAACCTAATGTTCCTACTGTTTCTAAAAATTCTTCTGTCCAAGTATAATCTTCTGGATTTGGTAATTTAAAAGCATCTGGAGTTCCTTCTCCAAGAGCTACTCTTTTTGAAATATTATATAAATTTTTTCCAAGTATATTTTTTAAAACAATATCACCATCAAAATTTTCTCCAACAATACTTTCTTTAATATCTGTTAATGATTTTTTTACTGTTTTACCTCTAGCTAAATTTGATTGATATAGCATTTCATCATCTGGTGAAACTATCTCTTGAGATAAATAATCTTTTGTTATTTTATTAATGTATTCTTTTATAATTGGATCTTCTTCTTCTAAAAATCCATAAGTTTTATTAACATCCTCATCTGAAAAACCTGCGGCTTTAGCTGCATTTATTTCATCAGCATAAGAATTTTTTATTTCTTCGTTTGTAAAGCCAGCTTCTTTTGCTGCTTCTATTTCTTGTTGGATGCTTTCCATTCTCTCCACCTTGTTAGCCATTGTGAATGTGATTCATTTTCTTTTCTTTTTGGTTCTTCAGAAGATGGAACATATTCTTTTTTCTTTGCATAATTTAATAAAGAATTTCTCAACTCTGATTTAGTTGGTGCATAACTTAAAATGTCTTTAGCAATATAATTGTTAGATCTAGGATTTAATAATTCAGATGGTAATAAATTATTTTTTAATCCATCATTAAATCTTTTATACATATCTTGTCTAAAAGAACTTAATCTACTATTATAATTATTATCAAAAACTTTAGCTGTAGGAGTACCTTGTATCATAGTTGCAACTTCATCAATAAAATTAAAAAATTTTTTATTTGATTCTTGTAGTTTAGGATCTAAATTATTTTCAAAAATATTAATAAAAAAATTATCATCATCTAAATTAATAGATCCATCACCAACTCTTTCAGTAATACTTTTTTTTTCAGTTTCACCTGCTAATATAAATTTATCATAAGGATTATTTATTTGACCATTTAATATTTTTTTAATTATTTTATCGTTTGTAAAATAATCTGTATCTAAACTTATTTGTTTATTTATTATTTTATTATTTAGATTATTTATTTGAGAATCTATGTCATTATTGCCTGTATAATAATTATTAATTAAACTTGGATCTATTCCATAAATTTTATTATCATCTCCTAAAAGAGCTTTTGCAACTTTCTTTTTAGATTCTAATGCTTGTTTTCCTGTTACAAATTTTACTTGATCATCTTGGAATTTAGCTATAATTCTTAATTTACTTCTCAGTTCTTCTCTATTATCACCTTGAATTGTTTTAAAATTATTAGGATCTTCTAAAGCAACAATAGCTCCATTAGCATTTGTAACAGAAATTTTCATAACCATTTCTGTTTCAATAAGTCTTGGTAAATTTTCTTTATACATATTAAAATCTTCTTCTCTTATAATTCCATCTTGAACTAATCCTCTATAATCATTCAAAATATCATCAGATAAAACTTTAAATTGAAAATTATTTCCAGCTAAAGAATTTGCAATTTTAGATTTAACTTTTTGTTCTGTTTGACTTACTCTTGTAGAAACTAAATTTGTTCTAGTTTTATTAAGAATACTATTAACATATTTATTTTTACTAGCTGAAAATTCTAAATCAAAATATTTACCAACATCAGAATTTTTTGCTTGAGATTTATATTTATCTTTAATTATTTTATATTGATCATTAAAATAATCTAATCCTTCAGATGGATTATTTTTTAATTCAGCTTCTTGTGAAGCATTAAAAACATCAACAGTTGCATCAGCAAATAATTCTCCAGCTTTTACTTTATTGGTAATCTGTTCTTCTTTTGCATAATATTCTGCAATACTAGATATTGGTTTTGTTAAAGCTCCAGCAATAGATGTTGTTGGAGAAACTTGAATATTAGTTCTAACACTAGCGGCTTCTGCGGTCGGTCTAGCTTGTGTTTGAAATGTAGGTATTTTTGGCATTAAAATTCTCCTGGTGTGATACCTTTATTTGAATTAAATGATGTTAATAAACTTTTTCCATAAGGTGCAACAGCACTAACAGCTTGACCATAATATCCTATGGATGCAATTCTTCCTTGTTGTCTAGCAATATTTCCTTGCATTCTGGCAAAATTAGCTTGCTCTAATGCTTGTGATTGTGCAACTTTAGAATTATATTCCATAACATCTTTTTGAATTTCTGCTTGTTCAGCATTTGATCTTAGTATTCTTAAAGCAGAACCAGATATTTCTGCACCAGATTTTATTACAGCTACTTTTGTTTGAGCTTGTAATTGATCAAACTGTTGATCAAATCTTGCAATATCAAATTCATTTTGTTTTTCAATGGCTTCTGCTTGTTGCTCTGAAACTTGTGCATTTCTATTTTGAATATCTTGATTATATTTTCCTAAAGCAGATGCTTGCTTACCTGCTATTACAGATGTAGCTGCTGATGCTACTGCTGCCTGCCACCCCATTAGAATAACCTCGCATACATATATTGATCTGAACCATCAAAGCCAAATTTTTTCATTAATCCTTCTTCCTCTAAACCTAACCACTTAGCAAATTTTAAGCC
>Ga0070754_10003271_pt1 | contig 11518 bp, 23 predicted proteins | sample VirMetDEL_Sep_01_FD_75181 | JGI IMG/M metagenome (GOLD analysis project Ga0070754, IMG submission 75181) | Aqueous microbial communities from the Delaware River and Bay under freshwater to marine salinity gradient to study organic matter... | ecosystem: Environmental > Aquatic > Marine >... | reverse complement strand
TCATACGCACAAGACAGGATTCGTGCTGGGCAATTAGAATGTGCGAACGCTATCGGTGGTGCTACCACCGTTGAGTTTGGCGTTGTCGGCATTATAAACCAGAACGGACCATATAACAGCCTCTACGGAGGAGGTTATGAAGATCCCCCAGGATATGATTCTGATGGATTGGTCAAGGATGTTGGGGTTTATGCGAAATTAACTATTCCGCTTGATAAACCCAAAGAGCGTCTGAACTGTAACACTCTCTATAAGCTGGAACTGGAAAGAAGAAGACTAGAGATACAAAGACTACAAGCAGAGGTCGCTCAGCTACGCAATTTGCGGTTTGCTGACGATGAGGAGTAAAAAATGGCAGAGGTAGAATTTGGAGGAATGACATTCAAGGGTGGCAAGATGATGGTCTTGCTCACGGCATTGTCCACATTGGGCGGTGCAACTTGGGGTGCGTTCGAGTTCTATAAAGACTATATGGATATGAAGGAGATAATCCAGAATATCGATACAGACGCTATAGCAGCACGAAACGATGTCATCGAAACAAAACTAGATGAAGCGATAGATTACTCAAGAAGCATTAAGAACGATCTGAGAGATGACTTCAATCGGATGGAGAAGAATGTCGATCGAATCGAAGACCAGAATCGGAATATGGAAGATAAAGTCAAAGATATGATTGACAAGGCGACTGAACGTTTTGACAATCGTAGAGAGAGTTTACAGACAGACACGGAGATTAAAATTACTGCCGTTGAAAAACGCTTAAATGATAAGATCCAGAATGTGCTGAACAACCCTCTCGCTGACTAGATAGGGAGTACAGACTCATGCGTGTTAAAGTAACGTTTGTTAATGGAGGCACGATTAGTGGTAGGTTAAGTGGGGACGATGAGGTTTATACCACATTGAAACCCAAGGACGTAATCCCTTGGGTTATGAACGACGATAGAAAGTTCATTCCTTTTACCCAACCGAGTGGTATTGAGGTTCATTTGAACAAATCAAATATCGCTTTAATCGTGTTAGATGAGGAGGATTAAATGGAACGGGAATTCATTTCCCGCGAAGTTTTATATAAGACCCAGTTCATGCTTATGTGTAGCATTGGACTAAACATAGGACTATTACTTGGTTTTGTAATAATCTGACTCAGCGGGAGGGGGACTTTGGTCCCCCTTTTTTTAAAAGGAATGCTACTATGAAAAAAAATGTGTTATTAATCGGATTAATATTTACGATGCTGAGTCTAAGTCTAGATATTAAAGCAGACAACTCAACTTACATCGAGATGAAGTCCGAGACAAGTTTTAACGACCAGTTTCATCGTGGTGATACCACGAGCCACACACGATTAGGTTTCGAGAAGAAAACCACATTCGGTAAGGTTTATATTGAAGGTGGGCACATGACGGGTGGTTCATCTTGGGAAGCAGGATACAAGTTTAAATGGGATAAAAACCTCACTATCAAAGGTAAATTCGAAGGTAAGAACGCCTCTCAGTTGAAATCTAAATTAGAAACAGAAATTCGTTACACTTGGTGATATAAATACTCCCAGATGTATTTTGTGAGTATTATATGTGTTGTGGTAAATATAAATGATAATTGATTGTTTTTTATTTTGTGATGAATTAAAGATGCTAGATTTCAGACTAGCTGAGTTAAACGATCATGTAGATTACTTTGTTCTTGTTGAATCAACAACATCTTTTTTAAATAAACCTAAAAGTTTATATTTTGAAGAGAACAAAGCGCGATACGCCAAATATTTACATAAAATACATCACGTAGTTATTGATCCTATATTTAAACACAACCCTCTAACGAAAGCCGAATGTAATCTGTGGCAAATATATCATCGTCAACAACAAATCACTGGAGCGTTACAGGTTTCTAATAATAGTCAAGACATAATTTTCTATGGTGATCTAGATGAAGTGTGGGATGTTCGTCAACTTCCTGAAATACTTAATGGTTCCTTTCCGGTCAGATTACAGGGCCATTGGTATGTTTGGGATCTAGAACATAGATTAATTATGCCCAAAGGGATGAAATCTGACTATATTGTAGCAGTAAACCCTGCAACAGTTATGGAAAATCCGGCAATTAATATTAGAGGTGATCGGTCAAATGCGATAGAGAAATTTCGATACATTAAGAATAGTAGTTGGCATTTAAGTTGGTTTGGTGGAGAAAAACAGATAACTAACAAAGTTGCTGGGGGACTTGGATTAGACGGTTTTAGAATCAAGCATAAAGAAGACCAACCACTACTGGCCAGCATTGATCGTTATAGGAAAAAAAGACCTCCTTTGATGCCTACAAATCAACCTTTAGGTATTGAATATATACCTATAACAGAAAATGATTTTTTACCGATCCACTATAAGATGCTACTTGATGAAACTATTCGAAACACTAAACAGTAAAAACTTTGAACTATATGCTGCACAAAATTACTATAACCCGAATTGTATAGACGTTGAAGAGTTTGAGGAAGATATCAAACGATTCAAGTATTTAAAACGACTAATCACAAGGTATACTGAAACTGGCGTTTTATCTGTTAATTTAATTCTGAACCACCTTATTATAATTTTCAATGTATTTGGTTATGAAGCAGGACTACGAATGATCGAATATAAATTCAAGGCTGAACAATTTAAATTTATCAAACCTTTTTTAATTCACCTTAAAGTTATAGAAAATGATAAATATACAGGTATACCGATGGATAAAAATGTCATAGAGGCGTTGAGGAACATATAGTGTCATTAGCTAGTAGAGCAGGAGATTTATACTACACCTTTAGGTTTGTAAAACTTTTAACAACGCCTTGGGAAGAAACTGATGCTGTAAAGTTAGGTATTCTAGATTCTAAAGGTAAAAGGATCAAAGGCAAAAAAATATCAACGAGTGATGAAAAGGATGCTTACACAACATTCCATCGTTTGGTATTCAACATAAAAAGGTTACTCAACAAGTTCCCAGGCGGTTCAAGTACAATTTCAAGTTATGCAGCTGCATTGGTTCTTTTAAGAGAAGAATTTAATATAACCGATAAAGGCATAGAAAAGATATTGAAGGACTGTGAATTAAATTCTGATGATTTTATTGCTGAACAGAATGGTTGGTATGTATTACAAGATAAAATGTTATCGCCTGGAATTTATAGGGTTCGTGAAGAAAAACTTACAAAATCTTTTACTGAAATAAACGCCAAAGATAAAATACGGGTCTTAGATCAAACATATCCGGTAACCTCTTTTTTCGGTTTAGATGTTTACGAAGCAGTTCATATGAACAGTAATCAACTGGTATATATTACGTTAGGAGAAATTTATAAATGAAAACGTTCAAACAAATGTTCGATGAAATGATGACTACTGGTGATGCTGGCATTCCGCAAGACACCAAAGATATGGGCCCGAAGAAAAAGAAAAAATATGCGGTATTAACTCGGAACTATATAGAAGTGAACGGAAAAAGAAAAAAACAATTTAAATAATGGCATATTCTGAACAAGTGATGGATCATTACGAGAATCCTCGTAATGTTGGTAAACTAGATAAAGATGCAGATGATGTCGGCACAGGTATGGTCGGTGCACCGGCCTGTGGTGATGTTATGCAGTTACAGATTAAGGTGAATGAGAATGGAATTATCGAAGATGCTAGGTTTAAAACCTACGGATGCGGAAGTGCTATCGCGTCTTCCTCCCTCCTTACCGAATGGGTTAAAGGTCGCAGTCTTGATGAAGCTGGGAGCATTACCAACTCCGAAATTGCAGACGAACTTGCCCTCCCACCCGTCAAAATCCACTGTAGTGTCCTTGCAGAAGATGCGATCAAGGCGGCAATTGAAAATTATAGGATGAAAAATGTTTAAAATATATTTGATGTTCGCAGTACTTGCGGCAGGCGGTGCTGCGTTTGCATATCATCAGGTGACTGTATCGGGTCTTCAGGCCTCTGTTGCTCAATTAGAAGCAAATAACCGTACCCTTAAAGAAAACCAAGTTCAGTTAGAACTTGCCGTAAGCACAGCAGAAGCATCGCTCAAGGCAGCAGAAGAAAACGCCAAGAAACAAGGTGAGGCAATGAACAAACTTACCTTAGCAAATAACGAGTTGGCAAAAGAGAAATCAAATTATATGAAGGTCTTTAAAGACCATAACCTGACTCGTCTTGCTCGTGCTAAACCTGGTATGATTGAGAAACGAATAAATAATGGAACTGAAAAAGTGTTTAGGATGTTAGAAGATGATACAAAAGAACTTATGGATGCTGATGGCGTCAACGAAGGAGACTACTAGTGAAAGTTTATAATTATGGATCATATCAAGAATATGTAGAGGAACAAACCTCGCACAACATAAGAAAAATTGGGAAAGGTGTTGTCTGGGTTAAAGAAAATACTATACGTCAAATTTCAAGTATTCATGGTCCGGCAAAAAATATAATTTGTCATGGTACTAGAAGTGGAGAAGAACAACAATTTTTTCTGAAACAATTTCCCCAAGCCTACGTTATTGGAACGGAAATTTCTCCTACTGCAAGCAATTACCCAAACACAACACAATGGGATTTTGCAGAACCTAAAGATGAATGGTTGAATAAATTTGATATTGTCTATTCTAATTCTTTTGATCACTCTTTTGATCCACACAAAACAATTGATTGTTGGAAAGATCAACTGAATGAAAATGGTGCTTTGTATGTTGAGTGGCCAATAATTCCTAAACATCAAAAATCGACTAGTATGGACCCAACTGGAGGTTCTGAATTAGAGCTCCGGTTGATTTTTTCTGAACATAAGATGAAAGAAACAAATTCTTTTGAAATAAAAAATACAGCACATCCAGTATTGGTAATTCGTTATGAAAACATGTAAATTATTCCCTCTGTTAACTTCACTCATTTTGTTGACGGGATGCAACATGATGCCAAGACTGGAGTGGGGCCCGAAGGAACAGATAATCCAACCGGAACCACAGATAGTAACGGTGACTGAAAAGGTACCTTTACGAATATACCAACCACCTCTTCCTCAAGAGATTGATTTACTCAACGTAAACTTCTTTGTCATTACCGAAGAGAACATCGAAGAAAAGGTCAAAGAGATCGAAAAGATGCTCGACGGACAATTTGTCGTATTCGCCCTCACACCTGATGGTTATGAGAAGATGGCAGAGAACTTCCAAGAGGTTCGACGTTATGTCAGACAACAGAAAGAGTTAATCATCTATTACCGTGAAGCAACCACAGAGTCCGAAGGGACTACCGCTGAAGAATGGTTAGAAAACAATGACTAATTATTTTTAGCGTTTGACAAAATCTAATTAATACTATATAATAGTTCCATCGATTAAACTAAACCCCCCTTGACGAATGAGGAGCGCATTCATATGCCCAGTAATTACTTACCTACCAGTTACCAAGAATTTATACACCTGTCACGTTATAGTAGGTGGTTGCCAGAAGAAGGTCGAAGAGAAACTTGGGAAGAAACTATTGGTAGATATTTTGATTTTTTCACAGAACACCTTGAAGAAACCTGTGAATACAAATTACCCGCTAAACTCCGCGACGAACTAGAAGAAGCAGTACTTACTCAGAAAGTCATGCCATCTATGCGTTGTTTAATGACTGCGGGTGAAGCGCTCAAGCGTGAGAACATCGCGGGTTATAACTGTTCATACATTGCGGTTGACAAACCCTCATCGTTTGATGAGATCCTCTATGTGTTGATGAATGGTACTGGTGTTGGATTCTCGGTAGAACGTCAACATATCTCACAGATGCCTGTTGTTGCTGACGAGTTTCATGATACCGATACCACTATCATTGTGGGTGACAGTAAACTTGGTTGGGCAAAAGCAATGAAGGAACTGGTTGGTTTATTGTATGCGGGCCAGGTCCCTGCTTGGGATATGAGTAAGGTTCGTCCTGCTGGTGCACCGTTGAAGACCTTTGGTGGTCGTGCATCAGGTCCTGCACCATTGATCTCGTTGTTCGAGTTCTGCGTTGAAACATTCAAGTCTGCTGCTGGCCGCAGACTGACCTCAGTAGAGTGTCATGATATTGTATGTAAGATTGCAGAGATAGTAGTGGTAGGGGGTGTACGCAGAAGCGCTCTCATATCCCTCTCAAACCTCTCTGATGACCGTATGAGACACGCTAAGGCGGGTCAGTGGTGGAATGACTATGGGCATCGTGCACTGGCAAACAACAGTGCGGCATACACAGAGAAACCTGATATCGGTATTTTCATGGACGAGTGGAAAGCCCTCTATGACTCTAAGTCTGGTGAACGTGGTATTTTCAATCGTCAATCTGCCAATATGATGGCAGAAAAATCTGGTCGAAGAGAGGTGGGTGACCATGAGTTTGGCACCAACCCTTGTTCTGAGATCATTCTTCGCTCGCGTGAGTTCTGTAATCTTTCTGAGGTTGTAGTACGTGCGAGCGACACCCGCGAGTCGTTGCTTGAAAAAGTGCGACTCGCAACTATTCTAGGCACGTTCCAGTCTTCGTTGGTTAACTTCAAGTACATCTCAAAAGGATGGAAGAAGAATTGTGAAGAGGAGAGGTTGCTCGGTGTATCTATGACTGGTATCATGGACAACAAATTCACCAACGGTAAGATCGGTGACCTACCCTCACTGCTAGAAGAACTGAAGGCAGAAGCAGTCAAGGTCAATGCTGAAATGGCAAAGAAACTCGGTATTAACCAGTCAGTTGCTATCACCTGTGTGAAACCCTCTGGTACCGTCTCACAACTCGTTGACGCTGCTTCTGGGATTCACGCAAGACACAATCCTTATTATATTCGCACAGTGCGTGGTGACAAGAAAGATCCACTGACCAACTTCATGATTGACAAGGGCTTCCCTGTTGAAGATGATGCGATGAACCCTGCAAACACCGTTGTGTTTTCATTCCCCGTGAAGGTAGACAAGGGTGCTGTATTCCGTACTGACATGACAGCTATCGAACAGTTAGAGATGTGGTTGGTTTATCAGAAACACTGGTGCGAGCACAAACCATCTGTTACCATTTCTGTTAAGGAACACGAGTGGATGGAAGTGGGTGCCTGGACATACGCTAACTTTGACTACATGAGCGGTGTATCATTCTTACCCTTCTCTGAACACACATATAAGCAAGCACCCTATCAAGACACTGATGAAGCAGGATACAAAGAGTTGTTGAAGGTTATGCCAAAGGATATTGATTGGTCAGAACTATCTCAATATGAAGTGAGTGATATGACAGTAGGTAGTCAAGAACTTGCTTGTGCTGCAGGTTTTTGTGAGATTCAGTAATGGAGGAGTTTCTCTACGTCTTAAATTGTCTCTCATGTGATGTTAGGGTACAATTAAAAGTTATTGACGAAGAAGAATTACCAGCTTTCTGCCCTATGTGTGGTGAAGATGTAAATGAGGAATGGTCTGTAACAAACTGATATATAATACCATGAATACTTGGTATTACAACGGCAAACCATATGAACCCACCAAAGAGGAACTAAACTCTTTGGTGGGTTTTGTGTATGAAATAGAAGAAAAAACCACTGGTAAAAAGTATATCGGCAAAAAAGGGTTTTGGAAGTCTAAAATATTACCTGTAACAAAAACCCGTAAAAGACGTAAAAAAACATTTGTTGAAAGTGATTGGCGTACATATTATGGTTCTAGTGAATCATTAAAAGAAATGGTTATTGAACAGGGTGAACATATATATAATAGAGTGATTTTAAAATTATGCATTAGTAAAGGGGCAATGTCTTACTACGAAGCAAAGCTTCAATTTGAAAATGACGTGCTACTAAGAGACGATTATTATAACGAATTTATAGGGTGTAAGATACACAGTAAACATGTTAAAATTTAATCAGTTTATCAACGAAGGGGTCAACGATCCCGCCATCTTCAAAGCAATATTCCTCGCTGGGGGCCCCGGCAGCGGTAAATCGTTCATCGCTGGTAAAACTGGGTTACCCGCTCTTGGGTATCGTGTAGTTAACTCTGACGATGCGTTCGAAGCAGCAATGAAAAAAGCAGGGATCGCACTCGACCCCGAGGGCATATTCTCTGACAAAGGTCAAGAACTACGTGGTCGCGCAAAGACCCTCACTGGTAAGAAACAAGAACTTTATCTCAAAGGTCGTCTAGGCATTGTCGTTGATGGTACAGGTCGTGATCATCAGAAAGTTGCACAACAAGCAAAGATGATGAAGAACATGGGTTACGATGTCGCAATGATATTTGTGAACACCGACAAAGAAACCGCACTGCAACGCAATCGTGAACGTGAACGATCACTACCTGACGCAGAGGTTGCTAAGATGTGGGACACTATCCAACAGAACGTTGGCTTGTTACAGAACATTTTTGGTAAAAAGAATTTTCTTGTAGTTGATAACTCTGATGGCAAAGACTACAAGAAAGAAACCCTACGTGCATACAAAGACGCGGTGAAGTTCACTAAAAAACCACCAGAGTCTAGAACTGCACGTAATTGGATTAAACAACAACAAAAGAAGTAACACTTGACATTTTGTCAAGTTTTGTGTATAATGAGCTATAAGCGATTAAGGAGATAATGAAGTGGTTGAAACAGTTAGAAAAAGAGATGTATGGGAAGTATTCCAAGCAGTAGAAGATGCAAAGGGAAGACAAAATAAAATTAATACACTCAGAAAACATCAAGATGATATGCACGTGAGAGATGTTCTACAAGGAACATTTGACCCTAATATCAAGTGGAACTTACCATCTGGTACACCACCATATACTCCAGCATCAGATGGAGCACCCCCTCCAAACTCTCTTATGAAATTACATATGAATTTTAAATATTTTATAAAAGGCCTAAGAGTCAGCGAAGAACTTTCTTCTATTCGCAGGGAAAGGATGTTCATAGATATGTTAGAATCTATACACCCCAAAGATGCTCAAATTTTAGTATCTATGGTTAATAAAAAGAAACCTGAATTTGAAGGATTAACAGAAAAATTAATTAAGGAGGCCCTACCAGATCTAATCCCAAATTGATCATGTAAATCCAAATCGATAACAAGGAGACTTGCCTATGGTAACAAACCAAATAGAAAGATTGAAAAAAGACTCTAGGGAACTTGGACACTACATACACAAGTTGAATAAAAAAGGGAAAGAAGACGCCGCATATAAGATGTCTAAAAAACAAGCATTTTTAGATGCAGCAATTCAACAAGTCACAAGGGGGTGATCCTAATCTAACGGGTGCCCTTAATTGGGCACCTATTTTAGGAAATATTATGCCGACATATGATTTAAGAAATACTAAAACCGGAGAAGAGATATCAAAACTCTGTTCTATTTCGGAAAAAGAATCCATGGTTGCAAGTGGAGAATGGGAACAGTTTCATTCACGTATGCCCGCTGATGTAACACATACCGGAAATATCATTAACAAAACTTCCGGAGATTGGAAAGATTTATTGAAAAATATTAAAAAGGGAGCTGGTGGTAATTCTGAACTAACCGCAGCACAAAAAAGAAAACATGGTTTCGTAGATAACACCATAAAAACATGAAAAAGTTTTGGAAAATATGGCAGTATTCTTTGGGTGGTTATTCAGATGACAAGACAGAACCTTACGATAAATATATCACAATTGTTCGAACAATAATTGTTAGTGTAAATTTTATAACATGTTTTTTTATAATGTCAAACGTGGTGCATAACTGGTGAAACCTAACAAACAAGAAAATATGAACATTCGTCTAGATTGGATGGATACCATAGAACCAATAACTCCTCACCAAGAAGATGCTTGGAAAGCATGGCGTGAAGGAGATCATCTTGCATTAACAGGTACAGCAGGGACAGGCAAAACTTTTCTTGCAATGTATCTAGCTTTAGAAGAGGTGATGGACAAGAACACACCTTTCGATACCCTACATATCATTCGAAGTGTTGTGCCTACCCGAGAGATGGGTTATTTGCCTGGTACCATTGAAGAGAAACTCAACGCATACACAGGACCATATCGTGCTGTTGCTACGGAGTTATTCAACGACCCAAAAGCATATGACAAATTGGTACATAACAATTATATCACGTTTGAATCAACCTCATATATAAGAGGCGTGACATATGATAGCAGTATCATTCTGGTAGATGAGATGCAGAACCTAAACTTTCACGAGTTGGATTCTGTTATCACACGGGTGGGTCAAGCAACCAAGATTGTATTCTGTGGTGACTATTACCAAAGCGATTTCAAACAAGAGAAAGATAAGAGTGGGGTTAATCAGTTTCTAAATATTCTAGATAATATGAAGAGTTTTACTCACGTTGAGTTCGGATGGGAAGACATTGTTCGATCTGATTTTGTACGTGATTATATTATGACCAAAGAATGGTTGGGTATAAAATAACATACATAAATTAAACAATAAGGAGTTTAACAAATGGATTTAATAATTGAATTAATAACAACCTTTTGGCAGTGGGTAATTGTTGGTATCATTATCATTGCTGGTTGGATCTGCACAAAATTTGACGGACAAGGCGAAGAGCGTGTTGGGTTCAAGCATGATGTCATGCCCAGTATGAAACCGTTGCCCATTGCTACGAAAGACAAAGGATTCTGGAAAGGAGTCTGGCTTTGGTTAATGGGTGTGCGTCAGTGGGAGATTGCAGAAGACTGGCACTTCGAAGTCAATGGTCAAAAGTATGTCATCCCTGCTGGATTTCAATTTGACGGTGCTTCTGTACCAAAATTTCTCGCCACATTTTTATCGCCCGTAGGCGTTCTGCTGATGGGAGGTTTAGTTCACGACTACATATACAAATATGCTACATTATTGAAGGACACCAAGAAACGTCCTAACTGCGGTGCGATGACACAGAAAGAAGCAGACATTCTGTTTCGTGACATCTGTATTGAAGTTAATGGGTTTAAGGTGCTGAACTATCTTGCATACTGGTCACTCCGTCTTGCTGGTTTCGTAGCATGGAATGGTCATAAAAAGCGCGGAACTCAAATTGGGTAGGAAATCGCCAACAATACATGACTATCTCGAAATGAGAATGCAAGATCTCAAAGACGAGGCAGCAAAATGTCACGATCAATATGACCGGATGTGGTATCATAAGATAGTGGCAGAATTGTATTGGGTCGATATGCAAATCAGGGGCAGGGAAGAAGGAGATTCTAACTGCCCTTTACCTAACACGAATTTAAAGACGGAGATACACTGATGGAATTAGCAAAAATGTATGTTAAAAAAATTATGCAAGAACGGACTTCTTTTGACGGTTTGACATTAATCGCAATTTGTGGTAGTATTATCTTGTTTGGCGGGATTGCAAAGTTAGCCGCATATGCAGGTCTTGCCTACGGATTGTGGACGCTTTTGAAAACTGAGAAGTGATATTAAGGAAATAAAAATGAACAGAGAAGAAGTGTTTGAAACACTAAAAATTGACGAAGGTGTGAAGTATGAAATATATGCAGACCATCT
>Ga0070754_10003269_pt1 | contig 11519 bp, 7 predicted proteins | sample VirMetDEL_Sep_01_FD_75181 | JGI IMG/M metagenome (GOLD analysis project Ga0070754, IMG submission 75181) | Aqueous microbial communities from the Delaware River and Bay under freshwater to marine salinity gradient to study organic matter... | ecosystem: Environmental > Aquatic > Marine > Coastal... | reverse complement strand
GGTCGTGCTAGGGCTCTTCACTAAGAAAGCGAATACGCTGCTGGGGATCGATATCAGCTCGACTTCGGTCAAGCTCCTCGAACTGAGTCGCTCGGGAAGCCGCTACAAGGTAGAGGCTTACGCAGTCGAGCCGCTCCCGCCAAACGCAGTGGTCGAAAAGAACATCGCCGAGCTGGAAGGGGTCGGTCAGGCGCTTTCTCGCGTACTGGCCAAGGCCAAGAGCGGCGTCAAGACAGCTGCCGTTGCGGTTGCCGGTTCGGCCGTGATCACCAAGACCATCGAAATGGAAGCTGGGTTGTCCGATGATGATCTGGAAAACCAGCTGAAGATCGAGGCCGACCAGTACATTCCTTATCCTCTGGAAGAAGTCGCCATCGACTTCGAGGTGCAAGGCCCGGCGCCGCGTAACCCTGATCGGGTAGAAGTGCTGCTGGCAGCCTGCCGAAAGGAAAACGTGGAGGTCCGCGAAGCGGCTCTGGCGCTCGCCGGTCTGACTGCGAAGGTGGTCGACGTCGAAGCCTACGCCCTCGAGCGCGCCTACGGGTTGCTGGAAGCGCAATTGGGTGCAGGCCATGAGGAGCTTACGGTTGCGGTCGTGGATATCGGTGCGACCATGACCACACTCAGCGTTCTGCACAACGGCCGCACCATCTACACCCGTGAACAGCTCTTCGGTGGCAGGCAGCTAACCGAGGAGATTCAGCGTCGCTATGGTCTCTCCATCGAGGAAGCTGGGCTTGCCAAGAAGCAGGGTGGTCTTCCAGATGACTACGACAGTGAGGTTTTGCAACCGTTCAAGGAGGCTGTCGTTCAGCAGGTCTCGCGATCGCTGCAGTTCTTCTTCGCCGCAGGCCAGTTCAACGATGTCGACTACATCCTTCTGGCCGGTGGCACCGCGTCCATCCCTGATCTCGATCGGCTGATCCAGCAGAAGATCGGTACGCAGACGTTAGTGGCCAATCCCTTTGCCGATATGGCGCTTAGCAGCAAGGTCAACGCCGGTGCGCTGGCCAGTGATGCGCCGGCACTGATGATTGCCTGTGGTCTGGCGATGAGGAGTTTCGACTGATGGCGCGGATTAACCTACTTCCCTGGCGTGAACAGCTGCGCGAGGAGCGCAAGCAGCGGTTTTTGGTAAGTCTCGCTGGCGTCTTGATCGTTGCGGCAGGCCTGGTGTTTCTCGGTGATCAGATGCTTAACGCGGCGATTGAAAACCAGGTTGCGCGTAACAATTTCGTAAAAAAGGAGATCGCTGTCCTTGATGCTCGAATTAAAGAAATTAGCGAACTCCGCACGCGTAGGCAGCAGTTGTTGGAGCGGATGAAGATCATCCAGGATCTGCAGGGCAATCGGCCAATCATTGGTCGGGTGTTCGATCAGTTGGTGAGGACGCTGCCGGATGGCGTGTATTTCACTGATGTGAAAATGACAGATAAGAACATTGCCATCGTTGGTGCCGCTGAATCGAATAATCGAGTTTCGAATCTGATGCGTAATTTAGATGGCTCCGAATGGTTGACCGCACCGAACCTGACTGAGGTGAAGGCGGTTACAGCGGGGGCTTTAGATCAGGCTAACGTGTTTCAGCTAACGGTTCAGCAAACTCAACCTGGGCAGGAACAAGCGGAGGCTGCGCAATGAGCATAAAAAGTTCTTTGGAAGGTCTGCGTAGCGTTGATGTTAACGATCTCGATTTGAATAATGTTGGCTCTTGGCCGGCAGCGGTCAAGTTTATCGCTGGCCTGTTACTGCTGATTATCGTTCTGGCGCTGGGCTACAACTTTCATCTCAGGGACCTGCAAAATATGTTGGAGCAGCGCCAGCAGGAAGAGGAAACCTTAAAGGAGCAATTCGCCAGTAAGGCTTTCCAGGCAGCGAACCTAGAAGCTTATAAAGAGCAGATGCGGGAAATGGAGGTTTCTTTTGGGGCTCTCCTGCGTCAGCTGCCAAGCGATACCGAGGTGCCGGGGCTGCTTGAGGACATTACGCGTACTGGCTTGGGGAGCGGGCTGGAATTTGAAGAAATCAAGCTTTTGCCGGAAGTGGTGCAGCAGTTTTACATCGAGTTGCCTATTCAGATAAAAGTGACTGGTGGCTATCACGACCTTGCAACGTTCGTTAGCGGTGTCGCAAGTTTGCCACGTATTGTTACGCTGCATGATTTTCATTTGGCACCTGCTAGCGGTGATAGCCCAGGTCGTCTAGATATGCAAATTATGGCCAAGACCTACCGTTATAATGATAAGGGGGGAGCGCAATGAGGCTCTCTTATATATCGCTGGTTATGGCGCTCTCCGTATTGGCTGGTTGTGGCTCCAGTAGTGATTTTTCTGATTTACGCAGTTATATGGACGAGGTGCGGGCTAGGCCAAAAGGCAATATTGAGCCGTTACCCAAGTTTCAGCCTTATGAAAGCTTTACCTATCGTGCAGCGTCCCTGCGTAGTCCATTTCAGCCCCCGGTAAAAATAGATGTGGTGGCTAGGCAAAAGGGTTCGCAGGAGGTCAAGCCTGACGAGTCCCGGGTCAAGCAGTTTCTTGAGGGTTTCAATATCGAAACCTTTGAAATGGTCGGGACGCTCAGGAATGATCACGAATTTTTCGCCTTGATTAACGGGGCGGGAGGTGTTCATCGAGTAAAAGTAGGTGATTACTTAGGGCGTAATCACGGCAAAATACTTGTGATCGATGAGTCAAAAATCGACCTTATGGAAATTGTGCCGGATGGCGAAGGTGGCTGGCTTGAGCGGCCACGCAGCCTTTCCTTGAAGGAGCGCTCCTGATGGAGCGATGTGCAAAAATGACTATAAACAATTTGTCTGCCAAACGGGATACGAAAATGAATGGCTCTATTTCGCGTCTTAGCGTCGCCTTAGTGGCATCGCTGCTGTCGCCCGTAGTATTGGCGGCTAATCTTCAGGGGTTGGATGTTGCTAGCTTGCCTGGCGATAGAGTTGAGCTGAAGCTTACATTCGACGAGCCTGTAAATGCTCCTCGTGGTTACACGATTGAACAGCCTGCTCGCATAGCTTTGGATCTGCCAGGTGTGTCGAGCAAGCTTGGATCTAAAAACAAAGAGCTGGGTGTTGGCAATGCGCGTAGTGTGACTATCGTTGAAGCTAAAGATCGCACTCGTTTAATTGTTAATCTTACCAATTTGGCACCCTATACGACTCGGGTTGAAGGCAACTATCTGTTTGTTCAGGTGGGCGGCGGGGCGGCCACCGTTGCTTCCTCTTCTTTAGCATCAACTGCTTCTGTTGCTCAGCCTGCCCCCAAGAAGTCTTACGGATTGCAGTCAAAGTCAATTAGTAATATTGACTTTCAGCGCGGCGAGCAAGGAGAGGGCAATGTCGTAATTACGCTTTCCGACAAATCAATAAGCCCCGATATTCAGGAGCAAGGTGGGAAGATTCGTCTTGACTTTGCGAATACAGAGCTGCCGGAGTCTTTGCGGGTTCGCCTTGATGTGAAGGATTTTGCTACTCCAGTTCAGTTCGTCAGTGCTATAGGTGATCAGGGCAAGAGCAGTATCATGATTGAGCCGGTTGGTCTGTACGACTATCTCGCTTATCAGACTGAGAACAAGCTTACGTTAAGCGTGAAGTCACTCAGCCAGGATGATGTCGAAAAGCGTCGTTCTGAGCGCTTTGCCTATACAGGTGAGAAACTTTCGCTCAATTTCCAAGATATTGATGTTCGGTCTGTTTTGCAGTTGATTGCTGATTTTACCGATCTGAACTTGGTGGCCAGTGATACCGTTGCTGGGAATATTACGCTGCGTTTGCAGAATGTTCCTTGGGATCAGGCACTGGATTTGGTGCTGAAAACCAAAGGGCTTGATAAGCGCCAGGTCGGTAATGTCCTGTTGGTGGCCCCTGCAGATGAAATAGCAGCTCGAGAGCGGCAGGAATTGGAGTCGCAGAGGCAAATTTCAGAGCTCGCTCCTCTCCGTCGTGAATTGATTCAGGTTAATTACGCCAAAGCAGCGGATATCGCACAATTGTTCCAATCTGTTACTGGTGCTAATTCTGGTGGTACTACTGGTGGTACTGGTGGCGGGGCTGTGGCTGAGGAGCGTGGCTCGTTGGCGGTCGATGAGCGGACTAATAGCATCATTGCCTATCAGACACAGGAGCGTCTTGACGAGTTGCGCCGTATTGTTGCTCAGCTGGATATTCCTGTGCGCCAAGTAATGATTGAAGCGAGAATCGTCGAGGCGAACGTTGATTATGACAAGAATCTAGGCGTTCGCTGGGGTGGGACCTTGGGCGGGGCAGGCTCCAAGTGGCGTGCCAATGGTAAGGATGGAGCTACGGGGGTCGATTCGGACGGTGCTGGCTCTTGCGGGCCGTTCGGTGGAACCTGTACGCGTCCGACTGTGGGTGATACTAACGTTCCTGTACCGTTTGTAGATATGGGCGTTGTAGAAAGCACTGCTGGTATTGGCATTGGTTTTATTACTGATAACGCTATATTGGACTTGCAGTTGTCTGCTATGGAGAGAACTGGTAACGGGGAGGTGGTATCCCAGCCAAAGGTTGTGACCTCGGATAAGGAGACGGCGAAAATTCTGAAAGGTACTGAGGTTCCGTATCAGGAGTCGAGTTCCAGTGGCGCGACTACTGTTTCCTTTAAAGAGGCTGCGCTTTCTCTGGAGGTGACGCCGCAAATTACTCCTGATAACCGTATTATTATGGAGGTTAAGGTTAACAAAGATGAACCCGATTATAGGAATGCTGTCCTGGGTGTTCCGCCGATTAACAAAAACGAGGTTAATGCAAAGGTTCTCGTGAATGACGGGGAAACTATCGTAATTGGTGGGGTTTTCTCTAATACACGGAGTTCGGCAGTTGATAAAGTACCATTCCTTGGTGACTTGCCCTATTTGGGTCGCATTTTCCGTCGAGACGTTGTTCGTGATGTTAAGTCAGAATTGCTTGTTTTCCTCACTCCGCGCATCATGAACAATCAAGCCATTGCCGTGAATCGATGACCTAAGTGCGGAATGTAATCCTCGTTGGCCCGATGGGTGCTGGAAAGAGCACCATCGGGCGTTTGCTTGCCAAAGAGCTGCGTGTGCCTTTCAAGGACTCCGATAAGGAGATCGAGCAGCGTACCGGTGCCGACATTCCCTGGATCTTCGATGTCGAGGGGGAGCAGGGCTTTCGTGAGCGGGAGCAGGCGGTGATCGCCGAGCTTTCGATGCAGGATGGCCTTGTCCTGGCCACTGGTGGTGGGGCGGTCATGCGTCCAGAGAACCGGCAGGCGTTGCATGCCGGTGGACGTGTGGTTTACCTGCATACGTCGGTCGAGCAGCAGATCGACCGCACATCGCGTGATCGAAATCGTCCTTTGTTGCGTACGGCCAATCCCGCTCAGGTGCTCAGGGATCTGATGGCCATGCGCGATCCTCTGTATCGAGAGGTCGCTGACATCATTATCGAGACTGATGAGCGTCCGCCGCGTATGGTCGTTCAGGAAATTCTCTCGCGTCTGGAAGCCTTGTCGCCCCGTTAAAGCGCGGAGCGAACTGCGCTATCCTAGTGGCCTTTTTACTCTGGGGGCCTCATGCAGACTCTTCACGTTGAACTCGGCGAGCGTAGTTATCCCATCTACATCGGCGACGGCCTGTTGGCGCGCTCCGAGCTGCTCACGCGTCATATCGCTGGGCGGCAGGTGGCGGTGGTTACCAATGAGACCGTGGCGCCTCTTTATCTCGAATCGCTGATGCGCTCCCTCGAGGGTTTCAAGGTCGCGTCGGTCGTTTTGCCCGATGGCGAAGCTTTCAAGAATTGGGAAACCCTGCAACTGATCTTTGATGGACTGCTGACGGCACGCCATGATCGGCGCACCACCGTTGTTGCCCTTGGCGGTGGCGTGATCGGTGATATGGCGGGTTTCGCTGCCGCTTGCTACCAGCGCGGCGTGGATTTCATTCAGGTGCCGACCACGCTGTTGTCGCAGGTCGATTCTTCGGTCGGCGGCAAGACCGGGATCAATCATCCGCTGGGCAAGAACATGGTGGGCGCCTTCTATCAACCCAAGGCAGTGCTGATCGATACGGCTAGCCTGCATACCTTGCCGCCGCGTGAGCTTTCCGCCGGCTTGGCCGAGGTCATCAAGTACGGTTTGATCTGCGACGAGCCTTTCCTCGACTGGCTCGAGGGCAATATGTCCGCCCTGCGTGCTCTGGATGGTGCTGCGCTGACCTACGCCATCGAGCGTTCGTGTGCGGCCAAAGCCCAGGTGGTCGGTGCGGATGAGCGTGAGTCCGGCGTGCGTGCGACGTTGAATCTGGGGCACACCTTCGGTCACGCCATCGAGACCGAGCAGGGTTATGGTGTCTGGTTGCACGGCGAGGCTGTCGCCGCCGGAACGGTGATGGCGCTGGAAATGTCTTATCGTCTGGGCTGGTTGTCGGCACAAGAGCGCGATCGTGGTGTGCGCCTGCTGCAGGCTGCCGGCCTGCCTGTCGTGCCTCCGCAGGACATGACGCCAGAGCAGTTCCTGGAACATATGGCGGTCGACAAGAAGGTCCTCGATGGGCAGTTGCGCCTCGTGTTGCTCAAGCGCCTGGGTGAAGCGGTAGTGACCGCTGATTATCCGCGTGAAATTCTCGACGCCACGCTGCGTAGCGATTACGTCGCGTTGGCTCAGTCGTCCAACTCTTGAAGAGTGATTCATGACCAGTTTGCATGCTGACGAAGCTTTCCTGGCGCATTACCAATTCAGTCACGACCCTTTTGCGCCGCGCGTGCCCGGCTTCAAGTTCTTTCCTGCCCAGCGCAAGCCGGTGCTGGGGCAGTTGCACCATCTGGCGCGATACAGTCAGCTTTTGCTGGCGGTGGTTGGCCCGCAGGGCAGTGGTAAAACCTTGTTGCGGCAGGCGCTTGTCGCCAGTACCAACAAGCAGGCGGTGCAGAGCGTAGTGATTGCGCAGGGTGTCACCAGTAGCGAGGCGCTGTTGCGCCAGGTGGCGCAGGGCTTGTCCGTTGCGCAGGCTGATGTGCGCTCGATTCTGGCGCAAGTCGGGCAGTTGGCACTGACGGGGCAGGAGGTCTATCTGCTGGTCGATGATGCCGATCAGCTGGACGACGTGGCCCTGAAGAATCTGTTGGTGCTCGCTGCCGGGGGCGACGAGGGTCGGCCTCACGTCTTTCTGTTCGCCGAGCAGGAATTGCTGGCTCGACTGGAGGCTTTGGCGGGCGGTGAAGAGTGCTATCACGCCATCGAGCTGCAGCCCTATGGCGAGGACGAGACGCGCGACTATCTGGCGCAGCGTCTCGAGGGTGCTGGTCAGGATATCGATGTGCTGAGCGAGGAGCAGATCGAAGACATTCATGCCCGTTCTCAGGGGTGGCCGGGGGCGATCAATCAGGAAGCCCGCGAGTTGCTGGTCGAGCAGATGCTTGCGCAGCGCTCCTCTGGGCGCGCGCCGGGTGGCGGTTTCTCGCTGCCGAAGAAGCATGTGCTGGCACTGGCTGTCGTGTTGGTGGGCGTTGCCGCGGCCTGGTTCATGCAGGGCCGTGAGTCCTCTTCGTCGGCGCCGGTGGCCAGCAATACCTCGCTGCCTCTGCAGTCCTCTGCGCCTGTCGTGGAAGCTGAAGAGCCGGCGCAAACGCCGGCCGCCGAGGGGCCTGCTCCCGCCATCGAATTCGCGGGGGCCAGTCAGCCGCTGCCACTACCGCTGGTGGGTGAGTCGCAAGCCGTGATTCGTCAGCCTTTGGCCGAGGCTGCAGGTGAGGAGTTGGACGACTTCGAGCCGCCGGCATCGACTGAGCCCTCGACAGTGACTCCGCCCTCGGCTCCAGTCGCTGCGGCACCGGCACCGGCACCGGCACCGGCACCGGCACCGGCACCGGCACCGGCCAAGCAGCCTGAGCCTGCTGCGCCCAAGCCTGCGGCTCCAGCTCCGACCCCTGCGCCGAAACCTGCCCCCAAGCCCGCGCCCGCTCAAGCTGCGACGCCTAGTGCCGCTTCGGGAGGCTGGTACGCGCAACAACCTGCGTCCCGCTACGCCCTGCAGGTGGTCGGCTCGCGCTCCGAGGCCAATATCCAGGCGCTGGTGCGTGAGGGGGGTAGCGAATACCGCTACTTCAAGAAGATCCATCAAGGACAGCCGCTGTATGTGCTGACCTATGGTAGTTTCTCCAGTCGCGACGCCGCTCAGGCAGCGGTCAAAACCCTGCCGGCCAAGCTTCAGGCGGGCAAGCCCTGGCCTCGGACCTTGGGCAGCATCCAGCAGGAAATGAGCCGCTAAGCGCTCTGTCGCGAGATGACCGCCTGGTCGTTAGCACGACCTTGCGGTCTTATCCTTCGGTTTTGCGACATTAATTTTCACCCCCTCGTCACGAAGATTTGTGACGACATGGGGGGATATGTACAATGACCTCCCTTTTGCCCACGCAAAGCTGGCCCGTGCCCGCTTTTCGGGTTTAAGTAATTGAATTAGAAAGTAATTTGCCTGAGGTCTAGGCAGCCTGGTGAGAGTTCCCCTATGAAAGCAGGTTTGTACCGTCCTGATGAGTTCAAGGATAACTGCGGCTTCGGCTTGATCGCCCACATGCAAGGTGAACCTAGTCATCACCTGCTCAATACCGCTATTGAAGCCCTCACCTGCATGACCCACCGCGGCGGTATCAACGCCGACGGCAAAACCGGTGATGGCTGCGGCCTGCTGATCCAGAAGCTTGATCAATTCCTGCGCGCAATCGCCCAGGAGCAATTTGGCGTCGCACTGCCTGGGCAATACGCTGTGGGCATGGTGTTCCTCAACCAGGATTCGGCCAAGGCCGAAGCCGCGCGCGAGAACATGAACCGCGAAATCCTCGCGGCCGGCCTGCAATTGGTGGGCTGGCGCAAGGTGCCGATCGATACCAGCGTGCTCGGCCAACTGGCCTTGGAGCGCCTGCCGCAGATCGAGCAGGTGTTCATCGGCGGCGAAGGCCTGAGCGACCAGGAATTCGCCATCAAGCTGTTCAGTGCCCGTCGCCGTTCGTCGGTGGCCAATGCCGGGGACAGCGATCACTACATCTGCAGCTTCTCGCACAAGACCATCATCTACAAAGGCCTGATGATGCCGGCGGACCTGCAGCAGTTCTACCCGGACCTGGGTGATGAGCGCCTGCAGACCGCCATCGCGGTTTTCCACCAGCGCTTCTCCACCAACACCCTGCCGAAGTGGCCACTGGCGCAGCCGTTCCGCTTCCTCGCGCACAACGGTGAGATCAACACCATCACCGGCAACCGCAACTGGGCGCAGGCCCGTCGCACCAAGTTCGCCAACGAGCTGATCCCCGATCTCGACGAGTTGGGCCCGCTGGTCAACCGCGTCGGTTCCGACTCCTCGAGCATGGACAACATGCTCGAGCTGATGGTCACTGGTGGCATCGACCTGTTCCGTGGTCTGCGCATGATCATTCCGCCGGCCTGGCAGAACGTCGAGACCATGGACGCCGACCTGCGCGCGTTCTACGAATACAACTCCATGCACATGGAGCCGTGGGACGGCCCGGCCGGTGTGGTGCTGACCGATGGTCGCCATGCCGTGTGCCTGCTCGACCGTAACGGCCTGCGCCCGGCGCGCTGGGTCACCACCAAGAACGGCTACATCACCCTGGCGTCGGAAATCGGCGTGTGGGATTACCAGCCAGAGGACGTGATCGCCAAGGGCCGTGTCGGCCCGGGGCAGATCCTCGCCGTCGACACCGAGACCGGCCAGGTGCTGGACACCGAGTCCATCGACAGCCGCCTGAAGTCGCGCCACCCCTACAAACTGTGGCTGCGCAAGCATGCCCAGCGGATCAAGGCGACGCTGGAAGACCGTGACCATGGTTCGGCCTTCTACGACCCGGATCAGCTCAAGCAGTACATGAAGATGTTCCAGGTCACCTTCGAGGAGCGTGACCAGGTGCTGCGCCCGCTCGGTGAGCAGGGCCAGGAAGCGGTCGGCTCCATGGGTGACGACACGCCGATGGCGGTGCTCAGCCAGCGTGTGCGTTCGCCGTACGACTACTTCCGCCAGCAGTTCGCGCAGGTCACCAACCCGCCGATCGACCCGCTGCGCGAAGCGATCGTCATGTCCCTGGAAATCTGCCTGGGCGCCGAGCGCAACATCTTCAGCGAGTCGCCGGAGCACGCTACCCGCGTGATCCTCAGCAGCCCGGTGATCTCGCCGGCCAAGTGGCGCGCGCTGATGAGCCTGGATCGCCCTGGTTTCGACCGTCATGTCATCGACATGAACTACGACGAGTCGCTGGGTCTGGAAGCTGCCGTGCGCAACATGGCCGACCAGGCCGAGGAAGCCGTGCGCGCCGGCAAGGTGCTGCTGGTGCTGACCGACCGTCACATCGCCCCGGGCAAGCTGCCGGCGCATGCCGCGCTGGTCACTGGCGCCGTGCATCATCGCCTGACCGAGAAAGGCCTGCGCTGCGACTGCAACATCCTGGTGGAAACCGCCACCGCGCGTGACCCGCACCACTACGCCGTGCTGCTGGGCTTCGGCGCCTCGGCGGTCTACCCGTTCCTGGCCTACGAAGTGCTGGGCGACCTGATCCGCACCGGCGAAGTGCTGGGCGATCTGTACGAAGTGTTCAAGTACTACCGCAAGGGCATCTCCAAGGGCCTGCTGAAGATCCTGTCGAAGATGGGGATCTCCACGGTCGCGTCCTACCGCGGTGCGCAGCTGTTCGAAGCGGTCGGCCTGGCCGATGAAGTCACCGAGCTGTGCTTCCGTGGCGTGGCCAGCCGTATTCAGGGCGCGCGTTTCGTCGATCTCGAAAGCGAGCAGAAGCTGCTGTCCTTCGAAGCCTGGAACAACCGCAAGGCGATCCAGCAGGGCGGTCTGCTCAAGTTCGTCTACGGCGGCGAATACCACGCCTACAACCCGGACGTGGTGCGCACGCTGCAGGAGGCCGTGCAGCAGGGCAACTACGCGAAGTACAAGGAATACTCGACGCTGGTCGACACCCGCCCGGTGTCGATGATCCGCGACCTGCTCAAGGTCAAGGAGTCCGCTTCGCCGATCACCCTGGACGAAGTCGAGCCGCTGCAGGCTATTTTCAAGCGCTTCGATGCCGCGGGTATCTCCCTCGGCGCGCTGTCGCCGGAGGCCCACGAGGCCCTGGCCGAGGCGATGAACCGCCTGGGTGGCCGTTCCAACTCCGGTGAGGGCGGCGAAGATCCGGCGCGCTACGGCACCATCAAGAGCTCGAAGATCAAGCAGGTGGCCACCGGCCGCTTTGGCGTGACCCCGGAATACCTGGTCAATGCCGAGGTGCTGCAGATCAAGGTGGCCCAGGGCGCCAAGCCTGGTGAGGGCGGCCAGCTGCCGGGCGGCAAGGTCAACGGTCTGATCGCCAAGCTGCGCTATGCGGTGCCGGGCGTGACCCTGATCTCGCCGCCGCCGCACCACGACATCTACTCGATCGAAGACCTGGCGCAGCTGATCTATGACCTCAAGCAGGTCAACCCGAAGGCGCTGGTGTCGGTCAAGCTGGTGGCGGAAGCCGGTGTCGG
>Ga0070754_10003266_pt1 | contig 11522 bp, 19 predicted proteins | sample VirMetDEL_Sep_01_FD_75181 | JGI IMG/M metagenome (GOLD analysis project Ga0070754, IMG submission 75181) | Aqueous microbial communities from the Delaware River and Bay under freshwater to marine salinity gradient to study organic matter... | ecosystem: Environmental > Aquatic > Marine >... | reverse complement strand
ATAGTAAAAATCATTAATCTTAGTGACGTAAACCCTTGAAAATCAATAACTTATGAAACGGGGCGGGGCGCTTTTGTAAGTTGTTGATACTCAACGAGTTACGACACCAACATTAAAGACCTTTTGATATAAATAATATCATTTATATAACTTATATAATTCATATACATAATGTAATTAATATTATTTAGGTTATTTATATAAAATATTTGAACCTTTCAAAAAAACCCGCGCAAGTTTTATTTGCGCGATTTGAGAAAAAAAACCCGCTTAATAAAAAGCGGGCTTTTTGTCAAATGTTTTATGCCATATCCAAGCATAAAACATTATTGTATAAGTGGCCTTTTCTTTTTTCTCCCGTATCTATAAAGATACAATGAGTAGAATTATAATATCTTCCAAATTTAATGATTTTGCGGCTTTCAGATTTGGCATTCATGTGTCCGCTTTCTAAAGTTTGTATTGTGTTGATTGGATTTTTTCCATTTTCCAATTGCTCTAAAGTTTGTTTTTTCCAGTTTTGGAGTTTTATGTTTAGCTTTTTTAAAGCTAGTGCTAATTGAATAGCAGGAATAATTCCCTGCTCTTTCAAAGTCTTGTCTATGAGTAATCCCGACTCATAAACATTCCATGCTAAATTCTTTGAAATTTTTGTAGGAATAACGCCATTTAAAGCGTGCGAAACGTTTAGTTTGCCGTTTAAAGTATGATGGCTTATATAGCCATGCTCGCGAACGTTTTCGACGTTCCCTGTAGGCTTATGCCCAATACTCAATATTGCTTTGTTTTTTTCAATCTTAATCTCATATCCTGAGAAAGATTTTACGATTCCGAAAAGATTAGTTTTATAGCTATTGTCAATAATCATTTTTTTTCCTTTTTCTTAGTTGCTGTGTTAAAAGGGGGTCAACCCTACAATTGAAAGAACATCAATTGTGTATATAAAAATGCATAAATTTTTGATATGGTCAATAGCTAAAATAAAAAAAAGTAATTTTTTTTCAATTTAACAATCATTGAAAATCGTTAATCTTAGTGCTGTAAAGTGTTGAAAATCAATGACTTATGAAACGGGGCGGCCCTCTTTTGTAACTCGTTGATAATCAGTGACTTACACCACCAACATTAAAGGTCTGTTTATGATATAAATAATATCATTTATATATGTTATATAAGTAATATCATTTGCATGTTTTTGATATAAGTAATATTATTTATGTTATTTATATTATTTCGCGCAAATTAAATATTTCGCGCGAAAATGATAAAAATTTCAATTTCGCGCGATTTATTATTTAGAATCCCATGTAAAAAAATGCGCCAAAAACAGCGCCCATAATTAAAGCACAAACGATTTGCAAGCAAACCATTTGAACTTTGTAAGAGCGATTTATCTTGCGCTCAAGAGCTACCTTGAGCCTATGCTCAAGGTAGAGATCATTTGAAAATTCTTTGATTTTCATGATTAAATGTTTAGAAGTTTATCAGTTACTTTTCTGAAGTGGTCACCCACTTCTAAAACGTCTGTAACAGTGACTTCATTATATATCGTTGAGGCTATCGCCATATCTTTAAAGATAATGCTTTCAGCCATGTTTATAGCCTCGAATTTTTTAGTGCCTTCGAGGTTCAAAAATCTTTCGATCAATTCATCTGCTCTTTTAATGTTTTCTTCTACGATTGTCATTTTTTTCCTTAGTTGAATTATAGTATGTTAAGACTTAAATAAATACCCATAGCTTAGTAAAGTCAAATTTATAATCATTTTTTTTTCAGCGGTTTTTCATTAATGTTGGTGCTGTAAACTATTGAAAATCAATGACTTATGAGATTGAGCGCCCCTCTTTTGTAAGTCGTTGAATGCCAACGACTTATGACACCAACATTAAAGGCGCTTTTGATATAAGTAATATCATTTATATAATTAATATCATTCGCACGCTCGCGCGCGAGCGCGCGCTTTTGATATATTTAATATTATTTATATCAGAAATATTATTTAGATAAAATATATAAATAATATTATTTATGAGTTGCAAAAAAATCGCGCAACTATTTGCGCGATTTTATTTGACTGTTTGAAAATTATTTGATAACTCCAGTCATTTCTTCACCAAATCTAATTGATTGAATATTTTTTATTGAATAAGGTTTCCCAAAATCCTTTACAGCTTTTTCTGAAAATCCTGCATCTAGTCTTTTTTGAGTTTTGGGATTTACGTAACCTTTCTTTTTACTGGAAGCTTCAGAAGTCCATTCTTCCAACTCTTCAGCGCTATACTCTTCACCATTGAAAGGATTTATATAACACTCTTCAGTAGTTTTAATTTGGAAGCATTCAAGCGCAAAACCGTTTTTAGATTTTAGCAAAACCTTATTCACATTTTCAAATCCTTTTCTTGGTTCAACTGAAATTTCACTAGTCAAATCTATACCATTTTTTAAAGATTCTTTTTCGAGCTGTTTTGCAAACTCTTTTCCTAAAACAGCGTTGACAGTGGTTAATTTGCGAATAGTCCCTTTTTCACGCTTTTCACGTGTAACCTTGCTTTTTAGCAAATGAGAATCATTTGCTAGATAATCAAAAGAGATAAATCCTCCTATACCTTTATAGGCAGAAAAGAATTGCTCTAAATTTTCAACTGATAGTGTTTTAACTTTAATACTCATAATTTACCTTAATTTGCTGTTAGTTTTCTGGTCACAACTCGCGCCATTAACTATAAATCTATGAATAAATAACTTAATCGCAAGAAAAAAATCATCATATAAAGTTTTTTAAACAAATCTAATAGCTTTATCAATAGTTATAAGTTTATCTTAAAATGATATTGTTTATATGAATAATACTACTAATAGCAAGTGCTGAACTTTTAATGTTGGTGTCGTAACTTATTGTATATTAACGACTTACAGATTTGGCGTGCCCCGTTTTGCAAATCGTTGATAATCAAGTATTTACAACACTAACATTATAGGTTGATATCCTCAAGAAAAGATATAAGTAATATCATTTATATTGTTTATATAACTTATAGTATTTCGCGCGAAAACATTATTTGGCAGTATTTCAAAAAAATTTATTTAAAAGTTTTATTTAGCAAATCGTATTCAAAAATCGAAATTCAATATTTGAATCAAATCAAAAAGTAAAATCGAAATCTTAAATCTGAACACAAAAAAAGAGCTACCGTTTAAAGTAGCTCTCTTGCGCGAAAAAAGGTTTTAAAACCCATAAACTAGTTGAGCTTCTTCCCAAGATGAAAAGCTTTTTACAGCTTCCCCATGCGCATGCTTAATGATCGCGCAAACAGTACCATCCTCGCGCTCAATTAGTTCTACTTTAGTTGCACCCATGTTGATGATTTCAGTTCTCATAATAATTACCCTGTGTTGTGTTGTGATTAAGCCCCCATGCGCATCTCTGCCTGCTGTATAGGGCAAGTTTGCGCTCTCCATAGGTCATCTTGCGCTGAGATGTAATCAGAAGCGCACTGGTTGAGCAAGTCTTCTGTGTCTTGTCCTGTAGCGTCCCAATAAGACTCTTCGCAAGCCTCATGCAGATCTTGCTGCGCGTCACGCACCTTTTCCGAGAGGCTTTTTACCTCTAACGCTCGCGCAACATCAAGCGCGAGATTCATATCTAGTTCAGCAATTCTATCAATCAGATCTTTCATTATAATACATACATGTTAAGCTCGTACTTGCCAGTTGACAAGCGCGAAATTTGAATTTGCAAAGCTTCCCTTTTACCCTCAATGGGAAAAGAGTAGCGTGAGGTTTCGTCATACCCTATGCACCCCCAGATCATATAATCTAGGCTATCCGCAAGGATAATGCCGTTTTTTTCAATGACGCGCATAATCTCCTGAATTGCCGCGCCCAAGGTTGAATGATAAATATCATAATTCATACCTATACAGTAGCACATTCACCCCTTGAGTCAAATAAAAAAGATTTTTTTTTGATAAAAATGTAGTGTCGTAAGTTATTGATAACCAGGCACTTGCAGCGCGGGGCACGCCCGATTTGTAAATGCTTGATAATCAGTCACTTACGTCACCAACATTAAAACAAAAAGGGTTACGTCCCACTACAAACGTAACCCCTTCACTAACAACAACTAAGGAAAAATTTTAATAATCGTCTCTCATGGCTTCGTATTTCGCTTCTGCGGCACATTCTGCGTAATAATCCGCACAGCTTTGTGCATGCTCCCAAAGTCTTTCTTCTGTGTAATCAGTTTGGGAATCTCTTTCAACAATGGCTTCAACTTCAGACCAAAGAAAAGAATTTTTTCTAATGTCAACAATTTTTTCTCCATTGTCATTTACAAAATAAGCACTGACAATACCCTCAAGACTAGATTCTAATTCAGTGGCATGTTCAGTGCCAAACTCATGATCGAAAGAGGCATCTACAATACCCGCTTCCATCTCATAAGAAATAAATACTTCGTGCCCGTTGATTTCTTGCTCTTCGATTTCTAATAATAGATTATTCATTTTTAACCTTCTTTTTTTTCCATTGCAACTTCTTCAGCTTGCCCAAAGTTCACATAAGCTTGAGAGCCATATCTAGTTCTGTAATATCTCCAATTCGCTTCAACTTCTTTTTGAGTTATTCCCTCAAGCTTTTCTTTACGTGCTTCTGTCTCACCTTCAGAAAAAGATGATTCGCTGTCAACATAAACTACTCCGTTTGGAGTAGAGAAAGTGACGTAAAACTCTTCACGAATTATTCTGTCGCCATCTTCTGTTAGCCCTAATTCAATTAATGATGATTCGATTTCTAGCATAGCGTTTTTTTAGTTGGTTTTTGTTGTGTTGAGCTTATATAGTCGCATTTTTTTTGTTGTAACGCAAGAAAAAAGTGAAAAAAGTTTCCTTTTAATGTTGGTGCTGTAAGTATATCATTATCAACGTTTTATGAATTTGGCGTGCCCCGATTTATAAGTTGTTGAAAACCAACGACTTACGTGACTAGCGTATACCGTTGGTTTTCTAATGGTTAAGGGTTGAATTGATAAGTCGCGCTAATACTCAAGAAAAGATTATTTAACGATTTTTTATTTACTGTTTTTTTATTTGTCAATATACTATTTCGCGCGGTCTATTTAAACCGCGCTCAATAGCCCTAGAATCAATTATTGGCTAATAGCCCTACTCTGTTATCCAATAAGGAATGCAAAGCCTCTGTGCGCTTAGGAAGCTCTAAAAGATTACCTTTCAGGCATTCAGTAAAGGCATTGTGCAAACTCCAGACATTGCGGGGCGCAAAATCATCATGGTTAGGATTGCGCCATTGCTCCGCGACATCCATTACTTTAGTCTTAGGCACTGCACCTGAACGGCAAGCATTAATAATCAAATCATTTGCATCGGAATCGCTCAGTGTGACATTCTTGTATTGCTCAGTGCGCTTTTCTTGAAAATCCCACTTTTCGCCAAGCTTGCCAATTGTGCGAGCGATAACAAAAGATAAATCGCGCATAATGTTTGTAGTGTGTTTTCTTGCAAGTTTTACCTCTCCAGAAAAGCAAAGGTTATCGCAAACAAAAACTTGTGAGCCATATACAAGACCCGCTGCAAACGCTTTATCGTGCGAGTTGCGCAAGCCTATGATAGTGCCTTGCTCAGAATTACTTCTACGCGTATCATTTACTTGAAATAGCGCGAAAAATCTTTGTCCACCTCTGGCAAGCGAGTGCATTTCTTGGACGATGTTCAATCCTGCCATTTTCACCTGCTCACGAGTTTTTTCTACTAGAGTGTGATGATGAATAGGGCGAAAAGAATCTGTCGCTTCTGGCATACGGAAATCGTTGAATTTCAAAGTAGGATTTACTACTGTGTCAAAATCAACAATAGTTTTCTCAGAACCGCAGATAGATAGATTAGTTTTATGTGTCATTTTTTTACCCTTTTTTATAGTTAGTTGAAAGCGCGGGTTGCGCTGTGTGAAATTTAATGATGTTTAAAAGTATTGGCCCGTTTAGCCTGAAAGTCAAATTTTTTTTTGCTTTTAGCTAAATTTTTTTGTTTTTTTAAATGTTGATCGCGTAAAGTGCTGATAATCAACGACTTAAATCGCGGGGCACGCCCGATTCATAAGTTGTTGAAAGCCAGTGACTTACGCCACCAGCTTTAAAGGTTTTCAAGAAAAGAATTATGCAAAAGTTACATCAACAAAATCGCCTTCAAAATTTAGCAACTCTTTAAATTGATTTACTTGTATCAAGGCGTCTCCTAAAGATCCATTGTGAGGATTTGAACCGCTTCTATTACCGCAAATAAAAGATACGTGTTTAGTGTGAATTGTAATAAATAATTCTGGATTCATAGCGTATTGATTATTGATTTTCATTTTTTATTTTTTGAAGTTTTTGTTTGAGATGTGCCATAACCAAATAACAGTTATGACACACCAAATTAAGCCTAAAATCTCATAAGCATTCACAAGGAAAGCCTTCTTCTTCGAGCATCTCTTCTGCTGTGGCTGTGGCTTGCTCCCTTGCCTCATTAAAATCATCATCTTTCAGGAACTCTTCTACTGTGTCAATTCCATTCATAAAGGTGGTTGTATCCGCCAAATCGGCAGAAGTGAACATGCCAGTTAGTTTTCTAATAGCATTGTCAATTAATGCTACTGCCGCTTTTCTTTCCCCGTTTTTTTCAATGAATTTTTCTAATGTCATAATTTTTTTTGTTTGGTGTTAGTTATGAAAGGCACTCTACTTTTGTAGAATGCCATTGTCAACAAGAATTTTTTCAAATTGTTCAAGAATTTTTTTGTTGTTGCCTTTTAGCCCGAATTCTTTTTTAATCATTGTTGCCGCAGAAGGCCCGCGACCTTTAAGGCCGACAATTTCCATTTTTAAACGGCTTTTTAAAGCAAGTAGTCTATAAGCGTTAATTTGTTCTGGAGTGTTTAATAGTGTCATAATATATATAGTTTAGGTTAGTGTGATGTTATACTTAATAAATCTAGTCACATAAAAAGATTTTGCAAGTAAAATCGTAAAAAAAAGTGAATTTTTTTTGTGGTGACGTAAGTCATTGAATATCAGCATTTTATATCGCGGGGCACGCCCGATTTGTAAAGTGTTGATAATCAGCGTTTTATATCACCAACATTTAAAGATAAAAAAAGGGGTCGCGAAACCACAACGCGACCCCTAACAACTAACAACTAAGGAAAAGTCAAACTTCTTTTTGTTTTGAAATTGTTTTATTTCCGACCTTTGTGCAGAAATAGGTTAAATATTTCTTATTAAATTCTACCTGAAAACCCATACCTTCAATCATGTAAAGCATTTGTTCTCTAGTATAGTCAGGCATCTTTCTGGGCGATTTTGGATAGTTAGCAATGAATTTGCCACCTTTACGCAAGCAAGAATGAATTGTTGTAAGTGTCTCAATAAGCATCGTAATAGAGCTTTGAACGTTTAAAACGTTGCTTGCATATACAATATCATAAAAATCAAACACAAGCCCTTTTATATGATTGTCATTGCTGTTTTTGCCAAATTCATAAGCATCAACATGACAAAAAGAATTTTCGTTTAAGTTTTGAGCATGGACTGCATCTTTACCTGCACCAAAATCCAAAACTTTATAAATGTCTTGATTGTTTTCTGCAAGGTCTTGTAAATAATCTTTTACCATTCTTGGAATAATAGCATTCTTACCTACCGCACCACTAGAGCGAGAAGTTTTATTAGCGATTTCAATTTCTTTAGCTGTGTATGTGTTATTCATAATACCTATAATAATTGCACCTCTTTAAAGTATAGTCAAATCATTTTTTAAAAAAATTTAAAAAAACTTTAATCTTTTAATCTTGGTTGCGTAAATAGCTCATTATCAATGACTTACAGATCGGGCGTGCGCGATTTTTTAAGTGCTTGATAATCAACTACTTATGACACCAACATTTAAAACAAAAAAAAGGGAAAAAGGCCACGCTAACAACCTTTTTCCCTTGACACTATGATTAACAACTAACTAACTAACTAACAACAATAAATGACTATAAAAAATAAAATCCCTAAGAAAAGTGTTTCTAGCATTGTCAAACCTTTTCTTAATGAATTTGAATGACAATATCTTTTTTAAGCTTGGCTACTCCGCAAGCATGCTTGCCATTAGGTAGACAATCAAAACATTTTCCTGGACAAACAAAATCTTTTTTGTTGTCAACTTCTTTTTTGGCAAGAAAATTTCCTCTATAGATTGGCAAGCTTTCAATCTTGCTTTGAATCTTTTTGTTGTCGTCAAACTTGCTACCGTTTGACTTGTTTAAGACGTAGTTAGGAGGAAAAGCGCCTTTATACGCTGAAAATAAATGCAAGCTTTTAGAATAACCGTAAAACTTTAAATCTGATCTTAAACGCATCATTTGAAACCAAAATTTCAAGCATGACATTGAATAAAAATCACCATCGACATAAAGCCTAACCGTTTTGTTTTCTGGTAATTGATGCAACGCTCTTGAAACTACATTTCTCGAATGTCTTAATAACAAAGAATTTTGTAGTTGTCTAAAAAAAGCATTTGGATTGCGCCAAGCTTTTAAACTGTAGCAGTAGTTTACGCAATCACCTGCGCCAAAACAATCAACAATAGGCAAGCTTGAAAAAGCAATAAACTTTAGTTTGCTGTTTCCCTTTTCCATAAATACGTTAAAAGGTATATACTGAAAATCAGTTTTTAGCATACGCAAAATCTTTTTTGCGCAATTTTGATATGTCCCTTTTGTCTTGGCTTTTTCTGGCGCAATATCAATAATGGATTGCATTTTAGATTGAACTAAATGCAAATCGTTGACATTTTTTGCTACATTGAGCAAATACTTAAAATCAATTTTTGTTGTCATAGCGTGTTTTTAATATAGAGTAATTTTTAATTCAAGTCAAACTGTAAACTAATAATTTTGTTTAAATCTTTTTGTGATAAATTTAATTCTTCACAAATTAATTCTAAAGCATCTTGCGACATATCTCCCTGCAGTTCAAAAAATAATTCTACAAACTGCACCATAGGCAAAAACTTTACCTTGTCAATACAATTAAAAATTTTGTTTTGTGGAATGTTAAACTTTTCTTCTACTTCTTCTAAAATCAAATCAATAGAATGTTCGGTAAGATTTTTGAACCCTTTTGACTTGTCAATTACTTCTTTAAAAATGTGCATTAATTCATTCATAGTTTTATATAGTTAGTTGTTAATAATTAATATAGTCTAGCATCTAAAGAATGAAGTTCAAGCTTTTTTTCGGCTAATTCTTTCAAATTCTTTCTTTTACTACCTTTCCCAAAACCTATCCAATAAGCTGCGGGTGTTCTCAAAACAAAAGAAATTTCTTTTGCGTTTAATCTAATCTCTTTTTTAATAGCGTTAATCATAGTGTTTAAATTAGTGTTTTGTTTTGTTATGTCAAACTTTTTTTAAATTTTGTTTAAAAATTTATGTATTCTGTAAACACAATAAGAAAGACTTGTCATAATAAAGAATATCCATGCAATAGGGCCACAAAGAAAAGCAATAAAAATATCCGCAAAAATATTTTTTTGTTTTGTCATTAGGTTAAGATATACAATAAAACCCATAATTGACGCAATAACAATGTAAGGAGTAAACGCTAGTAAGTAATTCATACAAACAATAATGACCACAAAATTAATAATTGCAAGTAAAAATTTAAAAAAATTTAAAAAAAATATAGTTTCGTAAAGTGCTGATAATCAACAACTTAAAAATCGGGCGTGCGCGATTTTATAAGTCCTTCATAATCAACAACTTACACCACCAACTTTAAAACTCTAATAATCAACAACTTACAAAACACCCAGGAAAATACTATTCTTAATATAAATAATATTACTTATACTATATATATTCTTAATGTTTCTTATTTAACTTATATTATTTCGCGGGTGGTTATTTGCAGGCACAAAAAAACGCGGGCCGTTTTATTTGGCTCGCGCTTATTTAGTTTTTATTTATTTGTTATTTATTCATAATGAAATCACAATGAAGAAAAGTACCGCTAAAAATAAAGCTTCTATCATTAGTGTTTCTTATAGCTAATGTTAAAGATATCTTTTGACCAACATTTTCTGCAGTCTCCGCATTCGTTATTTTGTTTTGGGGCAGGACAGGAATAAGCTGTATCGCTCGCACCACTACATTGTACCCCTAATTCTTTTGCAAGCTTTTCTGGAGCCTTACCGTCAAAATGTAAAGCTGAAAATCTAATAGTAAGATTCATAGGTATTATACCACCCTCCAAAACATACTGCTTAACAAAAAGAAATTCTCTTGTTGGAAGCCAGTGCTCTGTGTCTGGAGTTTGTTCGCACACAGCAATAATCTTTTTCAAGTGCCAAACTCCTTGCAAATCTCCGCTATCATGCCAACGGAAAAACTTTTCTTTTGTGATAAGCTTAACCATAGCAGCCACCCATAAAGGATTTTTTAGAGATTGAAATCTTTTTTCCAATGCATTCTGCACATTAGAAAAGACATACATTCCTTTCAATGCATAGCAGGCAGAACAAATGCTGTTCTTAACCTTTCTCATTTTTTTGCCAGTAATACAGCGGCTTGCAGGTATAGAATAACCCTTGCAAGGCATTTTAGAAGGCTCACTCAAAGTATGAGCGATTGAGATAGCGTGTTTTTTAGTGTTAACCATATAAAACAGTAAACTCATAAAATAAAAAAACGCAAGCAAAAATTTAAAAAAAAATTAATAAATTTAAACTTGCGCCCAAAAGATTTTTTTGTTATGTTATGAAAAGTATCAAAAGATCATAAATCTTTATCTGGGAGGGTCTTTATTTGGCATATTCATATTATTATTTGGGTTGTAAAGGTTCTTATTTCAAGAAAAGAATTTTATTATTTCACCAAACCACAATCAAAATCGAAAGTGAAAAAAAGCAAGCCGCCAAAATTACCACATTAAAAATTAAATTATTTACTGGACTCATTCCGCCTCGCTTTCTAGTGCTGGAAAGATAATATAAGGCTCCATCATCTCACCTTTATCATTAAAAGTTACTCTAATAAAACTACCCTCATTTGTTTTTACATAAAACTCTAAAACACAACCCCATTTTAATTCCTCAACAAGACTTGCATTAGGGTATATTTCTAGAAGTTCTTTACTTGCCTGAAAAGAAGATTTTCCGCCACAACCTACTAGGGATAGCGACAATATTAATAGTGATAATTTACTCATCCCTCCTCGCTTTCTATATTGTTGTTTGTCAAATATGATTCTTCCAAAAGTTAGCTTTTTTACGGGAGAAGAATACTTGATAGCCGCCACCACAGCGCACAGCCACCTTTCCACCCTTAACAAGAGAGGTAGCAATATCCTCTCTGTCCATTTTGATCCACTCTGCTTCTGTCAGGGTGTCCTCTTTTTCTTCAACTTCTGCACTACTAACGAATACAGAATCTTTTTCTTCAATGTCCCAGATAGTCATACTACTAAGCTACTTATTATTTGTT